>Ga0182024_10019375_pt1 | contig 12554 bp, 14 predicted proteins | sample P32metaG_FD_120480 | JGI IMG/M metagenome (GOLD analysis project Ga0182024, IMG submission 120480) | Permafrost microbial communities from Stordalen Mire, Sweden - P3-2 metaG (Illumina Assembly) | ecosystem: Environmental > Terrestrial > Soil > Wetlands > Permafrost | place: Sweden: Stordalen... | reverse complement strand
GCGGCGGGCACGCGGGCGGGCGAGGGCGCCGCGCGGGCGGCTGCCTCGAACAAATCGGGCTGTTTCGATGGTTTCTTCTTGGTTGCGGATTTAGCCATGGAAGCCTTCAGATAGGAGCCGAGCGAATCAGTTGCCAGTTACTATGCCATGCGGAAGCGGCGGCTGAGAGCGCGCCTGTCCTACAGGGCGCCTTGGCAAATGGGCGCTGGAATGGCAGCTTTGCCTCAGGATCGGGCAGAACAAAATCGATTTTTGCAGGTCTGCGGTCCGCTGACCCGCCCCCGGGACGGCAACAGGCACCCTGCCGATCGCGCGCAACCAAAGCGGTCACGGCGCATTGAACACGGGGCCTCACGGGGCGGGCTGGCACGGAGTTCAGATGGACATTCGCAGGTTGGTTGCGCGGGAGGATGCGGCGGAACCGGAGGCGCCTCGGCCGATCACCGGCGCCGCAGGCTTCTGGCGCATGGCCACGCAAGTGGCGACCGTCGGCATTTTTCTGCTCCTGCTCGGCGCCTTTCTCGAATTGGCCCGCGTGGTGCTGCTGCCGGTCACGGCCGCCTTCGTCATAGGCACGATGCTGGGGCCGGTGGCGGAACGGGGGGCGGCGCATCGCATCCCGCAATGGGTGACCGCCTTATTTCTCGTCGTGCTGCTGGTCGTCGCGCTGAATGCGTTGATCGTCCTTCTCGCCGCCCCGGTGAGCGACTGGGTCAGCAAGGGGCCCGAGATCGCCGCGCGCCTCAAGGATAAATTGTCGCTGCTCGATTATCCCCTGCACCTGCTGCGGGGCTTGCGCGATACGCTCAATCCGGGAGGCGACCAAAGCGCGCCGCTCGGTCTCGGCGTTTCGGCCCTCATTCAGCCCGCGATCAGTCTGCTGACACCGGCGATCGGCTACGTCACGCCTGCGATCGGCCAATTGTTGATCTTCTTCGGGACGCTGTTCTTCTTCCTCTCCTCGCGGACACAGATGCGGCGCGCCATGGCGATCCTGTTCGCCGGGCGCGAATCGCGGCTGCGGACGCTGCGGATACTGAACGAAGTGGAGAGCAGCCTTACGGCTTATTTCGCCACCGTCGCCGCCATCTATTTTGTCGAGGGGCTCTGCGTCGGACTGGCGTCGTATTTTGTCGGTTTGCCCAATGCGGCCGCCTGGGGCGCGCTCGCCTTTGTGCTGTGCTTTATCCCCTATATCGGTCCCGGCATCCTGATTTTGGTGCTGTTCGGCGCCGGCCTCATTCAATTCCCGACCGCGACCCAAGCGCTCATCGTGCCGGTATTTTACATTGGGCTGGCCACGATCGAGGGAAATTTCATCACGCCGACCATCGTCGGTCGCAGGCTGACGTTGAGCCCGCTTGCGGTGTTCCTGTCGCTGGTCTTCTGGGCCTGGATGTGGGGACCGGTCGGCGCATTTCTGGCGACGCCGCTGTTGATCGTCGGCCTGGTTGCCGCGCACCATTTGTTTCCGGCCGACGATTTGAGCCTGCCGGGGTAGCGCGTTACGCCGAACCGGCCGGCTGGCGCCGAACCCGCCGGCGGGCTAGATAATGATGCGCGCGCATTTCTCATGCCGATCTCTCCCGCATGAATTTTGATCTATACGCTCAGTCTGTCATCGCCTTCGTGCGCGACAACGCGGCCTGGGCGCCGCCGATCGTGTTTGCGCTCGCCTTTGGGGAATCGCTCGCCTTCGTCTCGCTGCTGATCCCGGCCTGGGGCGCGCTGGTCGCGATCGGCGCGCTGATCGGGCCGAGCGGCATCAATTTCTGGCCGGTATGGATCGCCGCCGCGCTCGGCGCCGCCTTCGGCGACTGGCTGTCGGGCTCAAGCTCGAGTATTCGGTGGCGCATATTTGGCCACTGTCGCGCCATCCCGAGTTGATTCCACGCGGGGAGGCCTTCATGAAGAAATGGGGCATTCCCGGCATTTTCATCGGGCGGTTTTTCGGGCCGTTGCGCGCCGCGGTGCCGTTGATCGCCGGAATATTCGAAATGCCGATCTGGCGTTTCCAACTGGCGAATTTCTCGTCGGCCTTCGTGTGGGCCGCCGTGCTGCTCACGATCGGCGACGGCATTTCGGTCGGCGTGAAGTGGCTGTCCGCATTGTTCTGAAAAAATCCGCCGGGATTTTGCTCCCGGCGGAATAAAGCATGGCGTCAATCGCGCTATTTGCCGGGCTGGACGAAGCGCATTTCGCCTTTGACCAGATCGGGCACGACGACCAGGAGACCCTCGGCGTTCGGGATGGCGCAGAGATCGGCCGGCCCTTTGAAGCCGGCGACGAGATCGTGCTTGCCCATCTTCTTGTTCCACTGAAACACCGCGCCGGACACCCAATCGGTGGCGATCAGATCGCCGTTCTTCATGCGGTAGAGTCCGTCGAGCATGCCGATATTGTCGGAAATTTGTTTCGGCTCCTTGCCCGCCGCCATCTCGTAGATACCGTTGCGGCTTATCCTTGCTTTCGAAGCCAACCATGAGCAGCGAGCCCTTCGCGCCCGGATAGAGCCCGTTCGGGAAAATGCCCTTGCCCTTGAACACCACGGTGATCTTGGGCGGCTTCTTCGCTTTCAGGAAATCGGCTGGCTCGACGCGCACGAGTTGGTCGGAGCGGTTGTCGCTCACATGAAGCGCGCCGTTCATCACCGTCGGATCGTTGGCGAACTGGATGCCGGGCAATTCGAGTTTCTTGCCCTGCTTGGTCTTGAGATCGACGACCCACACCGAATCAATATCGGTGAACCACATGCGGCTGCCGCTGATCCAGATGCCTTTCGGTTTGTTCAGCGTCTGGCCTGCGGGCGGAAAGAATCGCTTTTCGAGAATTTTTGTTGCCCGACGACACCTTGGTGATGAAACCTTTGCCGTCGTTGTCGGCCGGCTTGAGGTCAGGGCCGAAGTCGCCGGTGCAGAAGACTTTTTCTTTCGGATCGTAGGCGACGGATTCGATATGGCCGAAGCCGGTCACGGTCTTTTCCGAAAGCACCTTCAATTCCTGCGGCGAAGCGGTGGACGCGGCGGCGATCTGCAAGGCTACGAGACCGGTTGCGAGCGCAATGGCCGTCGAAATGCTTCCGAGCAGGACATTGCCTCCCGATACAATGAGTATTTCCGCCGGGATTTTCAGCCCGGCGGAATTTTTCGAGCGTGGTGCGCGTCTTTATTTCAGAGCTGCTGCGCCGGCCAGCGAGATGACATCGTCCTGCGATCCAGTACCGTTGCTCGCGCCGACAGCGCCGATAATCTTGCCGTCGACGACCAGCGGATTGCCGCCGCGCGAGGCAGTGAAGGCGTCACCGAGCGTCGGCAGGTAGGAGAAGAACGCACCCTTGGCGAGCAAGCGTTCGAACACCAGCGTCGGACGGCGGAAGCGCGCGGCCGCACGCGCCTTATGCTGCGAAATGTCGATTGATGCGTACGCGCAACCGTCCATTTTCTCGAAATAGACCAGATCGCCGCTCGGGCTAACGACCGCGACGCACATCCACCAACCGCGTTTCGTAGCTTCCGCAACCGCGGCCGCGGCAACCTTTTTGGCAGCTTCCAGTTTGATCGTTTCGCCATACGGAAGAAAGGTCATCTTTTCCGGAACGGCTTCGGTCGGACTGGCCGGATCGGCCGGGGGCACTTGCGCGAACGCGCCGGTGCAAGTCAAAAGAGCGACACACAGGGCACCCGCCATCATCGTAAACGCCGGACCGTCGACACGGGCAGCTTAGCCACCAAGTGGGCAGTCGCCTATATGGGTCGCTTCGCGCCACAAAAGCGCGGCCGCAGTGCGGAATAATCCGCCTGCGGCGGCGTTGCCGGCATCTTGGATTTCTTGACCGGAAGCGCGCCACGGCCTATATCGCGGCCCATGACGACGTCTGTTGCAGCGCGAAATCTCCGCCGCCGCCGTATCCCTACGGCACGGGCGCGCTGTCGCGTTTAAGTCGTCACCCGTGCCGCCGGATTTGGCCCGCGGCATGTCATCTCCCGATATCCGCGCTGTTGGCCTTGATCCGGTAGTCCTTTAAGACTCTGGATGAGGATCGATTCATGGCGACCAAAGCGAAAATCGGCGTGCTCGGCGCTTCCGGCTATACCGGCTCCGAGCTGGTGCGGATGCTGTTGCGGCATCCGCGAGCTGAGATCGTGCTGCTCACCGCCGAGCGCAGCGCCGGCAAGGCAATGCGGGATGTGTTTCCGCAATTCTCGCCGTTCGATCTGCCGAAGCTGGTCGCCGTCGAAGGGCTCGACTGGGCCGGCCTTGCGCTCAACGTGGCGTTTTGCGCGCTGCCGCACGCCACCACGCAGAAGGTGATCAAGGAATTGCTGGCGCGGGCGCCGGCGACCAAGGTGGTCGACCTGTCGGCCGACTTCCGGCTCGCGGATACCGCAGCCTATGCCAAGTGGTACGGCCACGAGCACCACGCGCCGGACCTGCAAAAAGAAGCGGTCTACGGCCTCACCGAAATCCACCGGCGCGAGATCAGACACGCGCGGCTGGTGGCCAATCCCGGCTGCTACACATCCTGCGCGCAACTGCCGCTCATTCCGCTGATCAAGGCCAAGGCGATCGAGCTCGACGAGATCGTGGTCGACGCCAAGTCCGGCATGACCGGCGCGGGCCGGGCGGCCAAGGAGGCCATGCTGTTCTCGGAGGTCTCGGAAGGCTTCCACGCTTATGGCGTGGGGCATCACCGCCACATGGCCGAGCTTGACCAGGAGTTTTCGCTCGCCGCCGGGCGCGAGGTGATCGTCAGCTTCACCCCGCATCTGGTGCCTATGAACCGCGGGATTCTCTCGACCATCTACGTGCGCGGCCGGCGCGGGCGGACGCCGGAAGAGCTTCATGCGCTGCTTTTAAAGTTCTACGCGAAGGAGCCCTTCGTGCATGTGCTGCCGTTCGGCGAGACGCCGCAGACGCGGCACCTGCGCGGCTCGAACATGACCTTCATCGGCGTCGCCAAGGACCGCATTCCGGGACGCGCCATCGTCATTTCGGCGCTCGACAATCTGGTCAAGGGCGCCTCCGGCCAGGCGATCCAGAACATGAACCTGGTGCTGGGCTATCCGGAGGCCATGGGATTGGAGCAGGTGGCGCTGTTTCCTTGATCCGGCCGGTGCAATAGCCTTGGCCGAAGGAGACCCGACTCATGTTCGAGGTCAGCAACCAGCCGCCGCCGCTTGAGCCCTATAATCTTTTCAGCAGCGATGCCGTGTTGCGCGAGGCGGTCGCGCGCGAGCGGGCGGGCTGGGCGGAAGACGGGCTGAGCGCGCTCGGCGCCACGCTCGGCAAGCCGGAAACCGTGCAACTCGGTTTCGACGCCAACAAATATGCGCCGACTTTACGCACCCTCGACCGCTACGGCCATCACCTCGACGAAGTGGACTTCCATCCGGCCTGGCACGCGCTGATGGCCATCGCGCTGCGCGCCGGCTTGCATTCGAGCCCCTGGGCCGATCCGAAACTGGGCGCGCATGTGGCGCGCGCCGCCGGCGCCTACATGCTCAACCAGATCGAGAGCGGCGTTTATTGCCCGCTCGCCATGACCTACGGCTCGGTGCCGAGCTTGCGGCATGCGCCGGCGATCGCGGCGCAATGGCTGCCGAAGATTTTCGGGCGCGACTACGACAAGCGCTTCCGGCCGGTGCGGGAGAAATCCGCCGCTCTCATCGGCATGGGCATGACCGAGAACCAGGGCGGCTCGGATTTGCGCACCAACACAACGCGCGCCGAGCCTTCGGGCGACGGCGGTTTCCGCCTGCACGGCCATAAATGGTTCCTGTCGGCGCCGATGTGCGACGCATTCCTGGTGCTGGCGCAATCGGCCAAAGGGCTGAGCTGTTTTCTGCTGCCGCGCTGGACGCCCGAGGAGCAGCGCAATGCGATCCGCATCGTTCGGCTCAAGGACAAGCTCGGCAACCGCTCCAACGCATCGAGCGAAGTGGAATTTGACGGAGCTTATGCGCAATTGATCGGCGAGCAGGGGCGCGGCGTCCCGACCATCATCGAGATGGCCGGCCACACCCGGCTCGACTGCTGCATCGGTTCGTCCTCGCTGATGCGGCAGGCGGTGGCGCAGGCGGTGCACCACGCGCGCCATCGCACCGCGTTTCAGAAGAAGCTGATCGACCAGCCGCTGATGACGAATGTACTCGCCGACCTCGCCCTCGAATGCGAGGCGGCGACGGTGCTGAGCCTGCGGCTGGCGCGCGCCTATGACGAGAGCGACGAGACCTCGGCGGTGTTCCGCCGCGTGCTGACGCCGGCGGCAAAATTCTGGATCTGCAAGCGCGCGCCGGCGGTGACGCTGGAAGCGATGGAGGTGCTGGGCGGCTCCGGCTATATCGAGGAATGCATCATGCCGCGGCTCTACCGCGAGGCGCCGGTCAATTCGATCTGGGAGGGGTCGGGCAATGTGATATGCCTCGACGTGCTGCGCGCCATCGAGCGCACGCCGAAGGCGGCGGAAATCATCCAGCATGAAGTCGCCGGCGCCGGCGACAAGCGCTTGCAAGTGTTTGCCGCTTCTCTGCAACAACGGCTGCGCGCCGCCGACCGCAACGATGAGTCGCAGGCGCGCGCGCTGGTGCGCGATCTGGTGCTGGCGCTGCAAGCGGCGCTGCTCATCAAGCACGCGCCATCCACGGTGGCGGACGCGTTCTGCGCGTCGCGGCTTAACGGAGACGGCGGCGGCGCTTTCGGCACGCTGCTGCGCGGGCTCGATCTGCGGGCAATCGCGGAACGGGCGGGGCCGACCTAAAGTTTCCCGAACACCGCCAGCACGAGCGTCACTTGCGCCACGAAGCCGGCCGCGAAAGCAAGCGTGCGCAGCACCGGAATGCCCATCGCATAGACAATGACATGGGCGAGCCGCGCCCAGAAATAGACCGCGCAGGCGATCGCCGTGCTCTGGGTCGAGTGGCCCTGGGCGTCGAGGATCAGCACCAGCGGGGCGAAGATGACGAGATTTTCGACCGCATTGGTGTGGGCGAAATAAAGCCGCTGCGCCCAGGCCGCTTGCGGCTTGTCGTTGCGCGAGGGGTTGGCCATGGCGCCCATTAGGCCGCGCACCAGGATGCGATCGAGAATGTAAGGAATCCACAATAGCCCGGTCAGGATGACCGTCAGCGTCAGCCACATCAGTTCCCTGGACATCGCGATCCCCTATTTGAGTAAGCCAGCGGGCGGCAGATTAGTAGATGGCGGCCGCGCGGTCGCGCTCCCGGCGGCATCAACAAGCCGTCATCGCGTTAGGCCAAAATCGATCGGGCGATGACGTAAAGCCCGACCGCAATGACGATGCCGGAAAAAGTGAGCGTAAGCGCGTGTTTGTAGCCGGCGGCGAGATGGTGGGCGAGGCGGATGCCGAGCAGGCCGCCGAGCGCGCCGCCGACGATGAACAGGAACGCCAAGGGCCAATCGATCAGACCGGACCAGGCATAGCTCGTCGCCGTGGTCAGCCCGAAAGCGGTCACCGAGACCAGCGAGGAGCCGATGGCGTTGATCAGCGGCATGGCGGTAGCGCCCATCAGTCCCGGCACGATCAGGAAGCCGCCGCCGATGCCGAAGAAACCCGACAGCGCGCCGACCGCAAAGCCGACGCCGATCAGCAGCGGCAGCAGTTTCGGCATGGTCTCACGCGTGAGCTTCACGTCCGGATTGCCGCCCGATTTGCGCGGGCGCAGCATCGTCAGGCCGACCACCACCATCAGCACGCCGAACAGCATCAAGAGACGGCTGCCGTCGACCATCTTGCCGAGCTGCGCGCCGCCGGCCGCGCCCGCGATGCCGGCGACCGCGAATACCAGCGCGCATGGCCATTTCACCGTGCGCGCGCGGGCGTGTCCGGCAAGATTGCTGGCGGCGCTGACGGCAACCGCGATCGCGCTGGTGCCGATGGCGATATGCGGAGAGGCGACGCCGACCACGTAGACCAAGAGCGGCACCGCCAGGATCGAGCCGCCGCCGCCGACCAGACCGAGCGTGAAGCCGACCAGGCTGCCGGAAGCGACTGCGAGCAGTTGGTGCAGCATGGTGGCCTCGCGCTCGTCGCGTTGTGGGATCAGCGGAACAAGGCTGCCAGGCGATTAAGCAATCCCCGTGGCCGGCCGGCGAGCGAATGGTTGGCGTATTTGTTCGATCTTTTGGCTGACGTCGGCAGACCGGCGCGCTTCCACTGGTCGATACCGCCGCCCAGCAGATAGACCTGGCAAGAACCCGCCGCTGCGGCGAGCCGCTTGGCGTTCATCTGGGTGCGCGCGCCCGACTTGCAGTGATAGATCAGCACGGTGTCGCCCTCACGTGCCGGATGTTTGGCGTCGATCTGCGACAGGGCGTGATGGCGCGCGCCGGGGATGTTCTCGTTGGTGTGCTTGGCGGCCTCGCGGATGTCGATGAGGACGGCGCCGTCGCGCACCAGCGCGGCGGCCTCATCAGGAGAAATGGTTTTCAGAAGACTCATTGTTTTGGTTCCTTGCTGGCGGTCGTCCGGCGGCGCGTCAGGGGCAATAAATTCCCTTGAGCAGCGCAAGCAGGCGCTCCGCGTTGGGATCGGCGATGCGGTAGTACACAGTCTGCGCCTCGCGCCGTGTCGCGAGCAGACCTTCTTCGCGCATCTTGGCGAGATGCTGCGAAAGCGCCGACTGGCTTATGCCGACGGCGTCGACCAGGTCGTTGACCGAAAGCTCGCGCGCCAGCACCAGCCGGCACAGGATCAACAGCCGGTTCTCGTTGGCGAGCAGCTTCAGCAGTTGCGCGGCTTCGCCCGCCTTGCGCTCGAATTCGGCGATGCCGGCATCGAGCGCCGGTTTGGGGCGGCAGAGCGCTAGGCTGGGCATTGGTGCGGTCTCCATCAATTAGACGTTGCTATATTAGTAATTGCTAATACAAAAATCAAGCCTGACGTGGGGCCCGATGGCCGACGGCATGCGCTTTCCGCAGGTGACAGTGACGGTGGCGTCGAAAGAGCATAAGGGCCGCGGCGCGATCGGGCCTCTTGGTCAGCTCCAGCTTTTCACTTTTACATAAGACCCCGGCGCGTCCTCGATGGCTTTGAGCTTGCCGCCGCCGATGGCGCGCGCCGGCACGGTCTCGGCGGCCACGCCCTTGAGCCACTCCAGCCAGTCCGGCCACCACGAGCCTGGGTGCTCTTGCGCCGATGCCAGCCAGTGATCGACATCGGAACCGCCCGGCTCCTTGCCGGTCCAGTATTGGTATTTCGCCTTGCCGGGCGGGTTGATCACGCCGGCAATATGACCCGAGCCGGCCAGCACGTATTTCACCGGCCCACCGAAATACTTCGAGCCTTCCAGCACCGATTTCGCCGGCGCGATGTGGTCCTCGCGGGTGGCAAGATTATAGACCGGCACTTTCACCTTGCGCAGATCGAGTGTCTCGCCGGCGATTTGCATCTCGCCCTGGCTCAGCTTGTTATCGAGATAGCAGTTGCGCAAATAGAACGAGTGGTTGGCCGCCGGCATGCGGGTGGCATCGGAATTCCAATAGAGAATGTCGAACGCGAACGGCTTCTTGCCGAGCAGGTAGTTGTTGATCACATACGGCCAGATCAGATCGTTGGAGCGCAGCAGATTAAATGCGTTCGCCATGCTAGAGGCTTCCAGGTAGCCCTGTTCCTTCATGTGCGCTTCAAGCTGCTGGATGCGCTCCTCGTCGACGAACACCTTGAGATCGCCGGAATGCACGAAATCGACTTGCGCGGCGAACAAGGTGGCCGATAGCGCGCGGTCTTGTTTCTTGGCCGCGAGATAGGCGAGGGCGATCGCGAGCAGCGTGCCGCCGACGCAATAGCCGATCGTGTGCATTTGCTTTTCGTTGGTCGCCGCTTCGACGGCATCGAACGCCGCCAGCACGCCGTCGCGCATGTATTGTTCGAAGTTTTTATTCGCGAGCTTGGTGCTCGGGTTGACCCAGGAGATCACGAATACGGTGATCCCATTGTCGACACACCACTTGACGAAGGATTTTTCCGGCGTGAGGTCGAGAATGTAGAACTTGTTGATCCAGGGTGGCACGATCAGCAGCGGGGCCTTCAGCACATCCGGCGTGGTCGCTTCATATTGGATCAGTTGCATCAAGTCGTTCTGGAACACCACCTTGCCGGGCGTAAGCGCGAGATTGCGGCCGACCTCGTATTTCGAGGAATCGGATTGGCGGATCTTGAGATGGCCGTGTCCGGCCTTGATGTCCTCGCCGAGCATGTGCATGCCGCGCACGAGATTTGCTCCGTTCGACGACAGCGTCTCGCGCAGCAGCTCCGGATTGGTCAGCACGAAATTTGAGGGCGAGATCGCGTTGGCGATCTGCTTGACGTAAAACGCGGCCTTCGCCTTCGTGTGTTCGTCGATGCCGTCGGCGTCCTCGACCAGCTTCTCGCCCCAATGCGCGGTGAGCAAATAAGCCTGCTTGAGGAAGTCGAAGAACTGGTTCTGCGACCATTCCGGATCGGCGAACCGCTTGTCTTTCGGGTCGGGCGCGGCAGCGGGGTCGGCCGGCTCGCCGGCCATACGTTTGGCCGCGCCCGCCCACAATTCGAGAAAAGCGCGGCCGAGGGTGGTTTGCAGTTCGAGCGCGCGCTGGGGGTCCGACAGCCAATATTCGATCACCTGGCCGACGGTTTTCACCACCTCGGCGATGTCCTCGGCCAGTCCGCTCTTGATCTTGCCTTCCTCGCGCGGCTTCAAATAGGCGGCAAGCGCCTTGCCGCCTTCCTCGACGAAGCGAGCGATGTTGCGCGCGAAGGCCTCGACTTCGACCGAGCCGATCGTCGGCGTTTCCTTGACTGGTTCCTTGGCCGGTTCTTTGGCCGGTTCTTTGGCCGGCTTGGTCTTGGACTTTGCCATCCGCGTCATATCGGGCCCCGCCTTGAGAATTGGCCCGGACCGCGTCCTCCCGCAAGCTGTGTTTGCGTTTTCGGTTCCTGCTAGCCGGACGGTCGAGGACCGACCTTGCTCCAGCCATATTATCTGGCTAGCGGATTTATGATATAATTCATTGAGTCTGCAACGGTTTTACGTCCTCAAGACAGGTTTTCCGGCGCATGGCGCGAGCCTTTCATCGATCGCTTTGGGCGGCCCTGGGACTGGCGGCGGCGCTTTCCGCTTGCGCGCCGGGATCGGTGATTGACAAGTTGCCGGCCGATATGGGGTTACCGGCCGGGACCCCGCAACGGCCGGCTGCGGCCTACGAATATCCGGCCGTTCATGATATGCCGCCGGCCCGCGTAGCGCCGCCTTTGACCGAGGAGCAGCAGGTCAAGCTGGAAAAGGAACTGGACGCCCTGCGGGTCCGCCAGGAGACCGGACCCGCGCCGAAGCCGGGACAGGCGCCGAAAAAGAAGAAGCCCGCAACCGCCAAAAATGGCCAAAGCCCCGGCGCCCAGGATGGCGTCAAGACCAACCCGTGATAAAAGCCTGCCGGGGTCATGATGGCCGGCTGGACAGGGCAGCCGACCTAAAGGTTTGAGACTATGGAAGACTTCTACCGCATCCGCCGCTTGCCGCCTTACGTGTTCGAAGAGGTGAACCGCGCCAAGGCGCGCGCCCGCAACGCAGGGGCGGACATCATCGATCTCGGCATGGGCAACCCGGATTTGCCGGCGCCCGCGCACGTCATCGAGAAGATGAAAGAGACGCTGGGACGGCCGCGCACCGACCGCTATTCCGCCTCCCGCGGCATTCCCGGTCTGCGCCGCGCCCAAGCGGCCTATTACGAACGCCGCTTCGGCGTGAAGCTGAACCCCGAGACCCAGATCGTCAGCACACTTGGGTCCAAGGAAGGCTTCGCCAATGTGGCGCAGGCGATCACCGCGCCGGGCGACGTGGTGCTGGTGCCCAATCCGAGCTACCCGATTCACGCCTTCGGCTTCCTGATGGCGGGCGGCGCCATCCGCTCGGTGCCGTCGGAGCCGACACCGAATTTCTTTCACACCGTCGAGCGCGCAATTCAGCATTCGATTCCGAAGCCGACCGCGGTGGTGGTCTGCTATCCCGCCAATCCGACCGCCTATGTGGCGAGCCTCGACTTCTACAAGGACCTCGTTGCCTTCGCGAAGAAGCACAACATCCTGGTGCTGTCCGATCTCGCATACGCGGAAGTCTATTTCGACGACAACCCGCCGCCGTCACTGTTGCAGGTGCCGGGCGCGATCGACATCGCGGTCGAGTTCACCTCGATGTCGAAGACGTACTCGATGCCGGGCTGGCGCATCGGTTTTGCGGTCGGCAACGATCGCGTGATCGCCGCGCTCGGACGGGTGAAGTCCTATCTCGATTACGGCGCCTTCACGCCGGTGCAAGTGGCGGCGACTGCCGCGCTCAACGGTCCCGACGACTGTATCAAAGAGATGCGCGAGACGTATAAGCGCCGCCGCGACGTGCTGGTCGAGAGCTTTGGCCGCGCCGGCTTTCACGTGCCAAGCCCGCGCGCCTCGATGTTCGCCTGGGCGCCGATCCCGGAGCCGTTCAAGAGCCTCGGCAGCGTGGAATTTTCGACGCTGCTGGTGGAAATGGCCGACCTCGCGGTTTCGCCCGGCATTGGCT
>Ga0182024_10019374_pt1 | contig 12554 bp, 8 predicted proteins | sample P32metaG_FD_120480 | JGI IMG/M metagenome (GOLD analysis project Ga0182024, IMG submission 120480) | Permafrost microbial communities from Stordalen Mire, Sweden - P3-2 metaG (Illumina Assembly) | ecosystem: Environmental > Terrestrial > Soil > Wetlands > Permafrost | place: Sweden: Stordalen... | reverse complement strand
TGATGCCCCTTCAAGTGCGAACACGGCTGAAAATCCCCCGCGTCAAACGCCACGTCCTGCTCGTACGGCACTCTCGTTGCGTCCCGCGCATGCAAGATAATCGATCCCTCTCCCGCATCCAGATTCAAGGTGAGCTCGTTCCCATTGCACAGCGCCTGAGTCACGTTGCCTTCAACCGCAGTCGTGACCGGGTCACCATGTTCAGTCCCCGCCCCGAGCCGCCGCGCGCCCCCGGAGTTCGCCGCACCGCTGCCATCGCCGCTCGTTCCCGCAAGCACGATCAGCGATTCCAAGGTCCCGGATTTTCCTTTAGCGTCGTCCGGTTCATAGCCAACTCTCACGCGCTGATCTTGCAACCCTGTACACGGATTGAACGGTCCAGTGGGCCGCGTCATCAGTTGAATGCGAAGATTTGTCCCGGGTTTCAAATGCATCGTCAACGATCCCGCGCCGGTGGCCATTTCGAATCTCAACCCGCTCATGCAGCTCACTTTCGTCACTGTGCCGGTCGCGTCGCGCAGGTCGCTCGCGTTCGCTGTGCCGTCGGTCGCCTGCGTGCGCGCGTTGCCTGATGTATCGGGCGGCAAATTCGCGGCGGATGACGTGGCCGAAGGCTGCGGCACGCCACCGGACTCAGCCACATCGGAATCGTCCCCCGAGAAGCGTTCCCGCTGCTGCAGGTACACCAAAAATTGCTCGGCTTCCGCTCGCTCCAAGGGATTTGCAGCGTTGACCCGCGCATGCACCGCAAGATTGCGCGCATCCTTGTAACGATTCATCCGCGCCAGCACCTGCGCCATATCAATCTGATAAATCGTGTTTCCTGGTTCCAGCGTCTGCGCCTTTTGTGCGAGTTTCAGCGCCTCCGGCAAATTCTGCCCTTGATTCGCCAGATACACGGCCAGTACGCCATACGGCGGCGCAAATTCCGGACTGATCGCGATTGCCGTGCGCAAATCCTCTTCCATCTGCGTGTCGTTGCCAACGGCTCCGCCTTGCGTGGAAGCCAAATACGCGCGCAAAAATCGTGGCAACGCGTTTTTCGGATTCAATTCAATCGCGCGCGTGAAATCGGCCAGCGCTTCCGCGTGCTTGTTGTCCTGAAACTCCGCGAACCCCAAGTACTGATAACCGAGCGCCAATTTCGGATCGGCCTTCACGGCTCGTCCCAGAATTGTGATGGCGTCCTGCGATTTCCCGCGCACTGCGGCGAATCCGCCGCGATACGCATCCACCTCGGCGTCGGAAAGTTCGCGCACCTGCAAATCGCGGGCCGCGATTTCCGGAGGCGGCGGCGCTTTAATGTAATAGAACGCAGCGTTCCTGATATAGGCGAACAGCGCTGCTTGCAGTTGTTTCAGGTCGCCGAAGCTTTGCGCGGCGGCCTGCTCCTCTGCGGCTCCGTTCGACATCGCGTTGACGTAGGCCTGCAGCATCGGCCGGTGTGTGGACTTGTCTCCCACCATTAAGTAGTGCGTCAGCGCCCACGACTCTGCATAGAAAACCGAAATTTTGTTCTGTTCGTTGTAGTACGGAGAGTTGTGATCCACCTTGAACAAAACGTCCAGTGGCATCAAGCCGCCCTGCTTCAGCTCGACGATCAGGTCCGGGTCCGGACGTCCCATCCCGACTTCGGAATCGCCGATCTGCGTATTGCCGTAAAATTCCGCGAGCCCTTCGGACACCCACACCGGCAAATTCGGAAAGTAAGGCGCGGTCAGCGAGTGGAAGTACTCATGATAAATCGTGTCGTAGGGATTCGATCCCGGAGCATCGAGCTGCACTACCGCGAAATATAGATTCATGTTGTCCAGGAACATTCCCGCGGGATGCGCGTGGCCCTTGACCCAATATTCCGGCAACAAGGACTTCACGGAATCTTCGTCCTTAACGGCCATGATGGTGATCACCGGACTCTCGTGCTTGCTGGCAAGCACGAGCTCACGCCGGAAGACCGCGCGAATCTGCTCGAATCGGATAGCCGTCTTGCGGGCCTGCTTTTCCCCTGCGTTGCTCACCACGATGAAATTCGGGCTGCGCGCCTCGAACCACGTTTCGTGCTTCGCGCCGGGCAGGGGAACGGCCAACAGAATCGCGAGGCCGAGAAAGGCAAGTACGACCGCGATCGATGGACGAGTCATGGGTGGCACCTTCTGTACTATAGGTCGCCGCGCTCGTCAATGAACATGCCGCGCTGCGTTGCGGCAGTCGTCTCTCGTCTTGTCACCCTCGCGCGCAGCGCATAAACTCTTCCGTCCATGCTCAGCAAACATTTCCGCGCCGACCTCGCTCTGGGATTCACGGCGCTCATCTGGGGCGCGACGTTTGTGGTGGTGAAGGACGCGCTCGCCGACGTTTCCGTCTTCATGTACATCGCCGTGCGTTTTGCACTGGCGGCCGTGGTCATGGCGATTTTCTTTCGCCGCGCACTGTGCGGACTGACTCGCAGCTCAATTTGGGCCGGTGCGCAGATCGGCTTCTTCATGTTCGCAGGCTACGCGTTCCAAACTACCGGCTTGCAATTCACTTCGCCCTCGAAGGCCGCCTTCATCACCGGCTCGAGCGTAGTGATCGTTCCGCTGTTGCTCGCCGTTTGCAGCAAGCGTCGCGTAAACGCTTGGATCTGGGCCGGCGTGCTGGCCGCGCTGGCCGGTCTTTATTTTCTCACCGTGCCACCGGAAGGATTCGGCGGCCTGAATCGCGGCGATCCGCTGGTGTTCGGCTGCGCGGTGATGTTCGCCGTGCACATGATTTTCATCAGCCGCTACATCGCGCATCACTCCGTCGGCGCTCTCGCTGTCGTTCAGGTCGCCACCACCGCGATTCTCGCTACCATCGCGCTGCCCTTACTCTCCGTCACCAACGTGGAACACCCGCGTTGGGTTTGGAGCGGCACGCTAATCTTCGCCGTGCTCATCACCGCCCTCGGCTCGACGGCCTTCGGTTTTTCCGCGCAAACCTGGGCACAGCAATACACCTCGCCCACTCACACCGCCATCTTGATCAGCCTCGAACCCGTTTTCGCCGCGCTAACTTCCTGGCTCTTAGCCCGCGAACACCTCGGCGGCCGCATCCTGCTAGGCGCCGCGTTAATCTTCGCCGGCATCCTGCTAGCCGAACTAAAAGGCCCCGCTCCAATCGCCCCCGAATCTCCCGAGCCCGTAATCCGCGCCCAGGAGTAGCAGTTTGTGGAAGAATGCTCCAACGCGCAGGTGTTGACTTTGTAGCGGCCACCTTCAGGTGGGCGCCTTTGACTTGGCGTTTGTAGCGGCGGTCCCGCTTTGCGGGACCGCCATCGGTGATCGCCGCGCCACGGATGGCGCACTGAAGTGCGCCGCTACAAAAACAAAATCAAAGACGTCACACTGAAGTCCGCCGCCTTCGCGACGGTAGCCGCGTCGAGGCTAGCCTCGCCTAACGGCAAGCGGGCAGGCTCCCGCACTCCAACAAACGCGAATCTAAATGTGTGATTTCAACGAGAGAAAATCAGTTATGCCGTGCCGACTGCGGCGAATCGCTGTGATGCTTCACATCCACAGCCTCATACATAGCCGGATGCTTCAAATTCTTCGCTTCAAAAGCAGAAATACGCGGTTCATGCACTAAAGTAAGCCCAATATCGTCGAGTCCCTTCAGCAAACAATCCCGCCGGAACGGATCCACCTCAAACGAATACCGCAACCCATCATCGTCAGTCACCATCTGCTTTTCCAGATCCACGGTAACGCGATAACCTTCCTTCTTCTCCGTCCGCGCAAAAAGCTCATCAATCTGTTCGTTTGATAAAGTCACCGGCAAAATCCCATTCTTGAAGCAATTATTGTAAAAAATGTCCGCATAACTCGGCGCCAGAATCGCATGAAATCCGTAATCCAAAATCGCCCAAGGCGCATGTTCGCGGCTCGAGCCGCACCCAAAATTCGCGCGCGCCAAAATCACCGAAGCGCCCTTATACCTCGGCGCGTTCAAAACAAATTCCGGATTCGGCTTTTCCCCCGGCAAATACCGCCAATCGTAAAACAGCACGCGCCCGTACCCTTGCCGCGTCTGCAACTTCAAAAACTGCTTCGGCACCATCTGATCGGTATCCACGTTCACGCGATCCAGCGGCGCCACCAATCCCGTATGCTTGATGAAGGGTTCCATCGTTACTCCGCTCCGTCCACATTATTCCACTTGCGGATGTCCACGAAGTGGCCTTCGATCGCCGCCGCTGCCGCCATCACCGGACTCACCAGGTGCGTGCGCCCGCCCTTGCCCTGCCGCCCTTCGAAATTTCGGTTAGACGTGCTCGCCGAGCGCTCGCCGCTCAGCAACACATCGTCATTCATCCCGATGCACATGCTGCAACCCGCGTCGCGCCATTCGAATCCGGCAGCCTGAAAAATTTTGTCGAGGCCCTCGGCTTCCGCTTCCGCTTTCACCACGCGCGAACCCGGCACCACCAGCGCCTGCTTCAACGAGTTCGCGACGTGCTTGCCCGCTACCACTTTCGCCGCCGCGCGCAAATCCTCCAGCCGCGAATTTGTGCACGAACCGATGAACACGCGGTCCAGCGAAATATCTTCAATCGCCGTGCCCGGTTTCAAATCCATGTACACCAGCGCACGCGTTGCCGCCTCGCGATCCACCGGATCGCTGAACGAAGCCGGGTCCGGCACGCGTTCAGACACTTGCGTCACCATCCCCGGATTCGTGCCCCACGTAACCATCGGCGCCAAATCCCGCGCGTGCAGGGTCAAGGTTTCGTCATATTTTGCATCGGGGTCGCTCGGCAAAGTCTGCCAGAAATCCACAACCGCTTGAAAATCTCTGCCCCGCGGAACGAACGGCCGCCCCTCCATATACGTAAACGTGGTTTCGTCCGCCGCCACCATCCCGGCGCGCGCCCCGCCTTCGATGGACATATTGCACATCGTCATGCGCCCTTCCATCGAAAGTCCGCGCACCGCTTCGCCCGTATATTCGAAGACGTACCCATTGCCGCCGGCAATCCCAATTTTTCCAATCACCGCCAGAATAATGTCCTTGGCCGTAACGCCGCGCGGCCGCTTGCCGTCAATTTCCACCTTCATCGTTTTCGATTTGAATTGCGTCAGGCACTGCGTCGCCAGCACGTGCTCGATTTCGCTGGTGCCGATTCCGAAAGCCAGCGCGCCAAACGCGCCGTGCGTCGAAGTGTGGCTGTCGCCGCAAACGATCGTCTGCCCCGGCTGCGTAATCCCCAGCTCCGGCCCGATGATGTGCACGATGCCCTGGTTCTTGCTGTTCATGTCGAACAGATGCACGCCCGACTCCGCGCAATTGCGCTCCAGCGCTTCGAACTGGCCGCGCGCGTCCGCATCCAGCACCGGCAACAGGCGATTCTTCGTCGAAACGGAGTGATCCATCACCGCAAACGTCAACTCCGGGCGCCGTACTTTGCGCCCCGCAGCCTTCAGCCCGGCAAACGCCTGCGGCGAAGTGCCCTCATGAATCAAATGTCGGTCAATATAAATTAAGGTAGGCTGCCCTGGCTCTTCCCGCACTATGTGGGCATCCCAAATTTTTTCGTAAAGCGTGCGTGCAGCCATTCGTTTGGTTTCCTGCCTGGGGAGCTTCGTCCCGGTAATCTGGATGAGAGCCGGCTCAAATCCGCCAGCCAGTCCTTATTGTAACAATTCCGTCATCTTCCGCCAATCCCTCCTAGCTCCAATCGTGCCAAATTTCCGCTAGTTGCGTTCGTTAGGATGTGCTGTGGCTAATTGTGGAGTGGACTGGCGAACTTAGGCGGATTCCAATGCATCAAACTTGCGCTACACTAGATATGGTGCGCTAGCGCTGTTGTCGGTGTTTATCTTGACGCAATAGATAATCTCGCGTGACGTCTGCGCACCCGAGGGCAAGAGAGGCCTCCGATGCTCCGAGCAGAGGCCCAAATCGAAAATTCAGATTCAGACGCTGGTCGCCGCTTTCATGCTGGACGACTTGGCCCTCGTCCCGGTCGGTGAGTCTCATTCGGCAAACGCCGGTTCGGACGAACGATGATTCCGTGTGACGTACCTTCGATCGGATTTCGTCGGATGAATGACGGCCCGGCCGCAAGCAGTGCCAATACCCCATAGGAGAGTGCAATAGAGATGTCTCAGGCGCAAAATTCCAGCATCGCCCGCACAATTGTACTCATGGTCGCGCTGGCGCTGGCGATCCGAATTGCGGTCATTCCCTTTCTGATTGGTGGCTTCACGGACCCGGCGCGCGACTACTGGAATTTTGGCTGCGAGGAAGGAAGAATTGCCACGTCCATAGCCGCGGGAGAGGGCTTCAGCTCACCTCTTTTCGGAAAGACGGGTCCAACGGCTTGGAGCGCCCCTGTCTATCCGTACTTGCTTGCTGCCGTGTTCCTGGTTTTTGGCATTCATACGCATGCGTCGGCGTGGGCCATACTCATTTTAAATGGCCTTTTCTCCGCGCTGACGTGCATTCCCATTTATTTCATGACGCGCCGCGCTTTTGGTCGCTCGCCTGCACTTTGGGCCGGATGGATCTGGGCGCTGTTCCCCTACGCCATCTATTTTTCGGTCGGATACATGTGGGGCCATTCTCTGGATGCGCTGATGGTCGCACTGGTTCTCTGGTGCACGCTCGCGATCGAAGACGAAACGAACACCCTGCGATGGATGGCGTACGGTGTCCTATGGGGCGTGGCGGCGCTCACTATTCCCGTGATTCTTTCGAGTCTGCCTTTGCTTTGGGGATGGCTGATCTGGCGTCGCCGTCGGCGCGGTATGGAGTGGGGCGGCCGCCAAGCGGCGGCATTCCTGGCGCTCCTGCTCACAGTTTCGCCGTGGTTCGTCCGGAACTACCGCACGTTCGGACGCTTCGTTCCTTTTCGCAATCAATTCGGGCTGGTACTGTGGGACGGCAATACGGGAGACGCATCCGATCTATATCCCGATTGGACCAACCCGGCGCACAACGACACCGAAATGGAGAAATATCGAACCCTCGGTGAGCTCGCCTTCATGCGAGAGAAGCGCCGTGAGGCGATTGCTTTTATTCGCCGTTATCCTGGTCTGTTCCTGTGGCTCACCGCGAAACGTATTATCTTCACGTGGACCGGCTTTTGGTCGCTGCGCCCGGATTACCTGGCAGGTGAACCCTTTGCATTTCCGAACATCGCGTTTTGCACCTCGATCAGTGTGCTTCTGTTAATTGGATTGCGCCGCGCCTATCAAATCGACCGGCAAGCGGTCGTCCCGTTTCTTCTGGTCCTATTCAGCTATCCGCTGGTGTACTACATCACCCATCCTGGTATGGACCAACGACACCCGCTGGATCCCGTGTGTGTCGTGTTTCTGGGCGTTCTGGGTAGTGCGTTCGCGAAGTCTCGCGTCCGCGAGCCTGTTTTGACCCAACTGGATCCCGAGTCACCGCCCGGCTGACATTCTATTTCGGGGCGCGCGGCGGGTGCTTCCGCTATTCAGTGCCTCAAAATGGGTTTTCTGATGCCGTGCGAACGCGCGAACGCAGACACCTTGTCTTCGTTGACTTGCCTTTGGTCGCACCCTAATATGTGCAGCACATGCCCAGCAACGATTCGCTGCTCGACCAGACCTTCTCGCACTATCGCATCGTGGAACGCCTCGGCGGCGGAGGCATGGGCGTGGTTTACAAAGCCGAGGACATCCGCCTGCATCGCTTCGTCGCGCTGAAATTCCTGCCGGACAACGTCGCCAAAGACCCGCAAGCGCTCGCGCGTTTCCAAAGAGAAGCGCAAGCCGCCTCCGCACTGAATCATCCCAACATCTGCACGATTTACGACATCGGTGAAGCGGACGGCAAAGCCTTCATCGCCATGGAATTTCTCGATGGCCAGACGCTGAAGCACGCTATCGCCGGCTGCTCGATGGAATTGGATAACTTGCTCGACCTGGCGATTCAAGTGGCCGACGCGCTCGACGCCGCGCACAGCGAAGGCATCGTGCACCGCGACATCAAGCCCGCCAACATTTTCGTCACCAAGCGCGGCCACGCCAAAATTCTGGATTTCGGCCTCGCCAAAGTGTCCAGCGCGAAAGCCGTCAGCGGCCGAAGCGCCACCATGCTTACCGTCGGCGTGGACACAGCGCAACTCACCAGCCCCGGCGCTTCCATGGGCACGGTTGCCTACATGTCGCCAGAGCAAGTGTTGGGCAAAGATCTGGACGCGCGCACCGATCTTTTCTCCTTCGGAATCGTGCTGTATGAAATGGTCACCGGCACTCTGCCATTTCAGGGCGATACGTCCGGCGCGATTTTCGATTCGATCCTGCACAAAAATCCAGTCGCGCCCGTGCGCCTGAATAACAACCTGCCGCCCGAGCTCGAGCAAGTGATTTTCAAAGCGATGGAAAAAGACCGCGACCTGCGCTACCAGAGCGCCGCAGAAATGCGCGCCGATTTGAAGCGCCTGAAACGCGACACCAGTTCCGGCCGCGTAAATTCGGCGAGCGGCTCGATAGCCACAGCGCAGGAATCGGGATCGAGCGGAAGAATCTCAGCCGCCCCGCAATCCAGCGGCAGCAGCAGCCCTGCGCAAACAATCGCGCCAAGGCACAGCCTCAAAATTCCCATCCTGATTGCAGCGCTCGTAGTCCTGGTGGTAGTGGCCTTCGCCGGTTACAAAATCCTCACGCGCCCCCGCGGCCTGAATCTGCAGAACATGCAGATCACTAAACTAACCGATAGCGGCAAAGCCACCGGCGTCGCCATCTCTCCCGACGGCCGCTACATCGTTTACGTGCTCACAGACGGCGAGCAACAAAGCCTCTGGGTCCGCAACGTCGCCACCAAGAGCGACGTGCAAGTCCTCGCGCCGGACGTCGTCGCATTCGCCGGTCTCAGTTTTTCGCCCGATGGCAATTACGTCTATTTCGTGCGCTCCGATAAGAGCACCACAAATTTCCGCTACCTCTATGTCATGCCCGTCCTGGGTGGCACCGCGCGCCAGTTGATTCGCGACATTGACAGCCCTCTCACCTTCTCGCCCGATGGCAAGCAGTTCGCCTACATGCGCGGCGTGCCGGACCACAGCGATGTCGAACTGCGCGTCGCCAGGACCGATGGCAGCAGCGATTACCTCCTCGCCGCTCTGCCGGATTGGCCGGGCTTTATGTTCGGCGGCGCCTGGTCGCCGGACGGAAAAACCATCCTGGCGCCGGGGTTGCACACGGGCAAAAAAACCGAGTGGGTAGTGACCGCCGTCAACGTCGCCGATGGCGCGATGAAGGATCTGATTTTCGGCGCCGAACAAACGGGAAGACCCGCGTGGTTGCCCGACGGTAATTCCTTCCTCATTCCGCTGGGACTGGTCCCGGAGAATCGCGCGCAATTGTTCCTGGTTTCCTTTCCCAGCGGCGAAACAACACGCGTTTCCAATGATCTATCCGATTACGGTCGCGCGCTCGAAATCACCCAGGACGGAAAGATGCTGGTAGCGCTGGAGGGCAACGAGAGCGCGCACATCTGGATCGCGCCCGGTGGAAAAGCCGCGCAAGCAAGGCAAATTACAACCGGGGGAACTCCAGACGACGGCGTGGCGCCTGGTCCCGGCGGCAAACTCCTCATACGCAGTCGAGGCAGCGACCTCGCGCTAATGAACGCCGACGGCAGCCAGCGCGCGCTGCTGCGTCCCAATCTTCGCAATTATATTTCCATGTCGGCTTGTGGCGATCGCTACCTGGTGTTCGATTCCTTCGAGGAAAATAAGCTGCGCCTGTTGCGCACGGATGTAGATGGCGGAAATACCGTAAAGCTAACCGACGACGTCTTCAATTCGGATTGTTCCGCCGACGGTAAGTGGGTGCTCTTCGATTCGGCCCACAAGCTCTACCGCGTTCCAATTGAGGGCGGTACTCCCGTGGAGATTTTCACTTCACCGAATGGCATCACAGGAGTCATTTCGCCGGATGCAAAATGGATTGCCTGCGGCTATCAGGAGCAGGTTCCTGTGCCGTCCTCTAAAATCGCGGTGATTCCCGCCGCAGGCGGCGCGCCCCTGAATGTTTTTGTCCGGCCCATCGGCGCCAATAAATTACATTGGTCGCCCGATCAGAAAAGCGTGCAATACCTCTTGACCCGCAAGGGCGCCACGAACGTGTGGGAACAGCCCCTCGCCGGCGGCGCGCCCCACCCAGTGACGGACTTCACCTCGGGATACATCTTCGATTTCGCGTGGTCCCGCGATGGAAAGCAATTGCTCCTCGCCAAAGGCGAAGTAACCAGCGACGTCCTGCTCGTCAGCAACTTCCGCTAACCGCGCGCCATTTTTCCGCGCACAAGCTGCTGGCGAAGATCGCCGATCAATGTTCATCCACGGGCCCAGCCGTACCGTCCGACCACTCGCCGACCGGAATCAGAAACACCGTAAGGCGATCCTCTTTGGCCGTAGATCCCAGAATCGGCGAGCCTGCAAAATTCGCTCCCCAGGTCGCAGCCTCCGTTTCAGGAACGAAAAACATCACGTGGGGATGCCAATGCACGACACTATCGCTCAAGTATTGTTGCTTCGACATCATGTAACACATCGCGCCAACCTCCAGCGCCGGCAATTCCTTCTTCTCAAAACCGATCCGAATATCCTCGAACATCTGCGCCTTGGATCGTCCAGCCAATACCGACTCGGTTTTCTTGATCGTCAGGGGTAGATAGGTTCGCGCGGCAGGCGGATTAAAGCTGATCGGGGCCCGCAGCTTCGGATTCCAAAAATCGGGGTCGTCAATTCCCGCAGTCCATGATCGTTGCACGACGCACACGAAACCATTGGTGCCTTTCACCGCGATTTCGTAACCATGCGGCCCCATCACCAATACCTCAGCATCCTTTGAGATGGATTCCGGCGCCGCGCTCCGCGCCAGCGCGATCTCGGCATTTCGCTCCATCATGTATTGCTCGACCGGCGCCATGTTTGGGTATGGCGTCTTGGCATCCTGCGATTTCGCCGGCCGCGCCGTCACTAGCCCGCAGATCAGCGCGAAGCTAATCAACACGATTGTCCTGAAAGATTTCCGCTTCATTGGTTTCTCCTCCGAAAGTGCATCGTTTTTCCGAATGCGTGCGAGCGCAACACTACTCAATGCGGCGCACAACGGGCCCATCCTTGCTTCCCGGAGTTCGCGCGCCGTGCTCGTGCAAAATCGCCGCGGCGCGATTGGCGGCTTGCTCCGCGGTCGTTCGGACGACGACCACCGCGCCACCTTGTTTAATGTGACTGGCATAAAACTCCTGCTCGCCAATGTAATTCGGCTGTTCGCCGGACACATCGCGGACTTCGCGTTTTTCACGCGCGCGTCCCGCGCCAAATAAGCGCGCAATCCAGCTGTGATGTGGCTCGCTGGAATTCGTCAAGGGCTCGCCGGGAGTGTTGGCCGTGCGCGCATCCTCGTCAATATCGCTGATCACTTCCACTTGTTCGCCCATGATGCCTGCGAGCTCCAAATCCTGCACGGCGGCCTCCGCGTCCCCGTAGCTACCAAGAATTCCGAAAATCACATATTTCATGATATGGGACTCCCTCAATCTGCACCGCTCATCAACTATTTTTCCGCCGCACCTGAATGATCACCATCGATGCAGCGCGTTATTTTGCCTTTGCGGCCAGCGACTTCGAGAACAGCCACGGAAATAACTTCGGTTCGTCGTACGCCTTGTCCCACGAAGCATGCCGAATCCCGGGAAATTCCGTGTAGTGAACATCGGCGCCGATCCCTTTCATCGCCGCGTACATCCGCTGCGATTCCGTCACCGGCACAATGTCGTCATCCGCGCCGTGAAATATCCACACTGGAGTGTTGCCCACCTTCGCGGCTGCGTCTGCGTAGCTCTTGGGTTCGTCCGCCGGCGTCCATTTCGCAAGCTCGGGATTAGCCTTCAGCGCCATTGCCGGCGGGCGGATCCCGCCGCAAATCACCACGAGCGCTGCGAAACGGCCCGGATATTTTTCCGCCAGATACCAGCTGCCGTAGCCTCCCATGGAAAGTCCGGTCAAGTAAGTGCGGCGGACATCGCCGTGAAATTCCTTGATCGCCGCATTCAGCGCTGCGATCGCCAGGTCGTCCATGGGCGCCTGCATCCACCAAACATTTGGCCGGCACTGAGGCATCACCACGATCGCTGGGATGGTGCTGCGGTTGCTGCGAATCGCCGTGCCGATGCCCACATCAGTTTCTTGCAGGCCATCCTCGCCGCGTTCGCCCGCCCCGTGCAGGAACAGGATCACCGGCCATTTCTCATGGGGCGTCCAAGTGTCCGGGACGAAGACCTGGTATTTATATGTCGTGCCTTGCACGGTGATGCTGCGGTCGAGAAATCCGGTTTCGTGAGTTTTTGCGTGAGCCGGAAAAGCGATTAGTAGACAAAGAACCAGAAGTACAAGAAACTTTAGCCGCGAAGAAAACACGAGTCCCTCCGAACTTCAAACTTTAGCACGAGTATTCCGCGTTCGTCCGCGCGGGTCCTCGTGGTCAAAGTAACGCGCCGCCGCCGTAGCACCCGCGCGCATCCTCGCAATCTCCTGCTTCTGATAAGCTGCCAGA
>Ga0182024_10019373_pt1 | contig 12554 bp, 8 predicted proteins | sample P32metaG_FD_120480 | JGI IMG/M metagenome (GOLD analysis project Ga0182024, IMG submission 120480) | Permafrost microbial communities from Stordalen Mire, Sweden - P3-2 metaG (Illumina Assembly) | ecosystem: Environmental > Terrestrial > Soil > Wetlands > Permafrost | place: Sweden: Stordalen... | reverse complement strand
GGCGTGGTCGCTCACGTACGCACCGTCGCAGGTTCCCGAAGCCTTTTTCGACGGCATGCCGTACGAGGCACCCGAGCCGTTCGTTCCCGGCTTCAGCGGCCCGGTCACGTGGACCGCGACGTTTACCGCCTCGCGTCCCGGCGTCACCGTGGGCTGGGCTTGGAGCGCGGCGGTGTACTCGCACTTCGGCGTGTTAGGTCGACTGCTGGTGAAACCGTTGACCGCGCCGATCGCGCCTTTGGCCTCGCACGCCGCAATGTATCAAAACGACGATTCCGCGGGCACGCCCGAAGCCTACAAACAGTTCGTAATCGCGGGCGCCATGGGCACCGGAGCGCCGCAGTACACCGGCGCGCGCAGCGAGGTCGCGTCGGTTACCGCGTGCCCGTCATCCGGGCCGTCGCCGCGCGCAGGACCCATCCGACCGGTGCCTGCGGCGGTACGGTTGGTGGTCAATGTCCCACTGGTGGCGCCTTCGTTGGCTGGGCCCATGTTCGCGTGGCCGGTCTCGCAACAGATCTCAGCCGCCGACGGCAGCGTTTGGCAGGCCGTTGTGCGCTGCTGTGCGACGGACCTTTGCGCGCTGGTTTCGTATCCAAACGATGACCAACTGGCGATCTACTCTCAGGGCGCCGCGTATTGCGAGCCATACGTCTTGCACTTTAATCGGACGAACGGGGGGCGAACGATTTATTCGTTCTCACGTGACGTCGACTACGACGAGCACCCGATCGCGCATCGCTCGAACTGCGCGCGAACGCGTCCGACCCACATCGGCATGGACGGCGGGCGCGTGATCCTTGGGATTTCGCAGAACGCCGACGGCTCACTCCGATTTCATTTTGCCAAGCCATAAGCAAGTTTGCATATAGCGACGAGGGCCCGGGGAAACGGCCGGAATCGCCGCCGGAGGCTCGAATAGCACGGTCGTATGGCGAATCCCGGGTCAAAGGAGGCACGCTCAGCTCCTCGGAACCAAACCGGTGCTGCGGCCCCAGGATCGACGGAGGTTTTTCCCGTGAGGTGCACTCGTATTATCCTCGTCTGGGGCGCGCTTTGTGCGGTCGCGGCGTGTTCGCCGCTGTCATCGTCGCATTCGGTCGCGCCGCAAACTACACGCAACGCCGCTCTCCAAATGTCTGACGCCCGCGCGAAAGCGAAGTTCAAAGAATATACGGTCCCGACTGCGCAATCGGAACCGTACAAGATGGTCCTCGGGCCGGACGGGAACTATTGGTTCACCGAGTTCGCGGGGAACAAGGTCGCAAGCATCACGACCGCCGGGAAGTTCGCAGAATACAACGTCCCAAGCGCGGAAGCGGAGCCCTCCGGGATCACCGTTGGTCCCGACAACAACCTGTGGTTTACCGAAGCGCATGCAGACAAAATCGCGAAGCTTACGACCGCGGGAAAGTTCACGCAGTACAAGGTTCCAACGGCGAGCGCCGATCCTTCCGTGATCCGCTCCGGCGGCGGCAGCGTGCTGTGGTTCACCGAACGCGACGGAAATAAGATCGGCGAGATCACGACGTCGGGGAAGGTCACGGAGTTCACTGTCCCGACTGCAGATTCCGGACCTTCAGGAATTTGTATCGGCCCGGACAGCGCGATTTGGTTCACGGAGGATGCCGCTGACAAGGTCGGACGCATGACGACCACCGGGAAATTCACCGAGTACGTCGTGCCGACCCCGAGCTCTAAACCCGGAGGAATCGCTCCCGGCGCGGACGGCGCATTATGGTTTGTCGAGTTCAACGGGAACAAAATCGGACGCGTTACGACGGCGGGTTCGTTTACCGAATACAAGGTGCCAACCGCGAGTGCTGGCCCGTTCGTGATCGAATCGGGCAGCGCCAGCCTGTTGTGGTTCACGGAGCGGAACGCCGGAAAACTTGCCTCGATTACGACCGGCGGTACGATCACCGAGTACGCCGTGCCCGGGCCGAGCGGCGGCGAGCCGTCGGGAATCGCGCCCGGCGGCAGCCCAATCTGGGCGACCGAATTCAACGCGAACAAGATCGTCAGTCTGACGCCGTAATCGCGGTCGGTTAGGTTCTTTCGCGAACCCCGAGGTGCGTCGCGATTTGCCACTCGTTCCCGCACGAATCTCGCACGATTGCGCGAGAGGACGCGCTCAGATGCTCGGTGTCATCGACAGCATCCTCCACAACAGCAGCAAATGTGCAATAACGTGCCGCCTTGCCCGAATGATGTTGTCGCGAGGCTGAAGGCAATCGCGATAAGTAAAAGGCCAACGCGGTTCTTAACGGATCCTCTCTCGCGCATTGCCGGCGCGCGCAGCGACGATATTGCAAGGCCACGTATCTATGAGCCGCCATTTGAAATATATTTTAGGTTGAGGCGGATATTCTGGATTATCGTCTGGCATAGGGGAATGTCTTGGTGAACAAACGAGCTACCGGCGGGCGATCCGAACGCGTCACCAGTGGTCCAAGTTATCGAGTCTTGCGGTTCAAGCAGAAAGGCGGCGGAGTCACTGTGCTGCCGTACGACGGCTGTAACGTCAGTATTCAACTGGAGAAGATTCTCACCGGGCGGCCAAGCCCAGAAACCGGCGATGGCCGAGCTCGCGGGATACAGCCACATGGTTGCCTGCCACAGCCTCTGGCCCGGAATGGCTTCGGCGAAGCCGCCTGGCTGCGGACCGCTCCCCTCTTGCTGCGTTGGATTAACGGCGACGGTCTCGGATGCCAGCGAATAGAGCGCGTAGGAACAGTCGCCGTTGGCCTCTTGAACCGTCCCAACCAGGGTTGCCGATTGTAGCGTGGCGACGTCCGATGGCAGCGGAAAGACCAAACCCAGCCGGAGGACCTGCGTAAAGAACTCCGGACAAGGGAACGGCTGTGTGCCGCCGTGCCAGTACGCAACGTACATCAACATTCCCCAATCGAGTGGAACTGGGGCGATTGAGCTCCAGACGAGGGTACCATCCGCAAACTGCGGCCATGAGCCACTCGAGCAGTCGCTGCGGTGGGTCCGCTCGTGATGTGAACCATAGAATTGCATCTGCGGGGACGGGGACAGCGCCACGGATTTAAAGATCGGATTGGTGGCGCTCCCGGCGTTCACGCATATTTGAGCACTGCGTGGGCTTTCAATTGTCCCGTAGTACGCCGTCACCGTGAAGCACGCGTTCGTGCCAACCTGACTTGGATCGAGCAGCGCGACGCGTACCTGCGCTTGTTGCGAAATCGTCTGAATTGGCGTCTTGCCTGCCCACGGGTCCTTCGCCTCTGCTCCTGATGGCGTCTGATAAACTCGAAATCCATCGATACTCACGCCATGCCAGTCCCAAACTAAGATGTACCAGCGATTGCCCATTGCGGCTGCGCAGCCTATGCCGGCAAGGCCCCCACCGGCATAGGCCCGGCAGGTGCTAAGAGACTGTGTAACCCGAACGTTTACGGGCGCCGGAAGGGTTAACGAGAGATTCTGCGCCGGGCCGGACGACTTCGGCACGTCTGCTCGGGCGAGAGACTGATCAGAAATGACGGCGAGTGCGCAAGACAGGCCGCCCAGCGCCGCCCAGTGTCTTAGACTCATCGCCGCCATGCTTCGCGACAAAGAGCCGCCCTACCCATCAGCAGGGAGAAGCCTGGAGCGGCCCGCGTGGGATGCGCTTCCAGCTCGCGAAGGCACCGCAGAGAAACATATTTACGTACGCGTCATCTTCTCGCGCGTAGAGCGTGCAGCGTTTCGCGCGTGGCGTTCGTCAATGGATGACCGCGCCCCAGGCTCTTCTCTCGAATCGGCAGCGCACGCTCGAGCAATGGCTCCGCCTCTGCGAAACGACCTTGGCCGCGGTAGACGTTTGCGAGATTGTTCAGGCTCTCCGCAACCTCTGGATGATCCGGTCCGAGCGCCTTCTCTCGAATCGCCAGAGCGCGCCTGACCAACGGCTCGGCCTCTACGTAACGCCCTTGCAAGCGGTACAGGTCTGCGAGGTTGTTCAGGCTTTCCGCGACGTAGGGGCGATCCGGTCCCAACGCTTTCTCCCGAATCGTGAGCGCGCGCGTATGCAGTGCCTCCGCCTCGGCATAGCACCCTTGCGCTGCGTACATAAGCGCGAGGACGTTCAAGCTCATGGCAACATGCGGATGGTCGGGCCCAAGAACCTTCTCCCGGATCGCCAGCGATCGCAAGCTCAGCGGCTCCGCCTCGGTGTAACGCCCTTGGTCTTGGTACAATATCGCGAGGTTGGTCAGGCTGAACGCAACGGTCGGGTGTTCCAATCCGTGCGCCTTTTCCCAAATCGCCAGCGCACGCGTATATAGCGTCTCAGCTTCCGAATAGCGCCCTCGATCCTCGTACAAATTCGCGATGTTGTTGAGGCTCATCGCAACGGCGGGATCATCCGGGCCGAGTGCCTCTTCTCGGATCGCGAGCGCGCGCCGATAAAGTGGCTCCGCTTCCGCTGGGTCGGCGCACAGGAGCCCGAGACCGGTCAGGCTCCACGCGATGTCGGGATGATTCGGGCCGAGTGCCTGTTCGCCAATCGCCAGGGCGCGGGCATGAACAGACTGTGCCACTGCATAACGGCCCTGGGTCCAGTACACGTTCCCAAGTCTGCTCAGGCTCCGCGCAACGTCCGGATGATCCGGACCGTGCGCCCTCTCAAAAATCGCAAGGGCGCGTTTTGAAAGCTGCTCCGCTGTAGCATATTCGCCGCGCTGCAACAAGTAGACGGCGCATCGAGATGCGAGGCTCCCACCCGGCGCCAACACGGTGTCGCTCGGCAGCGCATCCAAGGCTGCGCGCGCGTGCGGCAACAACCGCTCGTACTGCGGCCACGTCGCAACATCGTCATCCCTTTTGCCAGAAAGCGCAGCATCGCCAACGGATACCGCGCATTCACACCACGCACCATCTTTGACCGCGAGATCCTGCGCCGCGAGCTGCACCAGCCGGTGCATGCTGTAGGTTTGCGAACTCTGCGTAAAGGACAGCAACGAAAGCCGGTCGAGCGCGCCAAGCGCTTCGTCGAGGCGCAGTTCGTCGGCGATGGCGGAGCGCAAATCGAGTGCGACGCCGTCGGAGAGCACAGGTTGCAGTCCCTCGGCATAGCACTCGGACGCCTGGCGAAAGAGCTCGTCCGGAATCGCATCGGGCGCAAAGGATGCGGCAAAACACAGCACCGCCGCCGCGCCGGCGGCCTGCTGCTCGGCTTGAGCGATCGCGGTGATGAACGTCGCAAAGACGGAGCGCGGATATTCGGCGCCGCGGGGAGCGTTGTGGAGACGCTCGGTGATGCGCTCCAAGTACCGTTGCGGACTGACCATCCGCGCGCTGCGCAACGACGCGGCAGCATGGGCCAGTGCCAGCGGCAACGCACCGACGGCCTGCGCGATCGCGCGAGCATCATCGTCGCTAAGATCGGAACGCCCGCTCGCCCGCGCAAGATACTCGACTGCGGTCTCGAGCGTCCAAATCCGTAACGGAATCGCCGTAATGTCGGCGCTCCACGCCGCACCACGGGAAGTCACTAACGCACGAGCCCCGGTGCGCGGCAGCCACCTCCGCATGAGTCCTTCGTCTTCGAGATTGTCGAAGACGAGCAGCACGGGCTTGTCGAAGCCTCCCAGCACCGAGTTGATCACGCGCTCTGCCGCAATGCGCCGGTCGGCCAACTGCTCGAGGCCCTGCACGAACATCGTGCCCAGGCGCAGCAATCCGTCGATGATGCCGTCTTCGCTCTGGGCGTGGAGCCACCACACGACTGAGTAGTGCTCGCGATTGCGCCAGCCGTACTCGCGCGCGATCGAAGATTTGCCCATGCCGCCCAAACCGTGCACGACCGCGATCGTGCCGTCGCTCTTCAGCGCCGACTGCATTGCCGCCAGTTCCTCGTCGCGTCCGCTGAAGCTCGCAACGGCGTGAAACTCTGCTGCATCAACGATGGAAAGATCGCTGGGTAGCGTCCCGAGCGAACGCAGCGGCGGAAAGTTGGACGGCAATCCCGGCGCCAGCAACTGGTGCAACCGCTGCGGCTCGGTAAAGTCCTTGAGATGATAGGCGCCCAGTTCGCGCAGTGTCACATCGGCCGGCAAAGTGCTGTCGACGAGTGCAGCCGTTTCGGCGGTCAAGAGAACCTGGCCGCCGTGGCCGATTGCCAGCAGTCGCGCGACCTTATTGACCGCCGGACCGAAGTAGTCGCCCCCGCGCATCTCTGCGCTGCCGGTATGGATTGAGGCGCGCACGCGCAATCCGTCGACAGCAGCGAAATTCTCGGTGTTTAGCGCCTGTTGTGCCGCCAGCATAGCGGCGACGGCATCTTGAGGCGCTGCGAACGCGCTGCAGAAAGCGTCGCCGGCCGTCTTGAAGACGTGGCCGCCACGCTGGGCAATCGCCGCCTGCACGATCGCATCGTGCCGTCGGACGGCGTCCTGCATCGCGACGCGGTCGCGCTCCCAGCGCGTCGTACTGCCCTCGATATCCGTGAAGGCAAACGTTGCCTCCCGGCCCCATTGCGCATCGGTCGCCATCTGGTTGCCGTCCGACCCAGCGGTCATCCCCCTGCTGGGCTTGTTCGCCGGGTTATTTGTACGATTTTCCGCTCGCCGTGATGTACGAGGCTCCGGACGTAATGGGGTCGAGGTGAAAGGTAGCCGTAAGCGTGCCGTTTTCGTACTTGAAATCAGGTTTGCAGGAGGGACAGGACGACACGTACGGATCCACCCCCAAGTCATCGTCGAAGGTCCCACTCTCAGTGAAGGTGGCCCCAACATAAGTCTTGACCGTTGCCTTCAAGACCTCCTGAGGCGGGGCGCACTCGGAGACATATTCCAAGCCCGAATACGTTGTTGTTATTGACAATTGATCTGACGCCCAAAAGTAACCAGTTCCATTACCCATACAAGGGGCGGGTTTGCCGGCAATTTGTAGCGTCGCTTTCAAGTTCACTGGCGTTTTAGACTTGAGCTTTTTTGAAGTGATGGTAAACGTATCTTCCCACTTGAGCGCAATCTCTGTTCCTCCACCCACGAGGTGGCGGTCAATCTCCGAAGAGCCGGTCAGGCTCCCGAGCGCGACGGTTACCGCGAGCTTCGCTGAAGAGTTAGAATGAGAGACAGAAAGCTGGTCCTTCACCTCTTCTTTCTTGACGAATTCAGAGCAGTAACTAGATGGCCCGCTGCAGTCGTGCTTCTGGACGTCGTTGATTTCCGCAAGGTCGTCGAATGATACGCCGTATACGCCAGGCCCCTTGCCCGCTTCTGGACTGATTCCAAGACGAGTGAGGGGCGCTGCAGCGATACCGCCTGTCCCCGTGAGCGCTCCGCCCCCGCACCCATTTAGCAAAATGACGAGCGCAACGGCTCCGCGGGAAACAACAAAACGGAAAGCGTGCATATCCACGTCCTCTGATGCCGACTTAGCCGGGCTTTCCCCGGACGGCCGAGCGGTTGGACGACGGCTTGCCGCCTTCCTGCCCTTAAGCGTCGACGAGCCCGGCTAGCTGACGGCGCGACGTCAAGTCGAAGCGATCGAAAATCGCAGCGATGTGCGTCTCGACCGTGCGTTCGCCGATTGAAAGCAACTCGGCAATTTCGCGGTTGCTTTTGCCTTCGATTGCCAGTCGCACCACCTCGCTTTCGCGGGGTGTCAGTTTATCGGCCCCGGCGCGGTGCCGGGCGCGCCGGCGGACTTCAGTCAGGCGGCGCGCGTGGCGCAGATAGCCATGCTTTTCATAAAGCTTGAGTGCTTCGGCGGCGCGTCCCGCGATTTCTAAGGCTTGCGCCTCCTCCCAACGCCAGCCGATTTTCTGAAAGCGTTCGGCTGCATCGCGCGCGAGGTCTTTTGCAGCTCGAACGTTTCCGGCCTCGCGCGCAGCTCGCGCGTCGAAGAGCGCGAGGTGCGCGCGCGCGACCGCGTGATCGGGATCACGAGCGGCGCGATCGAGAAGCGCCCGCGCTCGCACAACTTCGCCCGCGTCGCTACTCGTTGCCAACTGATCGAGCAACCATAAAGCGACGTTCACCCCGCGGATCTGCGAAAGCGCCCGCGAACGCAGCGCCGCGGCCCGATCCCTCTCGCCGGTTGCATCGTAGTAGGCGGCTACGCTGCCGGCTAATGGACCGATGCTGTCGGTTTGTCCCGAGGCAAAGGCGCGCTCGATGAGATCGACGGTTGCGTAGCCCGCGGCCTGCTCGTCATCGTCGCGTAGGTAGGCGAGGCGCAAGCTCAGACTCGCGGCAGCCGTCTCCGCCACTACGCCGCCACTGATTTCGAGGCTGCGCTCGAGCGCGCGGCGCGCGGCTTCGAGATCTCCCGTCAGCAGATTGACAAAAGCCAAGGCTCTCGTGACAATTGCTGCCGCTCTTCCGAGGTGTTCTCGCTCGACGAGATCTATCGCCTCGCAATAGGCGGCCATCGCTGCGTCCGTCCGTCCGCCGAAGAAAGCAAAACGAGCATAGTTGCTCAACGTGATGCTCAGCCGCTCTGCGTTGCCTATCCGGCGGGCGAGTCGTACCGCTTCGAGACTGTCCTCGATAGCCATGACGAGCTGTCCGGCCGTCGCTCGCAGGTCGGCGCGCACGCCGTAGAACAACTGGCGTTGCTCAAGCGCGTGCTCGCCGGCCACGGACTCGGCCACGACAAGTTGCGCGAGTGCAGCATCACGGTGACCTTGTTGCGCCTCGAGGAGAGCGATCGTTACGTGAGCGCCGTAACGAAGCTCGGGGTTATCGTGCTCTTTCAGGAGTGCCATCGCCATTTGAGCGATGGCGACGCCTTCTTCTTGTCGACCGGCGTCGCCATATCGGCGCGCAACGAAGAGCGCTAGGGCAATAGCGGGCGCGTATTCGCCGTCGCGCACATAGCTCTCGACCGCACCCTTACCCCAGGCACAAGCATCGCCGAGTTCTCCATTGATCGAGAGGGCGCGCGAGAACTTCTCGCACAGCGAGCCGTACCGCTTTCGACTATCGCCGCTACTCGTATCGATGGCATGGCGATATGCCGCTTCGGCATCTCGGTAGGCGTTGCGCGCGGCTGCCAGGTCGCCCGCAAGCTCGTAGGCAACCGACGCGCGCTCGCGGTTCGCTGCGGCGTTCCAGTGGTATGCACGTTGAGCGGCATCACCCTCATCGCGTTCCAGATACTCAGCGATTTGCGCGTGGATCATTTGCGCCTGAGCCGTCACGAGCTCGCGATAGAGTATCTCCCGAGTGATGGCGTGCCGGAACGCAAACTGACCGGGAGCATCGCGAGTTTCTTCGATTAATTGCACGCGACGCGCATGAGCAAGCACGTCGCCGAGTTGGACGACCGAAAGATTCGTCGACTGCGCCAGCAGCTCGGCCCTGAACGTTCTTCCAATGACTGATGCGTAGAGTAAAATGCGCTGCGCGTCGCTAGAAAGCTGCTCGAAGCGCGTCAATACTCCGGCGCGGATGCTCAGCGGCGCGCTATCGACGATGAGGCCACTCTCTTCGAGGACCGCGCCGTGCACGAGCTCTTCGGCGAAGTACGGCTTACCTTCGGCCAGCGCGCAGACACGCGCGATTGCCGCTGCATCGGCTTCAACGTTCCTGGGCCATAAGTTCACCACCAGGCGGCGCATCTCGTCGTCAGACAGCGGGGCGACCGTGACGGTCGCTGCGCCATCGCGGCGCAGCTTCTCGACCGCCTCCAGACGTACGTGATCGCGCTCCAAATTATCCGATCGTACGCTGGCCAAGACGAGCACGCGCGCATTGCTTAGCCTGCGCGCAAGAAATGCCAGGAACTCCAGCGACGCAAAGTCAGCCCATTGAAGGTCGTCGAGGGACACGATAATCGGCGCGGATCTACCGGATGTTCTCAACGCTTCGGTTGCCGCGACGAAAGATCGATACTTCGTTGCTTCGGCACTCGCCGGCGACGACGCGGATGGGCCGCCTTCGAAAGGATTGGCCAATCCGAGTGCCGCGAAGACCTCGTAAAGCGGCGTAAACGGCGGGCAGGAGTACTCGAAGCAGCTGGCGGTGGCGACGCGTGCGCCCGCCTCGGTTGCGAGCATCGCAAACTCGTCGAGCAAGCGAGTCTTCCCGACGCCCGCTTCACCCCAAATCAGCCCTAGGCCACCCGCTTCTTTGCACGCGCGGCCGTACAGGGCACGGAGTTGCTGGAGCTCAGCGCTTCGGCCAACCAGCGAACTCCGCGCTCGGGTTGAGGCTCCTCCGTACACTCCACGATGCACGCTCGTACCCCGCTAGGCTATGATGGCGCCTGCAGATTTCTTTCTTTATGGAGGACCAACCTTGACTACGACGGCAGCTCCCTTCGACCAGGCCAAATTTGAGGCCGCGCTGCACCGCCTGCTCAATGACGTCGGCAGCGTCATCACCGCCGCATCAGTTATCACGGGCGACAGCTCGGACTCTACAAAACCCTCGCGAGTGCGGGGCCTCTGACCTCAGAAGAACTTGCGCAGCGAACCCGAACGCACGAGCGGTACGTGCGCGAGTGGTTGGCAAATCAGGCCGCCGCGGGTTATCTGACCTACGATCCGCAAACGCGGCGCTTCACGCTCCCGGCCGAGCACGTCCCGTTCTTCGCCGACGACAACAGCGAAGTGAACATGTGCGGCATGTTTGGCATGGGTCAACCGCTGTTCGCCGATGAGCCGAAAATCACTGAAGCGTTCAAGACCGGCAAGGGAATCGGCTGGGAAGAGCACGACCCGCGGCTCTACGGACTGACCGACCGGATTTTCCGCAACGGCTATGCCGCGCATCTCGTGCAGGACTGGATTCCAGCGCTGGAGGGCGCGGAGGCAAAGCTTCGCACCGGCGCGAGCGTCGCGGACGTCGGCTGCGGCCACGGTTCCTCGACGATTCAGATGGCGAAAGCCTATCCGATGTCGCGGTTCGTTGGCTACGACTACCATCTACCGTCGATTGAAGCGGCCCGCGAGGCGGCCGCTAAAGCGGGCTTGGCCGATCGCGTTCGATTCGAGGTCGCCGCGGCCAACGCTTTGCCCGAAAAGAACTTCGATCTCATCTGCTGTTTCGACTGCGTTCATGACATGGGCGATCCGGTCGGCGTGCTTGCGCACATTCGTTCCCGGCTCAAGCCCAACGGCACGTTCATGATGGTCGAACCTTACGCGGGGGACACGCTCGAATCGAATATCACACCCGTCGGCCGCGTCTTTTACGGCGCTTCGACCATGCTCTGCACGCCGGCATCGCTGGCGCAGGAGGTTGGCCTGGCGTTAGGCGCGCAGGCCGGCGAGGCCCGTTTACGCGAGGTGGCGCAGCAAGCCGGATTTTCGCAGTTCCGCCGCGCGACGGAAACCCCATTCAATCTCATCTACGAGGCGAGACCGTAAGACACGCTCGTCCTCGAAGCTCACTCACGGGCCCGCTTCTGCGGGCCCGTGGCATTTAGTGCCGCGCAGCACACTACAGGTTTGCCCATCGGCTTCGTTTTACACTAAGTGATGGCCGAATCGATTCCCGAAGGCTGGCGTAGCGTCACGCCTCGGCTGGTCGTTCACGACCCAGCCAAACTCGTCGATTTCCTCAAGAAGGCGTTCGGCGCAAGTGGGGACTTCACGGCAGACTCGCCGTCCGTCATCAGAATCGGCGACTCGATCGTCATGGTAAGCGGCGTCGGCCCTCGTGATCCGATGCCCGCTTTCCTTTACCTATACGTTGACGACGTCGATGCGACTTACCAGCGCGCATTAGAAGCGGGCGCGCTGTGTCTCGAGGAGCCGGCCGATATGCCATACGGAGATCGGCGCGGAATGGTCAGGGATCCGTGCGGCAACGAATGGCAGATCGCTACTCGCGACGGAAGTGGACCTTAGGCATTAGGCGATTTTTCTATTCGTTGTCTGGCGGTATGCCCGAGGGCTTTTCATTGGCGAAGGTGGAGCTCGGATATTTCGCCGGAATCGTTACAAACTTGCGCGGTATCTGCGTGAAGTCGAAGCCGTCGAGCAGGCTGTTGGAGCGAGCGTCGGTGTACCCGTAGCCGTAGCCGGAAGCCCCGAGCGTTGGTATGGTGAATACCTCCTCCACGAGCTTCAGGACGCTGCCGAACTCGTACTGCGTGTGCGACACGTAGCCTTTGCGGGCGTACGGCGCGATGATGATGCCCGCCACCCGGATGCCCAGCCCTCGGTAGTCGCGATGCGGCGGCTCCATTCCGTCGTAATATCCGCCCCAATCGTCCCAGAGTACGATGATCGCAGTCGAGCGCCATTGGGGACCGCGTCCGACTGCGTTCACGACGGACGCTACCCACGATGGGCCTCGGTCCGATGCGTAGGGACCAGAATGGTCGGAATCTACGCCGTCGGGAACCACCCACGTTACTCCGGGTAAGGTGCCGTTCTCGGCCGCCGCGAGCACCTTCGTCTGAGGCGTAATGATGTTGACCCAGTCGGGGCCGTACCGCACCGAAGGAATCGCGTCGAATGGATCCCACAGATAGGTGCCATTGGGGTAACCGCTTTGGGTTGGCGTGTAGTACTGCCACGAAACGTGGCCCGCGTCGAGCGTATCCGCCACCGTTCGGTACTGTGTGAAGCACGGGAACGGGCC
>Ga0182024_10019372_pt1 | contig 12554 bp, 11 predicted proteins | sample P32metaG_FD_120480 | JGI IMG/M metagenome (GOLD analysis project Ga0182024, IMG submission 120480) | Permafrost microbial communities from Stordalen Mire, Sweden - P3-2 metaG (Illumina Assembly) | ecosystem: Environmental > Terrestrial > Soil > Wetlands > Permafrost | place: Sweden: Stordalen... | reverse complement strand
TGAAATTCATCTGTGGAAAATTCGCCACCGGCAATGGCTGATGAATGGTCCCCATTTCTTCCAGAAAAGTTGGAAGGGCAGAATGACTTACATTCTTACCACCTGTCATGGTCCTGGGAAGCACATAAGTGCAAAAGACGCCGGGGAGATTGACTCAATCGATACGTTTCCTTAGATTGTCTTTACTTATTCTTGCACTGGCTTGTGGAATTTTCAGGGAACTGCTTTGTTGCCAGATGGCTGAACGATACGGCTCGTTGTCTCGTTCACCGGCAAATGAACAATTTCCGGGGCAACTTCGGTTTCTCCGGATTTCCCATCCAGCCCCAACGCGCTCGGCAGAGGCGCACGGGGGTAGGCCAAGGCCGAAATTCCAGGATCTGCGCGCCATGGAAATGACAAGAAACGAGAAAACACGGGCGGTAATCCCCCATCAGGGCGTCAGAACCCTGAGTCGCCGTGCCCGGTTCTCTTTACCCCGAGGAAAAACGATGTCAAAGCAAAATCGTCGGGAAGTGTCGTCAGGGAGACTTCGTCATGGAATTGCGCGTGCAATTAAAAGTCTGCGAAGGGTGCGGCTGTTTATGGTACCGCCCCCAGACCGAGGGGAGCGTCTACTGCAGAGGATGTGAAACCAAACTGAAGGACTTCCCGCCGCCAGAGAGCCGCAAGCGGCGGGGCCGTGCCGGCCGCAAGACGCTGATCAAGGTCTGGGCGGTTGCCGAAGCAACGGGAGGTGCGCGATGAGCGCAGCTCTCCAGTTACCGATGATGTGGGAACCGAGCCATCCGCAGCCAGCCTGGGAGACTGGCGAGAGGGCCGGGAAAGAGAGAATACCGGAGACGAGCGCGAATGAAATTGCGCCCGAGACCAGGCCGGCCGTGAGCCTGGGTTTCTACCGGAAACAGACCGAGAAGATGCTGCGGCGGTACCTGTACGCCTCAATGCAGGTGGGCAGGGCGCCGTCGATCTTCGGCGATCCGGTTTCGCGGGGATGGGCCTCAAGCCGGCCTGTCCGCACGTTCGAGGACGCGGTGATCTTTGTCCTCGACATGGAGAAGTGTCTGGACCAGCTGAACTCGCTGGACCGCCAGATGCTGAGAGGGGTCGTACTCCAGGAATACACACAGGCTGAAGCATCAACCCTGCTGGGAATGAGCGTGCGCACCATTTCGAACAAATTCCCGCAGGCCCTCGACCGCTTGACAGAGGTGCTGCTCGACACCGGTCTGCTGGTGCTGCCGCACTGATCGGCACTACGCGGACACAAAGGGGGCGCAGCAATGCGCCCCCTTAGTTTATCCAGCCTGTGAAATTTGCAAATGCACTTACTTACTTCATTGCCGCGCGTAGGCGGGATTCCGCATCCGGGCTCCAATAGGCGCAGTCCAGCTCAAGAAATACCGACGTATAGGGAATAGTCAGTCCCGTCTTGACAATCAACACGTTGAAGTTGGCGGCGACTTTATCAAGCTTTCGAATAATCTCCTCATGCGCAGCGGATTGGACATTGAGTCCCTGCAATAGCTGGTCGAGTTGACGGCGATACGCATCGATCCCCGGCGCGTCTTGCTCGCTCACAAATCTCAATTCGCGATCGGTATGGACATTTGGCCTTACATGGGATGCGGACGCGAGTCTGGACAGCACCGCCCGCAGAACCTCAAGTTGATCCGCATCGGCAGCGACAGTCGTAATTCCAGCGCCGGATTGCGCGGGATAAGCTGAGTCCGCAACTACAATCCAGTTCCTGTGGCCAAACAACGGCAACTTACTCTGGAACATAGATTGCCATGAGGAACTGGCTAACCGATCGCCTGGTAAGCTCATCGCGTCATTCTCCATTCGGACATACCGCTACTTTGCCGCACTTGCCCGCGGCCATCAGCGCATAGGCTTCACCTGCCTGCTCAAGGGCGAACCGATGCGTAATGATACTCTCCGGATGTAAATCCCAGCGAACCAATCGCTCCACCAACTCTTCCATTCGCCAGGTCGAAGTTACCCAGGAGCCGTAGATAGTTTTCTGGTCGTGGATGATATCGTCCGATGGATTGAAAGAGACCGAGCCGCCCTCGCCAATCATGACAACTTTGCCCCACTTGCGCGTAGCGCGAATGGCGACGGCGCGAGCTTCGGCATTGGCTGAGCAGTCGATGGCCTTCTCTACTCCGTGGCCTCCGGTGATGGCTCGCACCGCCGCAACATTTTCCGGCCCGGAGGCCATGACGGCATCGCAAAGACCGAGCCGCTGGGCCAGTTCCATGCGCTCCGCGGATATGTCGATACCGATGATCTTTTCCGCGCCTAACTTCCGGCATAGCGCGCCCGCGGCCAACCCCACCGGACCGAGACCGGCGATCAACACCGCGTCGTTGCCGCCGATGCCGATCTTTTCCAGCCCCTCATATACAGTGCCAAATCCGCAAGCTACCTGCGCGCCGTCCGCATAAGTGAGAGCATCCGGCAGTGCGATAAGATCCTTCTCTTCGGCGATCATGTAACTCGCCATGCCGCCGTCGCGCTGCCATCCATAAGCTCTGCGGTACTGGCTGCTGGTGCATGAGATCATGAAGCCGCGCCGGCAATCGTTGCACACGCCGCAACCGGAGATATGATAGACGATGACTCTGTCGCCGGCCTTGAACCTGCGGCAGCCCGGCCCCGTTTCTACAATCTGGCCGCATGGCTCGTGCCCGGCGATAACTCCCTGGTAACCCTCCGGGCCGCGTCCCAGATGCTCGCGATAGATGCATCGTATGTCGGAGCCGCAGATGGTCGAAGCCATCACGCGCAGCAGGACTTCGCCGTGCTCCGGCGCAGGGACAGGCACGTCTCTCAATTCAACCGTGCTGTTGCCGGGCAAGTAAGCTGCGAGCATCGTCTTAGTCATTGCGTAGTTCTCCACTTATCAACTCTAAGAGCCAGATGAGGAACGCTGGTACCACTGCCGCATGATTCGGTAATGGTTCGTGAGACGGGTGCGGGCGGGGATGCCCGCACGACAGCCGGTCTGGAGACCGGCGCTACCTCTTCGGCAATCTCATAATTACACGGTTGCGGTAGCAGATGAGGCATACTTACTTCACGGCGGAGTGATTTCTCCGGTCATGTCCCAGAGGTCTTTCCATGATTGCCCGTCCTTCCAGAGAAATACCTGGCCCTTGATCAGGCGGCAGTTGCGGTCGATGGCTGCAATCGAGCGCATATCTTCATCGCTCAGCGGCTCGGCGACCGCCGCGCGCAGGTTGCTGAAATAATTGCGCGGATTGGTGGAGAATGGGATTGGCGTCTGTCCGCGAGTAACGGCCCATTGGATGCAAACCGCAGCGGGCGATACTCCAAGGCGCGCCGCGATAGCGCGAATGACGGGATCTCCGGCGGGAGCTGTATCTTCGGGAGTGCGATCGCGGTCCGGCCGGCCGGGCGAACCAAGCGGCGAGTAACCTATCGGTTCGATTCCATTGTCTCGCACATATTTGAATAACTCAGGCTGCTGAAAGTGGGGATGCAATTCCATCTCATTGACCGCCGGCTTGATGCGCGCGTCTCTCAGCACCAGCTTCAGTTTCGGAATGGTCATATTGGACGTTCCTATGTGGCGGACCAATCCGCGATCGACCAGTTCCTCCATCTTTCTCCATGTTGCCATGAAATGCCCATGAATATACGATTCCGCGCCAGACGAGCGGAAGGAGACATCGCATCCGGGTGGATGGAAGTTGGGAAACGGCCAATGCACGAGATACATGTCGAGATAGTCCAACTGTAAGTCAGCCAGAGACTGTTCGCAGCATGGGATAACATCGTGCTCGCCATGCTTGTCGTTCCAGAGCTTCGAGGTTATCCAAAGTTGCTCACGCTTCAGGCCGCCGCGCATGATTTCCTTGAGCGCGACGCCGATCTGCCTCTCGTTCCCATAGACAGAGGCGCAATCGAAGTGCCGGTATCCCACGGCTGCGGCGTCTTTGACAGCCGCGGCGACCTGGTCCGCGGTTACGTGGTCGGAGCCGAATGTTCCGAGGCCGATGGCGGGCATCAGCGAGCCAGTGTGGAGGCGCCTTTGCGGGACGATAGCGGGGTTGACTGCGTGCTCCGTGTGCCGGTCGAATGCTGTCATCGGACCCCTCAAAGTCTCGATAGTAAACGGTAACTGGTCGAGTGTAACTTAATTCGGGAGAAGAGAAGCTGTCAACATCAGGCGCTTTTTGAGTAGGCGAGACGTCTTTATGAAAGACGCAGCGAGTTAGCTCCGCAACGCGGAATAGCGAGTTGGCAAGTTAGCGGATGCATCGATCGACAGTGGTGTTGTGTCCAATGGCGGCGACTGCGAGAGAGCATTGCATTGCGGTGATACGATAATGCCTACGGCAGGTTCACAACTGCTGTGTCCGGGCGTCGAGGCAACCCACCCTAGCCGCAAAAGCAAAGACGCGGCGAGGGTGGGGCACCCAAGCGGGTACATTATTTCAGAGGACGCTATAGCGGCGGTTATCGGCCCGCGCCTGGTGGTGCGGGCGTCGAGCCTGCGCATGATAGCGGTGGCCGGCCGCTGACCGATCGCGGCCGGAGTAAGCTGGTATCAGCGCCGTGGCACAATCCGGCGGCCTGTCACAAAAGAGGTTGCCGTTCCACTCCATGACGGGATATGAAGCCATGACGATCTGCACTGGAACACTTGCCGAACAATGCGCGTTGCCTTACGTTGAGGGGACTTTGCCGGAGTTTGAAGCGGAGCGGTTTGAAGAGCACTACTTCAACTGCCCGGCTTGCCTGGCACACCTCGAGGCGCTTCAGGCGGTGGCGCGGGAACTTGGCCGCCATCCGATCGAGGTGCCGGCGGGCGCCGCAGCCAGGACGCCATTTGGCTGGCCCTCGCGCGTCTGGGCGCTGGGCGCGGTTGCGGCGCTGCTGGTGGTGGGCGTGTTTACCTATCGAATGGTCGTGAATCAGGGTGCGCAGCCAGCTGTGGCGCACAGCACACCGGCGCCCGCGCCAGTCGCAACGCCGGCGGCTGCTCAGGCTGCTCCGGCCGCCGCACGAGCTTCGCAACTGGCGGACCTGGCCATGCCGGCCTTTGTTGCGTCGAGCCTGCGCGGCGCAAGCCAGGATGCACATTTTGAAGCCGGGATGAATGCGTACCTGAAGGACAACTGCCGCGCTGCCGTTGCCGACCTGGCGCAGGTTCCGGCTGCCGCACGGGAAGCACGCGCGGCTCAGTTCTACCTTGGCGTGTGCCAGATGCATGTGGGCCGTCGGAGCGCCGCTGCCGCCGCGCTCGGCAGCGTTGCCCAGGCCGGGGACTCGCCGCAGCAGGAGGCGGCGCTCTACTACATGGCGCAAATCGCACTCGTCAACAACGATCCCGCGCGGGCGCATGGTTACCTGCGGCAGACAATCGCCCTGAGCGGAGACTTGCGGGCCCGCGCTCGCGCCCAGGACAGCCAGGTGAAGGCGCTGATCGGCCGGAGCGACGACGGCAAAGCCAGCGTCAGGTAGAATCCGGACAACATCCCGATCAATCGGCCGCGGCGCGACCGGTGTGCGATGAAATTTCAGGGAATCTGCGCATTTGTCTGTCACAAATGGAGCGCGCAGACCACTAGAGATCGCCGTCTTTCCTCAGGTTCTCGCCCCCGGGGGACTGAACACGAGCTTGGCGAGCAAATTGGCTCCGCTTCCTTGAGCGTGTTTAAGAAATGGCCCTGTGGATTGGCTTTGCAATCCCTCAGGGGCTAAAGCCCGCCGTTTATGGGGCGTTTTCGGCACGACTGAAGTCGTGCCCTGACACTTCTTGCTTTTCCGGAGAGTTTTTCCGCGGGTTGTAAAGCCCGCGAGTTTTTTGCCACTTTCGGCACGACTAAAGTCGTGCCCCTTCAAAGCTTCGACTTAATCAGAGGTTCCCTGGATGCGCGTCGTGACTCGTTCCATACCGTGCGCACTAATGGCTGTTGCACTGTGCCTGGCCTGCGCCGCTCAGCAGTCTGAGGCTGGCGCAAAATCCGAGTTGATGAACATAGCCAAAGCGCGTGAGGCGCTTCGTTCCGCGGAGGCCGCACACCCCGGCAACACGGTGGAAGTGGCCGACGCGCTGGACGATCTGGTGGGGGCCCAGCTCGACAACCAACTGGCCGACGAGGAGACGCTGGCCCTGGCCAGGCGCGAGATCGAAGTGGCTGAGGCCGCGGCTGGGCCGCGCAGCGTGGCGCTGGTTTCGGCGCTGGCCAACGTGTCTGAAACCCTGGTGGTGCTGAGCCGCGCGGCAGAGGCGCGGCCCTACGCCGAGCGAGGGTTTGAGATCGCACAGAAGGAGTTTCCCGAGGCGGAGCAGGGCATCAACTCTGCCGATGAGCTGGCCTATGTGTGCAATGCGCTGGCCGACTACGCCTGCGCGGAGCGGGCCGACCAGGCCGCCATGGCCGCGGAGCGGAAGCCGGGGCCGGATCACGACTGGGATCTGGCCGTGACTCTGTCGAATTACTCCGACCTGAAGCGGCGCATGGACGATGAGGCCGCTTCCGCCAAGGCCATTGAAGAGGCGATCGCGGCAGGCATGCGCGCCCGTCCAAACGACCCGCACATCGCTATTTTTGAAAACAATTATGCCGAGCACCTGATGCGCATCCAGGACTTTCCCAACGCCATCGTTCACTTCGACCAAGCCATAGAGATTGCCAACAGGACATTTGGCCCCGACAGCCAGTTGGCCAGGGATGCCAGCGGGAATGTGGCCAGCGTGTACAGCCGGACCGGACAGTTCCAACTGGCCTGGAAGACCTACGAAATCGCGCTCGAAAACAAGCGGGATACCACGGACGAACAGGCCCACCGCCATGCGGATTTTGCCCGTTCGCTGGCCTCGGGGGGGGATCTCTCCCGCGCGATGAAGGAGGGGCTGCTGGCCGCGCGCATGGGCCGCGAGCAGTTTACGCTCCAGGCCCGCACCCTGCCGGAGCGGCAGGCGCTGGCCTATGAGCGGCAGCGCCCCAAGGGCCTGGACACGGCGCTCTCGATTCTCACCAAGCATCCCGATTTACCCTCCGCAGACATTTACCAGGAGATGGTGCGCGCGCGGGCCCTGGTGGCCGACGAAATGGCGCACCGGCAAAAGAACCTGAATGCGGCCAACGATCCTGAGATTGCGGGGCTGCTCAAGGATCTGAGCCATGCGCGCGCCGACCTGCTGGCCGCGGAGCAGGCGCGGGCCAAAGCCGGCGGCAGCGACGCGATTCTCGCGGCCACCCAGCGCATGGAAAAAATCGAGCGCACGCTTGCCGAGCGCAGCGCGGCGGTACGCAACGACGATCGCGTCACCGCTGTCGGCCTTGCAGACCTGCGCCGCAACCTGCCCGCGCACGCGGTGCTCGTCTCCTACGTATTCTTCCTTCGCCGCGCGGTCGAGGCCGTCGATCCGGCGCGCTCCAACACGCCGGCGTATCTGGCCTTTGTGCTGCATCCGGATTCGGACCGCATCCGGGTGTTCGACCTGGGCGCGGCCAAGCCGATCGACGAGTTGGTGGCGCGCCTGCGCGGGACGGCCGATGCCGAGGCGCATTCCGGCGGGCTGGGTTCGACGCGCAATGAGCGCGCCTACCGCCAGGCGGGCAGCACCCTGCGCAAGAGCGTGTGGGATCCGCTGCGGGCCGAGCTGCGAGGGGCCAAACTGGCCCTGGTGGTGCCGGATGGAAGCCTGAATCTATTCCCCTTCAGCGGCCTGCCCGACGGCTCGGGATACCTGGTCGAGCACGGTCCCGTCATCCACCTGCTGTCAAGCGAGCGCGACTTGCTGCCCGCGGAAGGCACGCCGAAGAAGGCCGGCCTGCTGGCCATCGGCAGCCCCCAGTTTGGGCCGGCGGCCAACACCCTGGTGCCGGCCGCACTGCGCGACGGCGACTCCTCGTGCGACGAGTTCAGCGAGTTCGATTTTCATCCCCTGCCGGGCACCGCCGAGGAGGTCAGCGACATCGGGTCGACCTGGCGGCGCTGGAACCGCGGCGAGCCCGCGGCTCTGGTAACCGGCGCCGACGCCACCCGGTCGCGGTTCCTTGAGGAGGCTCCGCGCAGCCGGGTGCTGCATGTGGCCACGCACGCTTTTCTGCTCGATCGCCGCTGCGGCGCCGTCAATCCGCTGCTCCACGCCGGACTGGTGTTTGCCGGCGCCAACCAGGGCAGCGAGTCGTCGATCCTGACCGCGCAGCAGATCGCGTCGCTTGACCTGAACGGCGTGGACTGGGCCGTGCTCTCGGCCTGCAACACCGGCAACGGCCAGATGCTGGACGGGGAGGGCGTGCTCGGCCTGCAGCGCGCCTTCCGTGTGGCCGGAGCGCGCAGCGTGGTCATGGCGCTGTGGCCGGTGGACGACGAGATCACCCGGCATTTCATGCACAATCTCTACGCCGAGCGGTTCGGCCGCCACGTTAGCACGGCCGATGCGGTGTGGAACTCGACACGCATGCTGCTTATCGAGCGGCGCGCCGCCGGCAAGAGCACGCACCCCTGGTACTGGGCGGGGTTTGTCGGGTCGGGCGGGTGGGAATAGCGTGGTCGCCGGGCTGCCCGTCGCGGTATAGTTCCTTTCATGAGACCTCCCTTCCCGGCCGCGCTTCCGGCCCTCCTTGCGGCAGCGCTCGTCTGCAACACTTCCGGCCTCTCGCAGCAGTCAATGCCCGCCATGCCGGGCATGGCGGACATGCAGGCGATTCCGCCGCCGGAGCAGCTTCCCGCGCCGGTGCGCATGACCGGCATTGGCAACAGCCACATCGAGATCAAGGCCAGCCCCGAGGCGCAGGCGTGGTTTGACCAGGGGCTGAGCCTGATGCACGACTTCTGGGACTACGAATCGGCCAAGGCGTTTGAGCAGGCCGTGCGCGTGGACCCGAGCTGCGCCATGTGCTGGTGGGGGCTGGCCGAGGCCGAGGGCTTTCGCGGGTCGGTGAACAAGGTCTACGGCAAGCGCGCGCTGGCTGAGGCGGTGCGGCTCAAGGGCCACGCCGGCAGCGCGGAGAAGCTCTACATCGAGGCGGCCCAGGCTGAGGCCAAGGACGACAAAACACAGGCCATCGCGATCCTGCGCAAGCTGGTAAAGAAATATCCGCACGACACGGAGGCGCGGATCTTTCTGGCCACCACGGTCGAAGACGGATACGACGACGCGGGCGAGCCGAAGGCCGGGCAGAAGGAAGGCATCGCGATTCTGGAAGGGGTGATGCGCGACGCTCCCAACGATTCGGCGGCCAACCATTATTGGATTCACGCGATCGAGCCGGGCAATCATCCCGAGCGGGCACTCACCAGCGCCGCGCTGCTGGCCAGTCTCGCGCCAACGTCCGGACACATGGTGCACATGCCGGGCCACATCTTTTATCGCGTGGGAAATTATCCTGAGGCGGAGCGGTGGTTTGCGGCGTCGATGGCCGCCGACGAGCACTACATGCACGAGCAGAATGTGAGCCCGGACGACGACTGGAACTACGTGCACAACATGATGTACGCGATCGCCAACCTGATGGAGCAGGGCAAGCTGTCGGCGGCCAACGCGCTTTCCGATCATCTTTCTGCCGCGCGCGGCCGCCTGACGGCCACGCTCTACATCTGGAGCGCGCGCGACCAGATGGCGCGGCTGAGCCGGCGGCTGCCGGTGGCGCTGCGCGTGGGCGACTGGGACGCGGTGCTGGCCATGCTGGGCCAGGCCTCGATTGGCGACGGCGAGAAGGCCGCGAATCTGCGCTTTCTCGCGGCCGAGCTGGGCGATTACGCGGCCGGCATGAAGGCTCTCGACGCGAACGATGCGGCGGCTGCCGAGGCTGCCTCGGCCCGCATGGATGCAGGGCTTTGGCGAGCGGAACAGGACCAGGCGGAGAGCGCCAAGGACAAGGACTCGACCGACAAGGACTCGAAGGATAAGGACGCGAAGGATAAGGACGCGAAGAAAGATGAGGCGCCCAGCGAGCCCATCCTGCCAGACGCCGAGCAGGGCCCGCTGGTGAAGTCCCTCAGCGTGGCTTCTCTCGAGCTGCGGGCGGGCGTGCTTGTGGCGCAGGGAAAGCTGGACGCCGCGAAGAAGCTGTATGCGTCGGCGGCCGCGGAAGAAAAGAAGCTCGGCTATCACGAGCCGCCGTTTTACATCCGGCCCGTTGGAGAAAATGAAGCAGCCGCGCTCATCAAGGCCAAAGACTACGCAGGCGCGAAAGCTGCTTACCAGGCGGCGCTGGCCGAGCGCCCCGGCTCGGGCTTCGGGCTCTACGGGCTGGCTCGCGTGGAGGAGCTATCGGGCAATGCGGCGGGCGCGCGCGAAGGCTATCGCGCGTTTCTGAAGGCGTGGCCGGCCGCCGACGCGACGCTGCCCGAGGTGGCTCATGCGCGCGAGGCGCTGGGAAGCGAAGCGGTGGCGGCGCGGTGAGGGCAACGGACGACCTGCGAGGAAATCTTCGAGCGAGTTCAGTCATGGGCGGTGAATTCCCTCGGGGGCTGGAGCCCAATCTCACTTACTTTTCGGCAGAACGTTGCGCGATAGTGGCTTTGTAACAGGGCACGACTTCAGTCGTGCCGCAGACGCCGCAAATGAGCGTGGGCTTCAGCCCCTGCGGTATGCTCTTCATAGATTTGCCTGCGGCTATGCCGAGGCATTTCTCCTTTTGCTGTAATGCGATCCCACCCTAGCCGCAAAAGCAAAAACGCGGCGAGGGTGGGGCACCCATACTCCAACCGGCGATTTGGTTCGGGAAGATCGATGAAGCTGCGCATCAACGGAGATTCTTTACGCCTGCGCGTGTCGCCGTCGGAGATGGCGCGTCTGCTCGACACGGGGCGCATCGAAGAGACCATCCACTTTGCGCGGGAAGACGATGCCCGGCTGACCTATGCGCTGGAGCACGCGGCGACGGCGCAAGATATCGGTTTGCGCTATCGGCCGCATGAGGCGGCTGTGGTGCTGTCGAGCAGCCGCGCGCGCAGGTGGGCTGAAAGCGACGAGGTGGGAATCTCAGGCCATCTGATGGCCGGAGAGCGCCGTATCGAATTGCTGGTCGAAAAGGATTTCGCCTGCCTGGACCGCAGAGACGATCGGAAAGATGCCGGCAAAGATGCGGAGAGCCATGACACGTTTCCGAATCCGAAGGCGGGAGCGGCCTGCTGATGCCCGCGATCTGAATTTGAGCATGCGGGATTCTTTAGAGCGTGTTTCAAAAATGACGCTGTCGGTTGACTTTGCAATGCCTCAGGGGCTAAAGCCCGCCGTTCATGGGTACTTTTCGGCACGACTGAAGTCGTGCCCTGACACTTGGCGGGTTTTTGAAACAATTTCTAGAACAGATTCTGCGCGCCGGCTGCGCCGCTCAACCGAAGACGACAGCTCGCAACCTCTGAACCGCGCGGGGAATCTGCTCCGCGGGCGTGCTGCCGAAGCCGAGAATCAATCCCTGCCGCATCTTTTCGCCGGAGTAGGACGGCGAAAGCGCCCACAGCCAGATGCGCTCCCGCTCGGCGCGCGCCGCAATCTCGCGGTCGTTCATCCCCGGCGGCAGAGTGACGGCAAGATGCATTCCGGCCTCCGATCCGTGGACTTCGAATTCGCTGCCGAACTCCGCGCGCAGGCTGCTCGCGAGCACCGCGCGCCGCTCGCCGTAAAGCTGCCTCATGCGACGGATGTGGCGGCCGAAGTGGCCCATGCGCATGAAGTCGGTGAGCACTTCTTGATAGAGATAGGGCGGAAAGATGTCCATGGCGAAGCGAACCGCGACGAAGCGGTCGACCAGGTCGGGCGGAACGACCAGATAGCCGATGCGGAGCGAGGGAAACAGCACCTTGCTGAAGGTGCCGATATAGATGACGCGCTCATTGGCGTCGAGCCCTTGCAGCGATGCGACGGGCTGGCTCTCGTAGCGGTACTCGCTGTCGTAGTCGTCTTCGATGATCCACGCGCCGGAGCTCTGCGCCCAGTTGAGCAGCTGCAGCCGCCGCGAGGCGCTCATGGTGGACCCCAGCGGATATTGATGCGAGGGCGTTACGAACGCGGCGCGCGCCCGCTTGTGACGCAGGATGCCGGCCGCCACATCCATTCCCTCGCCGTCTACCGGAACCGGGCACAGATGGCACCCGGCCGCGGCCAGCACAATGCGCTCCAGCGAATAGCCCGGCTCCTCCACCCACACCCGGCTGCCCGGATCGAAGAGCACGCGCGCGGTAATGTCGAGCGCCTGCTGCGAGCCCGACACGACCATGACCTGGCCGGCGTCGCACTTGACGCCGCGGGCGGTGCGCAGATAACCGGCAATCTCCTCCCTGAACCGCTCCGACCCGCGCGGATCGATATTGTGCAACGCGCTGGCCTGCGGACTCTGGCTGTGCCGGGCTACAAGTCGCCCCCACACCTGGAACGGAAACTGGTCGAACGCAGGCTGGTGAACGCCAAACGCGCACCAGCCGCGCACCGCGGGATGGCCGTGGACCGGGGGATAGGTGAGCGCCCGCGCCGCCACAGGAAGCCGCCCCCGCGGCGCCGGCTCCGTAACGACCACCGGCAGCGGTACCCACATCAACTGCTCGGGCAGCGACTC
>Ga0182024_10019371_pt1 | contig 12554 bp, 14 predicted proteins | sample P32metaG_FD_120480 | JGI IMG/M metagenome (GOLD analysis project Ga0182024, IMG submission 120480) | Permafrost microbial communities from Stordalen Mire, Sweden - P3-2 metaG (Illumina Assembly) | ecosystem: Environmental > Terrestrial > Soil > Wetlands > Permafrost | place: Sweden: Stordalen... | reverse complement strand
GCGCGCGCTGGCAAAGCCTTCCGGCATCGGCCGCCATTGGTCGAAGCGCGACGGCGAGGTCGATGCATTCGACGTCAAAGCCGACGCGCTCACGGTGCTCACCGCGGCCGGCGCTCCGGCGCAGGCGCTGCAAGTGGTGCCGGGCGGCCCGTCCTGGTTCCATCCCGGCCGCTCCGGCACAATCCAGATCGGCCCGCAAAACGTGCTCGGCCATTTCGGCGAGTTGCATCCGAGCGCGCTCGAGGCGCTCGATGCCGAAGGCCCGCTGGTCGCGTTCGAGGTTATTCTGGAGCGCATCCCCGAGCCCAAGGCGAAAGCGACGCGCGCCAAATCGGCGCTCGATCTCTCGGCGTTCCAGCCGGTCGAGCGCGATTTCGCCTTCGTCGTCGAGCGCAACGTGAAGGCCGCCGATATCGTGCGCGCGGCGGCCTCGGCCGATCGCAAGCTCATCAGCGGCGTCAGCGTGTTCGATCTCTACGAGGGCAAGGGCATCGAGCCGGGCAAGAAATCGATCGCCATCGCCGTCACGATCCAGCCGCGCGAGAAGACCATGACCGACGCCGAGATCGAGGCGCTGGCGGCAAAAATCATCGCCGAGGTCGGCAAGCGCACCGGCGGCGTGCTGCGGGCGTGAACCTCGGGATCATATTGAGACAAGAAGATCGAGCGGCACTTTAAGCACGTCAGCGATCCGGCGCAGCGCGGCTGCCGTGCCCTTCCGCCGGCCGGTTTCAACATCCGACAGGTAGCCCTGGCTGAGGCCCGTCTTTAGGGATAAGTGCAGCTGTGTCACGTCGCGCCACTCGCGCAGAACCCGAACGGGGTTCTCCCGCTTGACGAGACGATCGACGACCTGCTTCGGCAGCAATGGGGCACCCGCGGCAATTTCGTCGCGTGCGCGTGCGACGAGACGCGCAGTGCCAGCATCCTCGGCGGCCTCGGCGGCTTTTGCGACCAGCGCTTCGTAGTCCTTGCGGGGAAGGATGGCGACTTCTCCGCGCGCCGTCTTCTGAAAGCGTACGTTCATAGTTTCCCTCAGTCGTATATCTCCCGCCGGTGTCCAACGGCGACGATGACGATAGAACCGCTCTCCTCATAAAAGATCACGCGCCAATCGCCGACCCGAAGGCGCAAACCTGCGCGGCCTTTGAGACGCTTAACGTCGCCTTTGCCGCTCGTGGCGAACTCTCTCAGACGAGTATCAATACGACTCCGAACTTGCGAGGCGAGCTTAACCCATTGTCGCGTACTCGCAGGCGTGAAGACGATCGGCTTCATAAACCAATATCGCGTTTAGCGATAATGAAATCAAGGCTAGGGGCGTCGGGCAGGCTCTAAAATCACCTTCCCTCGCGCATGATGGTCGGCGTATCGCCGAAATATTGCTGCGTCGATTCATGACGCGGCGCGGGTTGCTCGGCACGCACACGTTTTGGCTTGCTCGCCGGACTTGCTTCGATCTGCGCCGCGGCCGGCGCGGACGGCTTGAACGGACCCACCCGGCGGATGACGGCATCCGCGGCGCGCTCGCCGGATTCCCAGGCGCCGCCGACGGTGCCCCACAGGGTCTCATGCGCGGCTTCGCCGGCATACCAGACGTTGTCGGCAATCTGATCCAAATATTGGCGGCGTGCGAACTGGCTGCCGGGCACGGCGCAAGACCACGCGCCGAGCGCATAAGGCTCTTTGTTCCAGCGCGTCGTGCTGGTGCGTTTAATCGCCTTCTTCACCTCGGCGCCGTAGAGGCCCGCCAGCCATTCCGAGGCGAAGTCGACCATGGCGGCTTCACCCTGCGCCGAGAGGTCGCGGCCGAATGCGCCGGCGACGTCGACCGTGCAGAGCGCCGTGCCCGACACATTGGCGAGGATCGCGGCGGTATGCGTGTCCGCCGATTTTTCGAAAATCAGATCGTCACTCTCGATGCCGAGCGGATTACCCACGAGCTCGAGCGCGATGTGATCGTAGCTGCCCAGCGCAAGCCGGCCGAACGAATCGATTTCATGATGGCCGAGGTCGGGCGTGAATCGCAGCCCGCCCGACGCGACGACATTGGTCGGCACGGTGACGATTGCGGTGCGGGCGCTGATCGTGCCTTTCGCAGTGTCGACGGAAATGCCGCGCCGCGTATCGATCGACTTCGCCGGCGTCGTGAGCTGAACGTTCAGTCCTTGCGCCAATGAAGCAAGCAACGCGCCAAAACCCTGCTTGCAGAACGCGGCCGCGTTGCGCTCGGTCGCCTTGGCGAAATCGAACGACGACACCTGGATAAGGTCTTTGCTGCACATGTAGGGGCCGAGCACGAATTCGACGGTCGCGCGCCATTCGCCGAGATCGTTCGACACCTGCTGCTCGCAGGGAATGTCGGCCTTGCGCGCGGCATCGGCGATCGCGCGGGTGGTGCGAACTTGCGCCGCCAGAAAATCCTCGAGCTCGCCCTCGCGCGCGTTGCGCCGGCCGACGCGCACCTTCTGGCTCGGCGGCGCCGGATAGACTTCAAGTCCGCGATGCGGCCCGAGCTTGGTCACGGGATTGCTGTCGGGCAGATAGATCCAATGCGCGCCGCGGTCATAGGGCACGCCGAAGCTGCGCGTGTCGGTGATGCAGCGCCCGCCGACATGATCGGTCGCTTCGATCACGACGTAGCGCCCGCCGGCGGCGGCGACTTTCCGCGCTGCGGCGATCCCGGCAGCGCCGGCGCCGACGATCACGACGTCGAACGAGCCGGAGGCCGTCGCGCCGAACGCCGGGCGCGCCGCAAGCGCGGCCGAGGCGGCGAGGAACGAACGGCGGCTCAGCCCGGGACTAGACTTGCGCGGCATGGTTTCCGAATGCTTTTGGTGCGCCGCACATTGCCCGATCAATGCAGCGGGCGCAAACGCTATGGTTTGTTTTCAGTCAATAACGGCATCGTTTGCGTGAACCAAATTGCAAGAGAGTTCGAATAAATTGAGGTCAAGAAAAAGGACGCGGCAGAACCGCGCGACCCCGCTGGGGAGGCCCGCATGAGCAGGATGCTCGATGGCGTTGGGCGGTGGATCGCCCGCTACTTGCAAAAGCCCGTTCACGGCTACGAGCCGTTTACGCCGAGCGATCCCGATGCCTTGCGCCATTCGCTGCAGCCGGGCGACGTGCTCCTAGTCGAGGGCAACAGTCACATCGCCGGCGTCATCAAATACCTGACCCAATCGACGTGGTCGCATTCCGCGCTTTATGTCGGACCGCTCGCCGGGCGGATGACGGCGGATGGCGAGCCCCATGTGCTGATCGAAGCCAATGTCGGCGAAGGCGTGGTGTCGGCGCCGCTGTCGAAATACACCAAGTTTCACACCCGCATATGCCGTCCGGTCGGTCTCATCGAAGCGGACTGCACGGTGGTGTGCGCCTATGCGATCGAACGCATCGGCTTTGCCTACGACCTCAAGAACATCATCGATCTGATGCGCTATCTGTTTCCGCTGCCGGTGCCGCAACGCTGGCGGCGGCGTTTGATCGCGCTCGGCTCGGGCGATCCGTCGCGGCTGATCTGCTCGGCGCTGATTGCGGATGCGTTCCGCGCCGTGCGCTATCCGATCCTAGCCAAGATCAGGCTCACCGGCAGCCGGCAGGCGCGCGAGGAAATGCTGGAGATCCGCCATTCCTCGCTCTATTGCCCGCGCGACTTCGACATCTCGCCCTATTTCAATGTGGTGAAGCCGACGATCGCAAGCGGCTTCAACTACAAGAATCTGCAATGGGCCGATCTCTGCCGCGGCGCCGAAGCGGCGGAAATCCCGCTGGCTCCGCAAACCGCGACGGCGGACCGCGACGTGGAAGTGCTGGCGGCGTAATTCTCCCGGTATCTGCCATCCCTTGTGCTTGACGATCGGCGTCGCCACCTCTGCCCTTCGGTAGAGGAAAACATGCTCGACGACGTCATCAAGGCGCTGACCCAGATGTTCTCGCCGCCGCTGCGCGCGGTGTTGTGGAGATCGATCGGTCTGGCGCTTGCGCTCATCGTCGTCGCCGGCATCGCGCTCGAACGCCTGATCGTGCACCTGGTCGGCGCCGGCAGCGCCTCGGTCGAGACCACGTTCGGACCGCAGGCGCACCTGCCGGTGTCGGGGATCGCGTGGCTGGTGTCGATTGCCGCCGGCCTCGGCATCGTCGTCGGCAGTATCTTCCTCATGCCGGCGGTGACCGCCATTGTCGGCAGCTGCTTCGCCGACCGGATCGGGGACGAAGTGGAGCGCGAGCATTATCCGGCCGATCCGCCCGGCAAAGCGCTGCCGCTGTGGCTTGCCATCTGGGAAGGCGGCAAGACGGCGGTGCTTGCGGTCGCGATTTATCTGTGCGCCGCGCCGCTGCTGCTGTTTGCCGGTTTCGGCGCGGTGATCTTCATCCTCGCCACCGCTTACATCCTCGGGCGCGAATATTTCGAACTCGCCGCCATGCGCTTTCGCCCGCCGGCCGAGGCGAAAGCGTTGCGCAAACGCAATGCCATGATGGTCTATGTCGGCGGCCTGTTCATCGCCGGCTTCGTGTCGATCCCGATCGTCAATCTGGCGACGCCGCTGTTCGCCATGGCGCTGATGGTGCACCTGCATAAGCGGCTCGGCGGCACGAAATTGATCGCAAGATAATACCGGCCATGACGGCGGTCGGTTTCAGCGCCACACCTCATCGGCAAGTTCCACCACCATCCGCAGCTTTGCCCATTGCTCTTCCTCGGCGAGCACGTTGCCTTCCTCGGTCGAGGCGAAACCGCATTGCGGCGACAACGCAAGCTGATCGAGCGCGGCAAATTTGGTCGCTTCCTCAATGCGCCGCTTGACGTCGTCTTTCTTCTCAAGCTTGCCGGACTTGGTGGTGATGAGACCGAGCACCACGATCTTGTTGCCTTTGGGCAGGAACCGCAGCGGCTCGAAGCCGCCGGCGCGCGCGGTGTCGTATTCGAGGAAATAGCCGTCGTAGTTCAATTCGCCGAGCATGATTTCGGCGATCGGCTCATAGCCGCCCTCGGAAATCCAGGTCGAGCGGAAATTACCGCGGCAGACATGCGTCGTCACGACCATGTCGGCGGGCTTGCCTTCGAGCGCCTGGTTGATGACGCGGGCATAGTCTTTCGCCAGACGCTCGGCATCGAGCCCGCGGTCGCGCGCCTTTTTCAACTCCGCCTGCGAGCACAGATAGGCCCAGGCGGTGTCGTCGAATTGCAGATAGCGGCAGCCGGCGTCGTAGAAACCTTTGATGGCCTGCCGGTAGGTGTTCGCCAGATCGTCGAAGATGGCGCTGCGGTCGGCGTAGAACTTGGGATCGACCGCGTTCGGCTCGAGGCGGAAATGCAGCGTGGCCGGGCTCGGGATGCACATTTTCGGTACGGCGCGCGCGTGCGCCTTGAGGAACTTGAAATGCTCCAGCATCGGGTGGTTGGAGAAGCCGAGCTTGCCCTTGATGCGGATGCTGCGCGGTTTCGTCTGCACGCCCTGGAACTGGATGCCGTGATCGAGCTCGTAAATCTCGACGCCGTCGAGCATGCCGTAAAAATCGAAATGCCACCATGAGCGGCGGAATTCGCCGTCGGTCGCGCATTTCAGCCCGACCTCCTCCTGCTTCTTGATGATCTTCTCGATCTCGCGGTCCTCGACTTGCGTGAGCTGCGCCGCGCTGATCTCGCCTTTCTCGCGCTTGGCGCGCGCTGCTTTCAGCGGCGCGGTACGCAAAATGCTGCCGACCACGTCGGCCCGGAACGGCGGCTTGTTTCTCGGCATCGGGGCGATCCTCCTCGGCAATTGTTGCGGAGAACCAAGCCGGGACCGCGCGCTGCGTCAACTGCAAATCTGCGCGCCCGACCCGGCGGATGGGCTGTATCCCATCAAGCCCTTCCCTGTATCTCAAAAATGAGATATACTCGACTGTGCCTTGGCGGATCGAAATCTTGAATGAAACCGTGGCTGCGGAGATCGCCGCGCTTCCGGCCGATATGCAGGCGCGCTTTGTGCGGCTTGCCGAGCGTGTCGAATCCGCGGGGTTACAAAGCTTGAGTGAACCGCACGTGAAACACCTGGAAGGTAAGCTTTGGGAACTGCGTTTGACAGGTCGCGACGGCATAGCCAGGGCGCTTTACGTCATCGCGATCGGCCAGAGGGTCATAGTGGTCCGAGCTTTTGTAAAGAAGACACAGAAGACGCCGCGTGCCGAACTGGAACTCGCGCTGCGGCGGGCAAAGGAAATCATATGACTATTCCCTTCGAGAAGCTCAAAGCTCGGCTACTGGCCAACCCTAAAGTTAGGGCGGAATACGACGCGCTTGCGCCGGAATTTGAAATTTCCGCCGAGCTGGTCAGGGCTCGTTTGCGCGCCGGATTATCCCAGGCCGAGCTCGCTGTACGAATGGGCACGAGCCAGTCCACCATTGCGCGGCTTGAAAGTGGGCAGACGCTACCAAGCACCAAAACGATTCTGCGCTTCGCAAAGGCAACCGGCAGCAAATTTCACGTACGGCTTTTGGCAGCTTGAGCGCCGGCCTTGCGCCGCAATTTGCCTACATCTCGATCGCGACTTTCCCGGCGACCACCGTCGCCGGATAAGTTCTTACCGGCACCATGCACGGCGGCGACACCACCTCGCCGGTGCGGATGTTGAACTGGCCGTTATGGAAGTTGCATTCGACAACGTCGCCCTCGATATAGCCTTCCGACAGTGAACCCGGTCCGTGGGTGCAGCCGTCGTCGGTGACGAAGAATTCGCCGCCGACATTGAACACCGCAAACGCCAGATCCCCGATTTCGACCTTGAGCGCGGCGCCCGGCGCGACGTCGGCGGCGTTGCAGAGCTCAAGGCGTTGTGCTGGATCGGACATGGCCAATGCTTTGCGAATCCCGTCTTTATACAAGACGCCGCGTCTAATGAAATATCCCGCGGGGTTCGCTATAGTGAGGGCCGCCCCAGGAGAGCGGACGATGGACAGTGAATCGGCCCGGATGAGTTCGGCGGCGGAAGCCAAATTCCGCATCGACAAGCCGAACTCGCGACCGCGCGCCGTCAAGGTGATCGCGCTCGATGCGCGCAGCGAGCGCGTCGTCAAGGAACTGGCGCAGTCGCCATGGCAGCGCGCCAGCTTCCTCACCGCCTCCGCGTTCTCCGGCGCGCCGCGCCGCGGCGAGCCGTTTTCCATGGGCGGCTGGCTCAACGATCTTGCCGGCCGCACCAAGGATCTGGTCGACGAGGTGGAGAGCGCCGATCTCGTGGTCATGGTGGCGACCGCCGGCGAGAACGTCGCCGCGGCGGCGATCATCGGCGAGGCCTGCAACGTCAAGCACGTAATGACGACGGCGCTCATCCTCGGCGGCGCATCCTCGAGCGACGAGACGCTGTCGAAGATGCTGGCGCAGTTGCGGCCGCACGTCATGATGCTCGTGATTTCGAGCGCCGACGAATATATCAAGGACATGCTCACCGCGTTGCGCGCGTGAAGAGCGATGAAATTTTCCGGCGAACTGTCAGTCGATGCGCCGCGCGCCGAGGTCTATAAAGCGGTCCGCGATGCGCGCTTTTTCGCGTCCTGCGTCGACGGCGTGAGCGACCTGCAAGAAACTGCGCCCGACAAATACGCGGCCGTGTTCGAGACCAAGGTCGCTTATATGAAATTCAGCTTCAAGGTCAGCGTCGAAGTCGTGCGCGCCGAGGAACCAAGCGAGATCGAGGCCAAGGTCGAGGGCACGCCGCTCGGCATCGTCGGCCGGCTCACGGCGACGGCGTTGACGCGGCTCAGCGACACCGACGGCGGCACCAAGATCGCCTACGAGATCGAAGCCGCCTTGACCGGGAAGCTCGGCAGCCTGGGCCAGCCGGTGTTGCGCAGCAAGGCAAAGGAGATGGAACGGCAATTCGCTGCGCGGCTCGCGGCGCGCTTCGCGGCGCCATCGCCGGCCGCACCGTGACCGGCCGCGATCGATCGGCTAAGCTCAAAATCAACAAACAGACGAAGCACGGGGGAGGACTGAAATGACGGATACGACCGCCGGCATGCTGCCGTGGTACCGCTCGCTCACGCGAAGCCAGTGGCGCGCGCTCATTGCCACCAATCTCGGATGGCTGTTCGACGGTTACGAGGCCTACGCGCTGTTCCTCACCGTCGGCCCGGCGATGCGCTCGCTGCTGGAGCCTTCGCAATATCCGCAAATTCCCGCTTACATCGGCACGGTGGTGGCGATCACGCTGCTCGGCTGGGGTGTCGGCGGCTTCATCGGCGGTATCCTGGCCGATTACATCGGCCGCAAGCGCACGATGATCTATGCCATTCTCGCCTATTCGATCCTGACCGGGCTGACCGCGCTGTCGTTTAGCTGGATTTCGTTTGCGCTGCTGCGTTTCCTGGTCGGCATCGCGATCGGTTCGGAATGGGCGACCGGCTCCTCGATGATGGCCGAGCTTTGGCCGAAGGAAGCGCGCGGCAAAGGCGCCGGCCTCATGCAATGCGGCCTCGGCATCGGCTTCTTCCTTGCCTCGCTGATCTGGCTGTTCGTCGGCGCCTATGGTCCGGACGCGTGGCGCTACATGTTCCTCATCGGCATCCTGCCGGCCTTGCTGACGCTCTACATCAGAACGTCGATCGAGGAGTCGCAGACTTGGCAGCAGAGCGACGCGCGCCGGCGCGCGGCCAATACGCGTAAGCTCAGCGGCGCGGCGCTGTCGGCAGAGGATCAAGCTCTCACGCGCTTCACCGTCGCCGATCTTTTTGCCGAACCGGAGACGCGGCGGCGCACGATCATTGCCTTCCTGATGTCGCTCACCACGACGCTGGCCTGGTGGGGCATTTCGTCCTGGGTGCCGCCCTACATTGCCTCGATCGCCGCCAAGGCGGGACTGCCAGGTCCGCAATGGGCGAGCTACGCCGGCATGGCTTATAATTTCGGCGCGATCCTCGGCTATATCAGCTTCGGCTTTCTCGCCGACGCGCTCGGGCGCAAACCGATCACCATGCTGTTCTTTGCCGGCGCGTTGCTGCTCACGCCGGTGCTGTTCCTGTGGACGCAGGATCTGAACCTGCTGCTGGTGGCGGCGGCGGTCAATGCGTTCTTCACGCTGGGGCAATATTCCTGGATGGCGGTGTGGCTGCCGGAACTGTTCCCGACGCGCTCGCGCGCCACGGGGATAGCGTTCTGCTTCAACGCGCCGCGCTTCATCGCTTTCCTCGGGCCGCTGTTCGCCGGCGTGCTGATCGTGCAGTTCGGCGGCTTCAGCCATGCCGCCATGTTGATCTCCTGCATCTACGTGCTCGGCTTCGTCGTCGCGCCGTTCCTGCCGGAGACCAAAGGCAAGCCGTTGCCGGCGTAGCGATACTCCTTCGTCATGCCCGCGCTCGCCGCGGGCATCCACGTCTTGACGGCTGCGCAGCGCGGTAAGACGCAGATGGCCGGGACAAGCCCGGCCATGACGCCGTAGTGTTGGCCCCATGATTTCGGAACCCATCGCCATCGAGACCGATGTGCTGGTCATCGGCTCCGGCGCCGCGGGCATGTATGCCGCGATCGAGGCCTCGCGCGGCGGCGCACACGTGCTGCTCGCCGATAGGAGCCTGATCGGGCGCGGCGGCGCCACCGTGATGGCGCAGATGACGGTTGCCGCCGCGCTCGGCGAAGAAACTCCAGACGACTGGCATCGCCATTACGACGACACCATCGCCGCCGGCCGCGGCTTGTGCGACGAGGCGCTGGCGCGGCTTCTCTGCGAGGACGCGCCGGCATGCATCCGCGAGCTGGATGCTTGGGGCGTCGGCTGGGCGCGGAAAGACGGCCATATCACCGCGACCACGGCGCCGGGCCATGACCGCGCGCGCTGCGTCTATGTCGATTTCATCAATACCGGGCCGGCGGTGTCGAAAACGCTGCGCACGGTGATGGCGCGCAATAATAATATCAAAAAGGCCGGCGACCTGTGCATCGTCGATCTCATTTCGCGTGGCGGCGAAGTCTTGGGCGCGGCCGGTTATCAACTCGGCAGCGGCGCGCCGGTCATGATCGCGGCGACGGCGACGGTGCTGGCGACCGGCGGCTTGACCCGGCTTTACCGGCGCAACAGCGCGTCGACGAACATGGGCGGCGATGGCTACGCGCTCGCGCTGCGCGCCGGCGCGGCGCTGATCGACATGGAATTCGTGCAGTTCTTTCCGATCGGGCATCTCGCCCCGCGCCTCGTCGGCATGGACCCGATCATGTGGGATCCGTTCCGCTACAAGCTCGGCGGAAAACTCCTCAACGGCCGCATGGAGGAATTCACGTCGCGCTACGGCTCGGACGAAGACGGCAAATACGTGCTCACCCGCGATCTCGCGACCTATGCGATCGTCAAGGAAGTCGAGGCCGGCCGCGGCTCGCCGCACGGCGGCGCGTATCTGAGCTTCGAGCACTGCACCGAGGCGGCGTTGCGCGAGGCGTTCGGGCCGGTGATCGACCGGCTTGCCGAAAACGCCATCGACCTCACCAAAATGCCGGTCGAGGTCGCGCCGATCGCGCATTACCACATGGGCGGCGTCGCCGCCGATGCGAGCATGGCGACCAATGTGCCCGGCCTGTTGGCCGCCGGCGAGGTCGTCGGCGGCGCCAATGGCGCCAACCGGCTGTCCGGCAATGCCATCACCGAAGCCCTGGTGTTCGGCCGCCGCGCCGGCCGCAGCGCCGCGGAACGATGCAAGCACATGACGCGGCCACAACTGCGCCCGCAAGATACGTGCGAGGCGCTCGATCTGCTGCGCGCCGGCGCGGCCCGGCGCGGCCCGAACACCGCAGCGATGATCGCGCGCCTGCAGGCGATCATGGCCGACGATGTCGGTCCGTTGCGCACCGCGGCGAAGCTGCAACGCGCGCTCGCCGATATTGCCGCGCTCACGGTGGAGCTTGGCGCGCGTCCGGCGGGCCGCGCCGCGTCCTTCGATCTCGAACGGCTCGACTGGTTCGATCTGCGCAACATGCTCACCGTGGCGCGCGCGGTCGCGCAATCGGCGCTCAACCGCAGCGAGACCCGCGGTGCGCATCAGCGCGAGGATTTTCCGGAAACGCTGCCGCAATGGCGCCTGCACCAGCGCGTGGATTGGCGCGGCGGCAGACTGGAGATTTCCGGCGCTCCGGTCGCGGCCGAGGTTTTGGTGTCATGAGCCAGGACACCAGGCAAGTCGCCACGCTCAAAATCCGGCGCGGCAGTCCGCGCGACGCCGGCCGCTGGGAAACATTCAACGTGCCGTTCGAGCCCGGCCAATCGGTGCTCGACGGCTTGCGCTGGCTGCGCATCAACAAGGACCCGTCGCTGGCGATGCGGTTCTCCTGCATCAATGCCAATGCCTGCAAGGAATGCATGATGCAGCTCGACGGCGCGACGGTTTACGCCTGCACCGCGCGCCTCGAGCCGCGCGAAATGACGCTCACCCCGCTGCCCAACAAGAAGCTGGTGCGCGACCTCGTCACCGAGATCGCCCCGCCGAGCGAGCGTTTCAAATAGCTATGAAGCGCGCGCGGGCGCTGGCATAATCGGCATTATAGTGGAGCATGATCTTTTCGGAAAACCGGTATCCACTTTTCCGGATCATGCTCTAACGCGACACCTGCCGGGAGGCCGTCATGGCGCAAACTCAACTCAAGTCCGACCGCGCGCACCGCGATTGGCCGTTCCAGGTCAAGCCGCTGCATCCGGTTCTCGGCTGCGAGATTTCCGGCATCACGCTGGCGCAAGCGGTGTCGCCGGCGCTGTTCGCCAAAGTCTATGAAGCCTTTCTCGACTACCAGCTGATTATCTTCAACGACGTCGATCTGCCGCCGGCGACGCAGGTCGCCTTCGCGCGCAATTTCGGCGAGGTGCAGGTCCACGTACTCGACCAGTATCACGGCTACAAGGACCACCCGGAAATCTACATGCTGTCCAACCTCGACGCGGACGGCAATCCGAGCGGCAAGCACCCGGACAAAGGCACGCTCTATTGGCATACCGACGGCTCCTGGCGCGAGCGCACCGGGCAGGCCACCATGATGTATTCGGAAATCGTGCCGGACGTGGGCGGCGAAACCGAATTCGCCGACATGTATTCCGCCTATGAGCTCCTCCCCGCCGCGATGAAGGCGAGGATCGAGGCCCGCCGCGCCATCCACAATTTCGACTTTTCGCGCACGCGGCGCCACGGCGAGGACCCGCTGACGGCGGAGCAAAAGGCCAAGGTGCCACCGATCTCGCATCCGATCGTGCGCACGCACCCCGACACCGGACGCAAGGCGATTTTCCTCGGCGATCATGCCGAGACGATCGAGGGCATGGAATACGAGGAAGGCCGCGCGCTGATCGAGGAGCTTAACGTGATCATCACGCCGCCCGCGCGCGTCTATACGCACCGCTGGTCGCCGCGCCAGTGCATGGTGTGGGACAACCGCTGCACGCTGCATCGCGCCACCGGCTTCGACGAGGCCCGTCTCAAGCGCGTGATGCGCCGCTGCACCATCGTCGGCGACCGGCCGGTCTGATCTTTCCCTCCGCCGCAAGCGGGGAATGAACCGCAGCAAGCGAGGGGTCTGATGCCGATCAAGTCCAAATAT
>Ga0182024_10019370_pt1 | contig 12554 bp, 15 predicted proteins | sample P32metaG_FD_120480 | JGI IMG/M metagenome (GOLD analysis project Ga0182024, IMG submission 120480) | Permafrost microbial communities from Stordalen Mire, Sweden - P3-2 metaG (Illumina Assembly) | ecosystem: Environmental > Terrestrial > Soil > Wetlands > Permafrost | place: Sweden: Stordalen... | reverse complement strand
CCGGTCTCGCGGCGCTCGCTTCCGTTCTCTATGTGGGACGCAGGCATGTCGTGGATTCGGGCGCGCACAGCGTTCCGCTCGTCGCGCTCGGTACCGGGCTGCTCTGGTTTGGCTGGTACGGTTTCAATGCCGGCAGCGAGTTCCAGGTCGATTCTGTCACAACGGTCGCGTTCCTGAATACCGACATCGCAGCTTCCTTCGCGGCCGTGACGTGGATGGCAGTCGGCTGGTGGCAGGAGAAACGGCCCACCTTTGTTGGTCTCCTGACTGGCGCAGTGGCGGGCCTCGCCACCATCACGCCGGCGGCAGGGTACGTCTCGCCGCTTTCTGCCGTGATCATTGGCATCGTATCGGGCGGCGTCTGTTATTTCGCGGTGGCGCTCAAGAACCGGTTGCGCTGGGACGACGCTCTCGACGTGTGGGGGGTGCATGGCGTGGGCGGTGCCCTCGGAATCATCCTCCTGGGAGTGTTCGGCACCCTGGCCTTCAATCCCCATGGCGCAGATGGACTGATCGCCGGAAACAGCTCGTTCTTTGTAAAACAAATTGCGGCCGTCGTTCTTTCGTCCGTGTGGGCGTTCTGCTTCACCTACGCGATGCTGTGGCTGATCGACAGGGTCACGCCCGTAAAGGTGGATCAGGCTGCAGAGCTGAGCGGGCTCGACGCGGCTCTCCACGGCGAGACGGCTTATCTCGGCGAGGCCTGATCCGGCGGCGCGTGATCTGTTCGGGAAAGTCCAACAAACCCTGTCATGGCCCGGCGCGACCGGGCCACCCAGCGGGCGCGCGTCCGCGCGTCCGCGCGCCGTATCGACTCAATCGTCGCGCCAAACTGGGTGGCCCGCTTTCGCGCGCCATCACAATGGTTGGAATCGGTTCAACCTGATCGGATCACGTTCTAATCGTCGCGATAGACGCGTTCGCGGCGCTCGTGACGCTCCTGCGCTTCGATCGAGAGAGTGGCGATGGGACGCGCATCGAGGCGCTTCAGCGAGATGGGCTCCCCGGACTCCTCGCAGAATCCGTAAGATCCCTCTTCCAGTCGTCGAAATGCAGATTCGATCTTGGCGATGAGCTTGCGTTGGCGGTCGCGCGTCCGAAGCTCGAGTTGACGTTCCGCCTCGGTGGCGGCGCGGTCGGCAAGATCGGCGTTGGGCGTCGTTTCGGTCTGAAGGTTTTGTATGGTTTCGCGGCTTTCGCGCAGAATTTCCTCTTTCCAGCGCAGCAATTTTCGGCGGAAGTACTCCCGCTGCCGCTCGTTCATAAAGGACTCACTTTCCGACGGCCGATAGCCGGGCGGAAGCTCGATACCCATGAAGACTCCCCAGATGCGAATGGCCCCTCTCCGAGCGGGCGGGTTTATACAGGCGGCCCATCTCCGCAGCAAATGGAATCCTTAACGAGGACGGAGCGGCGTCGATTTTCTTGGGGAATGGAGTTCGCGCGCGCGGGGTGAATGCGCGCCGTCGTCAGCCGGACCGAAGGCGATCGACACGCCACCGACAAATCATCCGCGATGATAAGGATGGCCGCCGAAGATGGTCAACGCGCGGTAGATCTGCTCGGCCAGCATCACGCGCACCAGAAGATGGGGCCAGGTCTGCGCACCGAAAGCGAGGCTGCGTCCGGGCTTCACCGCCGAACCGGGATTGAGCCCGTCCGGACCGCCGATCAGGAACACCAGATCTCGCGCGCCGGCGTCGCGCATGGCTGCCAGCATTTCGGCGAACGATTCGCTTGTCATCCCTTTGCCGCGTGCGTCGAGCAGGATCACATGCGCGCCCGCCGGAATACGGCCGGCAAGTTTTTCGCCTTCCTCGACGATTCGCGCAGGCGCCTCTTTGAGACGCGAGATCGCAACTTCCTCGACCGACAGAGAAACAATGCCATGCCGGCGGCCGATTGCGCGCGCCCGGGTCAGATATTCCTCAACCAGCTGATCCTGCGCCGTGCCGCGCGCCAGGCCTACACTCAGGATGGCGATCCGCATTTCTTGCCTAGAGCGTATGACGGGTGGCGATAATACTTAACGCGCAGATGCGTATGCGAAACGGCTCAGTTCGCAACGGCATGGCCGGGTTCTTCAACCGACCACATGCCCTCGAGATCGTAGTAAGCTCGAACCTCGGGGCGAAAGACATGGACGATGACATCTCCGGCATCCACCAGCACCCAATCGCCCGACTTCAGGCCGTCCACGGGCCTCGTGCCGTAGCCCGCCTCTTTGAGGCGCCGCGCGAGATGCTCTGCGATCGCGCTGACGTGGCGCTGCGAGCGTCCGTTCGCGACGACGATCGCATCGGCAAGCGACGACCGGCCCTCGAGATCGATCGTAACCACATCTTCGGCTTTGTCATCGTCGAGGGAAACCAGGATTCGCGAAAGCAGCGTTTGATCCCTGGGAGTGCGCGCCTGCCGCGGCGCAGCTTTCATGGGCGCCCGGGAGGCGCCGGTCGTCTTACGGGTCAGAATGCGATCCTCCGTTCTCGGTGTTCACGATGAACGCGCGAAGGAAGGATACATTTCCCGTTGCCGATGTTCGCGCGCCTCATGGTTGCGGTATCACCCTATCATGACGGAAATGCCGCTGCCATGGCCCTGCGGGCGCGAATATTTGATGCGCGCGCAAGGCTGCGCTTCGCATCGAGAAACACGAACGCCGGTGGCGCCGCATTGGCGAAATCTCGCGACGCAACGCGTCTCTTCGATGCAAAGCGCTGCGCGGCTTTCGCCTTCAGCGGGGCCAGCGCGGAGGCCGGGCGCGTCACGACGGCAATGGGAAGGGATCGGGCCAGTTTCGGCCAGTTGCGCCAGCGGTGAAAGGTTTCAAGATTGTCGCTGCCCATCAGCCAGACGAAGCGAAGCCGCGGAAAGCGCTGCTGGAGGCGTGCGATCGTATCGACCGAGTAGCGCGTGCCCAGCCGCGCTTCGATGTCCGTCGCGCGAAAGCGCGGATGGCGGCGCGTCATGGCCTGCGCCCCTGCCAGACGGTCGCGCAAAGGCGCCATCCCTTGCCTCGGCTTGAGGGGATTCTGCGGCGCGACCAGCCACCAGACATAGTCGAGACCGAGCCGTTTCAACGCCACTGTGCTGATCTGAAAATGACCTTCATGGGCGGGATTGAACGAGCCGCCGAGCAGACCGATCCGTAGTCCCGGCGCAGCAGGTCCCGGCGGGGAGATCCAGTTCGCGCCGGAGCACCCGGAGATCATGGACCCCAGGCGGCGGCCTGCGCGGGATTTCCCGTCGCCTTCCGTTTGTCCACTTCGCGGGCGAGCGCGCCCAGAACGTTCTTCACGCCCTCTCCGCTCACCCCGGACAGCAGAAGAACGGGACGGCCGCTCGCTTTTTCGAGTGCGGCCTTCTTGCGTGCGACCATCGCTGGCGGAATCGCATCGATCTTGTTGAGCGCGAGAATCTCCGGCTTGTCGCCGAGACCGTGGCCGTAGGCCGACAGCTCTCCGCGGATCGTTCGATAGGCGCGCACGATGCCGCTTTCGGTTCCGTCCACCAGATGCAGGATCACGCTGCAACGCTCGGCATGTCCAAGAAAACGATCGCCGAGGCCGACGCCTTCGTGCGCACCTTCGATAAGACCTGGAAGATCGGCGAGCACGAAATCGATTCCGTCGGCGCGCACCACGCCCAGCTGCGGCGCGAGCGTGGTGAAGGGATAGTCGGCGATTTTCGGCCGCGCCTGGGACACCCGTGAAAGGAACGTGGATTTGCCCGCGTTGGGCAGGCCCACCAGACCCGCATCGGCGATCAGCTTCAATTGCAGCACGATGGCTTTTTCTTCCGCCGGACGGCCCGGGTTGGCGCGGCGCGGCGCGCGGTTGGTCGAACTCTTGAAATGCGCGTTGCCGAATCCTCCCTTCCCGCCTTTCAGCAGCAAAACGCGCTGGCCCGGCTGAACCAGATCGCAGACCAGCGTTTCGCCGTCCTCCTCATAGATTGAAGTGCCGACGGGTACGCGCAGGATGGCGTCGTCGCCATTCGCACCCGACATTTCCCGGCCCATGCCGTGCTGGCCGTTCTGTGCTTTCACATGCTGCTGGTAGCGATAGTCGATCAGCGTGTTGAGATTCTCCACCGCTTCCGCCCACACGTCGCCGCCGCGCCCGCCATTGCCGCCGTTGGGGCCGCCATATTCAATAAATTTTTCGCGCCGGAACGAGACGCAGCCGTTTCCGCCCGCGCCGCTCGCGATCTGAACCCTGGCGGTATCGAGGAATTTCATGGCCTGCGAGCAATGGAGGATCCGGCGCCATCATGCGGCGGCGGGAGGCGTGAAAGCAAAAAAGGAGATGGCAGACCATCTCCCCGGATGCAGTGCTTTCGCAGACAGTCTGTGACCGCAGAAATCTCTATGCCGCGCCTTCGGGTTCATTCGCGTCGAGCACCGACACGTAGGTGCGGCGCTTGAAACCCTGCCGGAACGTGACCTTTCCGCCGCGCAGCGCGAACAGCGTGTGATCCTTGCCGATGCCGACATTCTCGCCGGCATAGAACTTCGTCCCCCGCTGCCGCACGATGATGTTTCCGGCCGTGATCGCCTCGCCGCCGAATTTCTTGACGCCGAGCCGTTGTCCTGGAGAATCGCGCCCGTTGCGCGAGGAGCCGCCCGCTTTCTTGTGCGCCATGCAGTTTGCTCCGCTATTCGCCCGCGTCGATCGCGGTGATCTTGAGCGTGGTGTAGTGCTGGCGATGACCGCGCTTGCGATGGGTATTCTTCCGCCGCTTCTTCTTGAAGGCGATCACCTTTTCGCCGCGGCTGTGCTCGACGATCTCCGCGTGCACCAGAGCGCCGGCAACGAGCGGCGAGCCCGTTTTCGGAGAGTCGCCGCCGAGCAGGAGAACGTCTTCGAGCTTGAGCGATGCGCCCACCTCGCCCTCGAGCCGGTCGACCTTCAGGACATCGTCCTGCGCCACCCGATACTGCTTTCCGCCGCTGCGGATCACCGCAAACATCGCCAATTCCCATGTCCCACGGGGCACCCGGCCAACAGGGCGGTGCCCTCCCGCGCGAAGCCGCGCAATATACTTACGGCGGCCGTCCGGTCAAGCGACGCCCGCCTTCGCCAAGGATTCCCCTAGCGCGGGCTGCGCTTGGCGAGAATGCGCTGGAGCGTGCGGCGATGCATGTTCAGGCGCCGCGCCGTCTCGGAAACATTGTGGCCGCACAATTCGTAGACGCGCTGGATGTGTTCCCAGCGCACCCGGTCGGCCGACATCGGATTCTCCGGGGGCTGCGGCTTGTGACCGGGCGCGGCGAGAAGCGCCGCCAGGATATCGTCGGCGTCGGCGGGCTTGGGGATGTAGTCGATCGCGCCGTATTTCACGGCCGCGACCGCGGTCGCAATATTGCCGAAGCCCGTGAGCACCACCGCGCGCGCGTCGGGCCTCACCGCATGCAGCATCTCCACCACGTCGAGCCCGCTTCCGCCATCCAGCTTGAGGTCGACCACGGCAAACGCCGGTGGAAGATCGCGGACGCGCGCAATGCCTTGCGCGACGTTTTCGGCGATGGCGACGGTGAAACCGCGCGCCTCCATGGCGCGGGCCAGTCGCTCGCGGAACGGCCGATCGTCTTCCACGATCAGAAGCGTGGGGTCGTCCGGCAGGGGAGTCTGGTTCATCGCTGTCTCTTCCTGCCCGGGCGTCGCGGGCGCGCGCCGCAATATAAGGACACCGGATGGCGGATCAAAACGCCTCGATGCGGCCAGGCGGAGCCTCTCCGTCTATTGCGCCGCGAGCCCAGCGCAAAATGATCTGCGCCCCCCCTTCTTCGCGATTGTGCGCCTTCACGCTCCCCCCGGTCTGCTCGATCAGCGTTTTCGCAATAAAGAAGCCCAAGCCCATGCCGTGCTGGCCGGCGAAAGCGTCGCTGGGCCCAAGCTCGGTATTGCCCAGAGCATAGGAGCCGGGCCGCGAGGTGACGTAAGGCTCGCCGATGCGCTCCAGGATTTCGGGTTCGAATCCCGGCCCGTCATCCTCCACCCACAGGCGCAATTCGCTCTCGTTCCATTCGGCGCGGATGGCGACCGCGGAGCGGGCAAAATCCGCGGCGTTCGCGATCAGATTGCCGAGCCCGTGCAGCAGCTCCGGAATGCGCCAGACCTTCGGTTCCAGTCCCGTCCGCTGCAGATCGAGCGCGATCTCGACCTCGCCGCCGCGATATTCGCCGGCGATGTCCTCCAGCAGCGCTCCCAGGGGAAGGCGTTCCGCCGCCCCGAGCACCCCCTCTTCCGGCCGCGCCAGCCGGGTGAGGATGCCGCGGCAGCGTTCCGCTTCCGCTCTCAGAAGGCGCGCGTCTTCCGCCTCCGGCGACGAGGCCGGCATGCTGCGTTCGAGTTCGCGCGCAATCACCGCGATGGTGCCGAGCGGCGTGCCCAGCTCGTGCGCCGCCGCCGTCGCCAGCGCACCCAACGAGGCCAGGCGGTGCTCGCGGGCGAGCGCCAGCTGCGTCGCCGCGAGGCCCGCCTGCATGCGCGCCGCTTCGCTGGCGATCCGCCAGGCATAGATCGAGGTGAAGCCGATGCCGATCACCAGCGAGGCCCAGATGCCGCCCTGGTAGAGCGGCGGCAGCCTCAGCCGGTCGTTGGCGGCCCAGGGAAGCGGAAAATGCGCGAGCGCGATCACGGAAATGGAGGCCAGCGCCAGTCCTGCCAGAAGGAGCGTATTGCCGAGGTTGAGCGTGGTGGCGGCGATCACCACCGGCGCGAGGAACATCAGGGAAAACGGGTTCTCGATGCCGCCGGTCAGATAGAGAAGCGCGCCCAGCTGCAGAACGTCGAATCCGAGGAACAGGGTGGCGTCGCGATTGGTCAGGCGATGCGAGGCGGGCAGGCGGATCACCAGCAGCGCATTCAGGGCCGCGCTCGACGCCATGGCACCGAGACAGGGAAGCAGCGGCAGGCGGTAATCCAGACCGAAGCGGACCACGAACAGCGCGCCCGCCTGCCCTGCGATGGCAAGCCAGCGCAGATTGGTCAGGGTGCGCAGGCGCACCCGGCCGCGCATCGTCGGCCTGCCCAGGATCGAGCCGTCGAATGGCCAGAACCTGCGCGTGCCGCGCGTTTCGGGCGTGCCGCGGCGCTTGAGTGGCGTCGAATCCATGAGCCCTTCCCGGCAGGCCGGCCTCCGGCCGCTTGCCATCGCGAACTCCGAGCCTATCAATCCCCGCAGCGTCCGTCGCCGCCGAACAGATGAACCGTCTGCCGCAAATCCTTTTCGGGCTTTCTTTGTGCCTCGCGCTCGGCGCGGCGGTGCTGCTCTGGCGCCTCGGGGGCGGCGACGGCCATTCGATGTCCTCCTGGCAGGATGGCGCGCCCATCGGCGGCCCGTTCGCGCTGACCGATCAGAACGGGCACCAGCGCAGCGACCGCGACTTCCGCGGACATTGGCTCCTTGTCTATTTCGGCTACACCCATTGTCCCGACGTCTGCCCCGCGACCCTTCAGGAGATTGCCGACGCCCTTCATCGGCTCGGCCCGGCGGCGGCGCGGGTCGTGCCGCTTTTCATCACGCTCGATCCGCAACGCGATAATCCCGCCACGCTCAAGACCTACCTCGCCGCCTTCGGCCCCGAATTCGTCGGTCTGACGGGCACGCAAGCGCAAATCGATTCGGTCGCGCGCGCATGGCGCGTGTATTTCGCGAAGCATCCGCTGGGCGGCGACTATTCCGTGGACCATGCCAGCGCCCTCTATCTGATGGCGCCAGACGGCAGGTTCGTGGCTCTGGTCGGGCAGCAGCAGGGCGCCAGCCAGCTCGCTCAGGATCTGGAAGCCCACCTCTGACGCGCACCGCCGGGCGGGGTTATTACACGCACTGATTGCAATCAAAAAATGTTCGCGCAAGTCACTTTTTGCGAGTGAGCCTGAGAACGCCCCTGAGACCCTTTTTGCCCGGAACAAACCGCTGACGTTCCATCCCACTTGGACGCTTCTTCGGGCCGCGCTTTCCTTCCCCAAATTGGGAGGATGTGGCGCAGAACGCGCCGGAGGGAGAGGTAGCTGCGTGCTGTGTTCTTCTCAGGACTCATCGCAATTTCGGTCTGGGGCCATCGCTTTTATAACCGTAACGGTATACATGTCAACTGATTTGGGCGAATGTCTGAGGTCATGAACCTATGGCGAGGACCCGGATCGCTGCTTGCGGGCGCATATCGAAATCTACTGTAGACAATACAGTAGAGTACATGTAAGTTAGGCGATGCCTGTAACGTGGATGGTGAAACTTATGCAGATCTACCTCACGCCAGAGGAACTGGCGCAGGAACTCAAAGTCCAAACGGAGGACGTGATGTCGCTAATCGAGCAAGGCAAGCTTAGAGCGATACGGGTCGGGCACAGCGTTCGCATTCCGGAAGCGGAAGTTGAAAGGATGCACGTTACGTGTGCCGCTGTACCGATCGCTGAAGAGGCTAATCCCGTACCGAACGTCGAGGGGGAGACCCCTCCTGACGGCTCACGATGGTGCCGCACCCGCACGGGGAGAGCGAAGTTCAGGGTTTTTGGTTCGATAGCAAACGGGGCTGACATCTGGCCAGGACAAATGCGATACGCGATCAAATTCCCCAAACACTTCATGGATGCGATGCTGCAACACTTCCGATCTGGGGAAATTCCTGTTGGAGGAAAATTCGATGACGCCGGTCGCGGTAGCTTGGGCGAATTCATCCAGCAACAGCTCAAGATCAAAATGAATCCAGCGGTCTATCTCGCGGCATTGTTGATCGACGAGGGATATGCAGAGTCCACGCGCCGGGGCTACATTCGATTCCTTAAGCCGTAATGAGTGGGTCGGGTGTTCGAGTCACCACCTTCTGTTTCAGGCATCCACGTTCCCCATCTCGAAAGACGACAAGCAAGCGAGTAAACCTCAAGGCACACAAGCACGAGAACGATCACATTTGGATAAATTTTTGGCCGTCATGGTAGATTGATATTTCGCCATCTGAGCTGATCTCTGCGAGAATTCGGTGACAGGACCACCGTTCCCCAAATTCGCGGTGCCGCTGTGCAGCCAGGTTTTTTTCATTTGTCGTGAAGCCGCTTTGCTGACAAACACCAGTGCCGCTGCATATCAAGGCGAACGATCTCCGCCTCGTTGTTTTGGTGCCGGCGTGCTGATGATCCGCTTTTTCGGATCGCATGAGGAATACGACGGAATCGATGCGGAGACGGTGTGATGAAAACGACGCTGATTGTGATTGAGAATGAAAGCGACCATGCGCAGGCCAAGGCGCTGGTGGACAGGCTGATGATTTCGAGCGATCCCCGCGACGCGAGCCGGCTCGCGGCGCAGGCGCGCCTCATTGAAGATTATGAGCGCCGCCGCTGGCCACGGCGGGTTCCGGCAACAGCGGACGTGCTGTCGTATTTGATGGACCAGCACGGCCTGTCGCGCGCCGATCTGATTCCGCTCCTGGGAACAGCGAGCCGCGTCAGCGAGGTGCTTGCCGGCAAACGCGAACTGAGCATGAGCATGATCCGGCGCCTCCGGGAACGGTTTTCCCTGTCGGCGGATGTACTGATCCCGGACGCTGCCCATGCGCGAAAGCGGATCGCTGCCTGAGTGGAGACGGAAATGCCCTGAGCGCCGGCGGACTCGATGTGCGCGAGCGCACCGTGCGCGAGCCTTGCGGCGAAACCTTTTTCGCCTGTCTGCTCATGGATCGGGTGAAAGGGATGATGCCCGATGCCTGCTAGCGCATCAAGGCCGCGCGGATATTCGCGTTTCACTGACGCTTACTTTCACGCCCCTCCCTGTCATGGCCCGCCGAGAGCGGGCCACCCAGCTGAAACCTGAAAGAACGCTATTCGCTCCCGGGAATGCTTCTTGTTCGTCTTCGGGCACCTGCCGCTTCCACCTGGGTGGCCCGCTCTCGGCGGGCCATGACAATGTGGGGTGAGCTCGAGGGGAACGCCGGACTCAACAACGGCTTGCCCTACCTCATCGCCAATCTTCCCCCGCTTGTTTCCTCCCCCGCGGAGCGAAGCGACGTGGGGGAGGTGCCCCGAAGGGGCGGAGGGGGAAAGGCGGAGGGGGAAGGCGCAGGCGGAAGTGAATGTCATCGTTCAAACGCAAAGCGTGCTTGCCGTTCACCGTGGCCGCGCGCTCCTGCCTCCTCGATCATATCCCGGCGACCGGCCGGACAGGCCGTCCGTCAAATGGACATAAACGAAGGTCGTTCGCGGCCGCATCGCAGATTGCTCGCTCTAGAAATCCAGCGATGTATCCGCTTTGGTTCGACGAACCCGTCGCGGTAGCCGCGCCAGTTCTTCGGTCATTCCCACGGTGTCGCGCTCGGGCGCAGCCAGGAATTTCAGTCGATCGGCGAGGCCGAGAGCCCAAAGGGCGCTCGCGACCACCCCCAGGCTAACGCCGGGGTGGCCCTTCTCGAGACGTTGCAGAGTATCGAGACTGACCATCATCCGCTCGGCCAGGAGCCGCTGCGGGATTCGACGGCGCGTGCGAGCGGTCGCGATGTCTTGACCAAGCAGGGATACGGTCCTTTTCAGAGCCGCGGGAAGGGCCTTATGGGAACGAGTTGCTTTCGCCATGTGGAAACCTCGTGACCAGATATAACCTGTCTTAGTCCATTTAAGAAAGGCTTTATCGTGTCAATTCCTTTCTTCCGGCGGCATCCGGCATGAACGATCCTCACCGCTTGGCCGAGACACCAACCGAACGGCAGGGGATTTGGTGAGCGCAGCGAGTAGAGCGCAACCCGGAGGGGCACGCCCATTCCTTGAGCCATGGCGGCTGAATCATATAGGTATCTGATTCAGCACAGTTTTCTATTGCGCACTGTCCGGTTTTTGCATATAGTGAATGTCCGGTTTTTGTAGGTGTGTCATGCAGCGGCGAAAGACATTGCGCGAGAGGATCGAGGAACGGATCGCCCGAAGAAAGGGCGAAGACGTGTTCCTGCCGCGCGAGTTCACCGATCTTGGCGGCTATGACCAGGTGCGCCGCGCGCTGCGCGAGCTGGTGCGCGACAAGCGTCTCGTGCGTCTCGGTTACGGTGTCTATGGCCGCGCGATCGTATCGCGTCTTTCCGGCGAAGCGCTGCTGTATTCGCCGAACGGATTGAGCGGCGCGGCGCGCCAGGCGCTCGACAAGCTGGGCGTGAAGTGGGAGCCGACGGAATCCGAACGCGCTTACAACGAGGGCCGTTCAACGCAAGTACCAGTCAATGCGGTGCTGCGCGTGAAGGGACGTTTCTCGCGTCGGCTGAGAGACAAGGATCGGGAGCTGGTTCTTGTCCGATAGGCCAACCCTCCAGGACTTCATCGAGGTGCGCCGGCAGTTCGAATTGCCGCATGAAGCGTTGGTGGAAAAAGATTGGTTCGTGGTCCGCGCGCTGGCCGCGATCGCCACGGCCGACAAAGGACCGTTTCAGCTCGTCTTCCAGGGCGGCACGGCATTAAGCCGCGCGCACCGCGTCATCGATCGCATGTCGGAAGACATCGACATCAAGATCGTGTCGCAAGGTCCGCCGCCGCGGCGAGCGCTGCGGCGTTTGCGCGAAAGCATCACAGAAGAATTGCTCAAGGCCGGGTTCCAGTTCGATCCGAAGAACGAGAAGCAGCGATATTCCAATCGCGAAAGCCGCTACACGCACTATCGGCTGCCTTACGAGCAGCTCGCGCCAGGGCAGGGCACCTTGCGGCCGGAGATCCAAATCGAGACGGCAGCCTTCGCTGCACGACGACCGGCGATTGAGCGGCCAGTGATTTCCTTCTTCGCCGAAGCTTTCAACCGATCGCCCGAAGTGCCGGTAATTGCGTGCTCCGCGATCGTGGAAACCGCCGCGGAGAAATTCGTGGCGCTCACGCGCCGCGCCGGCGCCGAGCTCGCCGGCGTACAACGCGAACGCGATCCGACGCTCATCAGGCACGTGTACGATCTGCATGCGATCCGCACACATTACGATCCGGCCGAGGTGGCGGCACTTGCGCGCGAAGTCATGCAATCGGACGCTGAGACCCGCGGCCATGAATTCCCGGCCTATGGCGAAAATCCGCTCGCGGAGACGATTCGTGCGGTCGATGGCATCGCCGCCCGGGAGGAATACGCAGAGGATTTTGCGGTCTTGCAGCGAGACATGGTGTACGGGCAGAGAATCGAATTCAGGGACGCGCTCGCGACGCTCAAAGCATTGTCCGACAAGCTGACGGAACGAACATCGTGAACCTTTCGCATGCTGGGCTTTTCGCGCGTCTTGCAAAGCCGGAAGACAATTTTGTGGAGCGCAAAAGTGACGGCATCAAACCGGCCGACATTCGCAAGACCGTCGCCTCGGCCTCCACCTTCGAAAAAACCAAGTCGGGCCAAATCCAAAGCATCGACAAACGCATCGATCACCCGGACCGGATGCGCCGCCGATATCATGTCATCCAGAACCTCGGGGAAAAGCGTCAACCGCTGGCGCTGCGCCGCGAGGGAGGGACCCTCTTCCTGCTCCCTGGTGGATACGCGCGCGGGGATGATCGCCTTCATGGCTCAGGCGCTCGCTTCCTGCCGCCCGGCACGAGAAGCCT
>Ga0182024_10019369_pt1 | contig 12555 bp, 9 predicted proteins | sample P32metaG_FD_120480 | JGI IMG/M metagenome (GOLD analysis project Ga0182024, IMG submission 120480) | Permafrost microbial communities from Stordalen Mire, Sweden - P3-2 metaG (Illumina Assembly) | ecosystem: Environmental > Terrestrial > Soil > Wetlands > Permafrost | place: Sweden: Stordalen... | reverse complement strand
CGGAGAAAGGCAAACGACTGTTTTGTTAACGCCAACAGTGCGGCGATGCTGTTTCGCTCGGCATCCTCAGCTCATAACTTTCACACGTTGCGACGAAGTGCCTCGAGGATTCCGCCGCGCGGTAGGTTGGAAGCCGATGAGCGCGCCAACCTTTCTGGCTATAAGTTAAGTCACGTTTGAAAAACAATGGCGTGCGGTGGAGCGGGAAGTTGTTGAGAGGCCGCGAAAAACGGTTAAGAGAAAGTGTGTGTACAGCGGCTACAATGTGGGTCAGCCATGTCAAAATCGCGCAGGCATTTTCTAAATACTTCTCTGGGATTGATGGGCGCTGCGGCGGCGTGCAGCAGAAAGGCGCCTTCGGGCGGGCAATCCCCGGGTGAGCTGCCGCCGGGTGCGCCGCCGGCGTTTGGCACCGCGCCGTCAGTGGGTCCGGCAGTGTCGTCGAACACGTTTAGCGAAGCCGAGAAGCTGGTCCAGTTCGCATTGACCGACGCGGAGCGGGCGCAGGCGGCGGGAAACTGGCGCAGCGCGATCGCGCCGCTCTACGAAATGCGGACGGGGCCGCGCAAGGTGACGATCGAATCGACGATCGCGCCATGGTCGAAGGTAGATCCGGTTCCGCCCGGCGAGAAGGCCGGCCCGGAACATGACCGGTTCGTCCGCAGCGCGACCGAATCGACGCCGCTTCCCGCGAGCGACGAGGATATCGCGTTTGCGCGACTGACCCGGCTCTCGCGATGGATTGAGGAGCGGAAACTAACCTCGGAGCGGCTGACGCGCATTTATCTGGATCGCCTGGAGCGCTTCAATCCGAAGTTGCGGTGCGTGATCACGCTTACTCGCGACCACGCGCTCGCTCAAGCAAAACAGGCCGATGAAGAGATCGCGGCGGGCAAGTATCGCGGGCCTCTGCACGGCATTCCGTGGGGCGCAAAGGATCTGCTCGACACGGCGGGCATCGCCACGACGTACGGCGCCGAGCCGTATAAGGATCGCGTGCCCGCGACGGACGCCGCCGTGGTGAAGCGTCTCAACGACGCGGGCGCGGTGCTGGTGGCGAAGCTGAGCCTGGGCGCGCTGGCGCTCAACGATATCTGGTTCGGCGGCCAGACCATGAATCCGTGGCTGCTCGAAGAGGGCGCCTCGGGATCGAGCGCGGGACCGGGCGCGGCGACGGCGGCGGGCCTGGTGGGATTCGCGATCGGCAGCGAAACCGGCGGCAGCATCGTGAGCCCGTCGATGCGCTGCGGCATTACCGGATTGCGGCCGACGTATGGCCGCGTGCCGCGCACGGGCGCGATGACGCTGTGCTGGTCGCTCGATAAATTGGGACCGATGACGCGCGGAGTGGAGGACGCGATGCTGGTGTTGCGGACGATTTCCGGGCCAGACGCGGGCGACGTCGCGAGCGCGGCTTCTTCTAACCACTCGGGCCGGCTCGACTTCAATTCAGGATCGACGGTGGAAAGCTTGCGCGTCGGGTATTTCCCCAAATGGATGAAAGAGGCGCCGGCGACGGACGTCGATCGCGCGGCGCTTGAGACGGTCGCGAAGTTGGGGATGATTCCGGTCGAAGTGTCGCTCCCCGACTGGCCATACGATTCGCTGCAACTGATTCTGTTCGCCGAAGGGGCGGCTGCATTTGAGGAGTTGACGCTCGCGGGCGGGCTGAAGCAACTTAAGGCGCAGGTGCCGGATGCGTGGCCGAATCTGTTTCGCCAGTCGCGATTTCTTTCGGCCGTCGATTTCGTGCAGGCGGACCGGTTCCGGCGGAAGGTCGCGCTGGAGATGGCGCGTGTGTTTTCAAACGTCGATCTTTTACTGGTGCCGTCGCTGCGCGATGAAATGCTCACGATCAGCAACTTCACGGGCCATCCGTCGCTGACGTTGCGGGCGGGATTCGTGGAAGTGAGCGAGGCGCGCAGCGACTGGGCGCCCGATCCAGCCCATCCGCTTCCGACTTTCAAGCCGCCGCGCAGGGTGCCGCACGGGGTGACGCTGATCGGGCGCCTGTTCGAGGAAGGGACGCTGGGGCGGGTAGGGGTCGCGATGGAGCGGGCGTTTAACGTGTCGGGGGAGCGGCCGGCGGGATTTTAATGGCTCCAAAACCTGACTGCTCTTCCGAGAGCAGGTTCTTCTGCTGCGCGCGGAGAGAGGAGTCAGCAGTCAGGAGTCAGAATGAAGGTGCGGGTTCGCGAGCGGAGTTCGCTAACGCAATGGCAGCTGGCCGCACCACATGAAAAGCAGATCCTCGCTGCCGCTCGGGATGACGCGGGCTGCGCTCGGGATGACGCGGGGAGATCCAGAGCCAGCAGCGTCCGTCCGGCGGCACGGAGAGCTGGCTCCAGGTCTCCATTCAGTTCCATCCGAGCAGTATTGGAGTATTACTCAGCGGAAATTCGTGATCAGCGCCAGGTCCGTCTTGATTTCGCGATGGAGATACACGATGCGGCTCCCATCACGCGACCAATTGACGTGCAGCACGTCATTGGGCAAGGAATTGGGCAAGGAATTGGGCAAGGACTGCGGGATGCGCACCGGCGGACCACCGCCGATCGGCTGGCTCCATAACTGAACCGACTGGCCCGTATGGCAAACATACCTGACCTCCCTGCCATCCGGACTCCATTGCAGATCGGAAGGGTCCGACGGAGCGGTCATCGTCCGCAGCAGCCTTCCGTCGTCGAGCGAGCGAATCCCAATCCCCCCGACATCGGTTCGATACGCGAACAGTTTACTGTCCGGCGAAATCGCAATGCCCGCTTCTGCTCCCTCGTTGTCAACCAGCTTGACGGGCGGACGCGCCCCGTCGAGCGGAGCCTTCCAGAGCGTCCATGGGGCAGGAACACGGGATTCATAAGCGACCCATTTGCCGTCCGGAGAGATCGCGGGATGAAAATCGTACTGTCCCGCAGTCACCTGCCGGAGATTTCGGCCCTCGATATCGATGCGCCACAAATTCCGTGAGTTCCTCCGCTCGGAAACGAAAACGACGAACCTCCCGTCGGCCGACACCGACGGCTCGCCGGCTGTTACTTTTTCGGGAATCAGCGGCTTCCGTTCCAGTCCATCGGCAGTGGAGAGCCACAGGTTGGACTGTCCCACAAACACCACATGGCCATCCGGGGTCCAGGCCGGATAATCATAGGCGCCCGGCGGCAATGACATGCGGACCGGTTCGGCCGGGGTCTTTCCAGGGGCGGGAGCGGTCCAGATGCTGTCGTGGGTCTCGATGCTGCCCGCCAGCAACGTGCGGGCGTCCGCCGTAAGGCTGATGTGTGAATAATCGTTGATTCCGTTGGTCAGGCGCCGGAACGAGCCGCCCACGCTCACGCGCCAAATCTGACGCATTCCGGAATCCTCGTCCGGTATCAGGGCAAGGATCTCCGATCGATTCAGCCAACTCGCACTGCGCAGGGCCTTCGGCTGTGGCGCCATCAAGAGTTTGGCGGATCCTCCAGCGGATGGAATCTCCCATATGGACCACGCGTTTCGGTTGGAGTTGTTCGCCTGCTCTACGTAGTAGATGCTCTTGCCGTCGGCCGCCCATTGGTAGCTATAGAAGGGATAGGACGCGTCGCTTTGCGCGATGACCCTCACATCGGCGCCGAGCGGAGTGGCCGTAAGCAGGTAGCCGTGGCCGTTCGGGTCATAGCGCTTGAACACGATGCGTTCGCCATTCGGCGAGAAAGCGGGAGCGGCGGAGATGCCCGTTGCCAACTTCCGCGATTCCCCTCCTTCGGCGGAGATCCGAAAGAGAGCGGCTTCCGCCGGATGCGCCTGCTCATTAAAGACGTAATACAGATAATTGCCGTCGGGCGAATAACTGGCGCCCCAGAAATGGCCGGGCGCGGGCGGGATCAACCGCGTACCGGCCCCCACGCCTTGAGTCTCGCGGAGCCACAAGCTTTGACCGACCGCGTCGTCGGAAATATAGGCAATGTGCCTACCGTCAGGTGAGATGGTCGCGCCGATGGTGTTGTTGGGCACGGCCAGCAGCGTGATTTGCGGACTAGGAATGAAGCGATCTCCCGGCCACACCCAGCGGGCCGCGAGCAGTGTAGTGCCGACCAGAGCTACGGCTCCGGTGACGTAGGAGATGCTTCGTGGCCAGCGGCGGACGGCCGGGGTTTTAGCAGCCGCAGCGTCATTCGTTCTCCCGGCTGGCCCAGCCTCGGCCACGGGAACTGCGAGCCGGTAGCCCCGCTTCGGGATGGTCTGGATGTATTGTTCTCCCTCCGCTGCCCCCCCCAGCGTTTTCCGCAGTGTGAAAATGTTCTGCGAGAGGTTGCCCTCCTCCACAAAGGAATCGGGCCAGACCGCGCGAATCAGCTCTTCTCTCCCAACCACGCTGCCGCCGTTTTGGGCCAATACCAGCAGCGTGTCGAAACACTTGGGGGTGAGCGGAACAATCCGGTCCTCTCGCCGTAGAACGCGTTCGGTTACGCTGATCCGGAATGGACCGAATTCGTAGATTTCATTGGTGTCCACGGCCTTTGACGATTCTTTGAGAATTCTCTGAACACTCCTGAAAGACTTTCCCGAATCTGTCGGCTAAAAATGAATACCGGCGCTCGACGGACCTTAGCATCGGTCAGTATAGCATCGAGAAAAGTTCTTAAATGTTACAACGCCGAGCCTACTGGCATTCGATCGGCTAAAAGGAAAGAGGACCTTATGATCATCAGACCGTCTGGAATCGACATTTTGAACAACAACTATCTTAAATTGGCCATCTGCGTCGCGCTTAGCATCGTGACAGCCAGCGGTCAGTTGCCGGCGACTCCCGAAGTATTTGCTACCGGGCTAAACAGTCCCCGGGGCCTGACGTTCGGTCCAGACGGCAACCTGTATGTGGCGGAAGGTGGGATGGGAGGGAGCAGTTCGACGGTAGGAAGTTGCACTCAAGTGCCCGCTCCCGTTGGTCCTTACAGTGGAGGGTTCACGGCACGAATCTCGAAAATCGATGCGGCGGGCAACCGAAGAACGGTAATAGAGGGGCTTCCCTCCAGCCAGACCAGCCCTGCGCAAGGTTCGTTGGTTAGTGGCGTATCGGACGTCGCATTCGTCGATGGTGTGCTCTACGGGTTGGAGGCCGGCGCGGGCTGTTCGCATGGCTTGGCCGGGACCGACAACACCATCTTCCGCGTGAATCACGATGGCACGACCACGACCGTTGCCGACTTGAGCGCTTTCATCAAGGCCAACCCTGTCGTCAATCCCGACGCCGGCGATTTTGAGCCGGACGGCACCTGGTATGGCATGGTCGCGGTCCGGGGGGCGCTTTACGCCACCGAACCTAATCACCAGGAGATTGACCAGATCACGCTGGACGGCAAGATCACCCGTCTGAGAGATCTGTCCACACTGTTTGTCCCGCCCGGCAACTGGCAAGGACCAACGGGCATCGCCTACCACGGGAACTTCTATTTCGGCACGCTTGGTACGTTCCCGATTCAAGTGGGCGTCGATGGCGTCTACAAAATGACGCCCAGCGGAGAGGTAAAAGCCGACACGCTGGGCTTGACCACGGTGCTCGGCGTAACATTTGACGGACAGGACCGGATGTATGTGTTGGAGATGAGCCCGGCCGCGGGTTTCCCGACGCCGTTTATTGGCCGGGTCCGGCGTGTCAATCCCTCCGGATCGATCGAAGTCATCGCCGACGGGCTCGCGTTACCCACGGCGATAACTTTTGGGCCGGATGGGAAGCTGTATGTTTCAAACTTTGGGTTTGGCTTTCCGGCCGGAGCCGGACAGATCGTGCGGATCAGAGTGCCGGAGTAATGCCGTTCTGCCTCGCGGAGAGCGAAGAAGAATTCAGAAGCCAGAATTCAGAAGTCAGAATGCAGGTGCGCGCTTCGCGCGGACCATATGGATTGTAAGTCTGCCCCTGACCGGTATGACGCGGGGCTGCACTCGGGATGACGCGGACTGACCCACTGTCGGCCCCACATCAGCGGAGCGGCGGAGTCGAGGACGGTGGGCGGCGATGGTGCGTCGCCTGTTCGTAGGCGTAGGCGAATTTCAAGAGCGCCGGCTCAGACCACGCACGGCCGTAGATAGTGATTCCGGCGGGAAGCGTGCCACCGCGAGTGAAGCCCATAGGGACATTGATCGCCGGGAACCCGGTGGTCGGCGAATAAAACTGGCTGTTATCGCCGGCGGGAGTGTTGAGGTCGCCGATGAGGCGCGGGGGATTGCTCCAGGTGGGATAGACGAACGCATCGAGCTTGAGTTTGTCCATGGTTTCGACGACAGCGGCGCGCACCTGGTCGCGATAGGCTGTGTCGGCCTGGCAAGCGGGCGTATCAGGCCCGTTTTCCGGGCCTTTTTCGGCGTTTTCGAGACGGCTCTGGACTGAGGGATGAAAGCGCCCGGATTTTATAATATCGGCGAGGGTCTTTACTGGAACGCGATCGCCGCGCGCGGCGAGAAAATGATTGAGGTCGTATTTGAAGCCCATGCATGGGCCGGCGTCGCGCGGACGGCGGATGGCGTTCAATCCCTCGACCGTCGCGGGATCGACGATGGTCGCTCCGGCGCGCCGCAAATCCTCGACGGCAGCCGTGAATATGCGGACGATTTCGGGATCGGTGCTCTCGCGTTCGTAGGCTTGGCGAAGGACGCCGATCACGGCGCCGTGCAATGAATTGCGATCGAGAGAAGCGGCGTAGTTCCCCGCCCCCGTTGCCGGAAGATGTGCGGTTGCGGCGGCGGTAACAGGATCGTTCGGGTCGGCGCCGACGATCACCTGGAACACTTTGGCCGCGTCTTCGACGGTACGAGCGATGGGTCCGGCGATATCGGCGAGCAGACTTAGAGGCACGATGCCGGCGCGGCTGGTGAGGCCCATGGTGGAGCGAATTCCGACGAGAGCCTGGTGCGACGACGGACCGCGGATGGAGTTGCCGGTGTCGCTGCCGAAGCCCACCAGGCCGAAACTGGCCGCGATGGCGGCTGCGGTCCCTCCGCTCGAGCCGGCAGTCACGCGGTCGAGCGCGTACGGATTCCTGGTGTAGCCGGGAAGAATGGAATTGACGGTTTCATAGGGGCTGAAGGCCCACTCGGCCATATTCGACTTGGCGAGGACGATGGCGCCGGCTGCCTTCACGCGCTTGACCAGGAAGGCGTCTTCGAGCGGGAGGTAGCCGGCCATCGCGAGCGAACCGGCGGCGGTCTGCAATCCCGCGGTCTCGAAATTGTCCTTGACGATCATGGGCACGCAGTGCAGAGGTCCGGTTAGGCCGGATTGCGCGAATTGGCGATCGAGATCGGCGGCCTGTTTTTCCGCGTCTGGATTGATGACCACGATCGAGTTGAGGGCGGGTCCGTTCTTGTCGTAAGATTCGATGCGCTTCAGATATTGGCTGACGAGGGCGACGCAGGTGAGGCGGCCGGACTTGAAGGCGTCGTGGACGCTGGCGATGGTGGCTTCCTCGACTTCGAATGAAGCCGCCCTCTGGGCGGGCTGCGGCGTTTGGGCGGGCAGTGGCGCGGCCCTTTGGGCGAAGAGCGGAGTGGACAAAAGGATCAGGCGGGCGATGGGGCGGATCACCTGATCATCTTATATCGATCCGCTTATTTCGATCCGCGGCAGTAAGGGCACTAACCGGCGGCGGCGTCCTCTTCAACGGTAAAGGGCACGGAAGTGGTGAACTTGTACGCTACCGGTTTCTTCGAGCCTTTCGGCTTTGTCTGCCAGGAGAACGTCAGAACGCCAGCGGGAGAGATTGCGATGTCGCGCGCGTTGGCATACTCTTTCGCGCCGCCTGACTTGTAGTCGACATATAGAGTGACCTTCGCCATATCCAGCCTCCGGTTGACACCCACTTAACTCTCGCGCCAGCATAGCATGCCGGCGATGATCGACAGCAGGTCAGTTCGAAAGATTGAGTCCTACCGAAAAGCAGATCCCTCGCTGCGCTCGGGATGACGCAAGCGAAGAAGAATTCAGGAGCCAGAATTCAGAAGTCAGAATGCAGGTGCGCGCTTCGCGCGGACCATACGGATTGTGAGTCCGCTCCCTGACGGTCGCGGTTCAGAAAGAGCAGATCCCCCTGAGTTCACGACTCAAGTGCAACACCCTCACGGGAGGTTTGCTAAGTGAAAAGGCCTTGGCCCGCCTGGCGTTACAGAGCGGGTCTTTGCGGTTTATCGCATGGTCATTGGCCCGCAGCGTTTCGACCATACGCCGCAATCGAAGTGCAACACTATGCCTTCAAAGGTATGCTTTGGAAGCAGTGTTGCACTTGAAACGTGAATTCACCCCCTCGCTGCGCTCGGGATGACGGGGGGTTGGGATGACGCGGTAGCTATTGCTCGATTTCGAAATCCATGGACTGGGTCGCGGTGCTGAACTTGCCCTTGGCGAGTTTGTCGGTCACGATCACTTGGAGCACATATTCGCCGGGCGACATATCGCGGCCGAGCGACAGGCGGCCGGCCGCCGGCAGGCGCTGCGGATCGGACGGCGCGGCGGCGTTGACCAGCATCGTCTTTCCGTCGAGCACCTGTTTTCCGTCATGGAACATTCTGGTTTCGACCTCCAGCTCGGGATGCTGGCCGGCGCCGGTATTCTTACCGCCGGGCTGGGCGTTGAAGATTTCATAACCGTAGACGAGGGAGTCGCCTCGCCGGAAACTCCGGCTCGCAGCCCCGCCGGTCGCGTCCTCGCCGGGCGCTGTTCTCTGAACGGGACCCGCAGTTGGAGCCGATTGAGGAGGCTCGGGGCTCGCCTGCAGCGCCGATCCCTGCAACACGATTCCGGATAGCGCGAGGCGTCCGCTCCCGATATCCGGGACCTCGACGTACTGCTGGTCAGAACCGCTGCCCTCCGTGGCCGGATCTCGAACGGCCGCGCGCACCAGGTACGGTCCGGGCTTGTTCACGGGAACATGCAGGCTATAGACAATTCCTTTTTTCAGAGCCTCGTCGTAGTTTGGGGACGTCAACTGGAAGGAGAAAGTGGTATCGACGGGCGCGAGCGCCAAGCCGTTCTCGTCGAAAGCCGCGGCGGCGACATCGATCGAAGCCGTATGGTTGCCGTCGGGCTCGCTCGACCACTTGAGGTCACTGGGATTGAAGTAGAGCAACGCATTAATAAACGAGCCGCTCGCCACATTCGAGAAGATCGCGGTCAGGCGCGGGTGAATCGCGCCGGCTGAAAACGGGGATTGCAGGGCATGGGTAAGCTCAGCTTCACGCGAGTGCTCGAGCGGCTGATTTCCGTTGCCCGGCTCGCCGAAAAAACCGTCGCGCGAGCGGACGTGCAAGCCGGCCGTTTTGATTTTCACTTCGATCTTATGGAATTTGGGCTGGCCGTTGCCGTTTTCGAAAGTAGCGGCGTCGGGGTGGTAGCCGATCAGGTAGTAACCGTCGCTATCCTCGGCCACTTTTTTGAGCGCGCCGTTCAGATCGTTGGTATCGTGCAGAAACAGGCCGCCGGTTTCCTCGGCCAGCGCGAACATTCCTTCCTGGGTATGAATCTCCTCCGCCTGCCGCTGGGCCGGGACCTGGCGGACTCGCCGGCCCGACATTTTCGACGTATCGTCGGCGGGGGTCACATTGAAATCCGGCATGCCGCGCGGGTCGATCGCATTTATTACCACGGAGGCGCGGCTGGCGGCGTCGCTCAATTGCTTGAGGGCGCGGGCCACCATTTCATCGGTAGTTCCCTGCGAAATCATGCGGATATTTTCGGTGAAAAGGATGACGGATTTGCGGCCGGGAGAATCCCGCATGGCGTTGACCACGAAACGGATGGCGCCGAGCGATCCGACGGTGAAGCTTTCTTCGCGGAGTTGGTTGATGGCGCCGGTGCCGCGCGGGTTGCGTCCCAAGGGCGCGAAGCTGCTGACGCCGACGCGGCTTTCGCCGTACTTCACGCGATCGAGCGCGGCGTGTAACAGGCGCTTATCGGTGGTGAACTGCTGCAACGCCCCCATGCCGGCGCTGGTGCGCACGATCGCCACCAGGTCGCCGGGGCGCATCTGTTCATCGATAAAGTTTTTGATTGCGGCGCGGACGGACGGCATGCTCTCGCCGGACAATCCGAGGTCGTCGACCACGAGAGCCAGGGTGCGGCGCACCTCGGCCGGCCGGAGCGCCAACGGCGGCGGGGGCGGCTCGCCTTTCACCGGCTTAGAGGGTGCGACCCGGTCTGCCACGGCTGCTCCGTCGCCCGGTTTGGTCGAAACGTAAGTGAAATTCGTGATGGCCTGCGGCTTGCCGTCCTGCAAGACTTCAAAGGCCGAGGGTTGAAGATCGGTTATACGCCTGTCTTTCGAGTCGGTCACGACGGCGTCCACCTGAACCAGGTTGACATCGATGCGGATCACGGCATTAGGGGCGGTGGTTGGCGGGCCGGGGCGCGGAGCGGGCGCTTGCGCAAAGGCGACAGCGGAGGCGAGAAAGAGTGCTGCGAATCGAATCATCGCTTGTAAACGCCTCCGGCTGGCTGGTTAGAAGGCCTGCGGCGATTCTCTCTCACTGCTGGCTGGCTGTCAATGGACAGTCGATCGGATGGGTTACTTGCCGGTTGATTACTTGCCGGCCTGGATGCCCTGCTGCACCTGATTGATGGCCTGACTGACCAACTGAATCGCTTTGGCGCGGTGGCCGGCCTTGTCGTCCGCGGCCGCCTGGAGTTGGGAAGCGGCGTTATTGAGCGCTTTGAGGGCTGCTTCCATGTGCGGCTGGGCTCCCTCCGCCATCGAGGCGGCGACCAACCCCGCGGTTCCCGCCGTGAGAATGTTCCTGGCAGCGGTGCGGCGCGAAAAAGTTCGATTCAACAGCTCCATAGTGTTGTTCTCCTTTTGGCTTTCCGATTCTGGATAGTGGATCGTTTCGAAAAATTGACCGCACTACTGAAGAGCAGATCCCTCGCTGCGCTCGGGATGACGCGAGGGTAGGGGGTCATTTCTCGATATGATACACCCTGCCGGCTACTTTTCATCCCTCGAAGTATCGGTTTTTTTGGTGAGGGCGCGAGAGAGCGAACTCTTACTTGCCCAACGGCTCTGGCGTGGCTGCACGTTGTAGCAGCAATTGGTAGTGTTGACGGGCGCGGTTGAAGATCAGGTCGGCTTGTCCGGGAAGGTTCTTTCTCAACCAGAGAACGATCGCCTCGGCGCTTGGGATGACCGCCCAGGCGGGAGGGCTGCCCTTGATCAGAATCCGCAGCTCGTCCGCATTGGGACCGAGAATTTCGTCCATCGAGCGATTGAGAGCGGTTTCGAGCGTACCATCGAGCTGGGTCGGAACGAGATGGGTGTGGGTGCACAGCACGCCTTCGAGATTGGCGACCTCGAATTCACTTCCGAAGATGTCGATGGCGTAGGCGCAATACAAGCTGAACGAAGACTGCTCGAGCAGCCGGTTCCACAATTGCTCGAGGCGTATGGCGGCAGCGAACTGCCGCGCTTTCCACAGGATTCCAACCATTTCTCCGTACGCCCGGAGACCTTCGGCGCCCTCTTTCGGGCGGACCTGCCGCATGGCGATTCGAATGGTCTTTTCAAACTGCTCCCAATCCGGCTGCCCGGCGACCATTAATTGCTTCAGCGTCTGCTGGGCGTCCCAGATGACCAGTTGTTGGGTGCGAACCAACTCGGAGAGATCCGCGCCCAGCCGATCCAGCTCCGCGCCAAACAGGTCGCGGTGCTCCGGCGTGACGATAATCAGCACACCCTCGCCGCGCCGAAGGCCTTCCCACAAATAGTGCCCGACGTTTTTGCGGAGCGCCAGCTCGTCAGCCTCGTAAAGCTGCACAAAGTGGCCACGGGAGTGAGGCCGTTCGAGTAACTTTTCCCAGGGCGACATCCGATTCTCTATCGATATTTTATCACGCATGTTTGAAGGCCGATCCCCGCAATAATTGCCAAAAACGCTCGAAGAAGAATTCAGAAGCCAGAATTCAGAAGTCAGAATGCTGGTGCGCGCTTCGCGCGGTTGTTCCGATTGTAAACCGGACCTTCACTGACGACGGGAAGGGATGGCAAAAGAGAAGGTTGCTCCTTGGGCGGGCGCGGACTTGTCCAGCCAGATCCGGCCGCCGTACTGTTCGATCACCCGCTGGCAGATCGCCAGACCGATGCCGCTCCCCGGATATTCGTCACGGCCGTGCAGGCGCTTGAAAAGGCCGAAGATCTGCTCGGCGTACTGAGCCTGGACTCCAATCCCGTTGTCCGACACCGAGAATACGCACCAGCCGTCCTTTTCCTCGCCGGCGATATGAATGTGGGGCGGCTTTTCCCCCCGGTACTTGATGGCGTTACCGATCAGATTCTGAAACACTTGCGCGAGGCGGCTTCGATGGATCGCGGCCCTTGGCAGCTTTCCGAGCGTGACGGTTGCTCCGGCTTCCTCGATCACCGCGCGCAACCCTGCCAGGACCTCGGTGAGGACGGCGGACGCGTCGACGCGGGGCGCAGGGCCTTCCTCATATTTGGTCGCGCCGGTATAGGTCAGAAGATCCTTGAGGAGGGCGCCCATCCGATGGGATGCAGTAAGAATGTTGGCGAGGAAGGTGGCGTCCGGGCCTTGCAGCGACGG
>Ga0182024_10019368_pt1 | contig 12556 bp, 10 predicted proteins | sample P32metaG_FD_120480 | JGI IMG/M metagenome (GOLD analysis project Ga0182024, IMG submission 120480) | Permafrost microbial communities from Stordalen Mire, Sweden - P3-2 metaG (Illumina Assembly) | ecosystem: Environmental > Terrestrial > Soil > Wetlands > Permafrost | place: Sweden: Stordalen... | reverse complement strand
TGCTGGTGAACTTCCACGCATTATTCAAGAGGTTTTCCAGCAGGACGCGTAGCAGTGCGAGATCACCATCCGCCATGATGTGTTCGGCGACGACAAATTCCACTTTTCGGTTGGGATCGCTTTGTTGCAGCTCGGCCAAAATCGAGTGCACCAGCTCGCTCAAGTTCGTCGGCTGCGGTCTAAGCTGGTCACGGGAGAGACGAGCCAACCTGAACAGAGCGTCAATCAGAATCTTCATCTGCGTCGCAGAAGCGGCAATGGATTGAAAGAGATCTAAGCACCTGACATCGACTTTGTCGGCGTAGCTTTCCTGCAAAATTCCGGCAAAACCTTGAATCCGGCGCAAGGGCGCACCTAAATCATGGGAGACGGAGTAGTTGAACGTATCAAGTTCCTGGTTGAGAGCGTTGAGCCGGGTCGTACGCTCCTGCACACGTTGCTCCAGCTCCGCGTTGAGGGCTAGAATCTTTTTTTCCGCTACCACCCTGTCACTGATGTCACGGACGTTGCATTGGATCACTTTCTGATCATCCACGAGGTATACGTTGCTTACAAACTCGACGTTTATGGCTCGTCCATCGCTTGTCTCCAGAGGTAGATTCTCATAGCGAATATAACCCGTGTCCTTTAATTCGGAGAAGCCAGATTTACTCGCTCCTGAATCTTTGAAGGGACCGAGTTCCCACAGTTTCTTGCCCAGGAATTCTTCGCGAGAATAACCCAGCAAGTTGGTCAGGAAGGGATTAACGTCGTGGATCTCAGCCGTCTCTGCGTCTAGAATCAAGATGCCGTCCTGGGCCGTTTCAAAGAGCCGGCGATAACGGCTCTCCGATTTGTACAGTGCTCTCGTTGTCCTCAGCTGACCTTTGTGAAGGCTCGCCTCGCGCAAGACACGGTCGATTGCAGGAACCAGCCGGACTAATTCCGCTTTCTGTACATAATCTTGAGCGCCCGCTTTGATGAGAGAAACGGCAAGATTTAGATTGATCTCCCCGGAAACAATAATGAGGGGCAAGTCGGGACGTAGTTCAAGAGTGACCGCCAGGGCCGCCGGGGCGCTGAAAGCCGGCATGCTGTGGTCGGACGTGATCAGGTCCCAGTCCTGATTTTCCAACGCGGCGCGCATCGCGGGCTCATTGTCCACCAGTTCATATTCCGGCTCATAGCCTCCGGAGCGGAGAGCCTCCAACAACAGGCCGGCATCCCCCTTCGAATCGTCAACGATCAGCAGGCGTAAAGGTTTGATAGGCATAGCCATTTTCGTGGGCCGCAACACGCAGTTTGTCTTCACCCTACGCATAGAGTGTCGAGCGATCTCGGGCCCTTTTTGAACCCATCGGCCAGCTCCAGGGCATGCATTAGGGATTTCCCAACATTTTCGCGTCCAGCTGCTGCCTCCATAATCAACCGGGTCCTGAGGCCAGCCGCAACGTGGGGCTGGGTCACCTTCGACTGCTGAAGCGAAGACAAATGCCGATGTCGTAGAGAGAGAAGCCTGATTGTGTGGCGATCTCCGCCGGTGCGAGCTGTCTCTCGCCACGGGAATCCTTGTTGCTCGATCTCTGGACCCTCCGGGGTTAGTCGAAGCAACTTGTTCACCCCCCGCCCAGCCTGTGCGTCCCCCGGCGGTCCAACCGCCTGCTCCGAGGCACAGCGCACCATCGTTCTCCTAGCGGCGGGCCGAATTCGGTGAGAGGTGTCATGGAGTTCCTGAAGTGGCTCATTACGTCCGGCAACTTCATGCCGCACGGGTACTGCTACAGGTGGCAGCCGGGACTTGTTTGGCTGCACGCCATCTCCGATTCGCTGATTTTCCTCGCCTACATGAGCATCCCGATCACGCTGCTGAAAATCGCGCGCGGAAGGAAAGATATCCCCTTCAACTGGGTATTCATGTGCTTCGGCACTTTCATCGTGGCCTGCGGCCTGACGCACGCAATGGAGGTTTGGAACCTATGGCACGCGATGTACTGGCTCGCCGGCTTGGCGAAAGCCCTGACCGCCGCGGCGTCCATCGCTACGGCAATTCTTCTGGTTCGGCTGGTGCCACAAGTACTCACGATTCCGAGTGTGGATGATCTGCACCAAGCGAATGCGGCGCTAACCATGCAGATGGCCGCCGTGCGCGCAAACGAAGTCAAGTTTCGAGGTATTCTCGAATCCGCACCGGATGCCATGATCATCGTGAACCAGCAGGCTGCGATGGTGCTGGTGAACGGGCAGACGGAGAAGGTTTTTGGCTACCTGCGCGAAGAGTTGCTGAACAGGCCGATCGAAACCTTGATACCTGAGCGTTTTCGAAGCCAGCACCGGGCCCACCAACATGGCTTTTTCCTCCATCCTCAAGTCCGCGCGATGGGCGAAGGCCTGGAGCTGTTCGGGCTGCGAAAAGATGGCAGCGAGTTCCCGGCAGAGATCATGCTGAGTCCGCTGGGGAGCCCCGACGAAATCCTGGTAACAGCGGCGATCCGCGATATTACGCAGCGCAAGCTTGTCGAGGACGCTCTTCGCCAGAGTGAGGAGCACTTCCGGTTGATCGTGTCCAATGCGACGGACTACGCGATCCTGATGCTCGATCCAGAGGGCATTGTCATCAGTTGGAACGAAGGGGCGGAACGAATCAAAGGATATCGGGCAGAGGAGATTATCGGCCACCATTTTTCTTGCTTTTATCCTCCCGAGCGGGTTCGCGCGGGAAAACCGGCCTTCGCATTAGAGGAGGCGGTCAAAAACGGGCGCTTCGAAGAAGAAGATTGGCGTGTACGCAAGGACGGCTCCCGCTTTCTTGCCAGCGTCGTGATTACAGCGTTGCGCGGCGAGACGGGAACGTTACGGGGATTTGGCAAAATCACACGCGATATCACGGAACGCAAAAGAGTTGAGGAGGATCTTGTGGAGACAGTGATGGAATTAAGGCGCTCCAATGACGAACTGCAGCAATTTGCCAACGTCGCATCACACGATCTCCAGGAGCCGTTGCGCATGGTGGCCAGTTATACGCAGCTCATGGCCAAGCGTTACAGAGGGCGTCTGGATTCCGATGCCGACGAGTTCATCGCTTACGCCGTAGACGGGTGCAACCGCATGAAGAGGTTGATCGAGGATCTGCTGACCTATTCGCATGCAGGTGCAAAAAGAAAGGCGCTGAGCGAGACCTCCGGGGAGACCTGCTTGCAAGAAGCGCTCACAAATCTAAGAGTAACCATTAAGGAGAGCGGTACGGTCGTGACTCATGACGCGTTGCCGACGATCATGACGGATGGTGATCAGTTGGCCCTGGTGTTTCAGAACCTCGTCGGCAACGCGATCAAATACCGTGGTGCTGAGGCCCCTCGGGTCCACGTCTCTGCCACGAAAAGCGGCCGCAGCGAATGGATCTTCTCCGTGCGAGACAATGGCCTGGGAATCGACGCTCAATATTTTGAAAGGATATTCGTACTCTTTCAAAGGTTGCATGGACAAAATGAGTTCAAGGGCACCGGCATCGGATTGGCCATTTGCAAGAAGATTGTGGAGCGGTTGGGAGGGAGAATATGGGTAGAATCGCAACCCGAAAAGGGTTCTACCTTCTACTTTTCTCTGCCGGAAAGCGCTGGTAACTAATGGAATCCGTTGCAAAGCGCAGCTGCGCTACCTGCAGCCAGCCACAGGCCACAGACACCTTACGCCGGAATGGTTCCCTATCTGTGGTTGAGAGAAAACCTTTTGAGAGAGCTCAAACCGCGGGGTCCCCCGATCATAGGCGAGCGCGGTCTTCGTGATAGGAAGTATTTTGGGAGTTCATCACCGACTTGAAACGGATTGGAGGGTCGGCAAATGGGTGCAACATACTATCCCGATATGCCCTCTCAAGGGAAACTAGGGCGGCGTCGACTAGATCGCGGTTTGTTAGTTCGAACGTGCGCCAATCTGCGTCTTGCTGGTCTGTGGGAGACGCTCTGAACGAAATCGCATTCGAGCTATCTAGACTGCGCTCATCAGGAAGCATCGCGAACATGACTTTCCGGTGGTAAAAAGCGCATGTACCAAATAGATGACACATCCTCACACCGGGCCAGTGCAACATCTCCCGAGCGAGAATCGAACACCAGTCTCGCATTTGCTGTGTAGCTGGTAGCAGCGCGTGATACTTCATAGGCTAAGGCTATCCTAAAATCGGAGATTTTGAGCGGTAAAAGTTTTATGACCGGGCCTACGAAGTTTGCGCCCAGTTCATCGGATTTTAGAGCCGTTGGCTTGTGGAAAACCCGAGATCTGCACGGTTCCCTGTTCACATTCAACCTTTTTTAACGGAACCCGCATAGAGAAGGTGCCCAGCGCACGCCGGCGTGCCATGCGAACCGACAAGATCGCTCATCACCTTTTGATCACTCGTCAGCAATACGACCATGATATCCAGGGTGGGAGCCAGCAGGCGGTTGAAAATCGCAGAGCAGAAACTCCGTGAGCCCGGCAAATTTAAAGCCAGTTATTTGCTTTGTCAGGACATGTCTAACATGAGTTAGTGGTGAAGGAGTGCAAGCCGGTTGTCCACACCCCCTGCTCGAGAGGGCCTTACAGGCAGTGATGGGATTCATTCGGTCCCTATCTGCGCTTTTGGACGAAAAAGAAGTAGGCCCAGGTTCCAAAGAACGAACCCACACACCCACTCAACAGATGGAGGACTTCGTGGATATAGTGTACCTGAAATAGTTGATGAAGCGTGTTTTGAATCATTCTGTGCTCCCTGAGTTCACGGACCGGCTGAATATAAATCCCATAATATATCGTCGACTGGGCAAAAAAACTGACACATCGAGTTCGACGTGTCTACTAACGGTAGTCTTCAATTGCTCTTTGACGTGCGGGTGCCAATTCAACCGAAGGCGATTTCGAAAGAAGTGAGAGGTGGCAATGCGTCTTCCTGGCCAGATCCAGCAGCCATTTGCCCGAGAAGCCAGTTCCCATCCAAATGGATGGCTCACCCTGGGTTGCGCATCTCCAAGGCGCCTGGGTGAGCTGAACTCATGGCGCAACGGATCTCCCCAAATCGAACTGGGCCCGGCGCATTGTTCTGTAACGTATCGCGTGCTGGTGGCCGCGTGGGCGCTGGAGAAGTTCGCCCCAGAGAGTGGTGATTGATCGTCCTCCCTCGTCTCCTATTGACATTCTGTATGAAGAAGAGCATATTCATGCAGACGTTCGATAGGACATCCAAATGAGCCCTAATCAAATAAATCTTCTGCAAGGCACCCTCGATCTACTGATTCTCAAGGCGCTTGGTCAGGGCGATCTACATGGCTTGGGCATTTCGCGGCGCATCGAGCAGATCACGCGCGGAACATTTCTAGTGAAACCTGGGTCATTGTTTCCGGCTCTTCATCGCATGGAAGAGGCCGGCTGGTTGAGTTCGTTTTGGGGCGAATCCGAGAATAACCGCCGGGCGAAGTTTTACCGGAGGACAAAGGCGGGGGAACGCCAACTCGGAGCGGAAACAGAACAGTGGACGAAGATTGCCCTGGCGATGGCAAGCGCCTTGAAAGCAATTTAGAGGGTCAGATGGGACTTAGGTCGGGTATCGCAAACGGCATTCGGAATCTCTTGCACAAGCGGCAGGTTGAAAGCCGGCTTGACGACGAGGTCCGCGCTTACGTCGACTTGGTCACTGATGAAAGAACGGCCGCAGGCATGTCTCCGAGCGAGGCGCGCCGAACCGCGCTGGCCGACTTCGGCGGCATCGAGCAGGTGAAACAAGCGGTGCGCGATCGGCGAACGGGCGCCGGCATCGAGCTTCTCTGGTATGACGTCCGCTTTGGGCTTCGCCAATTGCGCAAGTCACCCGGATTTACATGGACTGCAGTTCTGACCCTCGCGCTTGGCATTGGGGCGACGGCGGCTATGTTCAGCGTGGTGGATACCGTCGTATTGCGCCCGTTACCGTACGATGACGTCGATCGCATCGTCGATGTCAAGACCCACGCCGCTTCAAACTTTTACCAGATGGCTTCCTGGCCGGGATATATCGCGATGCGGAAGCTGAATACAACCTTTCAGGCCTTCGCCGGATACGCGCCCTATTGGGGCATGACGCTCAAGACGGGCGAGCAGACACAATATCTCCATGTGACTCAGGGCACAGATAACTTCTTCGACGTATTCGGCGTGCGCCCCCTTCTGGGACGTACTTTCTTGCCCGGCGAAGACACCCCGGGCAAAAACAACGTGGTCGTTCTGGGCTACGAAGTGTGGCGGCAATCTTTCGCAGCTGACCGCAGCGTGGTAGGAAAAGTTGTCAATCTCGATGGAGGCCCCTATGTGGTGATAGGCGTTATGCCCGCAGGCTTTCGCTTTCCGCTAGGAGAGCCAAATCTTGTCTATATCCCCGCGCACGTCCGGCCTAATTGGGTCAGCTCGTGGAGAGATCACTACCTGCTGACCATCGGGCGGTTGAAACCGGGAGTTACTATCCAGCAGGCGCAGGCAGACATGGCGCATGTGATGCAGGAAATTGGCGAGCAGCAGCCGAATTCAGACAAAGGCCGCACTGTACAACTGGTCCCAGTCTCTTCGGCGTTGCACGGCGACAACGAATTGTCTGAGATTTGGGTTATGTTGGGCGCAGTCCTGGCCGTGCTTCTGGTGGCCTGCATTAACGTTGCAGGTCTCTTGATGGCGCGCGGCGTTGCCCGCGAGCGGGAGATGGCTTTGCGTGTTGCAGTCGGCGCAGCGCGGGGCAGGCTCATCCGTCAGCTGCTGGTGGAGAATGCCCTGTTGGGCACGCTGGGTGCGGCGGCAGGTCTTCTGCTTGCCGCGGGGCTGCTAGCCGCCATGAAAGCGTTTTTAGCGCATGCCTTTATGCGGGGAGCAAACGTCAGCCTCAACCCTGAGGTGGTAGCCCTCACCCTGGGCGCGGGTGCGCTTTCGAGTATTGGGGCTGGACTCATCCCCGCCTGGCGCACGACGAAATCCGACCCGAACCAGGCTCTCAAATCTGGTATCGCTACCGGTACCACCCGGCACCAGCATCGGCTCCGCGCCGGCTTTGTGGTTACCCAGATCGCGTTATCGCTGGTCCTCGTTGTCTTCTCCGGTCTCCTGCTCCTCACGCTGCAGCGGATGTTGCAGACCGATTTCGGATTCAATCCCAAAAATCTGCTGATACTGGGGATCAACATTCCTGCTGGAGATTACAACGGCCGTAACTACGTGCAGGAACTCATGACGCCTCTGGAAGAGCATGTACGGACCATCCCTGGAGTCAAAGCGGCAGGATTGATCGACCAGCCTCCCGTTCTTGGCTATGGATCCGGAACCACGATGCAGTTGGTTGGTCAACCACCCGATCCGCCAAATCGTGAGCGAGATTCGGAGACCAGGACACTCACACCCGGCTACTATGCCGCACTGGGCTTGCCCATCCTACAGGGTCGCAATTTCTCTGCAGAAGACACCTCTACCTCCCAGCCCGTCGTCGTGGTAAATGAAGCGTGGGTCAAGGAATTTCTCACGAAACAAGACCCGCTGGTGCAAGCATTCCAGCAAGATAACGGAAAGCCCAACATTGCCATCGCCGGCGTGGCGCGCAGCGTGCGGCAGAATATGTCGGACCCGGCGCGTCCAGAGATTGACTTTCCATTCTCTCAACTGACTTTGCAATTCCAGCAAGATGCGGGTTCCCTCAGCGTGTGCCTGTTCGTGCGCACGGTTGTGCCGCCCATGAGCATCATTCCACAAATGCGGAAGGCGCTTCATGACGTTGCCCCGGCCATTGCTTTCCAGACACCGGCAACCATGGACGACTTCCTCGATGACGCCCTGGTTACCAACCGGATGGAAAGCTGGCTGTTTGGTATCTTCGCGGCGATCGCTGTGTTGTTGGCAGCCATTGGCATCAACGGTCTGCTGATGCAGGAAGTAACCAGCCGAACCCGCGACATCGGCGTGCGCATGGCCTTGGGTGCAACGCGCACGGAGATCGCACAGATGATTCTCATGCGAATCGCTGCGCTGCTTGGCGTTGGGCTAGGAGTTGGGACGGTGATCATGCTTCTGCTGCGTCGAGCCGTTGCCTCTGTGGTGACAGTGGAATATGAGCGCGACGGCCTGATGATTGCCGCGCTCGTCTTGCTACTTGCGGCGATTGGTCTCTTGGCGGCTCTTCTTCCGACACGCCGGGCTGCCTCGATTGATCCAATGCAAATTCTGAGAACAGAATAGAGAACGTGGATACCCTGAAGCGAAGACCAGATTCACTGTCGCCTCCACGTTCATAGTAATCAAATGGCGATTAGAATCAACATCCATTAGCGATGCGCTACGCCAGTGGTCGAATTACGGGCAATCCGTTTATCGGGTACCGATAAACGGATTGTAACCGCCCTTGACAAAGGGTCTCGCCGGAGGTGGGGTGAAAGGTTGACAGAGTTGAATCAGCCACTAGGGGTTAAGATCAAAGGCCGGACGCAAACCTTCGTCCATATAAAACGGAACTGAGGTGTGCTCATGAATGATTTGCCAGGTGTCCGCTTGGCGTAAGAGGCAGAGGGTTTCGCGCATCCAGAAGCTGACGCGGTGGTCGACACCCTTCTTGGTTCCTACCATGCGCATGTAGCCATGGCAGAAAGCAGTGTCTCCGCTGACGGTGACGTGGAAGTCACGGGGCTCGATCTCGATGGGACCGTCCCATGTGTCTAACCATGCCTGTGTTTCTGCGATGTCGATTCCTCGATGAACGAGCGGTGGGGCTAGATTGAAGATGAACGCGTCAGGGGTATAGGACGCGGCGATGGCCCACGGGTTCTTGTCGTAACGCGCCTTTGCCATATCCTCAATGAAGTCGAGGATGGCAGATTTATCCTGCTCCGTACTGTTGATTGATGTTGCGGTTGCCATGGTATTTCTCCTTTCAATTGGATTCTTCAAAGCTGAGTGTGCGAACGCGCCCTACGCGGCTGGGAACATAATCTCGGTGACGAGCTGGTCCTCAGGAGTTGTTCTAGGGTCGTTGACATAGTTCTCGATATTGAAACCGTCGCGGAGCGGGATCTTCTTGTCGGCCACGATCTCGAAGACGCGGCGAGAGGCATCAGGAAGCTGCGAGTATGAGCCGATGAGGGTGAAGCGACTGTATTTACCTCCCGGAACTACCTCGTACCCGAGGCCGCCGGGCAGTTTAGAAGGCGGGGCGTTGAGGGAAACTCCGGCGCGATAAATCTGCTTATCGCGGTTATAGAGGCTGAAGTATTTCTCGATCGTGTTGTGCTGCGAGATAGCCGGAATGTGGCTGTGCAGCTCCTGCCAGGATTGCGGCGCGGTGTTCTGGAATGGGCCTGTCTTCTCGACGAAGACGTAGTAGGTTTGCGGCCATTGGACGGTATCGGGTTTTTCGGTGAGATTCATGGCTTTTCCTTTGTGTGTTCGTTGGTCAGGCGTTTTGCTGCATGGGGCGTTCGTGGATGATCATCCAGGACGTGCCGAATTTGTCTCTCAGCATGCTGAAGCGGAAGGCGTAAAAGGTCTCCTGCATAGGCATGAAGATCTCGCCGCCATCCGACAGCAGAGCATGGACGCGCTCAGCCTCTTCAGGGCTGGGAACTTTGAGCGAAAGGTAAACGCTGCGCATAGGCTTGAAACGCTCCCGCGGAACGTCGCTCGCCATGATCTCGGTTTGTCCAATGGTGATACGGGCGTGGAGGATCGCGTCCTTCATTTCGGGCGGAAGATTTGGGTTCGGCTGCTCGCCGTGGGTCATCATCGTTGTGATTTTTCCGCCGAGATGTTCCTGGTAGAAACGGAACGCTTGCGCGCAGTTGCCGCCGTAGTTGAGATAGGTTTGGAGTTGATAGGCCGCGGTTGACATGACGTTGTCTCCTTGGTCGCAGATGGATGGAAGAGAAGTTCGAGATAGCGGCGCAAGTGATCGAGACAGGCGGCAGCTACCTCGGGGCTGTCCTGGGCCTTGGCGAGAATGAAGGCTCCCTGGATGACTGCCTGGATGTGAAGCGCCAGGCTGCGCGGGCTCCAGTCGCCGGTGATACCGCGCTGGCGAATGGCCTCCGCGATGTCAGGCTCGAGAGTTGCGGCATGTCCGCTGATGCTTTGCTCACATGCCTGACGGATGGGCGGGTGGGTTCCATAGACCTCCTGCACCATGGTTCCGACAAAGCAGGTAAAGTCGGGGAGGTCTCCCTGAAGGATGGCCTTGCGGAAATCGACGTAGGCGAGCAGGCGGTCGAGTGGGTCGACAAGCGCGCGGTAGGGTGCGGTGGCGAACAGGCCCCCGGTGACGGTGCTCCAATGCTCAGCGGCCGCGAGCGCTAGTTCTTCTTTACTGCTGAAGTGATGAAAGAAGCTGCCTTTGGTGAGACCGGCAGCCTCGCAGAGATCTTCGATACGGGTAGCGGTATAACCTTTGGCGCGGATGACGTGGAGGGCGGCGTTCAGGATCTTGGTCTTCGATTCGTGTTGTGTTGGAGCCGTTTTCATTCCATACCAACCAGTTGGTATGGACTCTACAGAATGTCAGCCTGAGTTGTCAACTCTTTCAGGAATTAGCCCCCGAACCGGGGCCGCTCCCCATTGACGCTCTACCCATAGGCGTTCTATGGTAGAAAGCATGGCTAAGAGGCCCGAGTTGCTCCCCGGAACGCTGGACATGCTCATACTGAAAACGCTGAGTCGCGGCTCGATGCACGGCTACGGGATTGCGCTTTCGATCAAGCGCCTGTCGGACGAAGTGCTCACGGTAGAGGAAGGATCTCTCTACCCGGCGCTCCAGCGTCTGCTGCTGCAGGGCTGGGTGAAAGCGGAGTGGAAGATGACAGACACCAACCGCCGCGCCCGCTATTACACGCTGACTGCTACAGGCCGGAAGCAGCTGGGCCTGGAGCTTTCGCAGTTTGAACAGATGATTGTGGCCATCGGTCGTATCCTGCAGGACGCATAAGCAAATTGAGGAGAATGCAATGGACTGGCTCGCGCGCATGTTCAGGAAGTTACGGCTTCTCGCCAGCCGCGAAAAATTCAACCGCGAACTGGAGGAGGAGATGATCTTCCATCGCGACCAGAGGGAAAGGGAGCTTATCGCCGATGGCATGCCCGCGGACGAAGCCCATTTCGCTGCCAGACGGCAATTCGGCAACGCTGCCCTGCTGCGCGACAACAGTCATCGGATCACCGGTCTGTGGTTCGAAAACATCATGCAGGACTTCCACTTCGCTCTCCGCCAGTTGCGCAAGAACCCCGGCTTCGCCGCGGCCGCCATCCTTATCCTCACGCTCGGCATCGGAGCCAGCGTCGCCATCTTCAGCTTTGTCGACGCAGCGCTCATCAAGCCGCTGCCCTACAAGGACCCAGCCCGTCTGGTCGTCCTGTTTGAAAGCGTCCCGCTTGGCCCGCGGTTCCATCTTTCTTATCTCGATTACCTCGACTGGAAGCGGGAAAACAGAGTCTTCCAGTCGCTCGACGTCTACGCACCATACGGTTTCATGCTGCAGACCCCCACAGGCGCGCAGCAGGCCGATGGCGCCAGCGTGAGTGCCGGTTTCTTTGACACCCTTGGCGTCACTCCGATTCTTGGCCGCGGTTTCCGCGCCGGAGATGACCAGCCCTCTGCGCCCCGCACCGCGCTGATTAGCTACGCCGCATGGCAACGGCGATTCGGCGGGCGCAAAGATACCCTCGGCCGGACCGTCATGCTCGACGGCAACCCAACGACAATCGTCGGTGTGCTGCCGCGCAATTTTCACTTCGCTCCTGCGGAGCCTGCCGAGTTCTGGGCCACGGAGCGCTCGAGCGGCGGGTGCGAAAAGAACCGGGGCTGCCACAACCTCTTCGGCCTGGCGCGGCTCAAGCACGACGTCTCTTTCGCCACCGCCTTTGCCGATATCAAGACCATCGCGCAGAATCTGGAGCGCCAGTATCCCGACTCCAACCGCGATCAGAGGGCTTTCATGATGACGCTCACCGAGGTCATCGTGGGTCAGGTCGGCCCCATTCTGCTCGTGCTCCTCGCCGGAGCCGCATTGCTCCTCCTCATCGCCGCCGTAAACGTCGCCAGCCTGCTCCTCGTGCGCTCCGAACGGCGCAAGCGTGAGATGGCTGTCCGTGGCGCGCTCGGTGCTTCCCGCATCCGGCTCATCCGCCAGTTCGTCACCGAGGGCGTGGTGCTCGCCGCATCGGCCGGCGCGCTCGGCGTCGCGGCAGCCTTTGTGGTCATGCATTTGTTTCTCCGCCTCATCCCGAAGGACATGCTGGCTACCATGCCGTACCTCGAGGAAATCGGCCTCAGCGCGCGCGTCCTCACCTTCGCCGCGCTGGTCGCGCTCACTGCGGGCGTGCTTTTCTCTCTCCTGCCCGCGTTGCGCATCTCACTCTACGATTTGCGCGAAGGCTTGTCTGAAGGTTCCCGCGGCTCATCGGGCACTGTCTGGCGTCGCTTCGGCGCAAACCTCGTCGTCGTCGAGCTGACCATGGCCGTCGTGCTGCTCGTCGGCGCCGGCCTGTTGGGCAAGAGTTTCTACCGGCTGCTCCACGTCGACACCGGCCTCGAACCGGACCATCTCGCCACGCTGCAAGT
>Ga0182024_10019367_pt1 | contig 12556 bp, 3 predicted proteins | sample P32metaG_FD_120480 | JGI IMG/M metagenome (GOLD analysis project Ga0182024, IMG submission 120480) | Permafrost microbial communities from Stordalen Mire, Sweden - P3-2 metaG (Illumina Assembly) | ecosystem: Environmental > Terrestrial > Soil > Wetlands > Permafrost | place: Sweden: Stordalen... | reverse complement strand
CGCTCGAAACATGTACGTCGCGCGACTGCTCGCCGCGCAACGATAATAATCGCAATCAAAGCGTCGAACTTCCCGGCCGGCGTCGGCCGACCCTCTAGCCCAGGCATCAGAACTTACCTAATTGCGCCATGCGGTGACCCAACCGCCAAGTTTGCCAGCACGATAGGCCGATCGTAATTGGGTTTTAATCCAAAGTACGGTAATCTTTCGGTAGGGTCTTCGGCGGCGAACCGGAGCGAAATCGGCGGAGTAAGTAGGTTGAGGATCCTTCAAAAGAGAAGTTTGTGAATCTCGAACGAGCCGAACCGATTCTGCGCCTGCTGGACGATAGTCCATTTGGTCGTTATCGCCCATCGCGTTTCGTATGGGGCACCCTCGGAATGATCCTGCTGGCGACGGTCGTTTATGTGCGTGCGATCGTCGTCAACGACTTATTTTGGCAAGACCCTTCTACGCTCAACGGAGTGACAAGCCTGTTTAGCCTGACGCACTTTTGGGTGCGGGCGGCGGGAGCGTATGAACCATTCTCGCTGTCGCTTCTCTGGCTCGAGCGCCGCTGCTTTGCCGACGCGCCGATGCCGTATCACATCGTTGGCGTTGCGTTCCATGCGGCAAATGGCATGCTGCTCTGGCTCGTGTTGCGGAGGCTCAATGTCCGCGGCGCGTGGCTGGCCGCGGCACTGTTTGTAGTGCATCCGGTTCAGGCTCAGTCGGTTGCGTGGATCAGCCAGCAGCCGCATCTGGTTTGCACGCTTTTCTATCTCATCGCGGTGTGGGCCTATTTGCGATGGTCGCGAATCCGTCCCCCTTCAATCGAAGGCGCGGCGACCGAGCCTGATGATCCCCCGTCGCAGGCAATCTATGTGCTGGCTGTCGCGTCAGGCACGCTGGCCGTGCTGAGCGACCCAGTAGGAATCAGCCTGCCGCTTGTTCTGATGCTGCTGGCGCGGTGGACGCGCGGGGCTCTGGGCGCGGCCGAATGGCGATGGCTTGCGCCGTTCTTTTTCAGCGCTCTGATCGGGGCAACCCTCAACATCATTCTGCATCACCCCTCGCCCCAATTCCTCGGCGTCGCCCCCTTGCTGCCGTTGCTGCAAAGGGTCTTTTTCGGCGGACGGGCCGTCGCGTTTTACGCGTTCAATCTGTTGCGACTCTACCCGGCACAGTTGGTGCATGCGCGTTGGAGCTCGGTTGGGGTTTGGAGCGCAGTGCCGGCGTTGCTGGTCGTCGGCTTCGGACTCATCGCATGGACCGGACGGCGGCGATGGGGCAACGGGCCGGCGTTTTCCTTCCTTATCTTCGTCGCGCTGCTCCTTCCGGGAATTGTGATGGTGCTGACCCAGAGCGCGCCGTCGATTTACGTTGCCGATCATCAGCAATACCTTGCCACGGCCGTCCCGCTGGCCGCGATCGCGGCGGCGCTGATGGGCGTGGCACTTCGCCTTTCGTCCTCCATGACGTTCCGTTCGGCGCGAGCGACGGTCGGCATCGTGGCGATTGTGCTGCTGGCGGCATTTGCCATCATTCAAAGCCTGACCTTCCGCGATGCGCGGACTGCGTTCAAAGCATCGCTCAAGCATGATCCCGAGAATGCCAGCCTCCGTGCCCAATACGCGTTGCAATTGAGCGCTGACGAACCGACCGGGGCGCTGAAGGTTCTCGATGACGCCGGGCCGTCTGATGCGACGGACCTGACGCTGCTCGATGCCCGCGCCAGGGTTCTTCTCGCACTCGGACGGCCCGACGAGGCAGTCTCGACATATCTGCTGGCGCAGCGGCTTGCGCCCGATCATCCCGACATCCGCCTCGGATTGGCCGCGGCCTATGACGCCGCGGGAGCGCAGGCCATGGCAGAGGGCCGGCATGAGGACGCGTTTGGGGATTACCGCTCCGCGCTCGCCGGGTACGAATTGGCACGCGAGGTGAATCCGAGCGACGAAGCGATCGATGACGGGATCGGCAAGGTGATGCTCCACGAAGGGCGGTTTGCCGATGGCATCGACCAATTTGATGCCGCTCTCCGGCTCAATTCCGCCTTCGTCCCGGCCCGCATCCACAAGGCCGAGGCGCTGTTCAAGTCGGCATTTGCCGGTGCCCCGGAGAAACTGACCGCGGCCAATCTCGAGCTGCGAGAGGCGCTGCGAATGGATCCATCCAACGTCGAGGCGTTGTGCGCGGCGGCCGACATGCAGTTTCAATTGCGGAATTTCGCCGCCGCCGAGCAGGACTATCGGATTGCCATTCATGTGGATCCGGACTCGGCTCAGGTGTGGACGGAACTGGGATTTGCCCAATCGGCGCAGAGCCGTTTTCAAGAAGCGGTTCACAGTTTTGAAAAGGCGCTGGCGCTGCGGTCCGATGCCCCCGATGCCCTGCGAGGCAAGCGACTGGCCAAGGCCCAACTGGCCAGCGGGAATCAGAAATCGTGAGTGGTTCAATCGGAAATCTGGGAACGGTCCAAGGCGTCTTGCCATCCCGGCCAGACGGGGCGGCCTCGCATGCGCCGGCGCATCCGGGCGGCTCCATTACGTGGGTTGAACTTCTGCTCCTTGCGGCCGCCTTCATCGCGCTTTTCTGGGTCAATCTCGAGCGGCTCTGGCAGTGGACGAATCCCTCGTCGGGCGATCCGAATTGGGGACACGCGATTTTCATTCCGCTCATCAGCCTGGTCTATCTGCTGGAGCATCGCGATCGTCTCAGGCAAACGCCGGCGCGTCCGGCATGGGCCGGACTCCTTGTCATCGCGGGCGGCATCGCGTTGTTCGTCTGCGGAATCGGCGTCGGGGCCAACTTCGTCCAGTTCGGGCCATACCTGCAGGATCTGGGGATGCTGATCACGCTACTCGGGTGCGTGCTGGCAATTTTCGGTTGGCCGACGGTGCGCGTCGCATCGTTTCCGATTGCTTACCTTCTCTGCGCGCTGCCGTGGCCGCCCTATGTACACGATGCCCTTACCCTCCCTCTGCAGAAACTGGCGGCAACCGCTTCAGTGCGAGTCCTTCAACTAACCGGGATGAATGTCGAGCAGGCGGGGAACACGATTCATATCCTTACCGCAAGCGGCATGGATCGCGCCCTGAACGTGGCCGAGGCCTGTTCCGGCATGCGGTCGCTCATCACGTTCATCGCCATCGGCCTTGCCGTCGCGTTCCTCTCCGCCAGGTCGCTTTGGCAAAAGATCATCATCAGCCTGGCGGCGGTTCCGATTGCCATCGCCTGCAACGTGTTCCGGATCGTCGGCGAGGGGCTGCTCGATCAGCACGTGAGCCGCAGTCTTTCCGAGGGATTTGCACACTCGGCGGTGGGCGTCGTGCTGCTTGCGCCAGGCTTCGCTTTGTTTCTAATGGTGGGTTGGATGCTCGACCGACTGACCCGTCGCAAGCGGCCGGTCGCCAAGAGCGATTCTGCGAGGCTCGCCGATCGACCGCGCACAATGTCGGGGGCGCACAGCACCTCCGGCATCGCACCGCAAAAGATGTACATCGCCGTGCTGTGCATTTTGTTCACCGCGGCCGGTGCGCTTGCGGCCACCAGCCACGTCCTTCACTTTTATTTCCTGAAGGTCTCGGTGCCGCTCACGCGGCCGTTGGCTGATCTTCCGGCCGATCTGGGCCCGTGGCGCCAATGTGGCGGGAACCACGCGATCGCGGCAGATGTCGAGCAGAAACTCGGCACCAACGACTACATTTTTCGCGATTACGTTGACGAGCGGGCCGTGGGGGATCAGCCGATCGAAACAGCGCGCCGAAATCCGGCCGAAGCCGAAGCGTTGGTGCAGACCATCTCCGGGGCTCATCCCGGCGCGGTGGTCCGCGTGGCGGTCACGTACTACACGGGCCGAGTGGATGCCGTCATTCATCAATCCGAACGCTGCAACCTCGCGGGCGGAATTGCCACGTCGGTGGAATCTCAGCCGGCGAGTTGGGACCTGGGCGGCCGCCTGCTGAACATGCGGGTGGTTCATCTGATCAACGACACCGCGGACGGCCAGCCTCCGCACTATGTCGCCTATTGCTACTGTGTGAATGGAAGCGAGGAAAGCGAGGCATGGCGCGTCAGGGGGCGATTGATGAACATCCTGGAGCGCTATGCCTGGTATGCAAAAATCGAGGTGACGACCGGCGTGTCCGATCCGCATGAATCGCAGCGGGTCTTAAGCGATTTCTTGAAATTTGCGTTGCCCGAAATTGAAAGATGCCTGCCGCCCATGCATGCAGGTCCTGCATCTCCCTCGGGGCCAGAGCAGCCCGTCGGGAGAGGAAACCAACATGACTGACACGACGACAACTCCGAGCCAAGATAAACGCCTGAAGCTGGGGTCGGTTCTAATTGTCGTGATTGCGCTGTGCGCGATCGGAATCGGGACAGTCGCGCTCGACAGGACCATGCGGCTGCGGCGCGACCGGCAGACGATCGAATGGGCCGACAAAGCAATGGCCGACGGGCGGTACGAGGACGCCGCGGCCCAATTCGCCCGCGCGGTCGCGCGCCATCCAGACGACGCGGATCTGTCTCTCAAATCTGGCGACGCATTCTACGCGCTCAGCGCGTCAAAGCCCGAGGCGCTTCAGAAGGCTCGCGTCGCATGGGAGGCGGCGGCCCGGCTTCGGCCCAGCGACCCTGTGCCGCTTCGGCGGCTTCTGCGGTTCCAGACCGATCTGGCCGAGGTCCGACCCATTCCCGTTTCCTTTCGCGAGTTGGGCGAGATCGCTGGGCGAGTGGCCGCCGTTTCGCCCACCGACAAAGATGCCGCCATCGCCCGGGTCGTGGCATTGCTGGCCCCGTGGTTCTCTCAGACCGCGCCGCCAAGCGCCGCGGAATCCGCCGCTCACGATCGGCTGATTGCCGACCTGGGCGCTTTGCAGCAGTCGGACCCACCGGCCAGTGAAGCGATCATCTATTACGCCCTGGCCAATTCGCGGCGGGCGGCGGAGCTTCGGCAGACGGGGGCGAATGGCGCGGCGCAACAGCTTTTGGATCGCGCCGAGCAGCAGATTGCCGACGCCACCGCGCGCGCCGGGCAGCATGATTCGCAGGTCCCGTATCGAGCCGCTGAGGGGATGACCATTTTGGCCGAGACCTACCAGCGGATCGATCAAATGCCGCTGACGCCCGCGAACGTCGTCGCCGCGTCACAACCGGCCACGACCCGGCCCGCCAGCACGATGCCTGCGGCGACGCAACTTGCCGCCACCTCACCTGCTCGCGCGCCGCAATCGATGTGGCCGGCTTGGGATGTGCTCGATCATCACGTGAAGTGGGTAGGACTTGAATCCGGCGAGCCGCGTGCGAAGCGGATCGAGCCGCCAACGACGCAACCCATTAGCGTCGCCGCAACCCAATGCTTGCAGCAAGCTCGCTTGCTTGCCGCCCGCGCCGCAGCCGCGACCCCTTCCTCGGACCCGCACTTCGTCGATGTGCGCCTTCTGGAAGCGGACCTGGCGCAAGCCAACGGCGATCTTGCGGCCGCCGAGCAGATCTGTCGTGACACGCTGGCGGCGCGCCCGGGAAGCCTGCGTGCCCAACTCTCTCTTGCCAATCTCGTGGGGACTTCGCACCCAGATCAGGCGATGGCAATTCTCGACCAGCCGGAGACGGCCGATGACGCCGGCCCGGGCCCGATGGCGCTGATCGGCCGCGTCCTGCAGATTGAATCGGCGATGCAACAGGCCCGGCTGCACCTGGATGCCGCCACGGCAGCCGACGATGCAACGGTTCGCCAGGCCCACATCCAGAAAGCGAGCACCGCTTGCGATGCGCTGGTCGCGATGTTGGTGAACGACTCGGCGTCGTTGAAGCTGACCGGCCGGCTGCGAATGCTTCAGGGAAGATATGCCGACGCCCTGCGGGCCGTTGAAACCGCGATCGCAATGAGCCGCGCTCGGGGAAGCGGGGATCTTGAATTGTTTGAACTTCAAGCCTCCGCGCTTCTGGCGTTGCACGAGGCCGAGCCCGCGCTGGAAAGCCTGCGGGCGGTTCTGGAAGCCGATCCGTCTCGCTCTGCCGATCGAGTACTTCTAACAGGGACATTGATCGACGACGCACGGATCTCCGAAGCCGAAAAACAGGTAATTCTGCTTGAGAAACAGCTTGCGAACGATCCGCGCGTGCTGGAACTTCGAGTTCGACTCCTGGTCGCCGCGAACGCAATCGATCCGGCCGACGCCACGGCCAAGCAACTCCACGAAGCCTATTCCAAGGTCCCCGAAGTCGGCGCCAAGCAGCAATTGGCCAAGGCCGAATTGGCGATGTCGGCGGGCGACGCCGCGGACGCGGTGCGCCTCCTGGGCGCCGCCCGCGTGACCGAGCCAGGCTCAATTCCGCTGGCCGTGAAAGAGGCCCTGGCGCTGATTGCTGAAGATAAGGCGGACAAAGCCCGGCCTCTCGTGGCCGACGCTCTGCGGCAGCACCCCGGCGAGCCGGCATTGCTCGCGGTGCAGAAATCGCTTGACGGCCCGGCCTTGCCTGAAGCGTACGAACGGGAGCTGTCCGGTGACAACGCCAAGGAGTTGCTCGCCGCAGTCCACGCCGCTCGGGCGGCATTGGACGTGCGAGACCTGCCGCGGGCTAAAGAGCAGATCGATGCAGTCAAGCGACTGCGGCCCGACGAGCCGCTGCTCTCTGACGTGCAATTCCGATATGACCTGGCGACCGAGCAGTGGGGCGAGGCCGGCATTTCCGCCGACAAGCTGGCGCAAATCAATTTCGATCACATGGGCGGACTCTCGTATCGCTTCGAACTTTACAGGGCGCATGCGCAATTGCTGGCGGCGGTGTGCGTCGCCCGCCAGATGACGTTGCGCTACGAGAACTTTGCCGCGGGATGGCTCGCCTTCGGGGACATTTTGCAGAGTGTTGGACAATACGATCGCGCGATCGAAAGCTTCCACAAGGCCCTTTCTATTGAACACGCAAACCTTCATGCGACAAAGGGACTGGCGGCATGCTTAACGTCGGCCGGCCGCGGGCAGGAGGCGGACGAATGGATCGGCAAGGGGCGAAAGCTCGCCCCTGCCGACTCAGGCTTCCGCGAGATGGAATTGGTCCGGCAACTGGCCCAAGGCGATCCGCACCGCTTGATCGCGGCTCGCGAGGCCGCGATCCGGGCCGAGCCGCAAAGGCCGGACAACGTCGTCGCGCTGGCGCGAGTGCATCTGCGGATCAGCTCTCTGGAGACAATCGCCAATCCCAAGGGTGCGCGGGATGCGGTGAAGAAGGCGACAGAACTTCTGGATGGCGCGGTGAAGAAGTGGCCGGACGACCTGGCCGCTTCCTTCTGGGCGGCCCATGCGTCGGCGATCGCCGGTGACGTTGCCGGGGGGAAACAGATCTTAAGGCGGCTCTGTGATCGCATCGCCTGGGCCACGCGGCCGGATGCCGAACAATTGCTGGCGGACTTTTGCCTGACCTGGGGCGATCCCTCCCTGGCGGAGGTCGCGATGCGGGGTGCGATGGCGCGCGGCGCGGACGGCGCGCCGATGGCGCGGCGGCTGGCAGGCTTGCTGATGCGGCAGGGCTCGTGGCGCCCGGCGCTCGACGCGCTGCGGCGATTTCCGGCCGATCCGCTGACCCAGCAGCAGCGCGTGGCCATCTTCCTTGCCGCGGGCGGCGCTGCCGAGGCGGAGAAGGAACTGAAAAACGCATATGCCGCCAACCCGGCCAACGTGCGCGTGATCACGCTTCTCGGAATGCTCTATGCCGCCGAACGCAACGACGCGGCGGCCAAGCTTTGGCTTGACCGCGCCGTCGCGGCGGGCGGGGAAGATCTGGCCGATCGCGAGCGCGGCGCACTTCGCTTGCGCGAACAAACGCCCGACACCGCCGCCGCCCTACGGGAAATCTCCACTGCCTGGGAGGCAAGGCTCTCGGATGACAGGGCGGCACAGCTTTTAAGTGAAGCGTGGGCTGGTAACGGTAACGCGGCGCGTGCCGCCCGGGTATTGGAGACGGCGCTGACGATCACCCCGCCGGAAAAGAACCTGCGATTGAGTTTGATCGCGCTGGAAGAGGGGGCGGCCTCGCCCAATTGGGAGAAGGTTGCCACAGTGATCCAGGAGGGCCGCTTGCTGGCTCCGTCCGACTTCGATTGGGACGTGGCCGAGGCGAGAATGTGGTCGTCCCGGCAGGATGCCGGGAATGCGGCCGCACTGATGCGGCACGCGGTGCTTCTTGCCGAGACGGCGCCACAGATCGCCGATGCCACCGTCGAACGACAGGAGGCTGGTAAAATCAGGGCACTGGTCCCCGACGAACTCTGGATGCTGCTGGCGGCCCACGACCATGACCTTGCCCTGGCCGAAGCGGATGACGTGATCGCCCGGTACGGGCTCGGCGACCTGCTTTCGGCTTGGGCGCATCATGCCAAGGCGGCCGTTCAACGGCGCACTGGCCGCGACGACGGTGGGGCGGCCGAATACAACAGCGCCATCGCCACCGCGCTCAATGCCGGCGGCTTCCAAAGCGCGGATGCGGTCGTCGAGACCATCAGCGCCGAGGCAGGCGCCGACGAGGCGATTCGCCGGATCAACGGCTATCTCGCAACCGTCGACGGCCCACGGCGCGAAACCAGCGGAACCCCGCCGGCGCATGATCCCCGCTGGGACCTGCTCCGCATCGACCTTCTGAGGCGCAACAACGAACTTTCGGCCGCGGCCGCGGAGATTGACAAGCTGATGCCCCGGCTGGCGAGCTTTCCCGAAGCCATCCAGATCCAATTGCTCCGCATGGCCGTCGTGGTCTACATGCAGGATGCTTCGAGCGCGCACTCGGACAAGCCCCGGCTCGCGTGTTTGGAACTGTTGCGCCGGTTGCCCAATGACACATGGGCGCTGAACAACATGGCCGTCGTCTATATCGATTTCTCGCGCACGGCAGATCCCGAGAAGGCGGTCGAGTACGGCCTGCGGGCCTATCAGGCCGCCGGGCAATCGGGCGAGGTCGATTTGCGAATCGCCGATACCTATGGATGGGCGCTGGCGATGGCCGGCCGCGGGAAGGAGGCAATCGCTGTTCTAACCCCGGTGGCCCAGCGGCTGTTAATCCCTGAAGTGCAGTACCATCTTGCCGAAGCCTATCTCGCCGCGGCAACCCCTGGGCCGGCCTGGTCGCATCTCGAAACCGCGCTTCAGCTCATTCACCGCGATGAAAACCTGAAGCGCCCGATCGATGCCAGCTTGCGCAGCGGCATGGCAAAAGCATTCTGGCGGGCCGTACGCGAAACCGGGATTGAAGAATTGAACAGGTGGATGAATTGATCTGCGGAACTTAGCGAATCGATCGACAATCGCTAATCGCCGCGACTACAACTGCGGCCCGAGGTTTCCGCCGGTGCCAAGGCCGTACTGGATCTGGAACAACCCCGCCTCGTTGGCATCGGCAAGGCCGTTGCCCATGCTCGAGCCGGTGGCCCAGGTGTGGGTCTTGCTCTTGCCGTTGTCATACTCGATTTGCAGGATGCCGGCATCGTCGGCATTGACCGCGCCTTCCAGATTGTAGTCGCCCAGGTAGGTGTACTTGACGATGATGTCGTTGGCTCCGAGCGTCTCGTTGAACGAGCCGACCTGCCATGAGGACCGCGGCTCGGCCAGCGTGCTGTTGACCACCACGCCAAGCCCGATCTTCTCATAGCCGGCAGCGGCGTCGGCTGCGTTGGCGGCTGATGAGCTTAAGCCGTTTCCGTTCCATTGTCCGTCAGGATTGCCCGGCGCTCCGCTGGCGGGGTTGCGACCCATCGTTGCCAGGCCATTCACCGTGGCATACTCATTGGCTCCGTTGGAATCAGAGCTGCCGGTGTGGACGATCAGGTCGTTGTCATTCAGATCGAGCTTGCTGGAGGAATCGACTGAGAAGGTCGGATCGCTGGATGAACCGAGGGCGCCAATCACCAGCACGTTGTGATTGCTGTGGGTGCGAGCCGAGCCGAGGGATTGGACGGTGGCTCGGGCCCCGCTGGTGAGCGTGATGCCGGCAAGATGCTGGCTGGTCTGGAAGAGCACGACCGAACCGCTGCCATTGGCCGTGAGTTTCACCAGTGGGTCGGTGGTGTCGCCGCTGCTGGCCTGATCCTTGGTAAACGTCAACGTGCCGCTGGAAAGAACCAAAGCACCCGTGGTGCTATTCCATGTATAGCTCGCCGTTGCCGACGGCGTGATGTACGAGGGAAGCAGCGTCGCCAGGGTCGCGGTATTGCTCGCGGCCGTGGTGTTTGCGCCGGAAACCGCGACGACCCGGTAGATATAGGCCGTGTTCGCAGCGATCGAGGTATCGTCGTAGGTTGTATCGGTGTTGCCGACGTAGGCGAGGGTGGTCCAGGTCGTCGAGCCGGCGGGCGCGCGGTCTACGCGGAACTCGGTGGCCAGCGAAGAATTGCTCGTCCACGCCAGATGGGCATCTCCGGCCGAAACCGTGACGGCCGAGAGTTGGGCAGGGGCGCTGAAATAGGCCGGATTCGAATCAAGGTAAGTGAGCTTCAGTCCATAGCCGCCCAGGCCGCCCCCGCGCGAGCCGGCATAGACCATTCCGTTGGCGACTGTCGGAACGTGGAAATGGATGCTGCCTCCCAGAGCGTCGCCGGGAGTGGTGTTGGAATCGTAGATGGGGGCGCCAAAGCTCGCCGCGTTGTAGGCCAAGAGGTCCGAGCCGCCGGGATTGAGCGCCCAGGCGATGCCGTCGGAATCCCCGTCGGCGGAAATCTCGAAGGTTTCGCCGGGATATCCAAAGTTCAGCGTCGTCTTGACGGGAGTGATGGCCGCGCCGGAGGCCATGGCGGCGACGTTAATCTCCAGAGCCGGCGATGAGTTGACGCCGACATAGATGTTGCCGTCATAGTAGGCGGCGGAGGAATAGATCTGCTTGCCGCTGTTGTTGAGGCCGTTATTGGCATACTCGGCAACCACGCGGTCGTAGGTCGCCGGGTTGACGGTGCTTGCGCCGGTGGGGTAGGCGTAGTTGTACTTCCCCATGTTGTTGCGATCGACAAGATAGATGCGAGATTCCTTTCCGCCCACCACGAGCATGGGGTTTCCGGCGGCATCCAACACATTGTTTGGAAGCAACGTCACCCCGCTGGAGCCGAGGTCCAGATCCAGGGAATTTAGTTGGAACTGATTGGAAGGCGTGAAATAGTCGCTGACTTTCAGGCCCCAACCATTGCCGTTCTGGTTTGTTGCAGTCGACGCATCGGGCGTGAGCTTTAGAAGCGTGTCGCCGTAATCGTGGTCGATGGGGAACCCGTTGGCGTCGAAGTTGGACGGATCACCGTTGAACGCGCCGTTGCCGGTCGCCAGGTAAAGATTCGTCCCGTCGGTCACGATCGCGGCTCCCGACATCCAGACCCCGCCGAGGGATTGGAAGGGCTGGGATGCGCCGACGATCGAGCTGGGCTCGAAGGTGGGCGTGGTATTGAACGCCGCGTTGAGGGCCAGCGTCGATGCGTTATATCCCAGAACCCAACCGTAATATGGGCCGTCGTCGCCGTGCGAGGCGAAGCCCAGGTAGACCGAGCCGTTGATGAGGCTGACGGCGGTGCGCTCCATCTGCTCGATGGCGTTGAAGGCGATGACGTACCCGCTCTTGCCGCCCGGTGCGGCGGTCCAGCCATCGGTGTCGGGGTAGACCGGGTTCGGCTGGCCCGCTGGATTATTGTTGCCCGTGCCATTGATGATCGGCCCGGCAACGTAGGTGTAGGGCCCGGTCGTGCTCAATCCGTTGGGGGCAATGGTGTCGCCAATGAGCGCGGGGCTCATCACCGCAGCGCCGCTGTTGATCGAGACCGCCCAGAGACGCTGGACGAAGTGCTTCCCGTCGGAGCGGATTTCCTTGGTGTTGGCGTTGAGGTACAGGATACCGGTCTTGGGATCGATGACGGGCGTGGCAAGGATCCCGAGCTGGCTGCCGATGTCGGGGTTTCCGTTGATGTCGCTTTGCAGGATCGTGGTAACGCCGGTGGTGGGAGTCAGGGTTGTCGGGCTAGTGATGTTGGTGAAATTGTCGTGCCAGAGGACCGTGCCGGTATTGGCATCGAGAGCGTACAAGCCGTCAGCCTCGGTGCCGATGAACACCACGCTATGAACGCCCGGGTTGGCGCCGGTGGTGATGTTCACGTTTTGCATGTAAAGCGGCTCGGCGATCACGTCTCCGCCATCCAGGGCGTCGGAATACTGCTTGCCAAAGTCAGCGGGGTTGACGTTGGTCGGGCTCAGCACGGATTCCGCGGCGTTCAGGTTGTCGTTGCTCGGATCCGCGCCGTGGGTCAGGATATTCAAGGGACCGAACGGGCCCGGCGCCGTAGGCGTCGCCGTCTCGGTGTTGGAGGGAGGCCCCTGCCCGACGCTGTTGACCGACGTCACGTCATAGGTGTAAGGAGTGCCGTTGACGACGGTCGAATCGGTGTAGGTCAGGACCGTGAGGCCGGTTGCGACTGCGACCGGCGTGGTGTGCCCGGGGTCGCTGCGGTAAACGTCATAAGAGGCCGCGTTCGGATCCGCCGACCAGTTCAGCGTCAGCGTGTTATTGCCGGGCACCAGAGTGGACAAGGTTGGCGCGGTGGTCAATGCCT
>Ga0182024_10019366_pt1 | contig 12556 bp, 7 predicted proteins | sample P32metaG_FD_120480 | JGI IMG/M metagenome (GOLD analysis project Ga0182024, IMG submission 120480) | Permafrost microbial communities from Stordalen Mire, Sweden - P3-2 metaG (Illumina Assembly) | ecosystem: Environmental > Terrestrial > Soil > Wetlands > Permafrost | place: Sweden: Stordalen... | reverse complement strand
CGCTCCAAATGTTTCAGAAAGCGGTGCGCGGTGCTCTTGTGAATGCCGGTCAGATCGCAAATGGCCTTCAATCCTAATCCAGCAGAAGAGCCTTGGAGGGCTTCAAGAATCAGCAACACTTTTGAGATCACACCGACAGGCGCTGAACCTGCACTGGATTTTGTGACGCGCGGCATTGCGGTGGCTCCCGGGACTTTTAGCTCTTAACGCCAGATTTTAAGGACGCAATGATCGTATTTCTCGGACGAGATTCCGTTTCAACATGCAGAACACTAGCACGATGTATCGCTAAAAGCTAGACAATCGTTTCATATATTGAAACTAGATTCGCATATATGAAATTTTTTGATTGACAACATTCTAAAAGCAATGCTAGAACCTTGTGCCGTGGGGTTTTCTTTGCTGGGCTTTGTTGGCGACCCGGTTGTCGGTTCAGGTGAAAAGCCCGGTTGAAGTTGCGGAACCGGGTTCGCAGAGGTCCGATAAGACCAGGTGCGGAGGAGGATCTACGATGGCACACCAGGTTTCCTTGAAAATGCGTGAGCGACTGATGGTGGTGTTGACGTTGATGCTCGCGGCTGTGTTGGTAGCCGCACTCTTCCCGTTGCCCGCTTGGGGTCAAGCCACTGCATCGGTGAATGGCACGGTTCACGATTCGGCGGGCGCGGTCGTGACCGGGGCCGCCGTCATGCTGCACAACCGCGACACAAACTTGGATCGCACGGCGACCACCAACAGCGTAGGCGCCTATGTCATGCCTGACGTACAGCCGGGAAATTACGACCTGAAGGTAACTGAGAGCGGCTTCGGTCCGATTGTTAAGTCGGGAATCATCCTGGTGGTGAATCAAACTGCCACCTACGACTTCGCACTTAAGGCTGGAGCGGTCAATGCAGTTGTCGAGGTGCAAGCCAACCCAGTTGCTCTGGAGACATCGACTGCCGAACTCGGCGTCGCCGTGGTAAAGGAACAAGTCAACGACCTGCCGTTGAATGGACGAAACTTCACCCAGTTGCTCAACCTGACCCCGGGGGTGAGCACGGTCAACGTGTCACAAAACAGCAGCACCAGCGGTGGCATCTGGTCGAATCCAATCGGGACGTTCTCCTACCCGTCGGTGAACGGCCAGTCCAACCGCAGCAACTTATTCTTGCTGGACGGCGTAAATAACGAAGGCTCGTTCGGCGGCACCTATGCCGTGGCGCCGATTGTTGACGACATCCAGGAGTTCAAAGTTCAAACCCACAATGACGATGCGTCGTTCGGCGGCGTGATGGGCGGAGTGGTCAATGTGGTCACCAAGTCCGGGACATCGCACTTCCATGGGTCGGCTTGGGAGTTCCTGCGAAATAAAGCGGTTGACGCCAATATAGTTTACCCAGGCCTCACGGCGGCCGAACAGTCCCTGCCGGCCAACCAGCCCGAGTTCCAGCAAAATCAATTCGGTGCGACTTTTGGCGGTCCGCTGCCCATCCCTGGAGAGCATCAAAAGAAGACATTTTTCTTCCTCAGCTACGAAGGCTTTCGAAGGCATGCCGCCGCTTCCAACCAATACTTCATACCCACCGCGACGCAACTGACGGGGAATCTTACGGGAATCAGCGGGCAAATCTACAATCCATACAGCGGGCAGGCTTTCCTGTGTGACTCGTCAGGAAACCCCGAACTAGCGCCTGGCAACGTTCAGGCCCCGGGTGGTACTCCCTGCAACAAGATTCCTGCCAGCATGATCGACCAAAACATGGTCAAGTACGCACAAACGCTATTCCCAGCGCCAAACCTCGCTCCTAGTCCCAGCGATCCGAACAATGGGCTTGACACCACCAAGACCGTCACCCGTCAAGATGAAGGCAGTGGACGGTTGGACCACCAGTTCAGCGACCATGACAGCGTGTGGGCGCGCTACAGCAGCTTCCGGCAGCCGGTTACGGGATCGGGTGGTTTTGCTGGACTGTTGCACAGCCAGGTAACCGATGGCTACAACATTGCCGTCAACTATGTGCACCTGTTTTCGGGGAACATGCTGGCCGAATTCCACTTTGGACGCAACAGCGTGAATATCGATCAGGGCTCGCAGTTTGCAAACGCTGGGCCCAGTTTGGGCACGCAACTGTTTAACCCGAACTTTGCTGGGGGGTTCAAAGGTGGCGTTTCGATGATCCCGGAGGTCGTAATCCAGGGTTACATCGGGAACCCAAATCCCAGCGCGCACGGCGCCGCCCAGACTGACGATACCCACGTATCGGACATCTGGGAATACGGGGGTGATTTCACAAAAACCATCGGACGCCACACCTTCAAGGCCGGAGCAAATTTCGCCAGCAACAACACCAACGCACTATATCTGAACTCGAGTGTGCAGTTTGCAGCGGCGAATACAGCGAACCCCGTGGGCTTGTCCGGCGGCAACGCTATCGCATCGTTCCTTTTAGGCGACCCGAACAATGCCTCACGCCGGAATGTGGTTGAAACCACTCACGGCGGCTGGGTAGATGGATTTTATGCCATGGATCAGTGGAAGGTTACGAGCAAACTAAATGTGAATTTCGGGTTGCGCTACGATCTCACCCTCGTGCCCATCTATGGTAACAGTCCGAACGACAACTACTACGTAGGCGACATGGATTTCTCAAACGGAACCTACATTCTGGCTCACAACGCTCCCTCGTGCTTGCAGACCAATGCCGCCCCCTGCATACCCGGTGGGGTGCTTCCCGCACATGTGCAGGTAACCCCGCTCGGTGGTGGAGCGATATTCCACACCGATTACAACGACATACAGCCGCGAGTCGGCGTGATTTATCAGTTGTTTCCCAATATGGTATTGCGCGCCGGCTACGGGAGATTCTTTGACAACTGGGCGGCGATCACTCAAACCGCGCAAAACTACGAAGGTACATGGCCAAGTCTGGATCAGCTGGGAGCCAGCAATGTCAACCCGGTGACTGCCGGTCGCCCGACTACGACGGCGGAAGATCCTCTCAACCAGGGCAGTGGACCTCCAGTCACTGGCGCGACGCCCTTCACCCAGTCAACTTGGTTTGCCGATCCGTATCTTAAGCGGCCTTATGCCGATCAGTGGAACTTCGGAATCCAGCAACAAGTAACTTCCAAAGACGTGCTGACGGTCAATTACGTCGGGTCGGTTGGCAGACGTTTGGATGTTGGTGGGGCATACAACGTGGCTATGGCTCCTGGCGGGAACGTGGGCTGTCCGTCCTACGCAACAAACCCGAACGACTTTAACTGCGGAGCGCCTTTTCCATACATTGGAGCGACTGCCTATGACAGGAACCAGGGAAAGAGTACATATAACGCATTGCAGGTGTCGTTGAACGGCAGGCAGCAACATGGCCTTACGTATCTGATCTCGTATACCTGGTCGAAGAGCCTGGATCTTGGCTGTTCCGGGTGGTATGGAGTGGAAGGATGCTCTATTCAAAACCCTTACAACCTGCAAGCTGACAAGGGTCCTTCCGCTACCGACCTCCCGCAAATCTTTTCTGCCGCATGGGTATATACATTGCCCTTCGGCAAAGGCGGCAAATTCTCCTCGGGCAGTCCGCTGGTGAACGCGTTGATCGGAGGCTGGAACCTGAACGGTGTTCTCTCCTTCAATTCGGGTACCGCTTTCGATGCGGGAAGCGGCAAAGACATTGCACAGACCGGCAACTACAACTACGGCAACGGATACGGCTACGAGCGGGCCAATCTGGTTGGCAACCCATATCCTGGTAATAAAACTCCCGCCGAGTGGATTAACGTCTCATCTTTCCAAATTCCAGCTGCGGATACTTTTGGGAACCTGGGCCGGGATTCACTTCGCTCGGACTGGTACAAGAATTTGGACCTTTCGATCTTCCGCCAATTCCCGATTACAGAACGATTTCGAATTGAATTTCGCTTCGAGACGTTTAATCTGACCAATACTCCAGTTTGGGCAATCCCGGTCACCAGCATGGAGGCTCCAAACTTCGGGGCGGTCACGAGCACTGCCAATCTGGCTCGCCAGCTACAGTTCGGACTGAAGCTTTACTTTTGAACGCGCCGAAGGGCGGCATTCAGACGGGCACGACATCTACGCGGGCGGGTTCAGCTAAACAGAAACGGAAGCGCCTGCCCAACGTTTCTGGAGCAGATCGGGCAGGCCACTTTTTCAGTTTTAACCGGCAGAATATTTCTTCCAGGCGCTACACTTTATGCGAGCACAAGCTTACCGGGCCTGTGGCGCGGCGATGAATCGTGCCAGGGGACGATGCAATTGGCGGTTGATCGGAGTAGCGGTAACCTTGAAGGCCATTGGAGATGTTGGCGGCTAGGACAGAACGCGCTCGACCGGGAAGGTATTCGCTCGTGGATCTGAGTGTCCTGATGACACTGGCCGCCTGCGTTGCGGCACAGAATACTGCGCCGAGCCAAGCAGCGTCCGCGGTCCGCCCGTCACTATTACCCAAGTCGTGTGTGGAGCAGAATCATCCCTCCGAAAAGATCGCCGCCTTGCTCGAGAGCATTCACGATCATCCAACGGCTGGCGCCTACAACACGTTGGGCGTTTTATACGCCCAGGCCGACCGCGTGTCATGCGGCATCGCTGCTTTTGAAGCCTCTCTCAAGTTGGAAGACCAGAACTGGGAAGCTCACTACAACTTGGCGCTTGCGCTTCTTCGAAAAGGAGATCGAGCGCGGGCCATGCGCGAACTGCAAACCGCAATTCAGCAGAAACCGGATTCCGTGAGCTCCCATTTCGCTTTGGGAAGTGTATTTGAAGACGAGAAGAAGTTGGGAAACGCAGAAGAACAATTTCGCGCAGCACTGAAGATTGATCCACATTTCACGCAGGCTGCGATCAGGCTGAGTGAAGTCTTAATCACCGAAGGCAAACCCCAGGCATCGGTCGCGTGCCTGGAAGACGCGGTGAAGCAGGCGCCTCCGGACCAGGCCGAGCCAGTGCAGGCAGCCCTCGGCATCGCGTACGCCGAAAGCGGCGAAATGGAGAAGGCTTTAGCCTCGCTTAAGGATGTCGTCAACGCTCAACCCGACTCTTCCGACGCCCATTTTACTCTGGGGCTGCTCTATGCCAGGGAAGGTCAATTTAAGGACGCAGAACGTGCAGTAACAGAGTTTCGTAACGCACTACGGCTCGACCAAGGCATGGATCCGGCAAGAATCGCTCTTGGGCGAGTTTTGATTTCCTTGCACAAATATTCCGACGCGTCGTCGGTTGTTCTGGAGTACACCCGTCGCCAACCGCGAGACGCTCAGGGTTTCTATGCCCTGGGTCGGGCATATGAGGGACTGAAGGAGTCAGACGCGGCAGTCATTACGCTGAAGAGCGCGGTGGTTCTTGATCCAAAAGACGCGACCATCCGCTTCGATCTTGGAATGCTGTTGGCGAACACGGGACAAACGGCCGCAGCTATCCAGCAGTTGGACGCTGCCGAGCGCATCAATCCATCTGACCCGGCGGCTCACAACGAACTTGCTTTGCTATTGGAAAAGACGAACGATAAAGAGAGGGCTCGCGTCGAAAGGGCCAAGCTGGCGGCGCTGGAATCAGAGAGTGACAAAGAAAGAGAAATCGCCAGATTCGATGAAAAGGCAAGCGAATATCTCTCGGCGGGAAACGCGAAGGCAGCCGTGGAAAGTTATGGAAAGAGCTTGCAGCTCAGCCCTCGCGACGCCAAGCTCCACTACAACCTGTCGCTCGCTTTAGACAGACTGGGAGACTTTGCCTCCGAGCGGAAAGAACTCGCGAGAGCCGTCGAGTTGGATCCCAATCTTGCGGTTGCGCAAGATCAGTTAGGGTTGCTCGCCTGGCGCAGTGGGCAACAAGCCGCGGCAGAGAAACTCTTCAAGAAGACGTTGGCGATTGATCCCACCTTCGCTGAAGCACAGAGCAACCTTGCCGTGCTTTACAGCCAGCAAGGCAAGAATACAGAAGCTGCGGCGCTGTTTCAGCAGGCCATAGAAAATGATCCCCAGTACACCAAGGCCTACGTCAATTTTGGACTTCTTATGGCGCAGCAAGGAGCTTACTCCGAGGCCGAGCAACAGTTTCGGACGGCCATCCGCCTGGACGCAAACTATGCAGGTGCTTACGCCGCATTAGGAATGCTTGAAGCTAAGACCGGGCACGGGGCGGAAGCCGTGAAGAGCTTTCAGAAGGCGGTGACGCTCGAACCCGCGTCCGCGCAGGCTCACCTTAATCTAGGGATTGCGCTGGTAGATCAGTTCGATCGCCTGAGTGGATTTAAGGAATTTTCTGAAGCCGCCCGGCTGGATCCAAAGCTTGCCGTGGCTCACTACAATCTGGGCCGATTCTTCTTCGAGACCGGCAAGTACGAAGATGCGGACAAGGAACTTCAGACTGCAATTGGTTTGCAGCCGGACCATGCGGGTGCGCTCTATTTCCTCGCGCTCACGGCAAAACAGGAAAACCAAGTGGAGCGGTCAACCGGGCTCCTGCAGAAAGTGGTTGCGCTGCAGCCCGACAATGCGGACGCGCAATATCTGCTTGGTCAAAGCCTGGAGCATTCCGGCGACAGCGTTAGGGCTATTCAACACTGGAAAGCGGCGGTGCAAGCCGACCCGAATGAGTCTCAAGCCCTTTACAACCTCGCCAAGTGCTTGACCAGGATGCATGATCCCGAAGCCAAGCAATATCAGGATCGCTTCGACGCGCTGCAGAAGAGCCAGCAGATCGCCGATCGTGTTTCGGAGTTGGGAAATTTCGCGCTGGAAGCGGCCAACGCGCAGAATTGGCCTCAAGCTGTGGAGCAAATGAATGAGGCTATTCAGCTCTGCGGCAACTGCGTGCAAAGCGCGCACCTGCACAAAAATCTGGGACTGTTTTACGGGCGAACGGGAAACATCGGCGAGGCGAAGAAGGAGTTGCGTACTGCTCTAGAACTGGCGCCGGATGACGCCGATGCACAAAACGCGTTAGCCATGCTGGAGCGCGCGCATGACGATCAGGTTAAGTAGATTCAAGCGTTAGCTCGAAACGAGGAGGTCTTTTCTGAAGGGGAATTCGCACTCTTTCCGGCTTGACGGCAAACTTGCCGTAGTCACGGGCGGGGCCAGCGGCATCGGCCGCGCGGTCGCTCAAAGGTTCGCTAGTAGCGGAGCCTGCGTCCGCGTACTGGACATCGACGAGGACGCTGCCAAAACGGTTGCAAGTGAAATCGCATCGAGTGGTGGGAACGCGAAAGCTTATGGTTGTGACGTGTCCCAGCAGGACAGTGTCCAGGCGGCTTTTAACAACGTGTTTCAAGAGGGACGTGTTCACATCCTCATGAACAATGCCGGAATTTCCCACGTTGGCAACCTGGAAGCTACGCCGGGAGCCGATTTCGACCGAGTTTTCTCGGTGAACGTTAAGGGTATGTACAACTGCATGCATGCTTCTGTAGCCCACATGAAAGCTAACGGAGGCGGCATCATCTTGAACATGGCGTCCATTGCGGGAACATCGGGCCTCGCCGATCGCTTTGCCTATTCCATGAGTAAAGGCGCGGTAGTAGCGATGACATATTCTGTGGCCAGGGATTACCTTGCCCACAACATTCGCTGCAATTGCATTTCGCCGGCAAGAGTCCATACTCCTTTTGTCGATGGTTTTCTGCATCGTAACTATCCCGGCAGAGAACAAGAGATGTTCGAGAAGCTGGAAAAATCGCAGCCCATTGGGAGAATGGCTCAGCCGGAGGAGATCGCTTCCCTTGCTCTTTATCTTTGCTCGGACGAAGCGTCGTTCATCACGGGTTCGGACTATCCGATTGACGGAGGTTTCTTGAATCTGCGCGGCTAACGCTGATCGTTACCGCTTGTGTGGCGCTTCGCTACCGGTCTGCAATTCGTCGATGGGCACATCATCAATCCGCAAAACATGGATCTGCAACTCAAAGATAAAGTTGTGCTGGTGACGGGCGGCGCAAAAGGCATCGGCGCAGCCATCACCAGAACCTGCGCTCAGGAGGGCGCCATTGCAGTTGCTGTCGACCGGGACGTGCAGGCGTGTCAGCGATTGGGTGATGAGCTCAGTGCTCAGGGCCTGCAACTCAGTTTCATTGCCATGGATCTTTCACCGGCCACGAACTGCAAAGAAATTGTGCAGCGAGCGATTGCCACTTTCGACCGCATCGACGCGCTCGTGAATAACGCAGGCATCAACGATAAAGTCGGTCTCGAACACGGCAATCCTCAGGAGTTTCTCTCTTCGCTGGAGCGCAACCTACTGCATTATTACAATATGGCGCACTACACGCTCCCGCATTTGAAGCGCACCCGCGGCTCGATTGTGAACATCAGTTCGAAAACTGCTCTTACCGGCCAGGGCGGCACATCAGGATACGTTGCCTCCAAGGGTGCGATCCTGGGCTTGACCCGCGAATGGGCAGCAGAATTGCTCCCCTGCAGTATCCGAGTGAACGCGGTTATCCCTGCTGAAGTGATGACTCCACTCTATCGACAATGGCTCGATGGCTTTCCCGATCCCCAGGAAAAACTGAAGACTGTGGTTGACAAGATTCCTTTCGATAGACGAATGACTACCCCTGATGAGATTGCGGCAATGGTGGTTTTCCTTCTTTCAACAAAGGCTGGGCACATCACGGGCCAGCACTTGTTTGTAGACGGAGGTTATGTGCATCTGGACCGGGCCCTGACCTAACAGGAGGGATATGACGAAACCGTCCGTACCAATTACGGAGCGCCGCTACGTCTTACCGTTTATTCTGGTCACCAGCCTTTTTTTTCTCTGGGCTTTCGGCGTCAATCTGAACGACATCCTGATTCCCCACCTGAAGAAGGGGTTTCACCTTTCCGACTTTCGGTCGTCATTGATCCAGACAGCGTTTTTCGGCGGATACTTCCTGGCTGCCCTCCCGGCCGGCTGGTTGATGGAGAAGATCGGGTACAAACGGGGAATCCTGGTCGGCTTGCTGACCTGTGCTACCGGATCTCTTCTGTTCATTCCAGCGGCGTCCGTCAGACTGTACGGATTTTTCTTGTTTGCGCTGTTTGTCATGGCATGCGGTCAGGGGGTTCTGGAAGTGGCGGCAAATCCGTATGTGACGATCCTTGGCCCTCCCGAGAGCTCGGAGCGGCGCTTGAACTTTGCCCAATCCTTCAACTCGGTCGGCGCAGTCGTCACTCCAGTCTTTGGAGCTGCCTTCATTCTTTCCGGAGTGGAGTATTCACGCACACAGTTATCTGCCATGACTTCCGCCCAGTTGCAGGCTTACGAGGTGGCCGAGGCGAACACCGTGAAAGGGCCTTATCTAGTGATCGCGGCGCTCTTCCTCGCCGTGGCCGCGCTCATCTTCTTTTCACAGTTGCCCGAAGTCCGCGAAGCAGATGACGCCGAAGCAACACCGAATGCAGTCGAAGGTCTGCGGGGATTGTGGCCGTATAAACATCTGTTAAAAGTTGTTCTGGCGCAGTTTTTCTACGTGGGCGCACAAGTGGGCGTGGCCAGTTTTGTCATCCGTTTTGCGCAATACAGTATGCCGGGACTGCCCGAAAAGCAGGCAGCAAATTATCTGAAGCTGCACTTGCTGGGATTCATGATTGGCAGATTTGCCGGCTCGGCGATGATGAAGCGCATCGCAGCTTCCCGCCTGCTCTCGCTGTTCGGAATGTCAGCTTTGCTCTGTCTTACGGTCGTGTTGCTTGGAACCGGAGCGGCGCCGATGTGGGCTCTGGTCCTGCTCGGTTTTTTTCATTCCATTATGTTCCCGACCATTTTCGCCCTGAGCCTCAAGCAGCTCGGACCACACACAAAGCTCGGCTCTTCTCTGCTGGTGATGTCCATCATTGGAGGCGCCGTTTTTCCGGCTATCATGGGCTACATTTCCGATATGAGCAGTATTCGGTACGCATTTTGGGTTCCGTTCCTCTGCCACCTTTATGTGCTCTATTTCGCGGCGCGCGGCTACCGTCCAGCTGTTGATTTACCCAAACAAGCTGTAATGCGAAGCATTCCTGTCGAAAACTGAAGACGCCTCCGCATTCTGGTCGAGCCACAAATGGTATTTTCAGCCCACACCGCTAGGCCACACCGTGATCGACCTCAATAAAACCGATGCAAACCATGTCTATCCCGCGATGACCCGCCCGCAAGTCATCGACACCTTCATGGACAAAGTGATCAACCATCTCCGCACGCAGTCCAACCGGGTGAACATCGGTCCCATTATTCCTACGATTCCGCTGGGACATCCGATATCTGCGACTCCACCCCGTTCACCTCCAGGGCAAAATCAAAGGCACCTGCTTCAACGGTGTAATCGATGCCATCCCCGGCGAGCTACTACCCGACGTCGTCGCCGCGCTGATGAATCATCGTGAGGAGGCTGGGGCTGCTCCACGCGTTTTGGAGTTTGGCGCTTTCAACGTGAAAAGGGCCTCGGCCTTGAAGGCCCAACAGGTCCGACCTGTTCATGCGGCTTGCGTGTCCGGGCCAAGCTGTGGAGAATCAAGAGCTGGCCGCGAACTTAGTCAGCTGCCCGAACGCGGCGCCGGAGTCTAGAGCCATGTTCACCAAAGCCGGAATCGCGGAGTTGCACGGTGCAATGCACGAGCGACTCGGCCTTTTGCTCGGCCTTCTGCTCGACCATTTCGCGACCGTGCCGGATATTCTGCATCACAAGCCGATTCCCGGATTCGGCCACTCGTCGATCTGGAAGGGTTTCAAGTTTTGAAGCGCTGCGGTTTTGCGTTTCGAGTGTAGGGCGGAGCAAGACGGAAGATTGAGCGGGGTCTTCGCTCCTGCAATTTTCAGAATTAGGTGGAATCAAGAAGGAGTGATCCATGAGTACGCAGTCTGCAGTTCCAATTGAAAAAATGGTGTTTCGCAAAACCAACGCTCAGACGGGGCGTCACCTCGCCGTGACCCCAGCAAATAGCGCAATGCGCCATCTCTCCTACGCTCGCATCATTTTGGACGCTGCTAAACCACTTGTGTCCTTCTCCAACGGAACGCAGGAAACAGGACTGATATGCCTGGCAGGAAACGGCACGGTGAAGATCGCGGGAAACGAATACAATTTGGGACAATTCGACGCGATCTACATTCCCCGCGATTCCGCCATCGAAGTGTCGACCAAGACCACCGTGGATTTCGCCGAGTTCTCGGCCGGCGTCAAAGGGAAATACCCTTTGAAAGTCGTTCGCTACGCCGACGTAGCCAAGGACCCCGGCATGAAATTTGTCACCGGGAACCCCGGCTCCAGACGCGAGTTGAATGTGCTGATTGCCAACAATGTGGAAGCGGGCCGTCTGATCGCAGGTTTCACCTCTTCCGATCCGGGAAACTGGACCAGCTGGCCGCCCCACGAGCACGCCCAAATGCTGGAAGAGATGTATGTGTACTTTGACATGCCGGAGCCAGCCTATGGCCTTCAGTTGGTCTACAACGACACTCACTATCCGGAATTGGTGACCGCGGTGCGCGACGGTGATGCCGTGTTGATGCCCAACGGATATCATCCCAATGTTTCCGTGCCGGGACATCGGATCGCTTTTCTCTGGGCCATGGCCGCACACAGAGAAGTCGAAGGCCGGCAATTCGGTGTGGTTAACGTCCAACCGGAATTTCAACAAATCGGTTCAGGCCTGGATGCGGCACGGAAATAACCGGCCGGGTAAAACCCAGGAAGAAGTCGAAATCAATGGCGGATCAGAACTCGATCGTCGAAGCGCAGTCCGGCGGACCTGGTGACGCTTCCGCATCTTCGTCGACTGACAAACCGAGCGGAGGCGTCTTCGCGGGAAACTTTCGTTGGGTCATCTGTGGGCTCTTATTTTTCGGGGTGACGAAGAATTACATGGACCGTCAGGTCCTCGGTGTGCTCAAGGGGCCGCTGCAGCGCGAGTTCGGCTGGAATGAAATCGACTACGGGAACCTGGTGTTCGCCTTTCAGGCGGCCTACGCGCTGGGTATGATTTTTGTCGGCCGCCTGATTGACCGGTTTGGCACTCGCATTGGTTACGCCATTGCCATGGTTTTCTGGAGCCTCGCCTCAATGGGCCACGCGATCGCGTTCTCACTTCCCAGTTTTCTTGTAGCCCGAGCTGCCTTGGGATTCGGTGAGGCCGGAGTCTTCCCGGCCAGCATCAAGTGCGTTGCGGAATGGTTTCCAAGAAAAGAGAGGGCCCTAGCAACCGGAGTCTTCAACGCGGGGACCAACATCGGCGCAATCGTTACGCCACTCATCGTACCGTGGATTGTCGTACATCTTGGCTGGCGCTGGGCATTCTTGCTAACCGGCGCGCTAGGCTTTGCCTGGCTCATTCTCTGGCTATGGCTCTATCGAAATCCCGAACAGCATCCCTACTGCACCAGCGGCGAAAGAAGGTACATTCAAAGCGACCCTGTGGCACAGGCTGGAAAAATCAAATGGCGCCAGCTTCTGCCTCACCGGCAAATGTGGGCGTTTGCCGCCGGGAAATTCATGATTGACCCCATCTGGTGGTTCTATCTTTTCTGGATCCCGGACTATTTGCAGAGAGCGCATGGCCTGCGTCTCACGCAGATCGGCCTGCCGATTGTGGT
>Ga0182024_10019365_pt1 | contig 12556 bp, 10 predicted proteins | sample P32metaG_FD_120480 | JGI IMG/M metagenome (GOLD analysis project Ga0182024, IMG submission 120480) | Permafrost microbial communities from Stordalen Mire, Sweden - P3-2 metaG (Illumina Assembly) | ecosystem: Environmental > Terrestrial > Soil > Wetlands > Permafrost | place: Sweden: Stordalen... | reverse complement strand
CTGACCTGCCTCAGCCTGACCGAACGGCGGCTGGCCCGACGGGGACTGACCGAATGAGAGCTGGTCTGCCTGAGGCTGGCCGAATGAGGGCTCGCCTGCCTGAGGCTGCCCAAACGTTGGCTGACCTGCCTGAGGCTGACCGAACGAGGGCCGGCCTGTCTGACTGGCCGACCTGGGCTGCGCCGGGGCGCCAGATGCAGGGAACCGGCCCCCGCGGCGCCGCGCCACCCCGCCGAGCCCGGTCTTGCTGAACGGGATCCGGAATCCGATGAAGGCCGCGATCAGCCAGAAGAGGAGCGTGAGGCCGCCGAGTGAGTGCGGGTAAGCCTGAATGATGAGGTTCAGGTGCCCAAGAATGGAACCCACGCTCACGCCGGCCCCGGCCAGCGCAAAGACCAGCGCGAGGAAGCTGCCGAACGCGCAGCCGAGCACGGCAAGCACCGCGCTCGCGATAGCGGCTAGCGGATCACGGCGCCGGAACCGCGCCACGGCGGACCCGACTGCGAGCCCCATGAGCACCGCTACGATGGAGAACTGGTGCTTGGAGATGTAAGCGACCAGCCCCCATACGACGGCACCCCCGATCGCCGCGCCAAGCCCGCAGACCAGGGCCAGGCCGAGGCTGCCTCTTGCGGGGGCAGGCGGGGCAGTGCCGTAAGGCGTCATCGGATTATCCTTTATAGGGTGGTTGCTGGCAGTCGGGTAGCTGCTGGCAGCAGCCTAGGCCAGCGGGCCAGCTCGTGGCCGGCGATGCAGCCGGTGGCCGGCAATGCGGCCGCCTGCGCCGGCTGCGGGCGCGCGAGCCGCGCGGAGACCGGACGGCTGCGGCCGGCCTTCCGGTAGGTTCAGGTCGGGCAGGCGGCGCGATGTGCGCAGCCGCCGGAGTGATCACATGACGAGGAGAGCGCTGCAGTGACTGTCCGGGTGGGGATCAATGGGTTTGGCCGTATCGGGCGCAACTTCTGGCGGGCCGTCCAGGCCGGCGCGGGCGCCGCAAGCGGCATCGAGATCGTGGCGGCGAATGACCTGACCGACGCAGCGACGCTGGCGCACCTGCTGAAGTACGACACCGTGCTCGGCACGCTCGGCCTGGACGTGAGCGTGCACGGCGACGTGATCAGGGCCGGGGACACCGACATCAGGGTGCTCGCGGACCGGGATCCGGCCGCACTGCCCTGGGGCGACCTCGGGGTGGACGTCGTGGTCGAGTCCACCGGCCGGTTCAACAAGGCGGTCGATGCGCGGAAGCACATCGACGCCGGCGCCAGGAAAGTCGTCATCTCCGCCCCGGCCACGGGCGAGGACATCACCATCGTGATGGGAGTCAATGACGGCCAGTACGACCCGGCCAGCCACGACATCATCTCCAACGCATCCTGCACGACCAACTGCGTGGCGCCGATGGCGAAGGTGCTGATGGACAGCTTCGGAATCGTCAAGGGCATGATGACCACGATCCACGCCTACACCAGCGATCAGGTACTCCAGGATTTCCCGCACAAGGACCTGCGCCGCGCCCGCGCCGCCGCCCAGAACATCATCCCGACCAGCACGGGCGCGGCCAAGGCCACCTCGCTGGTGCTGCCCGAGCTCAAGGGCAAGCTGGACGGGATGTCGATGCGGGTGCCCGTCATCGACGGGTCCGTCACCGACCTTGTGGTCCAGCTCGGCCGCGAGGCAAGCGTGGACGAGGTGAACGCGGCCTACCAGGCCGCGGCCGAGGGTCCGCTGAAGGGCTACCTGCACTACACCAGCGACCCCATCGTGTCGTCCGACATCGTCGGCACGCCCTACTCCTGCACCTTCGACTCCCTGCTCACCATGGCATCAGGTGACCAGGTCAAGGTGATCGGCTGGTACGACAACGAGTGGGGCTACTCGAACCGGCTGGCCGACCTCACCGCCTACGTGGGCACCCAGCTGCCTGGCCGTTCATGAGGGGAATCGACGACCTGGATGTCCGCGGCCAGGTCGTGCTGCTCCGCGCTGACGTCAACGTGCCGCTGGACGGTGCCGCGATCACCGATGACGGCAGGATCAGGGCCAGCCTGCCGACCATCACCAAGCTGGCCGGACGAGGCGCGCGGGTGCTCATCTGCGCGCACCTGGGCAGGCCGAAGGGCACGTCGTACGGTGAGCGCGCCGAGGGCGGCCCGTCCCTCGGGCCGGTCGCCGGCCGGCTTGCCGAGCTGCTCGGCCGCGAGGTCACGCTGGCCGGGGACGTAGCCGGCCCGGGCGCCGCCGAGATCGCCGCCGGCCTGGCGGACGGCCAGATCGGGATGCTGGAGAACGTCCGCTTCGAGCCCGCCGAGACCAGCAAGGACGACGGGCAGCGGGCCGAGCTCGCCGCCCGGCTCGCGACGCTGGCCCAGCTGTACGTGGGCGACGGGTTCGGCGCGATGCACCGTAGGCATGCGAGCGTGTATGACCTGCCGGAGCTGCTGCCGCATGCGGCGGGCTACCTGGTGCTCGCTGAAGTCGCCGTGCTGCGCAGGCTCACCCAGGACCCGGCCAGGCCCTATGTCGTGGTGCTCGGCGGCTCGAAGCCGTCGGACAAGCTCGCCGTCATTGACAGCCTGCTCGGCCAGGCTGACCGGCTGCTGATCGGCGGCGGGATGTCCTACACGTTCCTGAAGGCCCAGGGGCACGAGGTCGGCAGGTCCCTGCTCGAGGCGGACATGATCCCGCGCGTAGCCAACGTGCTGCAGGAGGCCGCCCGCCGCGGCGTCGAGGTAGTGCTGCCTGTTGACCTCGTCGGCGCCGCCAGCTTCGCACCCGGCGCCGCGCATGACATCTTCCCGGTGACCGGCTTTCCCGCCGACCGGGAGAGCCTTGACATGGGTCCCGCCACCCGGGCAATCTTCGCCGCGAAACTGGCGGACGCGAAGACGGTGTTCTGGAACGGGCCGGTCGGGGTATTCGAGTTTCCCGCTTTCGCCGCGGGCACCAGGGCGGTGGCCGAGGCGATCAGCCACGTCGACGGGCTGACCGTTGTCGGCGGGGGGGACTCCGCCGCGGCCGTGCGCGCCCTGGGCTTCGAGGACAGCGCCTTCACGCACATCTCGACCGGGGGCGGGGCCAGCCTGGAGTATCTCGAGGGCGGGCAGCTGCCAGGCCTGGCCGTGCTCGCGGACGCCCGTTGAGCCGCGGCCAGGCTGCCAGGAAGCCGCTGATCGCCGGCAACTGGAAGCTGCATAACAACCATCTTGAGGCGATCGCGCTGACGCAGAAGCTCGCCTTCACCCTGACCAGCAAGGATTTCGCCGCCACCGACGTCGCCGTGCTGCCGCCGTTCACCGCGCTGCGCAGCGTGCAGACCCTGGTGGGAGCGGACAAGCTGCCGCTCGGCTACGGCGCGCAGGACATCTCGCAGCACGACGCCGGGGCCTATACCGGCGAGATTTCCGGCCCGATGCTGGCCAAGCTGGGCTGCGGGTACGCGCTGGCCGGCCACTCGGAACGGCGCCGGTATCACGGTGAGGACGACGGCCTGGTGAGCGGGAAGGTACGGGCCGCGCTGCGGTCCGGGATCGTCCCGATCCTGTGCGTCGGCGAGACGCTGGAGATACGCGAGGCGGGCAGGCACATCGAGCACACCATCGGCCAGCTGGATGGCTCACTGGACGGCGTCACCCGCGAGCAGGCCGCTGGCGTGGTTGTCGCCTATGAACCGGTCTGGGCGATTGGCACCGGCGAGGTGGCCACTCCGCAGGACGCGCAGGAGATGTGCGCGGCCATCCGCGAGCGCCTTTCCGCCGTTCACGGGCACGCGGCCGCCAGCGTGCGTATCCTTTATGGCGGGTCGGTGAAGGCCGACAACATGGCTGCGATCATGGCGCAGTCAGACATTGACGGCGCGCTGGTAGGCGGCGCCAGCCTTGATGCCGGTGAATTCGTCAGGATCTGCAGGTATCGTGAGCTGGTCGCGGAAACCTGAGCAGCGCGCCCGGAAGGACGAGAAGAAGCAGTGGTCATCGGAGTCTCTATCGTCCTCATCATCACGAGCCTGCTGATGATGCTGCTCGTTCTCCTGCACAAGGGCAAGGGCGGCGGCCTGTCAGACCTGTTCGGCGGCGGTATCTCGTCGTCCCTTGGTTCGTCATCGGTGGTCGAGCGGAACCTGGACCGGATCACGATCTTCACCGGCGTCCTGTGGTTCATCTGCATCGTCGTGCTCCTCCTGCTGAATCGCTGACGACGCAGGCAGGCTCAGGCACACAGGGCTCAGGCATGCTGGGTCAAGCTGGTCATGGAGGGCAAGGGGTGAGCAGTGAGTAGTGGCAATGCCATCCGCGGCAGCCGGGTAGGCGCGGGACCGATGGGCGAGGCTGAGCGCGGTGAGGCCGCGCCGCGAGTGCGGGTCTCGTTCTGGTGCTGCAACAGGCATGAGACCATCCCGAGTTTTGCGAGCGACGCGGCGGTACCCGAGACGTGGGACTGCCCGCGCTGCGGTTTCCCGGCCGGCCAGGACGAGGCGAACCCGCCGGCCCCCCCGCACGCCGAGCCCTACAAGACGCACCTCGCCTACGTGAAGGAACGGCGCAACGACACCGACGGCGCCGCGATCCTCGCCGAGGCACTCGACCGGCTCCGCAAGGGTGCGTGACCGCTCCGTTCCGGCCCTCATGGTCCCTGGATCGCTCTTCCTGGCCGGTCCCTTCCTGGCGCGGCCCCGCTGACCGCGGGTCAGTGCGCGAAGCCGCCGCGACTGCTGCCCTCGGGCAGCAGCGGCACCGGCGGGGTGGGGTGCGCGGCCAGCACCTCGACCTGCGTCCGCAGGTCGGCGAGGAACTCGTCGGCCAGGTCCATGCTGAAGCCGTTGCGCACCACGATCCTGATCACCGCCGTGTCCTGCAGGTCCGCGGGGAAGGTGTAAGCGGGAACCAGCCAGCCCCTCTGCCGGAGCCGCTCGGACAGGTCAAACACGGTGTAGGTGCCGGGGTCACGCAGCCGGAACGCGAAGACAGGGAGATCGTCACCGTCGGTGAGCAGCTCGAACGGTCCCATCGCGGCAACCTGCGACGACAGGTGCATCGCCACGTCCTGGCTGGCCTGCTGCACTCGCCGGTAGCCCTCGAAGCCGAGCCGCAGGAAGTTGTAGTACTGCGCCGCGACCTGGCCGCCGGGCCGGGAGAAGTTCAGCGCGAATGTCGGCATATCGCCGCCGAGGTAGTTCACCCGGAAAATCAGGTCATCGGGGAGAGCGCTGACGTCCCGCCAGACCACCCAGCCGACGCCGGGATAGACGAGGCCGTACTTGTGCCCTGACGCGTTGATCGATGCCACCCGCGGCACCCGGAAATCCCACTCCAGGTTCGGCTGCAGGAACGGCGCGACGAAGCCGCCGGACGCGCCGTCGACATGGACCGGCACGTCGTGGCCGTGCTCCGCCTGCAGGCGGTCAAGTTCCTCGCTGATCTGCCGGACCGGCTCGTAGCTGCCGTCCATCGTCGAGCCCATCACCGCCACCACGCCGATGGTGTTCTCATCGCACTGGGCGGCCGCGGTCGGCCCGGTCAGGTGCAGCCGGCCCGGGGCCATCGGCACCAGCCGCGGCTCTACCTGCCAGTACCGGCAGAACTTCTCCCAGCAGACCTGGACGTTGGCGCCCATTACCAGGTTAGGGGCGGTCGTGGCCGCGCCAGCGGCGCTCCGGCGGGCGCGCCACCGCCACAGCAGCGCCATTCCGCCGAGCATGCAGGCCTCGCTGGACCCGGTGGTCGAGCAGCCGGTCGCGGCGGCTGCATCGGCCGCGGCGCTGGTGGTGGCCGGCGCGTGCCAGAGGTTCGCGAGGATGTTGACGCAGCGCCGCTCCAGCTCGGCGGTCTGCGGGTACTCATCCTTGTCGATCATGTTCTTGTCGAAGCACTCGGCCATCAGCTGCTGGGCCTGCGGCTCCATCCAGGTGGTGACGAACGTGGCCAGGTTAAGCCGCGCGTTGCCATCCAGGATCAGCTCGTCCCGCACCACCTGCAGCGCGGTGTCGGGCAGCATGCCGCGGCGCGGCATGGTGTGGCGCGACACCGGGAATCCCTCCACCCGGACGTAAAGCGGATTGATGTCCAGGTCATCGCCGTCGGGCGCGGTCTTCGCATCGTGCAGCGGCATCGCTGGCTCCCTCTCTTGCCGGTCGTGGGCGCGCTGCCGGGCCGGTCACTGTCGAGCCGCCGGACGGCGGCTAGCTGGTTTCCCGGCGCACGTACCTGCAGAGCAGGAACCCGCCGTCCTCGATCACGTGCGCCAGGCTAAGGCCGGCCTGGGACTCGGCGATGTCGTCGCCGCCCGCTGGCCCGGTGGCCAGGATGCGGCCCGCCCTGCCGCCGGCCAGTAGCGGGCTCACCGTGAGGCAGAGCTCGTCGAGCAGGCCGGCGGCGGCGATCTGGCCGAGCAGGTGCGGGCCGCCCTCGATGAGAATGCGCTGGTGGCCACGCTCCGCCAGTGCGCCGATGATCGCCGCCGGGCTCAGCATGCCGCGCCCGGCCACCACGACCTCGGCGTGCCTGGCCGCCGCGGCGCGGCGGTCAGCGGGTGCCGCGTCGGTGGTCAGCACGATCGTGCGGGCGTCCGGAGGTGCCTCGGTGAGCAGCGGGCCGTCCGGGTCCAGGTCGAGCGTGCCGGTCACCACGGCGATGGGCGGCGTCGGCGGCCGGCCCTCGCGCAGCCCGGCCCAGGCCTCCTTGGCGGTCACCGGACGGTATTTCTCCGCCCTGGCCGTGCCGGCCCCGGCCAGTATCACGTCCGCCAGGCTGCGCAGCACGGAGAACAGCTCGCGGTCGGCCTCGCCGGAGAGGCCGCCGGAGCGCCCTTGCGCAGTTGCCGCGCCATCGGCGCTCGCGACCATGTTGGCCCGTACCCACGGCCTGCCCGGGTGCGCGGCTGGCGCGGGGTAGGCGTAGAGCCGGGCAAGGCCGGCCAGCCCGGGCACCCCGGGCCCGACCGGCTCGATTGGCCCCATCGGGCCGCAGTCCGCGGTAACGGGGAAAATCTGGCGCACAGCCAGCAGTCAATCAGAGTCGCGGCCCGTCCGGATGCGACGCGCGCAAGTGACGCATGATCACGTCTGGGGCATGCGATGTCATGGCGCAGCCGAAGTTCCGGCAGATATCCGGCTATGGCGCCTGACCAGACCCGGTATGGGTACGCAGCCCGAGCATTTGGTGCAGGATGGCCCATGGATTGAAATGAGCGGCGCTGCGAAAGGAGCACGGTGCAGATCGTTGCCCTTGTCGTTTGGTATGGTACCGCCTGCTTTGGGCTTTACCTGCTCGGGGTATGGCTGTCGCACGGCGGCCTGCGGCAGCAGGCAACCAGGATCACCGTATTCCCGGCGGCGCTGATTTTCGCGCATCCCATTCTGGCCACTACCGGCCTGTCATTCTGGATCGCCTACGTCGTCACTCACCGGCTGGTGTACGCGTGGACCGGCTTCGGCGTGCTGAGCACCTCCGCCATGCTGGGTTTCGTGATGCTGACCCGGTGGCTCGTCGGGCGGGGCGGCAGGCATGCCAGGGGAGCGGAACAGCATTTCCCCGGGAAGGTCGTGGCGATGCACGGCGCGGTCGGGCTGACGACCTTCGCGCTCGTGCTGATCAGCGCCACGTTAGGCACCGGCCACTAGACCCGGCACCCCGCATGGGCATGGCCGGCCAGGCCGCTAGCCGTCGTCGCCGGGCCGGGTACCGCGAAGTACCATCATGGCGCGCCCTGCCAGCATGACCCGGCCGCCTGCCCATGCCCTGCGCCCGGGCCTGACCTGGCCAGACGTTCCAGTCTCGCCGCCCGGAGCACCAGTCTCGCCGCCCGAAGCACCAGCCTCGCCGCCCCCCGAAGGACCGGCCTCGCCGCTGACCGCAGCCGACGTATCCACCAGGATCTCCCAGACGGCCGCGAACCGGGCGCCCGGCATCATGAACTCCACCGGATCGCTGTACGCGTTGACGAGCAGCAGGAAATCGTCGTCACGGACGGCCTGGCCGTGCGGGCCGGGCTCGGTGATGGCGCTGCCGTTCAGGAATACGGCCAGTGACCGGGCATAGCTCGTGCCCCAGTCGCCGTCGGTCATCTGCTGCCCGGACGGGGTGAGCCAGACGATGTCCAGCATGCCGTCGTCGTTGCCCGGCCCCGGCGCGACCGCGGAATGGCCGCTGAAGAAGCGCCGGCGGCGGAATACCGGATGCCGCCGGCGGAGCTCGGACAGGGCGCAGGCGAATTCGAGCACATCCGCCTGCTTTGCGCCGCGTTCCCAGTCGACCCACGATATGTCGTTGTCCTGGCAGTATGCATTGTTATTGCCCTGCTGCGTCCGGCCCATTTCATCGCCGGCCGCCAGCATCGGAATCCCCTGCGAGCAGAACAGCGTCACGAGGAAATTGCGCACCTGCCTGGCCCGGAGCTGATTGACGGCAGGATCGTCAGTGGGACCCTCGGTGCCGCAATTCCACGCCCGGTTGTCGTCCGACCCGTCCCGGCCGTCCTCGCCGTTGGCCTCGTTATGCTTCCGGTCGTAGCTGACCAGGTCATGCAGCGTAAAGCCGTCGTGGCAGGTGACGAAATTCACCGAGGCAACCGGCCGCCTGCCGCTGGTCTCGTACAGGTCGCTCGATCCGGTCAGCCGGGAGGCGAACTCGGGCAGGGCGGCGGAATTGCCGCGCCACAGGTCACGCACCGTGTCCCGGTACTTGCCGTTCCACTCGGTCCACAGCGGCGGGAACTTGCCGACCTGGTAGCCGCCCTCGCCCACATCCCACGGCTCCGCGATCAGCTTCACCTGCGATACGACCGGGTCCTGCTGGACCAGGTCGAAGAACACCGACAGGCGGTCTACATCGTGCAGTTCGCGGGCCAGGGCGGAGGCGAGATCGAACCTGAACCCGTCCGCGTGCATCTCCGTGATCCAGTACCTGAGCGAGTCCATGATCAGCTGCAGCGCATGCGGATGCCGGGCGTTAAGGCTGTTGCCGCAGCCCGTGTAGTCCAGGTAGTACCGCGGATCGTCCGCCCGCAGCCGGTAGTAGGCCGCGTTGTCGATGCCGCGGAACGACAGGGTAGGACCCTGGTGGTCGGCCTCGGCGGTGTGGTTGTAGACCACGTCGAGTATGACCTCGATGCCGGCCGCATGCAGCGCCCTGACCATCGCCTTGAACTCCGTGACCTGGCCACCGGGCCTGGTCGCGGAGGAGTAGCGGTTGTGCGGGGCCAGGAAGGCGATCGTGTTGTAACCCCAGTAATTTGCCAGGCCGCGGTCCGCCAGCCCGCGCTCGGACACGAACTGGTGCACCGGCATCAGCTCGACCGCGGTGACGCCCAGCCTCGTCAGGTGCTCGATCACGGCCGGATGGGCCAGCCCCGCGTAGGTGCCGCGCTGCGCGGGCGGCACCAGCGGATGGCGCAGCGTGAGGCCGCGCACATGCGCCTCGTAAATCAGGGTCTCGTGATACGGCGTCCGGGGCGCCTGGTCACCGCCCCAGTCGAAGTGCGGGTCGATGACCACGTTCCTCGGCATGTACGGGGCGCTGTCCGTGGTGCTGATCGCCGAGCGGTCGCGCATCCGGTAGGAATACAGTGCCTCGTGCCAGCGCAGCTCGCCCTCGACGGCCTTGCCGTACGGGTCGAGCAGCAGCTTGGCCGGATTGCACCGGTGCCCCTGTTCTGGCTGGTACGGACCGTGCACCCGGTAGCCGTACCGCTGGCCTGGGCCGATCCCCGGCAGGTAGCCATGCCAGACGAAGCCGTCGACCTCGGTCAGCGCGACCCTGGTCTCCGCGCCGCTGGCGACGGCCTGGCCATCGTCGCCCGGCTCGAACAGGCAGAGCTCGACGGCCGTCGCCACCTCCGAGAACAGGGCGAAATTGGTGCCTGAGCCGTCCCAGGTTGCGCCGAGCGGGTAGGCGGTTCCCGGCCATATGCGCATCCGCCGACCCTACCCGGCCGCGACAGCGCGCGACCGGGTCAGGATGGCGGCCAGGTCGAGGCCGTCGGGCAGCATGCCGAACGGCAGGCCGGGCCCGGCCGGCCCGGCGGCGGCGCCCGGATCGAGCCGGGAGGCGCAGAACGCGTCGGCCACCGCGCCGGGCGCGTGCCGGACCAGCAGCGCGGCCTGGAGCACCTGGGCGATCAGCCCGGCGAGCCTGCGTGCCCGGTACTCGGCACCGGGGCCGGCCATCCCGGCCGCCTGGCCGGACATCGCCGGGCCGGCCGCCTCGCCGAGCGCCGCGGCGAGTTGCGCCGCCGCGCGATCGAGCCGCCGGTCCCCGCCGGCCGCGCATTTCACCTCGGCGAGCAGCGCCTCGCCCGAGTCCGGGGAGCGCGCGAGCGCGCGCAGCACATCCAGGGCCGTCACGTTGCCGGATCCTTCCCAGACCGAGTTGAGCGGCGCGTCGCGGTAGATCCGCGGCATGCCGGACTCCTCCACGTAGCCGTTCCCGCCCAGGCACTCCAGCGCCTCGGCGGCGACGGCGGGAGTTCGCTTGCATACCCAGTACTTGGCCGCCGGCAGCGCGATCCGCAGCAGCGCGGCCTCCTGGCCGTCCCCCCTGGCCGCCTTGTCGGCCGCGCCCGCCAGGCGCATCGCCAGCGTGGTCGCCGCTTCCGACTCCAGGGTGAGGTCCGCCAGAACGGCGGCCATCAGCGGATGGGTGATCAAGCTCATTCCGAACGAGCGCCGGGCGCCAGCGTAGTGCACCGCGGCGACGCACGCCTGGCGCATCGCCGCGGCGCTGCCGAGTACGCAGTCCAGCCGGGTCGCGCTGACCATCTCGATGATGGTCGCCGTGCCACGTCCCGGTTCGCCGACCAGCCAGGCGGACGCCGCGTCGTACTCCACCTCGGCCGAGGCGTTGGACCGGTTGCCGAGCTTGTCCTTGAGCCGCTGGATGCGCATCGAGTTGCGGGAGCCGTCCGGTAGCACCCGGGGCAGCAGGAAGCAGCTCAGGCCCTCCGGCGCGCGGGCCAGGACCAGGAAGAGATCGCACATCGGGGCCGAGCAGAACCACTTGTGCCCGGTGAGCTGATAGCAGCCAGATCCGGCCGGGACCGCGCGGGTGGTGTTGGCCCGCACGTCGGATCCGCCCTGCTTCTCCGTCATGGCCATGCCGGCCAGCAGGCCGGCCTTGCCGTCCGGTACGCGCAGACCCGGGTCGTAGGCCCGGGCGGCCAGCAGCGGCCCGAACCTGGCGGCGAGTGACGGCTCGTGCCGGAGCGCGGGCACCGCCGCGTAGGTCATCGAGACCGGGCAGCCGTGACCGCCCTCCGCCTGCGCCCAGACGTAGAACTTCGCTGCCCTGGCCACGTGCGCCCCGGGCGTGGCGTCCGTCCACGGCGCCGCGTGCAGGCCATGGCGCACCGCGGTCTCCAGCAGGGCGTGCCAGGCCGGGTGGAATTCGACTTCGTCGATCCGGTTGCCGCGCGAGTCATGGCTGCGCAGGACCGGCGGGTTCTCGTTCGCCAGCCGCGCCTGCTGCTGGGTTTCCCCGGCGCCGGCCAGGCTGCCGAGCTCATGCAGCTCGGCGGCGGCCCACGGCGCGCCCTCGCGGCCGAGCGCGGCGAGCAGCGCGGGGTCGTCGGCGACGTCATGCCCGGCCAGCGGCGCCACCTGGTTCAGCACGTCGTGCGTGCGGTACGGGGCGGCAGGCACCGGGGAAGCGGCCGTTATCGGCGTAGCGTGCGTTTCCGGGGCAGCGGGGGTCATCGGTGCGCCGGGCGTCATCGAGCGGGGGTCATCGGGGGCGGAGGTCATCGGCAGCTCCCTATCTCGATGCGGATATCCCCTGCCAGGCGCCGGCCATGCGCCCGGGCCGCGCGATGGCCGCCGCGTACCTGAGCAGGATGAGCCGCGCCACCTCGGGGGCCGCGCCGAGCGCCCCGGACACCGCGGTGGCACCCGCGGCCAGCGACGACTCGGCGACCTGATCGGCGAAGCGCCCGGGGGCGAGCAGGTAGATCGCTACCATCACGGCCGGCCCGCCGGCCCGCCGCAGGGCCGATACCGCCTCGGCCGGCGTGGGCGAGCCTGCCGCGGCATAGGCAGGAACGACCGCGCGCCAGCCCCTGGCGGCCTGCCAACGCGCGGCGATCCCGGCGATGGCGGCGTTAGCGGCCGGGTGGCGGGACCCGGCCGAGGCGAGCACCACCGCGATATCGCCGGGTGCCCCGGGCAGCGGCCTGGCCTGCACACCGGGCAGCGGTCGCGCCTGCATTCCGGGCAGCGGCCTGGCCTGCATAGCGGGCAGCGGTACCGCCGGTGATCCCGGCAGCGGCACCGCGCGGGGGGATCCCCGGCCGCCCGGCACCGGCCGGGCTGGCTGCGTTATTCCTGGGTTTGTTGTCGCTCTCGCGGCGGGCGCGCCGCACTCGGCCAGGCGGCGGTCCAGGGCGCGCAGCAGCAGCGGATGCGGGCCGAGCGGGTCGCCGTAGCGCAGGCTCAGCCCGGGGTGAGCGCCGGCGGCCTCGGCGAGCAGCGCGGGCAGGTCGATCTCGCTGTGATATGCCGCGGTAAGGAGCAGCGGCAGGACGACGATGCGGCGCCCGCGCCCGGCTGGCCCCGGGCCGGCCGGGCCGG
>Ga0182024_10019364_pt1 | contig 12557 bp, 11 predicted proteins | sample P32metaG_FD_120480 | JGI IMG/M metagenome (GOLD analysis project Ga0182024, IMG submission 120480) | Permafrost microbial communities from Stordalen Mire, Sweden - P3-2 metaG (Illumina Assembly) | ecosystem: Environmental > Terrestrial > Soil > Wetlands > Permafrost | place: Sweden: Stordalen... | reverse complement strand
TCCTTCGTGGCCGCGAACGCGGCAATGGTGTCCATGATCAGGCCGAGGTTGCCGAGGAGCTCCTCGGGCGGACGTCCGACCAGCGCGATGGCGGCCGGGAACCCTTCTCCGACCATCCACGCGAGCAATCCGGCCGCGTTCGGCGCGAGGGTGATCATCTCCCAGCCGCTCTTGGCGGGGACCACCTTGTAGGCACGGGTCCAATGGAGCGAGCCCTGGCGCTCCGCCACCTTGGGGAAGGGGAGCAAGTCGTCGAACCAGTACTGGAAGAACAGTTGCTCCACAGTGGCGGTGACGGCCTCGTGGAGGGAGACATCGACAAGCTGGCCGGTGCCGGTGATCCGCGCCGCGTGCACGGCCGCGAGGCCAGTGATCGCGCTGATGAACCCGGCAGTGTTGAATGCCTGCCGCCCCCACGGTGCGATGGGCTCGTCGGGCAGCCCGCAGAGGGAGAGCACGCCACCGAGCGCCGAAGCCACGAGATCGGTGGTCTGCCATCCGGCGCGCGGCCCCGTCCGCCCGAATGGGGTGAGCGAAACCTGCACCAGGGTTGGGTTGGTGGCGATCAGGTCCGGGTGATCGAGACCGGCCTCGGCCAGCGCGCCCGGGGGTTGGGTCTCGACGATGAGGTCGGCGCGCGAGGCCAACTCCGCGTAGGAAGCGCGCCCAGGCTCTTCAGTGAGGTCGAGGTCCACGCGGACCTTGCCACCGTCGTACCACCAGTCGAGGAGGCCGCCGCGGGCAGCCGCGTCGGGCGCCGACATGTCGGGTCCGCGCGTACCGGCGCCGCCGAACCGGATCACCGACGCGCCGGACTCGGCGAGCAGCTTTGTCGCGAAGCGTCCGCTGTCGTCGGTGAGGTCGATCACCCGAAGGCCCTCGAGCGGACCCAATGCCATGCCACCCTCCTCGCTCGGGAGGTTCAGGCTACGCACCGAAGCGGATCGAAGGCGAACGACGTCGTGCGGGCTCGTGGTCGCCGCCCCTTCTTCCTCGACCTTGGGTGTGCGGGACGTACGACTTCGTAGGAAAGGCGCTACAAACTTCCCAGTTCTCGCCGGGCGGGGGCGACCAGGGTCAAATCAGTCGCGGTCCCGAAGCGATGCGTCGGAGCTTGTCGGGATTGCGCACCACCCGCACGGTCCGGACCAGTCCGTCGGCCATTTCGAAGGCAGCCACGAAGTCCATCTCCCCGTTGAGCCAGGCGATCACGCCGGGTTCCCCATTGATGGTGGCGTGCTCGGTGGTCATCTCGTTGCGGTAGCGCTGGGCCAAGCTGGTGAGGAACCGGGCCACCCGGGTCGGGCCCACCACGGGCCGACGGGCCGCGTATCGGTTGGCTCCGCCGTCGGTGATGCAGACCACGTCGGGGGCCAGCCGAGCGAGCACGGCGTCCATGTCCCCGAAGCCAAGAGCCACCAGCACCTCATCGACCACGTGGCGATCCTCCGGCCGGGCGCGCACGTGGCCCTGGCGCAGGGCGCGTCGGGCTCGGCTGGCGATCTGGCGGCAGGCGGCCGGGGTCTTGTCCACCGCCCGGGCGACGGCCGCGAAGGGAACCTCGAACACGTCGGCCATGAGGAACACGGCCCGCTCGACGGGGTCGAGGCGGTCCAGCAGGGTGAGGAACCCGAGAGTCAACGAGTCGGCCAGCTCGGCGCGCTCCTCCGGGCCCGGGTCGGTCACCACCGGCTCTGGCAGCCATGGACCCACATACGTTTCCCGATCGTGGTGGGCCCGGCGGAGCCAGTCGATGGCCACTCGAGTGGTGACGGTGGTGAGCCATGCCTCGGAGGAGTCCAGCTCGGCGTCGTCGACGGCGCACCAGCGTGTCCAGGCTTCGGAGACGATGTCTTCCGCGTCGGCGACGCTTCCCACCATCCGGTAGGCGAGTCCGATCAGGCGGGGTCGCTCCCGGCTGAAGAGGTCCTCGGCTTCCACGATGGCTGCCTCAGGGCCTCAGGGCTGGTGCCTGCTCGAGGTTCCGCAGGGCCTCCCGGGCGGCCTGGTGGCCGCTGGCGATGGCGGCGTCGGCCAGGAGGCCCTCGGGGCCGACCCAGTCTCCGGCAATGTAGATGCCCGGCTGGCCGCTGTCGGTGACGCGAGGCCGACCGGGCACGCCGCCGTCGGCGGCCCGGGGGGTGCTGCCCGCGACCACGAGGCGGGCTTGGAAGCGGCTGGTCTCGATGTCGGCGGTGTCGACCCCGAGGCGGCCGACATGGTCGTCAAGGCTGCGCCGATCGCTGTCTGCGTCGGTGGCCCCGTAGCGGATGGCCTGCACCACCGCCCGACCCTCGGGGGCCAGGCGGGCGGGTGGCCCGGCGACCACGCCCAACAGGGGCTGGTCGGCGCTCAGGGCGTAACCGGGGCTGGGCACCCGGGTGAGGCCGAGGTCGAGGCAGGCGGCGGTGACCGGCCGGCCGAGCTCGGGCCAGCCCGGATCGGCGGGAAGCAGGGCGCGGGTGGCGGTGGGGGTGCCGGGAGCGACGATCACCCGTCGGGTCCGCAGGACGGCGTCGGTCGTGCGAACCACGACGTCATGGCCGTCCGGTTCGAGCGACGCCACCTTGCAACGGTTTTCGACCTGGACCCGGCGGGACAGCCCTTCGAAGAGCTGCGCCCAGCCCCCGTGCAGGTACAGCACTCCAGCCCGGCCGCCGATCTGGAGCTGGCCGATGGCGGCGTCGGCGGAGAGCTCGGCGGTGTCGGCGACATATGTGGACAGGCGGATGAGGGCGCGCACAATGACGGCCACGTCGGGGCGCATGTTGTGCTCTGCGATCCATTCGTCCACCGTCGTACCCGACAGCTTGGCCGGGCGCATGGCGGGCAGCAGGCCCAGCAGCCTTACGAACTGGGCCTTGGAGGCTGCGCCCATGGCGGTGGTACTCATCAGGCTGGACGGGCCGGTCGGCATGACGTGAAGCTCGCCGTCCTTGAGCAGCTTGTAGCGCGGGAAAGGCCCGGGAGCGCCGTCGGGCTCCACGCCCAGCGAGCAAAGGATCTTTGCGCCGGGCCCGCCCCTGTAGAAGGCATGGGCCCCCATGTTGAACACGTAGCCAGCCTTGGCCACTGTGCGGGCCCGACCGCCCGTTTGGTGGGCCTCCAAAACGATGGTGTCGGCTCCTCCGGTCGCGGCGGTGGCACCGGCCGTCAGGCCGGCCAACCCGGCACCTACCACGATCACGTCCCAATCGGTCCTCATGACCAAATTGACGGATGACCTCGCGAGTTGTGACAAGAAATCTCCGGGCCCTATGCGACGTCGGTTCGCAACGCCCGCGACGCCCGCTGACGACCCAACATCGGGGTCCTTCCGCCAGAATCCCAGTTCAGGGCCCGTGAACACCCGTCGCTTTGTCAAGTAGAATACTCAGTATGCTACTGGATTGCCCGCCAAAGTGAGCGTCAAGCACGCCCTCCTGGCCCTCCTCAGCGAGGGTCCCAAGTACGGCCTTCAGCTGCGCCACGAGTTCGAGGCTGGCACCGGGGAGGTCTGGCCCCTCAACGTCGGGCAGGTGTACACGACCCTGCAGCGCCTCGAGCGTGACGGCCTGATCGAATCCGATGACGCCGACGACGATGGGCCGCAGAGGGGCTTTCGCATCACGGCGCCGGGCGAGGAGGAGCTCGACCAATGGCTCCACACGCCGCCCGACCTCAGCCAGCCGCCCCGCGATGAGCTCGTCATCAAGGTGCTCATCGCCCTGCGTGTCTCCGGGGTCGACGTGCACGAGGTCATCCAGTCTCACCGGCGCTACCTGGTCGAGCTGATGCAGCAATGGACTCGGCTGAAGGAGGACGAAGCCAACTTCGACCTGAGTTTCGCCCTCGTTGTTGACGCCGAGTTGTTCCGCCTCGACTCGGTGGTGCGCTGGCTCGACGCGGCCGACGGCCGCCTCAAGCGCGCCGAATTCGACAAGTCGTTCCCCGGGGCCGCCGGATCGCGGGCGGCACCGGGCCTTCCCAAGATCCGACGGAGAGTAGGAGTCCCCCGATGAGCTTCCTTGAACTGCACGACGTGTCCAAAACCTACGGGGAGGGACCCTCCCAGGTCCATGCCCTCGAACACATCAACCTCGAAGTGGAAGCGGGCAGCCTGGTCGCCGTCATGGGCCCGAGCGGCTCCGGCAAGAGCACCCTGCTGACCATTGCCGGCAGCCTCGAGGACCCGAGCCGCGGCGAGGTGATCGTCGGTGGCGTCGCGCTGTCGCATATGTCGCGTGACGACAAGGCCCGCCTGCGCCGGCGCTCCATCGGCTTCGTGTTCCAAGACTTCAATCTGCTACCCGGCCTCACGGCGGCCGAGAACGTCTCGCTGCCCCTCGAGCTCGACGGCCTGCGGGCCAGCAAGGCCAAGGCCACCGCGATCAAGATGCTCGACGAGCTTGGCTTGGCCGACCGCGCCGGCGCCTTCCCCGACGAGCTCTCGGGCGGCGAGCGCCAACGCGTATCGATCGCCCGTGCCATCGTCGGCGAGCGCCGGCTCCTGCTCGCCGACGAGCCTTCGGGCGCCCTCGACTCCACCAACGGCGAGGCCGTGATGCGCATGGTGCTGGCGGCCTGCCGTGAGGGCGTTGCCGCCGTGGTCGTCACCCACGATGCGCAGCTGGCTTCGTGGGCCGACCGCGTCATGTTCATCCGGGACGGACGCATGGTCGACCAGACCACCAAGCCGATCGGTCCTGAGGCCCTGGTGGCCCGGGCGAGCCAATGACCACCGTCATCGAACGGCCGACGGTCACCGTCGACATCACCCGCGGCGAGAGCGGTCTGGCCGCCCGCAAGGCGGTCACCCGTTGGGCTTGGCGCCTGTTCCGCCGTGAATGGCGCCAGCAGCTGCTGGTGCTGTGCCTCATCGTCCTCGCCGTGGCCGCCCTCGTCGTCGGCGCCACGGTCTCGACCGACTCGCCCGCGCCGGCCGGTGCCGGCTTCGGCACCGCGCAGTACCAGGCCAACATCTCCGGATCCCCCGCCCACGATCTGAGCCGCCTGTCCTCTCTCTCGCACTCCTTCGGGAAACTCGACATCATCGAGAACGACGCGATCCGCGTCCCCGGCTCGCTGCTCACGTTCGACTTCCGCACCCAGAACCCCAAGGGCCCCTTCGGGCAACCCATGCTCCAGCTCCTGTCGGGCCGCGACCCGACGCTTCCGGGCGAGGTCACCATCACGCAGGGCGTGGCCCAAGACTTCAACCTCAGGGTCGGCAGCGTGTGGCACTTCCAGGGCAAAAGCTGGCTGGTCGAGGGCACGGTGCAGAACCCCCAGAGCCTGCTCGACGAGTTCACCCTGGTGGCGCCCGGTCAGCTGCCGTTGACGTCGAGCACGCAGATCACTGCGCTCTTCGACGACCACACCGGCCTGGCGCCCAGGGGCAGCGACATCGCCTCGGCGGCCAGCGCCAACGCCAACGCAGCCAACACCGGCATCATCGATCCGGCCACCGTCACTCTGCTGCTCGCCGTCATCGGCATGATCCTCATCGGCCTGGTCGCCATCGCCGGGTTCACCGTGCTGGCCCAGCGCCGCCTGCGCTCCATTGGCATGTTGCAGTCGCTCGGCGGCACCGACCGCCACGTCCGCTTTGTCGTGCGTGCCAACGGTGCCGTCGTCGGCGTGGTGGGGGCGCTGCTCGGCGCCGTCCTCGGCTTCGCCGTGTGGGCCGCCTACCGGCCCCATCTCGAGGCGAGCTCGCATCACGCCATCGGGCTGTTCCAGCTGCCGTGGAAGGTGCTGATCATCGCGATGCTGATCGCCATGGTCACACCCTTCCTGGCCGCCAGCCGCCCGGCCCGCACCATCACCAAGGTGCCCATCGTCAAGGCCCTGTCGGGCCGGCCCGCGCCGCCCAAGCCGGCGCATCGCTCCGCCGTTCCGGGGCTGGTGCTGCTGGTCGCTTCCTTCGCCCTGCTCGGCCTGGCGGGCGGCCAGCGCGCTGGGGGCGGGGGCGCCCCCGCGGCACCGTTGGTGGGCGGCTTCGTCTGTCTGATCGCGGCCATCATCCTGCTGGCCCCCATCACGGTCGGGCTCCTCGGCCGCGTCGGCCGCCGCCTGCCCGTCACCCCCCGACTGGCGTTGCGCGACCTGGCCCGCTACCGCTCCCGCTCGGGCTCGGCCCTGGCCGCCATCAGCCTCGGCGTGCTCATCGCCGTCGTCATCTGTGTGGCCGCCAGCGCCCGCTATAGCGACGTGCTCGACTACGCCGGGCCCAACCTGTCAAGCAATCAGCTGGTGGTCAGCGCCGATGTGGCACCGCCACCGGGCTCGATCACCATCCAACCCAAGGGCGTAAACGGCCCCGCGACCCCGACCGCGGCCATACCGAGCATGGCCAAGCAGACGAGCGTGGCCGACGGCATCGCCCACTCCCTCGGTGCGGCCCACGGCGCCGTTCCCCTCGAGGGGGCGCCGGCGGGGCTGCAGTACGGCCTCGTCGCGGCCAACAACGTCCAGTTCAACGGCCAGATCTACGTCGCCACGCCCCGGCTGTTGCGGGCACTCGGAATCTCGCAGAGCCAGATCAACCCCAGGGCCGACTTCCTCACCGCGCGCCCCGGCCTCGACACGCTGGCAAACATCCAGATGATCTGGGGCAACCAGTCTTCCGGGCAAGGCGGCCCCGGTGGCGGCCCCGAGGTGCAACCCGGCTTCGGATCGACGGTGCCATGCCCGGCCAGCTCGTGCCTGGCCAACCCCGTCATCGAGTACCTGCCGCAGCTGCCCGCGGGGACATCGGCCCCCAACACCCTCCTCACCGAGCACGCCATCTCACAGTTCCACCTGCAGGGCCAGGCCTCCGTTTCCGGATGGTTGATCTCTTCACCGGGAGCCCTCACAGCAGCCCAGATCAGCGAGGCCCGGACCACGGCCTCGACAGCGCAGTTGAGCATCGAGACCAAGAACGACCAGCCCAGCTCGTGGGAGGTCGTCGACTGGGCCACCGCGGCCGGCATCGCCCTCGCCCTGGCCATCTTGGTCATGACGGTGGGGCTCATCCGGGCCGAGACGGCGAGCGACCTGCGCACGCTGGCTGCGACCGGGGCCAGCAGCTGGAGCAGGCGGTCGATCACCGCGGCGACGGCCGGCGGGCTCGCCTTCCTCGGGATGCTGCTCGGCGTCGCCGGTGGCTATCTGGCCTGCCTCGGCTTCTTCCAGAGCGGCAAGTTCGGGCAGTCCGTGTTCGCGAACCTCAGCCACGTGCCGCTGCCCAACCTGCTCATCATCGTGGTCGGCCTGCCCCTGGTGGCGGCCGTGGGCGGCTTCCTCTTCTCCGGCCGCCAACCGTCCCTGGTGAGCCGCCAACCCATCGAGTAACGACGCGACACACGGCATCCCGGATGGTTGAGGGCCAGGGTTCGCTCGGGGCTTTGTCGGCGACGCCGCCGACAATGAGTAGACAGCCTGTGGCCGCCATGGCAACGATGTATCGACGAGCGTCTCTTCACGCGCGCGTGGCGTCTCCCGAGAGCCGGCTGAGTAGCCCGTCGTGGCGCGTGCGCAGCCGGGCACGGTGACGTCCATGGACAGCGAGAATCCCGGAGCTCCCGAGGGGCGGGTGGTCGAGGCCGCGGTGGAGCGACCGGCCCGATCGGGGACCGCGTGGCGCACCCGGTCTCGCTGGCTCGTGCATCTCGGCCTCCTGGCTTTCGGCGCGGCGGCGCTCGGGACCCTCCAACTCCTCCACATCCGCAACGCCATCCATGCAGACGTGGGGTTGGTCTTCGCTGGCCTGGTTGTCGTCCACCTGGTCCAGCGCCGCCACCGGATCGTTCGGATGTTCGTGCAGCTCGGGCGCTTTCGCCCGCGGGTCGAGCGCGAGCTTCGCCTGTTGGCGTCGGATGCGATCCTCGCCTTTCTCACACTCAATGTCGTGGTTTCTGGGGTCCTCGACTGGGGCCGGGGAACCCCGATAGCCCTCCCATTCCCACGGCCGTTCGACAGGTGGCACCTGCTCTCGTCTGTCGTTCTGGTCGTGTACCTGATCGTCCACGTTTCGCGCCGGTGGAAGCGCATCCGACGGTCCACGATCCGGTAGCCAGCACCGGCGAACGCCGCTTCGGCCCCGGATTTCGGGCCCGACGGTGGCCCGGGACCGATATCGTCCGGCCATGGCGGCGTCCGAACCCGATACCTACTGCCTCCGGGTGTCGCTGCTCGCTGTGGAGCCCGAGATCTGGCGCCGCATTCTCGTGCCGGGTGCAATGACGCTTGGACAGCTGCACCGCAGCGTCCAGGTGGCCATGGGCTGGGGGAACCAGCATCTCTACGAGTTCGAGATCGGGGGTGCCTGTTACGGCCCGATGGACGAGGACGCCGACGAAGACCTCATCGACGACGCGACCGTAACGCTCGCCGAGGTGGCTTCTGTCGGGGACCGATTCGAGTACCAGTACGACTTCGGTGACGGCTGGGTCCACCAGGTCACGGTGGAGTCCACGACCTCAAGCCGTCCCGCGCCAAAGTTCGGGGTCTGCGAGGCCGGCGAGCGCTCGTGCCCGCCCGAGGATTGCGGAGGGTCCGGAAGCTATGGGCAGTTGCTCGAGGTGCTGGCCGATCCCGCCCACCCCGAGTATGTCGAAGCGCGCCAGTGGGTGGGTGCCCGCTTCGATCCGGGCCTGTTCTCCCTGGAGAAAGCCAACGCCGGGCTGCAGCGGCTGCGGTAGCAGACGTTGGAACCAGACCTGCCCTCCGGTTCCACCACCGCTTGGTGCAGATCCATGAGGCCAACGCGTTGTTCAAAGCCCCGGATCGGATCCAGCTGTTTTGGGGCATGCTTCATTCGATGAGTGGATTGACCATTTCCTATGAAGGTCCCGTTGCCCGCTTGACGCTCTCTCGACCGGAGCGACTGAACGCGCTCAACGACGAGGTTCGAAGGAGTATCTCCGAGGAACTCACCCGGCTCGAGGAGAAGCCCGATGTCCGTGTCGTCGTGTTCGACGGAGCCGGGAAGGCCTTTTCGGCTGGCGCTGATCTTCGGGCCGGCGCGTACGAACGCACCGAAGGAGCCGACTGGGCGACGCGGCGACACCACGCGGGTTCGTGGCAGCGACTGCTCGACCAACTCGGTCGACTCCCTCAGGTCACCGTTGCTCGATTGCATGGCTATGTCATCGGTGGGGCGGCCCTCCTCGCCGTTGCCTGCGACATCAGGGTTGCCGCGGACGACGTGGTTGTCCGTATCCCCGAGCTTGCGATTGGCATTCCGCTGACGTGGGCGGGCATACCGCTGCTCATTCGGGAGGTTGGAATGCCTCTGACCAGGGATTGGGTGATGACATGCCGAGACGTTCACTCCGAGGAACTCCTGCGGTGCGGCTTCGCGCAGCGCGTGGTGGCCGAATCTCGACTCGACGACGAGGTCTCGCTCGTTCTCGAACAACTGCTGGCCGTCCCGCCGGGCCCACTGGCCATGACTCGAGCCATGACCGCGACCCTCGGTCGTTGCCATCCGGCCATGTCGGCCGGATGGGCCGACGCGGACCACCTGCAGTGGGCCTTCACGGAGGCCGAATATCGGCAAGCGGCTTCTGGTTACATCGAGAAGATGAGCGGCCAAGCTCGTTGATCGGACGAATGATCGTCGTTCGAGCTCAACCCCGACGAGGCGACCACTTCCATCGACGCACGGCCACGAAGGCGCCGACGACACCCCAGATGGCAACGACGAGGAGGTCGTGCCACGCCCACGGGGACACACCCTTCCGGGAGTCGAAGGGGGCAAAGGCGGCGGCAATGAGGTGGCGCACGGGGAAGTACGAGGAGAACTGAGCCAGGCCCGACCCTGGCTTGATCGGGAACCACAGACCCGAGAGAAACAGCAGCACGAAGAAGATGATGCTGATCATCGGACCGGCCGCATCTTGATTCGGCACGAGCGTGCTCATGGCCAATCCGAGCGCAGAGAAGCACAGCATGCCGACCAGGATGGCGACCACAAAGGCGGCCACGTTGTCGGGGAAGTGGACGTTGAACCCGAGTCTCCCGACGGCGAGGAGGATGATCACCTCGACCGTGGCGATGACCATGGAGCTGAGGACGATGGCGCTGAGCAACGCCCACGTCGGAAGGGGGCTGAGTCTGAGCCTCTTCAGAAGACCCATCTCGCGTCGGTTGACCAAGGTGATGGCCAAGATGTTGAAGCAGGCTGCCATCACGCCGTAGGCGGCGAACCCTGGCACGTAGTACTGAACCAGCCTGATGTTGCCGTAGAACGAAATGCGCGTGTTCCCCGCTGAGGCTCCGAGCAGGATCAGGAACACCACCGAGAACACGACGGTGAACACGGCCCCGACCGGGTTGAGCCAGAAGGACAGCTGTTCGTAGCGGACCTGCCGGCCGACCAACCTGACGTCGCTGAGCCCTTCAAAGGAACCGAAGGCGGGAGTCGCGCTCATTGCTGGTCTCGCGTCAGCTTGAGGTAGACGTCCTCCAAGGTGACCCGGGCGACTGAGAGCCCGGGTAGGCGAAGGTGGCGGTCGAGAGCCCAGCCGCTCAGCGCATGAAGCACCGGCAGCTCATCGTCGGTCTGGATCTCGACCAGCCCGTCTGACTCTAAAAGGATCGGGACGGGGAGGTCGCTCGCAGAGATGCCCTCGGGAAGAGCGAAACGGATGGTCACGACACCCGAGTCCCGTCCACCGAGAGAGGCCGGCGTCCCGGAGGCCACGATCCGACTGTCGTTCAGCACCGCCACCCGATCGGCCAGTGCCTCCACCTCGTCCATGTAGTGGGTCGTCAGCAGGACCGTCGTGCCCTCGGAGGCAAGCTTGCGGATCAGCTCCCACGAGTCGCGACGACCGGACGGGTCGAGCCCGGTGGTGGGCTCGTCGAGGAAGAGCAGCTCGGGATTGCCCACGATGCCGAGCCCCACATCGAGGCGCCGCTGCTGGCCGCCCGAAAGGGTCTTGACCCTGGCGTCGGCCTTCTCGGTGAGCCCGACCAGGGCGATGACCTCGTCGACCGGACGGGGCGAGGGGAAATACCCGGCGTTGCGGGTCAGGACCTGGCGCACCGAGTAGAAGGGTTCGACGGCCAGCTCTTGGAGGACGACACCGATGCGGGTCCGCAGCCAACGCTGGGTCTGCCGGTTGGCCGGGTCGACACCCAGGGTTTCCACCTGCCCCGCACTCCGGTCCCGGAAGCCCTCGAGGATCTCGATGATGGTGGTTTTGCCAGCCCCGTTCGGGCCGAGGAGGGCGAAGACCTCTCCCTGGCTGACCTCGAAACTGACGTCGCTCACCGCCGGCTTGTCGCCGTAGGTCTTGGCGAGGTTCCGTACGCTTATCGCCGCCACCACGCTCATCTGATCACGTCGCCATGGTCGTGGCCACAGTGGACCGATGCCGTTCCGAGCGTCGTGTCATCTCGAGCTGCGGGATCCGGGTCCAGATCAGCCGGTGTCCTGACGCGATCCCCCCTCGGTGATGTGTCAGGACATCGGAGATCAGGTGTCGTCCGTTCCGCTGACGAGGCCATCCCACGACCAGTGGGGGATCGAGAGACCGTCGGGTACGTCGTCCTCGGAATCGTGGTAACGGGACATCGTCGTCGTGGTTGCCCACGCGAAGTAGTCGTGCAGCACCTGTCTGACCCGCTCGTTGTCGCCAAGACCGACGTCGACCAACGCCAGGTCGAAACACGCGATCGCTCGACGGTCCATGTCGTCATGCGGGCCGTTTCCGCTGTGCATCCGTACCACCGTGGTCTCGTCCCCGTAAGCGGCCGAATACGTCGTCGGTCCTTCGAGTGCCTCGGCCCAGTACGCCGCGAGCCGTTCGCTGTGCTCGGGGTGAAAGCCGTGGCTGAACGCGTGGGCCACCACCTCGTCCGCCATGACCCTGGCATGCCACGCGTGCGCCAGGCGAAGCAGGCCGGCGTCCCCACCAGCGGCTTCGTACACTGTTTCCATACTCTGCGGATCGTATCGAAGGGTCCGGGGTTTCACTTCTAGCCGCCGTGGTCATCGGAACCTGGTCCGGGTCCGCGGTGGCGATGGACGTAACCTGCGTCCAGTGGGTGCTTTGTTGCAATTGGAGGGTTTGCGCCGTTCCTACGGTCCGGTCGTCGCCCTTGACGACCTCTCGTTCGAGGTGCCCTCTGGTCAGGTGGTGGGCTTCCTCGGCCCGAACGGCGCCGGGAAGACGACCACCATGCGGGCGATCTTCGGCCTGACCGACCTGGACGCCGGCGAGGTCACCTGGAACGGCGGCCCCGTCGGGCAGGTCGAACGGCGGCGGTTCGGGTACATGCCCGAGGAGCGGGGCCTGTATCCAGGGATGCTGGTCGGCGAGCAGGTCGAGTACCTGGGGCGGCTGCACGGTCTGAGCTCGACGGAGGCGGCCGACGCAGCTGCCGTCTGGATGGAGCGGCTCGACATCGCGGACCGCCGGGACGCCAAGGTGGAGCAGCTCTCTCACGGCAACCAGCAGCGGGTGCAGCTGGCCGCGGCCCTGGTGCACGAGCCGGAGTTGCTGGTCCTGGACGAGCCCCTCTCGGGGCTCGACCCGACCGGGATCGAAGCCATCGGCCGGGTGCTCGTCGACCGGGCTCGG
>Ga0182024_10019363_pt1 | contig 12558 bp, 8 predicted proteins | sample P32metaG_FD_120480 | JGI IMG/M metagenome (GOLD analysis project Ga0182024, IMG submission 120480) | Permafrost microbial communities from Stordalen Mire, Sweden - P3-2 metaG (Illumina Assembly) | ecosystem: Environmental > Terrestrial > Soil > Wetlands > Permafrost | place: Sweden: Stordalen... | reverse complement strand
TGGTCAGCGACGATGCGCGCGTGGCGTTTCGTGACTGCCATGTGGCGCTGCTGGTCGGCGCGCGCCCGCGCGGGCCCGGCATGGAGCGCAAGGACCTGCTGCTCGCCAACGCGCAGATCTTCTCCGCGCAAGGCAAGGCACTCGATGCGGTCGCGGACCGAACGCTGCGCGTGCTGGTGGTCGGCAATCCGGCCAACACCAACGCACTGATCGCCAGCCGCAATGCGCCTGGACTGGATCGGCGCAATTTCACCGCCATGACGCGCCTGGATCACAATCGTGCGCTGTCGCAACTGGCGCAAAAGACCGGCACACACGTCAACGACATCAGGCGCCTCACGATCTGGGGCAATCATTCGTCGACGCAGTACCCGGATGTCAGTCACGCGCTGGTTAAAGGCAAACCGGCCAGCGGCCTGGTCGATCGCAAATGGCTCGAGGAACACTTCATTCCTACGGTGCAACAGCGCGGTGCCGCGGTCATCAAAGCCCGCGGTTCCTCATCGGCGGCATCGGCCGCCTCCGCCGCGATCGATCACGTGCGCACCTGGATGCTCGGCACCGCGGAAGGCGACTGGACCAGCATGGCGATCGCATCCGACGGCAGCTATGGGATCGGGGAAGGCCTGATCTATTCCTATCCGGTCAGTTGCAGCAACGGCGTGTACCAGATCGTGCAGCGACTGGCGATCGATGAGTTCAGCCGCAAACGCATGGATTTAAGCACCGCCGAGCTGAGCGAGGAGCGCGACGGCGTGCGCGAGTTACTCGGCGGCTGAAGCGCGCGTCATGGCGCGCAAGCGGCTATAGTGCCGCGCGCGACGAGTTTCACTACAGCAGGGGCGAATCAATGATTGGCGCCATCATCACCGTCTGTTTCATCGTCGCGGTGCTGTATCTCGCCTATCGGCGCCTGCCGCTGTTGTCCTTCACCAGCGCCTTCACGGTATTGCTGCTCGCCTACGGAGTTCTCGGCCATCCGGCCGGTGCCTGGCAGAGCCTGCTGTGGCTGCTGCTGGCGTGCTTCTGGCTGCTGAACCTGCGTCCGCTGCGCATCGCGCTGGTCAGCCGGCCGTTCATGCGCACCTATCGGCGCCTGCTGCCATCGATGTCCGATACCGAGCGCGACGCGCTCGAGGCCGGCACGGTGTGGTGGGAGGGGGAGCTGTTCACCGGCAATCCCGATTGGCGCAAATTGCATGCGGCTGCGGGCCCGAAACTGTCGGCCGAAGAGCAGGCCTTTCTCGACGGCCCCTGCGAGACTTTGTGCCGCATGCTCGATGACTTCGACATCACCCACTGGCGCGGCGACATGCCGCCGGAAGTGTGGCAGTACATCAAATCGCAAGGCTTCTTTGCGATGATCATTCCCAAGCGCTACGGCGGCCTGGCGTTCTCGACCTATGCGCACTCGTGCGTGCTGGTGAAGCTTGCGGGCCGCAGCGTGACCTGCGCCTCCACGGTCGCGGTCCCGAATTCGCTCGGTCCGGCGGAGCTGCTACTGCACTATGGAACCGAAGAGCAGAAAAATCATTACCTGCCGCGGCTGGCGCGCGGCGAAGACATTCCGTGCTTCGCGCTGACCGGACCGCGCGTCGGCTCGGATGCCGCAGCGATTCCCGACACCGGCGTGGTGTGCCGCGGCCAATGGCAGGGGCGGGAGGTCATCGGCCTGAAGTTCAATTTCTCCAAGCGCTACATCACGCTGGCACCGGTCGCGACCCTGGTCGGCCTGGCGTTCCGGATGTTCGATCCAGACCATCTGCTGGGCGACAAGGTCGACCTCGGCATCACCTGTGCGCTGATACCGCGCGACACGCCGGGCATCGAGATCGGACGGCGCCACCTGCCGCTCAATATCGCGTTCCAGAACGGGCCGGTACACGGCCACGACGTATTTGCACCGCTCGACTGCATCATCGGCGGCCTGAAAATGGCCGGCTCGGGCTGGCGCATGCTGGTCGAGCAGCTCTCCGTGGGCCGCTGCATTTCCCTGCCCGCCAACGCCACCGGCGGTGCGCTGGTCGGCATCTTCGCCACCGGCGCCTATGCCCGCATACGCCGGCAATTCAATATGCCGATCGGCCGCTTCGAGGGCGTCGAGCAGGTGATCGCGCGCATGGTGGGGCTGGGCTACATCATGGATGCGGCGCGCAGCGTGACCACCGCCGCGATCGACAACGGAGAAAAGCCGGCGGTGCCGGCCGCGATCCTCAAGTACCACGTCACCGAGATGGGCCGGCGCGTGGGCAACGACGCGATGGATGTCCATGGCGGCAAGGGCATCATGCTCGGGCCGAACAACTATCTCGGCCGCGGCTACCAGTCGATTCCGATCGCGATCACGGTCGAGGGTGCGAACATCCTTACGCGCAACCTGATCATCTTCGGCCAGGGCGCCATCCGCTGCCATCCGTTCGTGCTGCGCGAAATGAATGCGGTACACGACCAGGATCGCGCACGTGGCGTAGCCGCCTTCGATCGCGCCCTGTTCGGCCATATTGGTTTCACGATTTCCAACGCGGCGCGCTCGTTGCTGATGGCGTTGAGCCTGGCGCGCTTCGAGCGTGTGCCCGAAGCGGGACCGACGCGGCGCTACTACCAGCATATTGAGCGCTTCAGTGCTTCATTCGCATTCGCCACCGACGTTGCGATGCTGACCCTGGGCGGCTATCTGAAGAAAAAGGAAACCATATCGGCACGACTGGGCGACGTGCTGTCGGCAATGTACCTGGCTTCGATGGTGCTAAAGCATCACGAGAATGAAGGACAACCGCCCGAAGAGCTGCCGGTGGTCGAATGGGCATGTCGTGAGCTGCTCTACCAGGCGCAGGAGCAGCTGCACAGTGTGCTGCGAAATTTCCCGAACCGCGCGCTGGCGGCGATGATGCGGCTGCTGATCTTCCCGCGCGGTCTGACCTATTTCGCCCCTAGCGACCGGCTCGGACACAGCGTCGCGGAGCTGGTTGTGAACGACACCGAAACCCGCACCCGGCTGTGCCGCCTGGTGTACCGCAGCGTCGAGCCGGGCAACCCGCTCGGTGCGCTGCAGCAGGCACTCGAACTCGCCGCCGTCGCCGAGCCGCTGGAGAGGAAATTACGGGTCGAGGGCCAGAAGGCCGGACGCCTGAGCGCGCTCGATCTGCCGGGTCAGATCCGGGAGGCGCGTGCGCTGGGCATCCTGACCGAGGGCGAAGCACAGCTGCTCGCCGACTACGACCGCCGCGTGATGCAGATCATTGACGTGGACGACTTCGCACCGCACGAGCTCGGGCTGGTCTCGGGCAGAACATTTCCGCGGGCCATCGCTCCAACGATTGAAGGAGATCAGACATGCGCGTCCTGACCGTCTTACTGGCGCTGACCTGCAGCGCCGCCTTTGCCGACCAGGCCACGGCACCGGCCGGCGCCGTCGTCTACATCGTCCGGCCGGCCGCTGGCGCCACGGTCAAGAGTCCGGTGACGGTCGTCTTCGGGCTCACCGGCATGGGCATCGCGCCGGCCGGCGTTAAATTCGACAATACCGGGCATCACCACCTGTTGATCGACACTGAGCTGCCGGCGGATCTGACGCAGCCGCTGCCGGTGAGCGACGCCATCCGCCATTTCGGCAAGGGCCAGACCGAAGCCACGCTCGACCTGCCACCGTGCAAGCACACACTGCAGTTGTTGTTTGCCGATTTCACGCACACGCCGTTCACACCCAACGTGGCTTCCAAGAAGATCACGATTACGGTGACAAAGTGACGGCGATGCCCATCAATTGATGTCGCGCCAATGTATCTTTCGTTCTTCGGAATTGCGGAAAAGCCGTTTGCCATCACCCCGGATCCGCGCTACCTGTACCTCAGCGCGCGGCATGCGGATGCGCTGGCCCATCTGGTGTACGGCATCAACGAGGCCGGCGGTTTCATCCAGCTGACCGGCGAGGTCGGCACCGGTAAGACCACGACCATTCGTTCATTGCTGGCGCGGGCGCCGAAGAACGCCGAGATCGCGCTGATTCTCAATCCGAGGCTGTCCCCCGGCGAGTTCCTGCTGACGCTGTGCGAGGAGCTGGGGATGGGCCCCGACGACAACGCGCCTGGCAACACCAAGGAACTGGTGGATCTGCTGAACCGCTATCTGCTGCGGGCGCACGCGCAGGGACGGCGTGTGGTACTGATTGTCGATGAAGCGCAGAACCTGTCCCCGGAAGTGCTCGAGCACATCCGGCTGCTGACCAATCTGGAGACCGAAACCCAGAAACTGCTGCAGATCATCCTGATCGGCCAGCCGGAACTGCGCAAACTGCTGGCGCGCGAGGACCTGCGCCAGCTCGCGCAGCGCATCACCGGCCGTTATCACCTCGATCCACTGTCGCGCCTGGAGACCGCGGCGTACGTGCGCCATCGCATGCGTGTTGCCGGCGCCACCGCCGACATCTTCAGCCGCGGTGCGTTGCGCGAGGTCTACAACGTCAGCCGTGGAATTCCGCGGGTGATCAACATCATCTGCGATCGGGCGCTGCTCGGGGCTTATACCCAGGACCTGCATCAGGTGCCCGCGGCGCTGGTGCGACGCGCAGGCGCCGAGGTGTTCGATCAGGATCTGCCCCCGCGCTGGATGCCGCTGCTGATCGGCGGCCTCGCCGCTACGGTGCTGGTGGGCAGCGCCGCACTGCTGTGGCGCTATGGCCCGGATCGGCTGGTGCCGGGCCATTCGGGCAGCAACGTGAGCGCGGCGTCCGCAGTTGCACCCATGGTCGCGCCCACGGTTGCAGCCACGGTCACACCCAGCGCGCCTGCCGCCGAGCCCACAGCGGTCGGCTCGCCGCTCGCCGCACCAGCGCCGCTCGTTGCGACGGCGCCGGCACCGACCTTTGCACAGATGCTGGCGATGAACCGTAGTGGTGCCGACACCGATTCCGCGTTTTCGCAGCTGTTCGCGCTGTGGCAGGCCGTATACGTACCGGGCAAGACCGACGGCTGCAGCCAGGCCCTGGCCCAGGGTTTGCGCTGCCTGATGCAGCGCGGTTCGCTGGCACAGTTGCGCATGCTCAACCGGCCGGCCATTCTGATGCTCAGCGACGATGCCGGAACCGCCAGCCAGGTGGTGCTGCGCGCGCTCAGGGATGACACGGCGCAATTGCAGATCGGTACTCAGAGCGCGACCGTCAGCATTGCGGAACTCACGCGCTTCTGGTTCGGGGACTTTGTGCTGCTGTGGCGTCCCAGCGGCAAAGACGTTCGCGACCTGAGTGCCGGCATGCGCGGCCCCCCAGTGCGTCAGCTACGCGAGCAGCTCAATCGCTGGAGCGGCGCCGGCAGCAACGCCTCGACCAGCGACGCCTACGATGGCAGCCTGGTGCAGTTGGTAGAACAGTTTCAGCGCGCCAATCGCCTCGCGGTCGACGGCATTGCCGGCATCGAAACGCAGGTCGCGCTGGATGCGGTGCTGGCGGGGCCGGATTCGCCGCTGTTGCAGCCGCGATCTGCCCAACAGGCCTCGACCCGAGGTGGCTGATGTCACTGATTCTCGACGCACTGAAGAAGTCTGAGGCTGAACGGCAGCGGCAAAGTGGACCGACGCTGCTCGAAGTGCGGGTCACACAGCCGCGGCGGCGCTATCCCACCTGGGTCATCGCAGTCGGCGTCCTGCTGGCGGTGAACATCCTGCTGCTGCTGGCATTCGTCGTGCACCGCCCGGTCGCCGGCCCGGTCGCCGCACCGCTCGCCGGGCCCGGTGCGGGTGTGGCGGCAGGCGCAGCGCCGGCGCCGACGACTCAAAATTCGTTGCCCGCAAGCGTCGCGCCGATGGCCGCGGGTGCGGCGCCACCGCCGACGCTGCTACCGGCTTCCGGCAGCGCTGCAGGCGGCATGGCCGCCGCGCCGCTCAGAACCGTCCCGGAATCCGATAGCGCGGCTGACGGCCAGAACAGCCTGGGCAATCCCGCCGACGACGAGCCGGCGGTGCCTGCGGGCAGCGCCGGGCACTATTCCAGCCTGCCGAGCTTCAGCGATGTCGGTGGCGACCTTCCGGCATTGCGGCTGGACCTGCATGTCTACGCGGAGCGCGCCCGTGACCGCTACGCGCTGGTCAACATGCACCGCGTGCACGAGGGTGACGTGCTACCCGAGGGACCGCGGGTGCTGGCGATCACTCGAGAAGGCGTCGCCATGGACTATCGCGGCCAGGAGTTCATGCTCCATCCGCAGTAGCCGGCTTGGCTTCCCTGAGCAGACTCTGCAGCTCGAACTGCGGATCCGCGGCCTGTTCGGGAGTCGGCGACAGACCATGATCGAGCAGCCGCTTGGATTGCATATGGTCCTGCACGCGGCTCAGCGAGTCGACCGCGATCAGGCGTCCAGCCCGGAAATAGAACGCCGAAAACGACGGCTTCTGCACATCGCCGCGCGTCACCACCTGGTCGTAGCCGTGGCTCAAGCCCACCATCTGCAGCTTGATGTCGTACTGGTCGGACCAGAACCATGGTGCGGCTCGAAACGGCCGCTCGCGCCCCAGCAGTGCCACGGCCGCCGACTTGGCCTGTTCCACCGCATTTTGCACCGACTCGAGCCGCAGCAACCGGCCATCGGCCAGCCGGCGCGCCGTGCAGTCACCGGCAGCCACGATCGATGGATCGCTGGTGCGCGCGCAATCATCGACCAGGATGCCGCGGTCGCAGGCCAGCCCGGCGGCGGCGGCCAGCCGATCATCCGGTACCACCCCGATACCAACCACGACGCAGCCCGCCGCGTATTCGCGGCCATCGGCGGTGCACACCGACTCGACGCAGCCGGCGCTGCCGCGCAACTGCGTCACCTGCGCACCGAATACCAGCTCGACCCCGTGCGCCCGATGCACCCGCTCGAACGCCTCCGACACGATCGGCGCGGTAACCCGGGACATCAGCCGCGGCAATCCCTCCAGCACTGTCACCGCAGCGCCGAGCTTGCGCGCACTCGCGGCCACTTCCAGGCCGATGAATCCGCCGCCAATCACTACCACCGGCCGACCCTCGGCGGCACAACGGCGCAGCGCGGCGCTGATCGCGCCCGAATCGGCGATCGAGCGCAGGCTCAGTACCTGGCCGAGCGATGCGCCCGGCAGCGCCAGCGCGCGCGCCAGCGCTCCGGTGGTCAGTGCCAGCTTGCTGTAGGCGAGCTGCTCGCCATTGGTAAAACGCAGCCGCGACGCGGCGCGATCGATGGCGGTCACTTCGCTATCCAGCTTGAGCTCGATCCTGCGGCGCTGGAGCGCATCGGCGCCACGCAGCGCTAGTGCGCTAAGCGCGCCGGGCTCGAGCAGCCATTTCTTCGACAGCGGCGGACGCTGGTAGGGCGGGTGCGACTCGTTGCCGATCAGCAGCAGGTCGCCCGTGTAGCCTTCCTGGCGCAGCGAGTCGGCGATCTGCACGCCGGCCTGGCCGGCGCCGACAATAAGGATGGGTGCCTGGGAATCCACCAGATATTGCGCTTCCGGTCAGCTCTGTCGGTCTGGAAATCGTACGCTAAGGCCATCGAGCCCCGGCTCGACGATCAACTGACAGGACAGCCGGCTGTTGGGGCGCCGCTCCGCTGCCACATTGGTCAGCATCAGCGTCTCATCATCTGAGGGCAGAGGAAGTTTGTCCAGCCACGGCTCCTGTACGTAACAATGGCAGGTGGCGCAGGCACAGTTGCCGCCGCACTGCGCCTCGACGCCCTCGACGCCGGCGTCCACGGCGCCACGCATGACGCTGGTGCCGGCCGCAAGCGTCAGCGTACGCGTCGCGCCGTCAGGCTCAATGTACGTGACTTGGGCCATCCACTACCCTGGGCACCCTGTCGGGGGCCGCCAGTGTATATCCGGCGCCAAGCCCGCTACCGACATTGAAGCAAAAGTACAAATTCCAATGTGTTCCGTCCATTCCTTCGGCCCGGCAATTCTTTAGTCTGCAGGCTGGGGGTGCGCGCGCGACGCGCGGCTGTCGGAGAAATCATGTCGAAAACCCAGGTCGCCATCATCGGCGCGGGCCCGTCCGGGCTGCTGCTGTCGCAACTGCTGCACATGCGCGGCATCGAATCCATCGTACTCGAGCGGCAGACGCGCGAGTATGTCGAGGCGCGCATCCGCGCCGGACTGCTCGAGTGGGGGACGGTCGATCTGCTGAACGAGGCGGGTGTCGGGGCGCGAATGATGCGCGAAGGTCTGGCGCACGACGGCGTCGAACTCGCGTTCGACCGCCGCACGCACCGGATCGACCTGAAGGCACTTACCGGCCAGCGCGTCATGGTCTACGGCCAGACCGAGATACAGAAAGACCTGGCGGACGCGCGTGTCGCTTCAGGCGGCTGCATCGTCTGGGAAGCGAAGGACCTGGCGATTCACGACTTCGATGGCGGCCGGCCGCGCGTGAGCTACGTGCAGGGCGGCCAGCGCCGGCAGATCGAGTGCGAATTCATCGCCGGCTGCGATGGCTTCCATGGCGTCACGCGCGCCAGCGTTCCAAAGGCGCGGCTCACACTGTACGAGCGAATCTACCCGTTTGGCTGGCTCGGCATCCTCGCGCAGGTTGCTCCGGTCGCCGAAGAGCTTGTCTATGCAAATCACTCCCGTGGCTTCTCGCTCTGCAGCATGCGGTCGAAGACCCGCAGCCGCTATTACCTGCAGTGCCCGCTCGACGACAATGTTGACAGCTGGCCCGATCAGCGCTTCTGGGACGAGCTGCAGGCGCGCTTGCCGGAAAAGTATGCCTCGCGCCTGATTACCGGCCCCTCGATCGAGAAGAGCATTGCGCCATTGCGCAGCTTTGTCGCCGAGCCCATGCGTTTTGGCCGCTTGTTCCTGGTTGGTGACGCGGCGCATATCGTGCCGCCGACCGGCGCCAAAGGGCTGAACCTGGCGGTGGCGGATGTCCGGGTCCTCTACCAGGCGATGGTCGAGTACTATCGGGCCGGAAACGAGACACTGCTGCATGAATACTCAGCGCGCGCGCTGGCGCGCGTCTGGAAGGCCACACGATTCTCGTGGTGGTTCACGACGCTGATGCACAGATTTTCTGACGAGAGCTTCGCCTACAAGATGCAGCTCGCCGAGCTCGAGTACATCACCGGGTCCCAGGCAGCGGCCTTGGCTTTTGCGGAAAACTACGTCGGACTGCGCTGTTAGGCGGCAACCCGGTGCAGAAAAATCCAAGTTCCCGCGAATTTCGTCCATGTACCCGCGCCACGCCGGCGACTAACCTGAAATGAGAATCAATCGCTGCGTGACGTCCGGCCAGTCAACGACACACAGGACAACGAAAGACCGAACTTAGTTCCAGGGGGCGATCCATGAATCTCAAAGCATTGTCGGTGGTCGGTGCGATTAGCGCCATGCTGCCGCTGGCTGCTTTCTCGCAGACTCCGGTGGGTACCGACACAGGGTCGCTCGAAGAAATCGTCGTCACGGCCGAAAAACGCACTGAGAACATCCAGGAAGTGCCGATCGCCATCACGGCATTCTCCGAGTCCGATCTGCGGGCCAGGGGCGTGACCGATATCCACAGCCTGTCAACGCTGACGCCGAACGTCAATCTTGACGCAGGTTCACCGTTTTCAGGCTCAAATTCGGTGCTCTCGGCCTCCATCCGCGGTATTGGTCAGGACGACTTCGCCTTCAACCTCGATCCGGGCGTCGGCGTTTATGTCGACGGCGTCTATTACGCGCGCACGGTCGGCGCGAACCAGAATCTGCTCGATGTCGAGCGCATCGAGATCCTGAACGGCCCGCAAGGCACGCTGTTCGGGCGCAATACCATCGGCGGGGCCATCAGCATCGTCACGCGCACACCCGGCGATCAACTGGCCCTGCAGGCCCAGGTGAGCGGCGGCAGCTACGACCGGCGTGACGTCGCCGTGATGGCGGACATTCCGCTGGCGAGTAACCTGCTGTCGACGCTCACGTTTTCCAATGAATTCCGGGACGGCTACCAGAAGCGCATCCCGTATCCGTCCCCGACCCCGTACGTCTCGGATCCGGTGGGGGCGATGCACAGTTCCGGCACCGAAGCATTCGATACGCAAGGCGGTGAGAATCAGCAGGTAGCGCGCGCCAAGTTCCTCTGGAAGGCATCCGACGCGCTGACCGCGACGCTGTCGCTCGACTGGACGCACACCAACCAGCCGTCGACCGCAAGTACCGTGCTGGCGACCATTACCGATCCGGCCAATCCCGCCGCGGTGTTTGGCCCGATCTACAATGCCTGTCTGCTTGGCATTCCGTTCGCGCCGACCGCCGCGCTGGTGTGCGGCCCGCGCAATACCGTGGGCACGCCGCTGTGGCAGGCGAATCTGAACCCGGCTTCCACACGGCTGCTGTACGGCAACGCGGTGACCAACACCGGCAACATCGATACCACCTATGCCACCGGACAGAACTTCGACAAACTTGATTCCTACGGCGGGGCGCTCACCGCCGAGTGGACTCTGAATCCATCCTACGCGCTGCGCTCGATCACCGGCTGGCGGCGACTGCATTGGACCCCCGGCCTGGATGCCGACGGCTCGCCGATCGATTACTTCGAATTGAGTTTTGCTGAAGCCCAGCACCAGATCTCCGAGGAAGTGCAGCTGCTCGGCGACCTGTTCGACTCGAGGTTAAAACTGGTAGCCGGCCTCTACTACTTCAATGAAGGCGGCTACATCCACGACTACGTGACCTTCGGCGGCGGCCTGCTGCAGGTCGATGGCCCCAATACGCTCGACACCACTTCCTATGCCGGGTATCTGCACCTGGATTACAAGCTGACCGACAACATCGGGTTGACGCTCGGCGGCCGCGAGTCGAGCGACCGCAAGACGTTTACCGGCGGACAGCAGGACCTGAATGGGTTTTTCTACCGCCTGATCGGCGGCTGCTATGCAGGCTATCCCAGCACTCCGAGCCCGGCCTGCCAGCAGATCCTGGCCGGCGCTGGCTTTGGATTCCCGAGCACCTCCAATCCTTATCAGGTCTACCCGGTGGGTGAGAATCATCAGAACTTCACCGAGTTCACGCCCACGGCAGGTATTCAGTATCACTTCGACCCGAGCCTGATGGCCTACGCTTCCTACGCCAAGGGCTTCAAGACCGGCGGCTGGACCACGCGCCTCACCGCGCCGCTGCCGCCGGGATCGCCCGCCCAGGCGTTCGGACCGGAAACGGACCAGACCTATGAAGTAGGATTTAAATCCGACTGGTTCGACCGGCAACTGATCGTCAACGCGGCGGCATTCTACAGCCTGTACGACGGCATCCAGCTGACCTACCAGCTCAGCACGTCGCCAGTGACCCAGAATGCCGGTAACGCCACCATCAAGGGCCTGGAACTGCAGACGCAGTCGCGGCTTGGCCAGCACTTCACACTGACCGGAAACCTGGGCTATATGGACGCGTACTACCGGTCCATCAATCCGGCCGCGGTCGCGTTTACCGGCAGTGCGCTGCCGAAGACACCGCGCCTGAAGATCTCCGTCAGTCCCGACGTACACACCAATCTCGGCAACGGCTCGCTGCTGCGCTTCGCGGTCGATTACTCGCACACCAGCCACATGTTCAACGATGTGCAGAATACGCCGCTGCTGGCCCGGCCGGACGTCGACATGGTCAACGCTTCCGCCAGCATCGCCAATGCCAGTGGCAAGGTTACCTTCACGGTCGGGGGTACCAACCTGACCGATAAGCGCTACGTCACTACGGGACAGCCGCAGATCGCGGGTGGCGTCATCTTCGGCACCTACAACCCGCCGCGCGAGTGGTATGCCACGCTTGGCATGAAGTACTGACGACCATCGCAATCGCGGCCGCCGCGAGACTTTGGCGCCGGGGCTTAAGGGCTGAAGGTGACGGCGCTGGCGGCCATGGACGGCCGCCCTCAGAAATTGTACTTTTCGAATCATGCCAGCGCGCCTGAATCGCCGCGGAACCCAGGCCGACCGGGGCGACGTGCCGGCCTTTTTTCTTTACGGCGAACCGCTGCGTGCGCCGGATGCGCGCACCGTGCATGTCGAAACCATTGCCGCGCGCAGCAGCCTGTATGACTGGAAAATCCGCGCCCACCGCCACCGCGACCTGCACCAGGTCCTGATCGTCTGGCGCGGGCCGATCGAGGCGCAGCTCGACGGCGCGACACGGATACTGCGCGGCCCGGCGCTGGTGATCGTGCCGCCGCTCACGGTGCATTCCTTCCAGTTCGGCAAACAAACCGACGGGCTGGTCGTCACCTTCGCTGCCGGACTGGCGCGTGAGATCTTCCGTGATACCACCAGCCTCGGGGAGACGCTGGACCGGCCGGCCGCGGCCGGCTTCCGGCGCGGCCAACTCGCCGCCACCGACCTGCAGCAGCTGGCGACGATGCTGCTGAGAGAGTCGTCGCGCGCCGCCACCGGTCGCGACAGCGCGTTGCACGGGCTGCTCACGACGCTGCTCACCAACGTGGTGCGCATTTCGGACGGCACGGCTGCTCCGGCGCCGAGCGCCGCCAACCGCGAACGCGAAATGGTGGCCAGCTTCCGCGAGGCGGTCGAGCGGCGCTACCGCGGTCATCTCGGCGTGGGCGCCTATGCGCGCGAAATC
>Ga0182024_10019362_pt1 | contig 12558 bp, 10 predicted proteins | sample P32metaG_FD_120480 | JGI IMG/M metagenome (GOLD analysis project Ga0182024, IMG submission 120480) | Permafrost microbial communities from Stordalen Mire, Sweden - P3-2 metaG (Illumina Assembly) | ecosystem: Environmental > Terrestrial > Soil > Wetlands > Permafrost | place: Sweden: Stordalen... | reverse complement strand
GACAGTTCGATTGAGCAACGGGCTACACCAGCAAATTCGTGTCCGTGCTGACTCTCAAGCGGCGGCGCGCGCCATGATCGAATCCATCTACGGCCCTGGATGCCTATTGCATGGGCCGTGGAGCACGGCCAGCTGACGCGATGTACGTGGTCGCGCTCGTTTTCGGTCTCCCTCTCTTGATCGCGGGCGCGATGATCGACCGGGAAGGACTGCACCTTCGAGGCCTCATCACGTACACCGGGATCATGCTCGTCCTGATGCCGATCTCGGGGTGGTTCCTATTCGCTTCCCAACTTGTGTTGCCGACAGCAGGCCGCAGTCGGCCGATTGCAATGCTCAATTTGTGGATTGGAGGATCGCTCACGGCGGTTGCTGTGCTGTACTGGCTTTGCGCCCTCATGGGCTACCCGCCAGCGGGTGCACTCATCGACCCGAGCGGACACAGGTTGGTCCCCTTCATGCCCCGTGCGGGCGTCGCGATCGGCCTCTTCTGCCTTTCCATGTTGGTGTCGTGTGGCTGCTGGGGCGCGATCTCCCCGATCCTGCGGCCTCAAGTGGCCATTTCGGGTGCGCTCATCAGCGGGTTCGGGCTATTTTTGGTTCTCTACACGGTCGGTTGGGCGCTGGTCGCCGGGTAGGTAGTATCTCAACTTACCTGGAGGTTTGCCGCGCGTAATTCCCGAATCTCCTGCGCATAGTGTTTATTCAGCATATCCACGGTAGTTCCCATGTTGTCGGCTATCGATTTCAAATCTGCGGCGCGGGATTCAATTCTCTCAGAAGCATAGGTGTGCCTGATAGATGTAAGTGACCGCCTTTTCTCGTCTCGATAAAGCAAGTCAACTTCGTTCAACACTTCGTCGAACCCATGATCGAATGACTTGATTCTAGTTCCATCCTGATGACAGAACAGCCAATGTTCTGGAGAAAGCTGATCGATTTGAGTGCGCATGTTACCTCCACCAAACTCTTCCAAAAAATTGATTACCAATATTGTGAGCATTTGATCGAAACGTGCCGTCATATCGAGTGTCGGCACAACCATTCTCCGATGTGTGTAGTGTTTTAATTGGTGGTCTGATGTCACTACAATTCGATAGTCATAGGCGTTTGATATTGTGTTTTCTATAATCCTTCGGCGCTCTTCGCGGAATGACTCGCTCTCATTATTGAGAGCCCTCAATTCCGATTCTCGTCGATATTCTTCAAGGCGTGCGGCGTTCTCGGGAACTCGCCGCAGATGCTTAACTTTTAGCCGCATCGCCTCGGCGACACGCAGGCCCGTACCATGGAGAGTCATTACAAAGAAAAACAACATGCCGCGATACCAAACCGAATTCTGGCTCAACGGCCCCCGTTTGCCCTTTGACGCAATCATCCGGTCGTACAGTGCTTGCGAGAGCCGTTGCCATTCGTCCGGATAGAACCGGGGGCGGCGCGTGTCTTCGGTGCGGCTCGGCAACGGAAGCTCGGGGACGAACCTCGTATCGACCTTGAACCGTAAGCGCGCATGCCGAAGGACAGCCGCGAACGCGACCGCGTCCTTCTGTACAGTTGATCGCGCTGGCGGCGAGTAGGCTGGTGAGCCGGCAACAGTATCGGCCGGGCCTTCACTGGAATCCCCCGGCGGATGAGGTAATAGTCGCCACTCAAGCCATCGCTCGACCTCTTCAGGCTGTATGTCCCTGATACCCATGGAGCCAAAGAACGGATTTAGATGGAGCCTGATACTCTGCTCGTGGCGCGCATATTTTTTCAGATTCGTAGCGGGATTACCGATTTGATCTGCCGGTGGCGTGCGCTTTTGCTTTAGGTCTTTCAGATATGATCCCGCAACCACTGCGAACCGCTGTTCGGATATATCTTTACGACCTTGCGTCTCACCATTCGTCCACCACTGCCACGCAAGCTCTTTAGCGCGCTCCAGGCTCACTGGCCCGAGTGCTTTGGTCGCGTACGGATTACGAGGCGTCTTTCGGAGCCGAGGTGGAACGGTTCTCCTTGCATAATACTGCGGCCTCCGCCCATCGCGCCTTTCCCGCAGTAGGATGACGAACGACTGCGGCGGATGCCCGGGTGGGGAGAGGTCAATTACCTTCGGTCGAGCAGGCACTTGGTAGGTCCGTGGCGGGTCTAACATGGGTCTAACATGAATCCCGCTACCGTCGCTAGAGGGTCTCCTGCCGGGTTGCGGTTGGTATACCACTGAATATTTTTATAATTTCGGCTATTAGAGGTTCGAGCGGATACTGGAGAAGCAAGTCAAACCTCCTGGACGTGCGCCCTCTGACTCCGCCAGTCTAGGTTCGAATCCTAGTCCCCCAGCCAGCTGAGTTATTGATAATATTGAATTAATACGATCTCGCGGTATAACCGGGAAACTGGCGCAGTTCCCGGGCATTTGGGGCATGGGTCTTGATGCTGTAGGTCGCAGAGAGCTGAGAGAAGGCGGCTGAGGGGCTCAGGCGGACGGAATATCTCTGTCGGGCAATGATGCACCGGCGGAACTTCGATGACACATAATCGTGCCAGCGATCGTCGCCTAGTGCCGGTGCGCGGGCCGTCGTGATCGACACCCCCGTAGATTTGCACGTCAACTAGGCGCGAGCGCGGTTCAGATAAAGCCGAGGACCTTGCGCTGCTCGTGCCAGCTCAGCGGCAGATGGGGATGCTCGATCAGCGTCGTTGCGGTGAGTGTTTCAGGCTGTCGCCCCTCGAGGATGGCGGCGATGATGTCGGGCGCGAGGTAGGCGAGGCGGAGGACCTGGCTGAAGTAGGATCGGTGCAGCCGCTCGCCCTTGGCCAGATCGGCGAACCTACTGGTATTGTGCGTGATCAGCATTTCGTGGAAGCGGTGAGCGCGGCCAATCGCCTTGATCAAACTGGGGTCTGGTTTTGGGGGTGACGCGAACCGATCGGTGTCGCCGATCACGAGGCGGACCTCCTTGTTGGCGCGGCGCAGGCGTGTCGGGCCGGTAGCGCACCATCTTGCGATCCGCCTTGATGATCGAGCAGGCCCGCCGCTCGCTGATCTCGAACACCGTCCGAAGATGGGCGACGCCTTGGCGCATCGCGGCGGGCCCTACCATTTTTTTGCCAGGAGCTCGTTCAACGCGGCCTTGTCCAGCATGGCATCCGCCAGGAGCCGCTTCAGGCGGCTCGACCCAGGTGGTCGACGGCACCACGATCCTGAGCCTGCCCGGCAACACGCCCATCGTGGTCGGCAGCAACTCCCTCGCTCATGGGATGTTTGCCTGACCGACTGGCCGGTTAGGCTTGCCGACAGATCGCGCCGCCCCGGCGGCGCTCGCATCCATCGAGGAGAATGGCGATGCCGGGTGAGACGGAAGGGCGGGTTGCGCTCGTCACCGGGGGTTTGCGCGGGCTTGGCCGAGCCCGACGAGATGGTGGCGCCGCTGCTCTTTGTCGTGTCGCTCGCGGAGGACGAAGTCACCGGCTGGCGCTTCGATGCCAATCTGTGGAACCCGGCGCTGCCGCCCGCCGAGGCGGCCTGGCTCGCCGGCCGCCCGGCCGGGTTCGTCTTCTACCCGCACCGGGATCTGCCGGAAGCGCCGTAGGCAATCAAGATCGTCACCGCCGGCTTGCCCCGGCCATCCACGGATCGCCGGGACAAGCCCGGGATGACGGGTTAAAGAATACGAATGACCGATACCGACCCCTTCCTCTGGCTCGAAGACCGGAACCTCTTGTTCTGCCGACTCATAAAGAACGGTAGCTGATCGGGAAGCTTTCTCGGGAAGGCCAACAAGCTCGCGGAAGGAACTCATGAGCAAAGGGGATGCCGAGCCCAGTGGGCCCAATCCCACGGTGGCTTCAATCGATGAAGCTGGCGTCACGTTGAAGACCGGCGAGAGATTAGCCGCGGATCTCGTTGTCGTCGGCATCGGTGTCAGGCCGGCGATTGGGCTTGCCGAGAAGGCCGGACTTGCCGTCGACCGCGGTGTCGTTCAACCAATATCTCGAGACGAGCGTCCCCGGCATCTTTGCCGCCGGCGACATCGCGCGCTGGCCCGATCCGCACACCGGAGAGAGGATCCGGGTCGAGCATTGGGTCGTTGCCGAGCGCCAGGGACAGACAGCAGCGCGCAATATGCTTGGGCGACAAGAGCGGTTTGACGCCGTGCCGTTCTTCTGGAGCGTGCACTATGACGTCCCAATTCTCTATGTCGGCCACGCCGAGAAATGGGACAAGGTCGAGATCGACGGGCAGGTCGAGGCGAAGGACTGCCGGGTGACTTATCACCGCGACAATCGCGTGCTGGCGGTGGTAACGATCGGGCGTGATGCGGAAAACCTGCGCGCCGAGCTTGAGCTGGAATGCCAGCGATAGCGCCGACGCCAGATCGGGAAGGGGTGCCAGTGGCGCTCTTGGCGTGGATTAACGCTGGGGCTTCTAATGGGCTGGGTATCCACCGATGAACCCGGGCGAGATCGGTCATGGTTGATGTCGTTATCGCCCGGGGGCTGCATGTTCTTGCGATTGTGATTTGGATCGGCGGGGTTGCGATGGTGACCTTGGTGCTGCTGCCGGCTATTCGGAGCGGCGATGTCGGCCCGGACCGGCTTCAGGTGTTCGAAGCTGTCGAAAGACGGTTCATTTGGCACGCACGGGCCGCCACGCTGATTGTCGCGCTGACCGGCTTCTACATGACGCAGCGCCTGGAATTGTGGGATCGGTTCCGTTCGGGCGGGTTCTGGTGGATGCACGCCATGGTGTGCCTATGGCTGCTGTTTACGGTCGTACTGTTCGTGGCCGAGCCGCTCGTTCTGCACCGCTGGTTCCATGCGCGAGCTACGGCGGCCCCTGACGCCGCTTTTGCTTTGCTGCATCGCGCCCACTGGCTGCTGCTCGTACTGAGCGTCATCACGATCCTCGGGGCCGTTGCCGGGAGCCAGGGTGTGGCCCTGTTTTGACCGTTCGAACAGACGACGGCTCGCGTCCCGGCGAAGCGCGGCATCGCGGCGTAAGCAGGCCGAATAGCTCGGAAGCCGGCAAATGAACTGGCTCATCGGTCGGAGGACAGGCCCATGACGTTGGAAGCTGGGCGGATCGATCAGCCGACCGGAGACTCTGTCAGCAACATACTCAAATGGGTCCTACTGGCGGTCGCCATCGGCACTTTCGCGACTCTGGGCTGGACCACCGTTCTGACCTACCAGGCCGCGCCGCCATTCCCCGACCGTTTCATCACACCCGGTGGCGTTGTCCTGATGACGGCAACGAGCATTCAGGACGGCAAGGCGGGGTTTCAAAAAGCCGATTTGATGGATTACGGCAGCCTCTACGGTATGGGGTCTTATTTCGGCGAGGACTATACGGCTGCCTACTTGGTGCGCCTTGCCATCCTGACCCAGGAGATTATCGCCAAGGCAAATGGCGGTAAGGCGTTCTCGGAATTGACGCTGGAACAGCGGGCGGCGGTCAAAGTGGCTATGCAAGCCGAGCTTCAGGGTGTCGACCTGACTAAGCAGACCGCCGTCATTCCGGATGCGTTGGCGGCGGCAATCATCGCCTTGCGCGGCGAGATCGTGCAGACCCTGCTGCATCACGACTTCGCCAAGGGCTGGACGCAGGCCTACAGCCTCGACCAGAAGAGCGCCGAGCAGACGGCCGATTTCCTGATCTATTCATCGCTGACGACAGTGGCGCGGCGGCCCGGCACCGACGCGTCGTGGACGCAGAACTGGCCGTTCGAACCGCTGGTCGGCAACACACCGACCACCAGCACCTTCCGGTGGACCTGGATCAGCTTCTGCTTCACGTTCTTCGCCTTCGGCGCCGTGCTGTACATCTATCAGCGCTACCTGAACGATCCGGACAAGGCGCCGATGGATCCGGTGTTGGCCGAGTTCGGGCCGCTGACCGCAAGCCAGCGCCGTATCGGCAAGTACTTTCTCGTGGTTGCCGGGATCCTGCTGTTGCAGATCCTCGTCGGCTCGATCATGGCGCATTATTACACCGACCGATCGAGCTTTTACGGTATCGAGGTCGATCGCTTCCTGCCCTTCAACTTCCTGCGGGATATACACATTCAGTCGCCGATCGTCTGGATCGGCCTGTCCTGGATTGGAGCGGCCCTGTTTCTCGCCCCGGCAATCAGCGGCGGCGAGCCGAAAGGGCAAGCATTTCTCGTCGATGTGCTGTTCTGGGTGACGTTGCTCATCGTCGCCGGTGCGCTTGCCGGCAACTATCTCGGCATCATGGGATATATCGGCGACGGCTGGTTCTGGTTTGGCAATCAGGGGCTCTCCTATATCCAGCTCGGGCGGGCGTGGCAGATCGGGTTCTTCGCCGGCTTGGCGATCTGGAGCATCCTCGTCTTTCGTGCGCTGTGGCCGACGCAGGCCATGCTGTTCCGGGCGACCCGACAATTCTGGTCGGGACGCATCCGCCTCGAGCATCTGATCTGGGCGTCGACGGTCAACATTGCCGTCCTCTACGTCTTTGGCATGATCCCGCTCACCGGGATCGAGAAGTCCTTTACGATCTCCGATTTCTGGCGTTGGGGGGTTGTCCATCTCTGGGTCGAGCAGTCGTTCGAATTTTTTGCCGCAGCGATCAGCGCCTATCTGCTGATGGCGGTCGGCCTCGTCTCGCGCCAGCTTGCTGAACGGTCGGTCTATTTCGAGCTGATCTTGATCTTCCTCGGTGGCGTGCTGGGCACTGGCCATCATCTCTATTGGGCGGGTGGGCCGGATTTGTGGGTGCCAATGGGCTCGATGTTCTCGTTTATCGAGGTCCTCCCGTTGGTGTTGCTGGTGATGGAAGCGATCCAACACCGGCGCCAAATCAAGGCCGATCCCCGGTTCAAATATGGCCTCGCCTACACCTATATCGTTGGCGCCGCGTTCTGGAATTTCGTCGGCGCCGGCGTTTTCGGAGGCGGCACCTTGAATGCGCCGCTGGTCAATTACTACGAGCACGGGACCTTTCTCACCCTCAACCACGCTCATACGGCGTTGTTTGGCGCCTTTGGCCTCCTCGGCATCGGGCTGATCTATTTCTGCCTGCGCTATGTCGCCGCCGAGCGGCATCCGTTCGGCGAGCGGCTGGGGCGGTGGGCTTTTTGGCTATACAATGTTGGCCTGCTGCTGTGGATCGCCTTCAATTTTTTCCCGATTGGCTGGCCCCAATTGGATGCGGTCTATGAGCACGGGTTCGCTTATGCGCGGAGCAGCTCGTTTTACGACACCACCATGTTCTGGCAATGGATGCGGCTTCCGGGCGACGTAGTCTTTGCACTCGGCGCTCTGCTGATGGCCTGGGATTTCGTCGTCAAGCTGCGCCCGTTCTTCCCGCGCTTTGTGGCGTGTTTGATCTCCGGATCTCGCATACCGGTAGCTGCTGGCGGTGCGAAATGACTCTCGCCGCCCAACGCTTGGCGAGCCCGCCTACGCCGACCTTTCTCACCCATTTCCGGCAGATCGTCGGGTCGCCGGAAAGAGGACAATCGAACCGCAATGCTAAGTGGTTGTTCCGCCTCAGGGACGGCGAATTTTGCACGAACACCCGCGAACCAGCCCGCCCAAAGGTCATCCCCCGAAAGGATGCGATAGAAGCCGGCTGCTCGCTCCGCTACCGGGGGGAGCATTGAAAGGCTTCGGCTGCTCCGATGTCTGATCGATTACCCACAATCCGCATCTTTATCTCGTCGCCGTCGGACGTGCGGCCTGAGCGGCTGAAGGCCGAGCAAATCATTGCTCGGCTCGATCGCGAGTTCACCTATCACTTTCATGTCGAGGCGGTGCTGTGGGAACGCGAGCCGCTGGTCGCGACGCACCATTTCCAGGATTCCGAGAACATTCCACGCCCGCGGGGGATGGACATTGTCGTCGTGATCCTGTGGTCCCGGCTTGGCGTGCTGTTACCGGAGGATCGGTTCCGAGGCGCAATTTCAGGCCGTCCGGTGACCGGTACCGAATGGGAGTTCGAGGATGCGCTCGCCGGGGCACGCGAGAGCGGCGTCCCGGACCTGCTGCTCTATCGCAAGACGGCTAAGATCACGGCAGACCTCGAGGACGACGCGTTCCTGGGGGAGCGGCGCACGCAACGGGCGCTCGTGCAGGATTTTATCGGCCGCTGGTTTAGGGCCGACGAAGACAAAGGGTATACCGCCGCTTCGCACAGCTTTGAGACGGTGACCCAGTTCGAGGAATTGCTTTACGACCATCTCCGCGAGCTGCTGCAGCGCCGCGCTGGGGCTTATATCGAGGGAGTCGAGATCCGCTGGTATCAGGCGCCATTCCGGGGGCTTCTGTCCTACGAATACGAACACGCGCCGGTCTTCTTCGGCCGCACCCGTGCACGCAACGAGTTGCGTGAATTGCTGGCGCAGCAAGCCGAGCGCGGCTCGGCTTTTGTGATGGTGTTCGGCGCTAGCGGCTCGGGCAAGTCGTCATTGGTCAAGGCTGGATTGCTCCCGGACCTGGCGCTCCCTGGGATGATTGGGCGGGTCGGGCTGATCCGCCGGGCGGTGATACGGCCGTCCGATGGTCCGGGCGACCCTCTGGACACACTGGCCGCGGCAATATTGTCGCCGACCGCGCTGCCTGAGCTAGCCGGGCTGCAATATTCACCGAAACAGCTCGCCGCCGTGTTGCACGAGGCGCCGGGCCAGGTCGTCCCATCGATCCGCCAGGGCCTGGCCGAGGCCGGTAAGAAGGCTGACCTAGTCGGGACCGCACAGCTGCGCCTCGTGCTCGTGGTCGATCAGCTCGAAGAGATTTTCACAATCGACGGTCCCCAGGACACCTGCGAGACCTTTGTCGCCGCGCTCGATACGCTCGCCAAGAGCGGCTTCGTCTGGGTCGTTGCGACGATGCGCAGCGACTTCTTCGACCGCTTGGAGACGACGTCAGGGCTGGCGTTGGCCCGGCTCGCCGTCAACGAGGCCCGTTATCAGCTGTTGCCCCCCGACGAGGCGGAGATCGCACAGATCATCCGCCAGCCGGTGCGAGAGGCGGGGCTGCGCTTCGAGCACGATGCCGCCCGCGGACTAAGTCTCGACGAGGTGATCCGCCAGGCTACTGCGAGGGATCGGGGCGCCTTGCCGCTGCTGTCGTTCCTGCTCGACCAGCTCTGGCAGAAGCGCAGTGATACCGGCCTCCTGACCTTTGCCGCCTATCAGGAATTGGGCGGGCTCGAGGGGGCGATCGGGCGCCGCGCGGAGGAGGTGTTCCAGGCCCAGCCGGAGGCGGTGCGGAACCAGCTGGTTCCGCTATTGCGCGCCCTGGTCACGGTGCGCGGCACTACGGCGACTGCGCGCGCGGCGTCTCTGTCCCAGTTTCCTCAGGGCTCGCCGCGACGGGCTCTGGTCAATGCGTTCCTCGATCCGGAAGCGCGGCTGGTGGTCAGCGACAGCGAGGGCGGCCTGGCGCAACTCCGCCTCACGCACGAGGCGCTGCTGACGCGCTGGCCGCGGGCGAAGGACCAGGTTGACGCCGACGCACGAGACCTCGAATTGCGCGGGCGGCTCGAAGAGGAGGCGAAGGCATGGCGGGCGGCTGGAAGAGGCCGGGAAAGGCGCGGCCGGGTGGTGGTCGGCTTGGCGCTGGCCGAGGCGCGGGCATTGCTCGCGCGCTGGGGCGCCGAATTGCCGGTGGAGATCAGGCACTTCATCTACAGCTCCTCTCGTGCCGCGCGCCGGCGGCGATTACGCCTCTGGGGCATGGCGGCTGCGGCACCACCGGCGGTGGTGCTTGTTGCTGTGATCGTCTGGGCGGGGCCGGTGTGGTGGGGGGTACGCCAGGTTGAGGCCGAGATGAAATTCGTGCCCGTCGCCACCGGCTGCTTCGAGATGGGTAGCCCTGATAGCGAAGCGGGGCGCTATCCTCCCTACGAGGGGCCGGTGCACACGGTCTGCGTCAAACCTTTCGAACTTGGACAATACGAGGTGACGCAGGGCGAGTGGCGGAAAGTCATGATCTTTCCCAACAATCCCGATCCCTCATATTTCAAGGGCGACGACCGTCTTCCGGTGGAAGAGGTCAACTGGAATGAGGTGCAGCGGTTTGTCTGGCTGATGTCGGTGTTCGGGCATGGCCAGTATCGGCTGCCGAGCGAGGCGGAATGGGAATATGCGGCGCGAGCCGGCACGACGACATCGCGCTACTGGGGGGACAACATTGATGACGGTTGCGCCTACGAGAACATTGCGGACCAGAGTCTGAGGAAGGCTGAGCCGCATCTCGTTGAGGCGTTCGCCAATTGCAACGATGGTCACGCCCGGACGGCGTCGGTCGGGTCGTTCAAGCCCAACCCGTGGGGGCTGCACGACATGCTCGGCAATGTCATGGAATGGGCCGAAGATTGCTATGTCGCCACTTATCGCGAGACGCCGTCCGACGGCGGTCCTAGTACATCAGGTTCCTGCGCAACCCGCGCCGTTCGCGGCGGCTCCTGGAGCAGCATCCCGTCAACTGTGCGCGCGGCGTTTCGTTCTGCCTTTTCCCCAGACACCCGTTTGTACTATTTCGGTTTCCGAACAGCCAGGACTATTACACCTTGAATCTTTATCTCTTTCCCTCTTGAAAACGTAGCGGCAGAAGAAAGGGACCGCCGAGTCGAGGGGCGGAGCCCCTTTCTGCTTTTCCTTTTCAGGGGAGGTGTTCGCGAATGTTCGAAGCTGCAATCCGTCAGGTCAGCCCGGCTCTGGAAAGAGCCTATCAGTTGTTGGGTTGGCTCGTTCCGACCCACCCACGGGGAATGGTCGCTTCGCCGCGCAGACGCTCTAACGGCGACATAGCTTGCCTACCCAACTCGGTAGCTCGACGCCGTGGTCGCGAATGATGCATTCCACCCACGACCGCCGTTCGCTTCAGTGCGGGGATCAGCATGGCGAGCTTACGGAGGTTTGGGCGGTGGCGGCGAGGTGGAACTCGTCGCGGGCGCCGCTTGGCCCGCGTAATCGCAGCCGATCGAGCTTGAGAATGCGTTTGAGGTGGGGCGAACAGAATCTCGACCTTTTGCGCTGACAGCGCGAGGTTCTTGTAAGCCTCGGTCTTGGTGATCTCGCGCGCCAGGTCACGCGCCCTTCCTGGATCGAGCGTAATACCTTGCGCTGCGGCTGGGGCAGGCAGCATCGTGGCTTGAGGGCGCAGGCGTCGCAGTCAGTCTTGGCGGAGCGGTAACGGCAACGACCGGAACACCGTTGCCGCGTGCCAAGGCCGCTTGATGGCCGCCTTTACGGGGATGCAGCCCTTCAACGTTTGGGATGCTGGGTGTCATTGGGCTATGTACAGCGGTCATCTGGACCGCGGGTCCTGTCTCAAGTCTAGGAATGGCAGCCCTGATCGCCCTGCCCTCTAACATTTACCGCTACGCCTGCCAGGCGAGCGGGTGGCACCAGCTGCCGCTGGTGGTGATGACCGTTTGCGTCTCGCTCCTCGAGGTCGTCCCGCTGGAGCTGCAGCGGCGGATCGTCAACGATGCGGTCAAAGATCGGAACTACCGGTACGTCCTCGTCCTCTGCGCCGTCTATGTCGGTGCGGTCTTGTTCCAGGGCGGGACCAAGCTCGTCCTCAACATCTACCGAAATTGGGTAGGCGAGGCCGCCGTGCGCGACCTGCGCCGCCGGGTTCATTCCCTGGTCGAAGCAACGTCGGAGGCGTCTTCAACCTTGGAGGCGGAAGGAATTCAGGCCTCGATGATTGTCGCCGAAGTCGAGCCGGTCGGCTCGTTCGTCGGCGGTAGCGTTTCCGAGCCACTGCTTCAGGCCGGCATCCTCTGTTCGGTGCTGGCCTACATGATCCACGTCGATGTCAGGATGGCCGCGGTGGCGATCCTGTTCTTCATGCCGCAGCTGATCTTCGTGCCGATGATGCAGCACGCGATGAACCGCCGCACCCGCGTGCGCGTTCGGCTCCTTCGGCGGCTCAGCGTCAGCGCCGTCGAGGGCGGCGGCGACCCGGTGCGCGATCGGGACGACGACGAGCGCATCGAGCGGGTCTTCCACCTCAACATGGGCGTTTATAAATTCAAGTTCTCGATGAATTTCCTGATGAACCTGAGCACCCAGCTACAGATCATCGGTGTGCTGGCGGTGGGCGTCTGGGCGGTTCTGCACGATCAGCTCGAGATCGGCGGGGTCGTCGCCTTCGTGTCAGGAATCGGCCGGATCACCGATCCATGGGGCGACCTGGTCAACTACTTCCGCGACGCCAACATCAACCAGGTCAAGTTCGGCCTCTTGCGCGACGCGATCAATCAGCAAGCTTTGGAACCGACCGCCGAGTAGCCGCGGGAGCGACGATATTCTCCTGCCCTTTATCCATCGGCAGCAGCGCTGAAATGGCATCGTTCGGCGAGCAAATAGAAAGCGGTAGGTATCTACCTGACCGGCCGCCCGAAGGGCTTGAAATGGAGGATGAGCGGCCGAACATCGCTGGCGGGCCTATCGACAGCTTGGCGCCGATACTGGACTTGCCCCGCTTTGGTGGAGAGGCATCGGGTCATTCGGCATTGGTTTTTTCGAACTGCGCCGGGCTTCTGAAGTCGAGGGCGGAGTGCCGCCGGACGGGATTGTAGAACCCGTCAAT
>Ga0182024_10019361_pt1 | contig 12559 bp, 6 predicted proteins | sample P32metaG_FD_120480 | JGI IMG/M metagenome (GOLD analysis project Ga0182024, IMG submission 120480) | Permafrost microbial communities from Stordalen Mire, Sweden - P3-2 metaG (Illumina Assembly) | ecosystem: Environmental > Terrestrial > Soil > Wetlands > Permafrost | place: Sweden: Stordalen... | reverse complement strand
GGAGATATCGGGCCTATATCGTGACGGCGTTTGCTTCGTGGACACGACGCTCGTGGACCCGGGCCTGCTTCCTAGTGTGCTCGCATCCGCGCTGAGACTCTCGATCATCTCGGACTCGATGCTCGACGACTTGGCGGCTCAGTTGCGGCACAAACAAGTGTTGATAGTCCTCGACAATTGCGAACGGATCGCGGATGCCGTAGCCAGGGCGACAGAACGGATCCTCCAATGCGCGCCGGACGTACACATCCTGGCGACGAGCCGTGAGCCCTTACGGGCTGAAGGCGAGAGCGTGTATCGACTCCAGCCATTGGATACGCCGCCCACCGTGGCGGGATTGTCGGCTGCCCAGGCCCTTAATTTTCCCTCCGTTGAGCTGTTCGTCGAACGAGCCACTGCGAGGATCGAAGGATTCACTCTCTGTGACGCCGACGCGCCCGTCGTGGGCGACATTTGTCGTCAGCTCGACGGCATTGCGCTGGCCATTGAGTTGGCCGCCGGGCGGGTCGATGCGTACGGGCTGCGGGGCATCGCCGAGCGCTTGGGTGATCGGTTCCGACTGTTGAAGGGCGGCCGCCGCACCGCGTTGCAGAGGCATCAGACGCTGGCCGCCACACTTGATTGGAGTTACGACGTGCTTCCCGAGGGCGAGAGGGTCATTTTGCGCCGACTTGCCGTGTTCGCGGGCGGATTCACCTTCGACTCCGCCGCGGCCCTATCGGCGGGCATGGATATGTTCTCAACAGATATCGTCGATGGCATGGCCAATCTTGTATCGAGGTCGCTGGTAGCGGCTGACGTGAACCGGGTGCCCCCCCGCTATCGGCTGCTTGAAACGACGCGCGCCTATGCACTTGAGAGATTGATCGAGAGTGGTGAATGGGCCGCCGTATCTCGGGCACATGCGTCCCATTACAGGCAGTTGTTCGAGCGCGCCCTGGGGGAGTGGGAGCTGCGAAATGCGGTGGAATGGCTGGCGGATTATGTGTCCGAGACCGACAATCTTCGAGCAGCACTGAACTGGGCGTTTTCAGCGGCTGGCGACCCCGCCCTCGGCATAGCGCTCACCGTTGCCGCCATACCGCTCTGGTTCCAACTGTCAGCGACGGACGAATGTCGTGAAGGCGTGCAGCAGGCTTTATCCCGTCTAGAGTCGGCGGACGCCTATGATGCCCGTGCGCGCCAGATCATGCAGCTATACGTCGCATTGGGTTTGTCACGCGCGTTCACATTCGGTCTCGCGCCACAGGCCGCGGCAGCGTGGAGCAAGGCTCTGGATTTCGCGAAGCAGCTCGGCGATCGAGAGTTTCAGCGGGAAGCCCACTGGGGGTTGTGGCTCTGCCAGATCGGCGACGGTGATTTCCGAGCCGCACTCGCGACCGCGCAAGCGTTCGGCGAGCTGGCCGACGCACCGCTGGACGTCATCATGGGGCATCGCCTGGTCGGCGTTCCGCTGCATTGTCTGGGCGAACACGCTGCAGCGCGCGTGCACATCGAGCAAGGACTGCACCCGGCCACGCAGGTCAAGTCCTCAGCGGGAGTGCGTTTTCGATTTGGCCAGCCGATGGCCGCACGCGTCATTCTCGCGCAGATGCTTTGGTTGCAAGGATTCCCAGATCAAGCGATGCAGGCGGCGCGATGCAGCCTCGAAGAGACAAGTGCCACGGAGCATGCCATCTCGTTGTGCGATGCGCTGGCACAGGCGATGTGTCCAATCGCGTTGCTTGTCGGCGATTGTGAGGTAGCAGAGCAGTCGATCGAGTCGCTGCTTGAGCGCACGCAGCGGCACGCGCTGGGCACTTGGTCCGTTCTGGGCCGATGTTGGAAAGCGACCCTGCACATCAAACGGGGAGAGCTGGACGTGGGTGTTCCCATGCTGTCCGCAAGCCTTGAGGCGCTCCGGGAGGCGCGCTTCGCGTTCTATCGTACGCAATTCATGGGTACGCTGGCCGCGGGGATAGCCGCGACCGGTGAAGTTTCGCAGGGTCTGACGTTGATTGATCAAGCACTCGAGCGATGTGCGGCCAAGGAGGAGCTTTGGTGCATGGCCGAGCTCTTGAGACTCAAGGGAAGCATCCTGGTTGCGGCTGGGAGCGCGAGTTTGGTTCCGGCGGAGGACCATTTCCGACAGTCGCTCGATTGGGCGCGGCGGCAGGGGGCCTTATCGTGGGAGCTGCGAGCCGCAACGAGCCTGGGCGAACTGCAACGCCTTACGGGCCGGATCCCTGAAGCACGAATGTCGATCGCGACGGTGTACGACCGCTTTACGGAGGGGTTCGCGACGGCCGATCTCAGATCCGCCCAGGCGTTGATCGACGAACTTTCTTGAACGCTGTCGGGATCAGCACATCAGCAGTTCTTGGCGTTGATTGTGGTGCATTTAAGGGCGGAGAAATGAACAAATCCCGAACTCGCCGGCAAAAGTAACTACGCGAGTGCTCGAACCCACATCTGCTTTGGCGACCCGACATTCCGATATCGGCCGAGCCCGAGCGAGAATTGCCTCTTGCGAATCCGATGGGCAAGCTCGATGCCGGCCAATGTAATCGCCGCACTTCCGAAAGACTTGAAGCCTCCCATTGAGGCACATCGGCGTTTGATGGTTCTGTTGCATTTGCGGACAACAGTCCCGATTCGACCTCTGAAGCACTTGGGCTCGCTCTCGTCAGCCGCCGCAAATGCCTTGAAATGAGGCATTTGTGACTGGTGGCCTGTCGATTCTTGGTGCGCCAGCGGACCTTTTCACTTCCAAATTCCCTAGATGCAACAGAACCGCATACCGATCATCAGCGCGCGGTCGTGCTGAAAGTATCCATGCAACGCGCCAATGGCCTGCAAGGCGTTGAAACCGGCGAATGATAAGATCGATACGCCCTGGGCCGTCTTGGTACGCCACAGATGCAGCGCTTGCGGCACGAAGAGCGCCGCGTTGAGCACCATGCCGAGGCCGAAGATGAAGGCAACTGTCTCTTTCACGCGGTCGCCTGCGGCGAGAGCCTCTCGACGGGCTGAAAGTCCTCATCGATCCCGAAAAGACGCGGGCCGAACACTTGCAGGCACTCCGGGCGGCGCATGATCGGGGCTGCACTGTAACCAATCACGCGAACGCGCTGCCCATACGCCAGCATCTCTGCAGTCAGGGGCTCGGCGGATTCCGCGTCCAGAATCGCGATGAGATCGGGCACGATCGAGACCGTCTTTCCGTTGAGCCTCGCGACGAGATACTCGTTCTGTATCTCGATCGAGAGCTCAGGCTCCTCTCGAGCGCCGCTGCTGATGAGCACCCGTCCCCAATGCCACCCGTCACGGGTCTCGTGCAAGACGTCGACGATTCGCCCATTGAAAAGTTCGCGCGCGTAGCGGCCTTCGGCGGGCGCGTTCAGAAACTCGAGCACCCCCTGCACGGGGTCGATGTTCGATTCGCGTGCTTTGCGGATTCGGCGGCCGATCTCCAGAGTGTGTGTGACGGTGTCGTGCACCGTGTACTGCTTCACCTGGTGACCCGACATCGGATAGAAGCTGCCGAAAATCTGTGAGCCGAGGCTTGCACAGACGGAGCGGACCACGTCCTCGGCAATGCGATTGGTCGTGGTGTGGACGTGGACGACGTTTCCAGAGTCGTCCATCAGGACACTGGGCGTCGCCGCACACCCGTACACGCCGAACGTCGTCATTTCCAAGTGAGGGAATGCCCGACCCATTCCATCGCCGTCGACGATCGGGATACCAGCGAGCGTACCGAGCGCCAGCGGGAACATGGAATTGACACCGCCGATCTCCGCGCTGATCAGCGCATCGATCTTTCGTCCGTAGAAGCTCTCGCTCGCCTCGAGAAGCCGCAACAACGTGTGGGTGCTCACGAGATGCTCGATGATGACGGTGGGAGCGCCCACGCCCGCAATCGAGACAACGAACGCATCGTCCCTCAATTCCGAGGCCTTCATGATCTGAGGACTGCGCCCCTCGGCCAGTTGATTGCGAAGGTACAGCTCACCGACGTAAGGGTCGCCGCCGCCGCCGGAACCCAGCAGCACTGCGCCTCTCGCCATGTCGCGCACATCGATGTCGCTCGTGATCGTGTACATTAAGGCACTCCGGCACGAAGTTTCCCGACTGCCCGCACTTTGACTTGAACCGCCGTCGTTTTCATATGCGTCATGGGCAGCTCCGTCAGCTCGACGATCTCGATGGAATCCGCATCGGCGCCCGCCGCGAGCGCAGCGGCTCGAGCCTCCTGCTTCGCCTGATCCAATGCACGTTCGCGTCCCATCGCAAAATCGAACATTCGATCGACGCGTCCGCTCACCATCGAGATCGCCGCCCCCACGGCGTTTGCGACGTCGGCGTGCCGCGGCCGATGAACCTCGGATGTCCCTCGAAGCGATCGGCTGAGCAGGATGTGACCACCGCCCACCAGTATCACCGGTACGGGACGGCTGCTCGTCTTCATCTGGTCGACGGCATCTTCGATGACTCCGTGGATCCGGTCGAGCACGGCGGTGACGAGCCCGCCATCGAGTGATTTGACTCGGCCGGCATCACCGATCGCGGCATGACCGGCGCGCACGGCGATATCGGTGGTGGTGAGGTCGTTGCCGCCGAAGACCCGTGCCCGAGTCGCGAGCTCGAACCCGACCGAGTCGGGACCGAGCCGGACATCCTGCGCCGAGCCGCGAACGCGGGTACCGCCCCCCAATGCGATGGACAAGACGTCCGGCATCCGGAAGTTCGTACGCACCCCGCCGATCAAGTGTGCGGTGGCCGTCTCGCGGGGAAATCCGCGCACGAGGAAGCCGAGATCTGTGGTCGTGCCACCGATATCCATGACGATCGCGTCCTTGATACCGGTCAAGAACGCGGCGCCGCGGAGGCTGTTTGTGGGGCCGGCGGAGCACGTCACGATCGGATAGCGAGTGGCATACTCGGTCGACACGAGCGTGCCGTCGTTCTGGCTGAAATAGATCGGGGCTCGCATATCGACCCGTTCGAGCGCCGCCTTGAGCGAGGTCACCACCTTACGCGAGAGCGAACGGAGCGATGCGTTGATGAGCGCGGCGTTTTCGCGGTCGATGAGTCCGATCCCGCCGACGTCGTTCGATCGGGTGATATCCGCATCGGGATGAACGCTGAGCAGCACCTCCTCGGCGCGCCGTTCGATATCCGGTCTGACCGGTGCGAACCCGGACGTGAGTGCGATCGCTCGAATGCCTTTGGCGCGAATATCGCGGCCCGCTTGCTCGAGCGCGGCCGTGTCGAGGGGGGCGTACTCGCGCCCGTCGTAGAACGAACCGCCGCCGACGAGATACCCGTGGCGGCCGACCGCCTGGACCAGGTCCTCCGGCCAGCCGACCATCGGCGGGATTCCGTCGGTCTTGGGCAAGGCGACGCGAACCGCCGCCACCGGCGTCAGGTCGCGCCGCTGCACGAAGGCGTTGATGAATTGCGTCGTGCCGATCATGACGGACGCGACGCTTGCCGGCGACATATCTGCGGCCTCGAGCACGGCCCGGACCGCGTCGATGAGGCCATCGCCCACATCTGCGGTCGTGGACCTTTTCGCGGCAGCGATCACCTCCTCGCCCTGCATGATGACCGCGTCGGTATTCGTTCCGCCGACGTCGACACCCAGCTTGAATGGCGAAGCGGCGCTCACGATGGCGTCATCCGGTTCATGACGATCTCGCCTCCGCGAATGACGAGCTTCAAAAAGCGCGCTGGGTCGGCGAGCACGTTCAAATCTTCAAACGGGTCGCCGGCCACGCCGATGATGTCGGCGAGCGCGCCCGGAGCGATCGCCCCGATCTGACCCTGAAGATTCACGAGCTCCGCGTTGATACGCGTGGCCGACCGGATGACGTCAAGCGGCGATTGGACGAGTCCCCGCGCGACGAACTCATGGCCCTGTCGGTCACGGAGCTCGCCGAAGAGGTCTGTGCCGAAGCCCAATTTTGCCCCCGCCGCAACGCAGAGAGCGAGGGACTCGAGGTTCTGATCGGCAATCGCGCTGAGCTTCTCCGCGGCACCGGGGGGAAGCCGTGCCGGGTTTTGCCGAAGCACATCGACCACTGCCAGCGTGGGAACTACGAAGGCGCCTGCGGTCGCAACGATGTCGGCGCTTTCGCGATCCATCAGCGTGCCGTGCTCGATGGAACGGACGCCGTTTCGAACGCAGCGGCGGACCGCCTCAGCCGTGTGCGCGTGCGCCATGACGTACGTGCGCCGAGTGGCCGCTTCCTCAACGGCGGCGCGAATCTCGGCATCGGCGAATTGATTCATCCAGATGGGATCCGTCGGCGACAGGACGCCTCCGGAGACGAACAGTTTAATGTGCGTCGCGCCTTCGCGGAGCTGATCACGGACCGCCTTGCGCATCTGGTCGGGCCCATCCACGACGGCACTCAGCGCGCCGTTATAGCCGCAGGAGCACATAGGAACCGCGTCTGCGGGCCGCATGTCCCCGTGACCGCCGGTTTGCGAGAGCGCCTTCCCGGCCATCAACATTCGGGGGCCGCGGATCAACCCCTGCTCGAGCGCGCGCACGAGGCCGATGTCGCCTCCACCTGCATCTCGTATCGTCGTGAACCCCCGAAGCAGCGCCGCCTCGAGGTGGCGACGCGCATCCAGAGCCCGCAGCGATGGGTGCGAGCGATCGATCGAGGCAATGTCGAATGAGGCGCTCACGGGATGGAAGTGTGCATCGATGAGCCCCGGAAGAATCGTCAGCGATGACGCATCGAGCCCATGGGTATCGGCGCCGTCCTTGTCGCGGTCCTTGCCCGGGTCGGACCCCGTCGACACCTCGACGACGCGATCGCCACGAATCGTGATCGCGGCCAAACCATCGGCGTACAGGCGGTCTCCGTCGAAAAACCGCCTCGTCTTCAGGGTCCAGGTCATGATCGGTGGCAATGGGATCAGAAGCTGGCGCGCAGCTCGACACCGTAGGTCGCGGGCTCAACCAGGAAACCGATGCCCGCGACGCCGATGCCGAGCGCCGGTGAGACGTACTGTGAGTAGGCGCGGGTATCCGTGATGTTCCGGCCCCAGAGATAGGCGCCCCAGCGCGGCGCCTCGATACCGAGCCGCGCATTCAGATACTGCTTCGCATTCTGAACATCCATGTTGTCGACCTGCCAGTACTTGCGGCCGTAAAGCTGGCCATCGACCCGACCGTACCACTTCAGCTCGCCCACGAGCGGAGCGCGGTACTCCGTACCCAATGCCGCATTCCAGGGCGTGAGGTACGGCGTGTAATTGCCGACATACTGCGGGTACGCGGCGAGCTGCGTGATCCTCGAGTCGGTGTAGCCAAAGTTACCGAACAGGGTCCAGTTCGAGATGGGATGCCATTGCGTCTCGAGCTCCCCGCCTTTCATCTTGGCCCGATCGATGTTCTGGTCGATCTGCGAGGCGGTTTGCACATCGACGAAGTAATACTGATAGCCACGATCGAGCTCCTCGAAGATCGCGCCATTGACGACCAGCTGCTCGGCCAGAAAGCTGGTCTTGAAACCCGCCTCGAAGTTGCGGACGAACTCGCTGGTGTAGGTGGGCACGACCGGGCTCGCATTGAATCCGCCGGGTCGATAGCCGCTGCTCGCCGTGAGATAGTAGGTCTGATCGTGCGTGGGCTTATAGGAGAGCACGAGCTTCGGCTGCGATGCCAGAAACGTGGCGTGAGAGGACTTATTGGTGACGAGATCGTCCTGCTCTCGCGCATCGTGGTCGTAGCGCAACCCCGCAGTCACCGTCAAGGTCGAGAGCAAGTCGTAATCGATCTGTCCGAACGCGCCGGCCGAGCGGTACTTATCGCGCACATTGTTGTCCTCGATGACCAGCTTAGGATCGTAGATCTGATCGGGATTGCCATTGAGATCGACGAACGCCCGCGTCTGCAGGGTCTTGTTCAAGTATTGGTACGAGGCGCCCGCCACCCAGCGCAGCGGCGTTCCCGATTTGGACGTCAGCCGAATCTCCTCCGAAGAGATGTTCTCGTCCAGATCCTGGCCCTGACCGGCCTGGAAGCCGAGACCTAGAAAACCGGTCGGATCCTGCACTGGATTGCTGAAATCCAGGTCGGCGCGGTCGACTTCCGTGATCCGGTCATAGCCGTTGATCCAGGTCAGGGTGGCGAAGCCGAGATCGCCGTCGACCTTGACGACCGCATCGTCGGTGCCGCCCGATGAATTCGGGTAGAAGCTGTTGGTCGGGTCGACGAAGGTGTTGGGGCTCGCCGGGCGGATCCAGCTGTACTGGTTGGTCGATCCGCTGAAGTTGCCGAACTGCCCGCGTACGTCGATGGTCCAGGCATCGCTCACCAGGAAGGTGAGCCGACCGCGCATCGTATAGTCGTAATGGACGAAGTCCGACTTGTCGTTCAGGTAGGAGTTGGGGATCAGGCCGCCCTGGCGGAGATAATCGCCGGACAGCCGGAACAGCACCTTATCGCTGCCGAGCGGACCTGCGATGCCCGCGGTGGTGTCGATCGACTCCCCGTTTCCCGCCGTCGCGTCGGCGTAGCCCGAAAGCTGATTGGTCGGGCTTCGCGTGTTGATGATCACCGCGCCACCGATGGCATCGCGGCCATAGAGGCTACCCTGAGGACCTTTCAACACCTCGATCTGGTCGATGTCGAAAAGACGCATGTTGAACTGCTTCTGATCGACCTGGGGGACGCCGTCGACCACGACGGCGATCGGCGGGTCGGCATTCGTGACCTGAGAGAGGCCCCGAACCACGACGAAGCTGTTGCGGTACGTATCCGCACGGTCGAAGGTCATGTTCGGCACGTAGTCGATGAAGTCCTGGGTGTCCTTGATGCCCGCGTCGGCCACCGACTGCGCGGTGAACACATCGATCTGGATAGGGACGTCCTGCAGCCGCTCGGGACGCTTCTGGGCCGTGACGACGATCTCATCCAGCGTATCCTCACTCAGAGCGGGGGCGGCGCCGATCAGCGCTGCGACAAACCACAGGACCCATGGCTTAATTCTTTTCATCGAGTGCTCCCTTGATGCGCGGCGACCGCGCATACCGATTGAGCAGCCGACCCCCGCTCCCGGACAAGGGCAACCACGGGGGATGCGTCCGTCGGGATCGGGGGATAGCCGCTATTCGGCGAGGTGAGCCACCCGCCGCAGCGCTTCCTCGCGGCTGTGGACGCCGAGCTTGGCGAAGATTCGCTTCAGGTGGTGCTTGACCGTTTCCGGCGAGACGCCCAGATGTTTGGCAATGGCCTTGGTGGAGGCATGAGCCGACAAAGCCCAGAGGACATCGCGCTCCCGTTCCGACAACATGATCCAGCCCGATGCCGGGGAATCCAGCGCGTCGCAGGAACGCAGGACCGCTCGCAAATGCTCGACGGTTCCCGCGCCCGAGAGTTGCCCGAGTGCGCGCAGCAGGATGGCGGGCGGACGCGCAAGGACATCGAGGTAAGGACGGACGAGGCGTCCGGGAGCGGTCAGCGAAAGTGCCCGCATGATTTCGGACAACGCGCCGCCCTCATCTCCCACGGCCTCGGCGGCGCGCGCAGCGAGCAGGTGACCGCTCGCACGAAACGGTGCGTGACCGCAGGCGCTCGAGCGCCGAATCCATCGATCGGCCAAGCGCCGACCTCGCTCCGCCTGCCCCATCGCAACCAGACCCAAGACGACGCCCGGCGCCAGAGCCGCGCTGAACAACCACGAGGCGTCCAGCCGATCCAGCTCAGCCTCGAGCGCCTGCGCGAGCCGCTCGACTTCCCCTGGCTCGGGGGAATCGGTTCGCAGCGCCAGTTCCAGCTGCGTCGCCTCGATGATCAGACTAAAGCGCGCGGCCTCGCGCCGCCTCGCGCGCTCGCTCTCCTCGGCAAGTCCGTGGCTCGCTTCCCGCGCGCGCCCGAGAGCGTGCAGACACAGCGCTCGAACCCGACAGTACAGCGCCCAGGTTTCCGGAAACGTCCGATCCGGATCGACGCCCACCCGATCGACGATCTGATGCGCCTTCTCGATCTCGTTCCGCTCGTAATGAATCGCCGCAACCAGCACCGCACTCAGCTGCGCGAGCAAGGGCTCCGGCTCGGCGAAGCGATCGATGCGCCGGGGGGACTGACGGCTGAGGTAGTCAAGCGCCGCCTCGACGTCGCCCTCCAGGAACGCGAGCAAACCGCGCTGTGGGTGGACCGACGGATGCTGCGGGCCGAAGCCGTTGCGCTCGACCAGCGCAACATAGTCTTCCAGCGTGCGCCGCGCGTCCCCGACACTCGAATGGCGCGCATAGATCAACACCTGAAGCGCAAGGATGAAACCGAGCTTCGTCTCGTCCGTTGCGAATTGCAGACGCGCCATTCGCTCCGTCATGGCGCATTGTGTGACGGCCTCCGCCGAGACCCCTTCATAAAGGTCGGCGAGCAGCGTGACGGTCGCGTCGCAAAGGCCGGCGGCGTACTCGCACCAGATCACATCCGGGGCCGCAGAGGCACCGGCCATGTCGCGCACGAGATCCGATCTCCAATCCCGAACCACGCGCGCGCGGCCCTCCACCGACGCCAGGAGCACATCCACGAGCCTGAGGGATTGACTCAGCGCCCGAGCGGCGGGAGGCAGTGCCGCAACGAGGGACAGGACGCGCCTCGCGCCGATCTTGAAAATCAATGCCGCACCGCCCGCTCGCTCGAAGAGCTGCACGGCGAGCGGCAGATCTTCGGCCAACAGGGCGTGCTGCACGCCCTCGAGCACCTGCCCCGTGGTCACCAACACTTCGGCAGCGCGCCTAAGCAGCTCGCGCTCATACTCACGGCCTTTGCGCGCGAGCTTGCTTCGCATGTACTGGCGAAGAAGCGGATGCAGGCGGATCGTGAAATCCCCGTCTCCGGTGATGGTCACGATCGGCTGGAGGCGCAGCGCGGCCGACATGAGCGCAAATCCGTTGTCCGCCCGAAGTATCGCGTTCGCCGACACCACGCCGACCGTGGACAAGACTGAGGTGTCCCGGAGAAACACGCGCTGCTCTTGCGACAGCGATTCGAGCACCCGTTCGGCGAGGTAGTCGAACAGGCCGAGGCCTTCATGGGTCAGCCATTCGAGCGTCTCGGCAATCGAAACCGCATCGGTGGCGCGCAACCGGGTCATCTGCACGGCGACCGGCCAGCCCTCGGTGATCTGCTCGACGCGCACTATCTCGTCGGCATTGAAGCGTTGCGGAAGCAATGCCGAAAGCTCGGCACGCGTGAGACGCAGCTGGGGCGCGTCGATGGTCGCTGCGAGGCCTTGCAGCTCGAGCTGCAGAAACCAGGCGTTCAGCGGCTGTCGAGAGCCGAGCAGGACGTGGATGTTTTCGGGAAGCAACGCCATGAGCCGCTCGATGAGCGTTTCGGCGTCTGAGGCGATCAGCCGTTCCAGGGCATCCACGAACACGTACACGCGCGCTCCCAGCTCGCCCATGCGCAGCGCGAAGTCACCGGTGGTGAACTCCTGGTTGTCCCTGCGCATGCCCGCCGCGCCACCGGCGGCGTACAACGTGTCCACGAAGTGGGCGGGCTCGGCATCGAGGTCGGAGCACTCGAACCACACGGCGGTATCACCCCGCGCCTGCACACGTCGGTACGCCTGCGCCAGGAGCGTCGTCTTGCCGAATCCCGCCGGACCTAGGATGAGCGTTACCTGGGCCGCTCCCAACGCCTTGGTGGATGTGATGCGGGTCAGCAGCCGTTCCCGCACCAACTCGTGCGCTGCGACCGAGGGCGGCCGGAAGCGACCCGGAGAGTCAGAATTGAAGCGCATGATCGGCGCTCACGGCTCGCAGTGCAGGTCCGTAGGGATGCATGTTCATCGCCCTATGCGTCCAGCACGAGAACGGCCGAGCCGGGGCGGGCGCAACAGGCAAGCGCATAGCCCGTCCGCGGCCTGCTAGCGGGTGCAAATTCGTATTGAACGGTGCCCTCGATCACACGGCAGGCGCATGTCTGACAAAAGCCCGTGCGGCATGAGAACGGCAGATCAAGCCCCAGAAGTTGTGCGGTCTCGAGAATGGTGCCTGAATCCGACGAGCGCCACATCATCGAGCGGCCGCTCTTTCGAAACACGATCTGGGCTTCATCCAATTGGGGACCAAATCCCGGACGCGCGTCGATCACGAAGCTTTCCGTGTGAACCCGCTCGGCTGCCGCGCCCTTCGATATCAGCGCGCGGCCGATGTCCTCGCAAAACGACGGCGGTCCGCACAGATAATAATCGACTTCGTACCAGGGAACGGAGATCGACTTGCCTGCAAACTCGATCGAGAGATCCCGAATGGCCTCGAGCAGCTGTGCCGCATCGAGTCTGCCCGTACGATGCGGCGCCGGGACCTCGTGCTCGCCGGCGCGGGAGTAAAAAAATACCGCCCGCAGATTCGAATGTCTGCTTGCAAGCGCCTCGATTTCTTCGCGAAACGGGTGGGCAGATGGACTGCGCACGCAGTGGAAAAGCCGAATCGGCGCGGCGGTCGGTCCGCGGTCGAGATGGGCTTCCAGCATCGCGAGCAACGGGGTGATGCCGATGCCCCCGGCGAGGAGAACGACCGGCATGACGCGAGCCCGGTC
>Ga0182024_10019360_pt1 | contig 12560 bp, 11 predicted proteins | sample P32metaG_FD_120480 | JGI IMG/M metagenome (GOLD analysis project Ga0182024, IMG submission 120480) | Permafrost microbial communities from Stordalen Mire, Sweden - P3-2 metaG (Illumina Assembly) | ecosystem: Environmental > Terrestrial > Soil > Wetlands > Permafrost | place: Sweden: Stordalen... | reverse complement strand
TTCCAGACGGTCGCGCATGTGCTCCATGCTGGCCGGTTGGCAAAAGAGCGCAGGCCGACTTTGCCCCAGCAGTGCCCCAAATCAAAAGCTAAGCGTTACCGACTAAGGACTAAGGACTTGGGACCAGAGCACTTTAAATCAATCCACCCACGGGCTCACCAAACTAAACTTCCCCACGTCGAAGAGCCCCTTGTCGCCCAGCTTCAACTGCGGAATCACCAGCAGCGCCAAAAACGACAGGCACATGTACGGCGCCTGCAGCCGGCAACCATCCGCGCGCGCCAGTTGCGACAATTCCTGGTACGCGTGCCCGACCGTCGTCGCCGGCGCCGTGCTCATCAACCCCGCAATCGGCAGCGGTAATACTTTTTCCGTTTCCGCGCTCGCGTAGCTCAACCCCCCGCCGCTGCGGATGACCAGGTTCACCGCCCGCGCCAGTTCCTCGTCGCTCGCGCCCACCGCGACCACGTTGTGCGAATCGTGCGCCACGCTCGACGCCAGCGCGCCGCGCCGCAGTCCGAAATTCCGCACCAGCCCCACCGCCACCGGCGCGTCAGCGTAGCGGTTCACCACCGCCAACTTGAGCAAATCCCGCCCGAGGTCGCACGCGACGAAACCCTCCGCCGTCACCCGCGGCGCTTCCACCGACTCGCCCGTCACGATCTGCCCGTCAATCGCCTCGATCACGCGGATACGTTTCCCCGGCACGGCGCGCAGCGCGAAATCCTCCGGCCGCTTCGGCCCGGTGCGGAATAAATTCACCGGCGTCACCGGCGTGTGCTCGGTCAGCGCCCGCCGCTCTTGCGCCACCAGCCGTCCGGCCACCCATGTCCGCCGCACGTGCAAATGCTGCAAGTCGGAAAGCTCAATCAAATCCGCCGGGTCGCCCGGCTGCAAGAGCCCCACCGGCAGCCGGTAATGGCGCACCGGGTTGAAGGTGGCCGCGCGCAATGCGTCCATCACCGGCACTCCATACGCCACCGCGCGGCGCACCAGCGCGTCAATCTGTGAAAGCACCAATTCGTCCGGATGCTTGTCGTCGCTGCAAAACCCGCACCGGTCCGGCCGTTCGCGCAGCAACGGCCACAACGCCTCGAAATTGCGCGCCGCCGAGCCTTCGCGGATCCACACCATCATGCCCAGCGCCGCGCGCTGCCGCGCCTCTTCCAGCGTCGTGCACTCGTGGTCGGTCTGGATGCCCGCCGCGGCGTATTTTTTCAAATCTTCGCCCAGCACGCCCGGCGCGTGCCCGTCCACCGGCTTGCCGCGCTTTTTCGCCTCCGCGATAATCGCCCGCATTGTCGGATCGCCGTGGATGACGGCGGGAAAATTCATTACCTCGGACAAGTACCAGATGTCCGGGTCGTCCAGCAGTTCGCCCACCTCGGCCGGGCCGAACTTCGCGCCCGCCGTCTCGAAACTCGTCGCCGGCACGCACGAGGGCGCGCCGAAGAAAATCTTGATCGCCGCCCGCCGCGCGTCCACCAGCATCCAGCGCACCCCCGGCACGCCGAGGACGTTGGCAATTTCGTGGGGGTCGCTCACCGTCGCCACCGTGCCGTGCGTCACCGCCACGCGCGCAAACTCGCTCGGCGGCAGCATCGAGCTCTCCACATGCACATGCGCGTCCACGAAGCCCGGCGCGTACCAGGGCGCCCCCTCCCGCGGCGCGCCTTCTTTGATCACCCGCGCCACGCGGTCTCCCGCCAGCTCGACCCTCCCCGCGAAAACGCGCTGTCCGACCACGTCCACGACGTTGCCCGACAACACCGTTGCTCCGGCCGCTGGCTGCGACATCCGCCCACCTTGCGTCACCGTCGCGCTTGTTTCAACCCGGAAAACTGCCATCCGTGACGCTCAACGCTCAAATCTGCGCTTGCCCCACTAAGTACCAAAGCACCAGGCACTGGAACACTTCCTTTAGTCGAAGTCTGAGGGCTGCCAGTAATCGTCCGCCGTGACGCCAATTTCGTATGTGAAGCTCGTGATGAACGGATTTTGGGTAATCGGGTAAACCACATCACCGCCGGTTCCCGCAAACCACGCGTAAACGAAGAGCGTCTGCGCCCACAGATCCACCGTACCCACCTGGAAGTCGGAGTAAGTCCAGGTGTGACCGCCGGAATTGAGCGAGATCGGAAAACTGGGCGGTGCGCCGAAGGTATTCTGGTAATCGCCGCCGACAAGCACGTCGAGCGTCCACAAGCTGGCGAGCATGTAGGTCAGACCGTCGCTTGAGGCCGCGTAGAGGCTGGGCGCAAGCTTCCATTGGCCGCGACTCCAGTTCAGCCACGTGAGCCCGAAAGAAACGCTGCCGCCGTGCGTGATCAGGCCGGATTCGTCGGTGTCCTCGGTGGTCGCGCCCAGGCTGATCCCTCCCGGACCGTAGCCGAGGCGTGCGTAAGGCTCGAGGTTGACCGGCATCGGGCCGCCTCCGCCATCACTGCTGCAGGCAAAATTGTAGGCCGGCGGCGGCGGCGCGCCCGCGAAATTGAACGTCATCTGGGCGAAAAACGTGATGTCCCTCAGCGAAAAAAAACGCTGCAGTTCGCCCGCCGGCGAATCGCCCCCGTTGGCCACGCTGTAAAGTTGCGAAGGATTGCTATTATACGACTGGGGCGCGAAACCCACCAACTCGTCGAGCACGGCGCAGAATGGGGTCGGCATGGAAAGTCTAGTTTCGAATTCGAAAAAACTAAGCACTAGAACACTAAGCACCAACGCACTGACAATTAAAACGCCGGGCTTCGATACGTCACCGTCTGTTGCACCGAGCCGTTGTTGACCACGTAGACGGCCGCCAGTTGGACAACGGGAGACGAGGAAATCTCGTCCGGATCAATCGAGTCATCCAATCCCGTCGGCTTGACGGTCAGCAACGGCGAACCGGACGGCGCCTGCCCGGGCGTGCCGGTGTGCCCGACGTAAATATCGTGCGCGGGCGGCGAACCTGCGCCTTTGCCGGACGTCTCCTTCGGATGAGTCGTCGGCAGCACCTGTTCGCCGCCGGTCAGGATGCCCGTCACCCGCTCGGCCAGCGCGCCGATCACCCGGTCGCGCGCGGCGCGCAGGTGAGCCACCATGTCCGCCGGCGAAAGATGCTTCGTCGGCCCGATGCGCAGGGTCGTCGCGCCCGTGGCCAGATTCTCCGTCACCACGTAAATCTGGGCATTCATCGTGGTCCATTCGCTCCGGCCGCCGGTCAGGTTCAGCACCTGCCCGGCAAACGGCCCGCCGCTGTCGCCCGCCTCTTCTTCCACCATGCTGAAACTGCCGTCGTACTGCAGTGGCGCCAGCAAATTGTAGTAGTACGCCGCCAATCCCGGGGCGGGCAGCGGGTCACCCGCGATGAAACCGCCGATGGATTGGTACGTCTGCGAGGTTGCGTCCGTCGTCACCACTTTTACCGACAAGGCCTTGCCCGTGACGTGGTTGACCACCGTGTTGCCGGCGTCGTCCACCGTCGTCTCGTCGTAATTGAATAACGCCGACGCATTCGCCTCGCTGGCATGCACGTCCGTCATCCAGCCCGCGATCGAGCCTGTCTGCAATTCGTTGCCGTAAACGGTGTCGCCATCGTTGACCGGATTTACCTGCCCGCTGCTGTCCACGACGCTCAGGTTGGAAATCGCGGCGTCGCTCAACTGCGGCAGTTTCTGCTGCCACCACGCCTGGTTGTTGGCATCCAGCCCTGGGGCGGTCACCTCCTGCGTCAGCCACGTGTAGCGATTGCCGGTCAAGTCCACCGTCATCACCAACGCCCCCGCTTGCACCTCCGAGGCGTCCGCCGGATACTGGTCAATGCTCTCGAAAAGTTGTTGCAGGCCCTGGTAGGTGTTAACTTGCCGGTAATGGATGGAAACCACCGGCCGCTGCAAGTCGTAGCGCGGCGTGATCTCAATTTCGCTCGCCGGGGCGCCCACGCACGGCAGCGAGACCGGCGCCAGCGCACTGCGCGGCTGGATGTTCAACGTCGGCGGCGAGGTCGTATAGTCGAACCACGTGATCGCGTCCGGATGCCAGCGCAATGCGCGCTTGATCACCTCCGCGATGGTCAAATCGCTCCCCGCCTCGTCGGGCACCTCGATTTCGGTGCCCACCGCGCCGAGCTGCAGCGGCAGATTCGCGCCCAGCGCGTACGTCATGGCCGATTCGATCTGCGTGCCCGTGTCAATTAAATCACCCAAAACATCCGCAAACAAAATGACGTGCGACTGCGGCATTTGCGTGGCGGTCGGGCCGCCAGCGGACGGAAACAGACACCAATACTGCTGGTAAACGACCTGCTCCAGCCACCACCATGGGCCACTCACCACATATTGCACGCCCTCGGCGCTCGGCCGGCCCATTTTCGGCGTCTTCGTGACCACGCCCTGAAACCACACTACGCCGCTGCGCTTGATGGACAGCATGCTCTGGTAGACGAAAATCTCGTCGGCGTCGAACGCCACGCCCTCGAGCCGCAGCACGCACTGGTCGGCCGCCTGGCTCAAGCGCGTGATTTCACACCCCGTGATGCCCCACGCCGCCAGCGTCTTCGTCACCGGCGTTCCGGTTATCGGATTGCCGCCGTTGTTGCCTCCTCCCGTCCCGGCTGCCGTGATGCCGAGATATTCAAGTGTCCAAATTTGGCTGATGGGCATGGGTCAAAAACGGTCTCGAAATGTCCTTTGTCCTTGGTCACGAATTCGGAAGACTAAGGACCAGGGACTAAGGACGTTTTGTGACTTTCAGCCGATCCTCGGCTGCCGCCGCCGCCCGTCCCAATTCTCGCCTAACTTCGGCGATCGCGCGCACAGGTGGTAGCAGATCGCGCTCGGCAGCAAACGCCGCTGCGAGGCCGGCCATTGCGCCGCGAACAGTACGTCGTCATGCGCGGCCGAGCCCAGCGTCCACGGATAATCATGCTGGCAGCGCGCGTGCCAGAGCTGGAAGAAGCCGATCGGCACGTAGCCGTCGAGCGTGTCCACGTAACGCGACGCCACCGGCCGCGGTGCCTGCGCCGTCACAAACGCCCCGCCACTATGCTGCGGCACCCCCAACCCCGCGCGCGGCTGCAGCACGTTCGCCCATTCCTTTCTCCCGATTAAATCCACCCGGTCGGCGCCGTAGAGACATTCCTGATCGAGATACGTGTGGTTGAACAGCAGCCGCCGGAAGTTATCCGGCAGCGCGATGTCCGCGTCCAGATGCAGCCGCCAGCCGTGGTATTGGAAGCGCGCCAGGCCCCGGTTCAGCGCCGCGCCCTTGTTGAACCCGCGCCCGTTCTTGCGGAACAAATCCGTCTGCACGCAGATCGCCCCATGCTTGCGCGCGACCGCCTGCGTGGCCTTGTCCTCGTGGCTCGTCACCACAATGAAGGTGTCCACCTGCGGGTGGTTCAGCGGCAGCGTGGCGTCGAGGAGATCGTCGAACCCCACGCACGCCGTCACCGCTTCAAGCCGCAGGGCCTCGGCTGGGTGCGGTGTCTCGGCCGCGAGGGATCGGGAATAAATGTTCACGGGATGAAAATAATTTCGAGTTTTGAGGTTGGAATTGAAGAATTTTTCACGCCACCCAGCGGACGCCCTGATGAAAATCAGAGGATGGCTTCGCGCCGCGGTCGTTGCGCTCCTAGCATGACTAATTCTTGAGTGGAAAGCGCCGTCTTCAGCCCTGCCTGAATTCCTCGCAGCAGCACCAAGGCTTCGGCGGTGGTCTGATCGGACGTCAATGTGGCCGCGTCGGCCTTTAGCCGCGCATCGTAATCCGCCAGCGCGACCGCAAACACCGCATCTACCGCCTTTTGGTCGGCCGGTGCCAACGATTGGTTAAGGTCGGCGATCAGTTGCGCGGACGACGTGTGCCCGTTGGCCATCGCCACCGTCAACGCCTCGTAGGCCGCCTGCAAATCCGGCCGCAAATTCGGTTTCTCGGCCAGCGCCACTGCCGCCGCCAAACTGACCACTGTTTCCAAATTCGCCGCGAGTTCCGCCGGCGTCTGCCCCGATATCGTGCCATTGACCGAAGAGACGGGTTCAATGCCGCCCGTCGTCACGCCCTCCGCAGCCGGTAAACTCCGCGAAGCCACGGATTCGCACCCTGGCAGTAAAATTATTCCCAGGAAAATGGCCAGACTGACAATCGCCGTGCCCGCCAGCAGGTTCGCGCGCACAAATCCCGACGCTCCGCTCGGCGGCGCGTTGCCCGGCCCCACTACTGGAGTGAGCACCGGACTCGGCGTCGCCGCTGCGGCCCCACCGCTGCACGAAGTGCTGGCCGTGCCCACAGTTGGCGGGAGCGTCGCCAAGTTCAGGTGCGAAGAGCACGTCGCCAGCCCGGTGGTGACGAGTCCGCTGGCCAGCAGCCAATATTGATTGGTCCCGTAGCCGAGCGCGCTCAGCCCCCCGCCAATGAATTTCAAGACCGTGTGGATCAGGTTAAAAACTTGCGCTTTGTTCATGGTTGTTTCGAGTTGGAAATTGACTCTCCCGTCTGAAGCCTTGGCGAAGAATGGGCTTTGCCTTTGTCGCGCGTGATTTTGGTCGGTGCCACAGTGCCAAAGTGCCGCGCTTCGGCCTCACCGCACCCGCCGTGCCCGCAGCACCGCCGTGATGTTCCCCGCGCCCCCGCTGTAAATCACATTCGCCAGCAAATAGACCGTCGTGTTCGAACTCACGATCCACTGCACAGTCGGGAGCGGCCCCGCGATTGGATTATAGCTCAGCGCCCCGCCGGTGAAGTTCCCCAGGCTGTTGCCGGTCGTGTTGCCGCTGATGCCAAACACCTGTCCGGAAACGTTCGACGGGTTGTAATTGTCCTCGTACCAGCCGGTCACATCCCAATCGCCCGGCGTCAACGTGACATTGCACACGGGAGTTGTGTTCCCCGACGTCACCGTGAAATTGCCCGTCAGGTTGCTCGCCATGATCAACTCCCCGATCTGTCCCGACGCCGCCGCGTTGCCCGTATTGTTCCCCATGACCGCCGCCCCGTTCGCCGTGAAGTTCGCCACCAGGTTCGCCGCCTGATCGCCGCCCGCGTACACCTGCACAAAGTTGCCGCCCGTCGCCATCAAGGCGATGTTCCCGCTCGGTGCTATCAGGCCCATGCCGCCCGGCGGATAGGCATGGTAATTCCAGGTCTTCGGATAGAGCGTCAAAAATCCCTCGGTTCCCGTGGTCGAGACCCACGGCTCCGAATATCCGACCGAACTGGCGTCGCTCGTGTGAAAGTTGATGGAGGTTCCCGCGCCCCCGTTCGCGCCCGTGCCGGCATGGTTGAACGCGGGCGGCGCCCACAAATCAATGTTCATGAACCCCGGATTAAGGGTGTCGTTCTCATCCGGTGGCTCAATCGTGATAGTGACGTTGTTCCCCAGCGGCTCATAAAATTGCGTGGACCAATCCGACCCGAAGTTTACAAAGACTCCCTGAATCGTGGTGCCGTTATACCACTTCCCAAACGCTGGCACGATTGCGGGGATCGGATATTCCGTGATCGTTGAATTAGCCCCGTTGATCCCCGTGGAGAGGCGTTCGCTCGGCTCCCAAAACGCGGCCCCCACCGTGTTTTTACCCTCGCCCCACTTGGCATTGCCCATGAATCCGACGCCCTCCGCCTGAAAGCCGAAACCGATCACGGAATAGCCGCCCGGTTCCATGATGGAAACGGCGGCCGCTCCACCCGTCGTGTTGGAATTCCACCACGACATCACGTTGCCGACGTTCACGTACGTCGTGTTGTTCTGCACCGTGGCGTTGGCATTGTTCACCAACAGCGAATCCCCGTTGCCGCTCACATAAATCGGCACCGTTGTCCCGATTGCCGGCAACCCCAGCCCCGGCTCCGTGGTCGTGTTGAAATTGAAAAACCCGCCGCCGGACGATATTGCCGATTGCACCCACGCCTCGGTCGGAATGCTGGTCGTGCTCGCGCTCGCATTTCCGTCTGTCACCGTTCTCGGCGCCACCGTAAAATTCGCCGCGCCGGAAAAATTTCCGCCCAGATTCCCACCCCCGGTGGCGTTCAACCCCAGCCCCACATTCAAATTGCCACCGGCAATCGTCACGCTGGAATTCCCGCCCAGTAGCCCCGCATTGTTAAATTGTACTGAATTATTCGCGCCTTCGGGAGTCGCGTTCCCCCCGCCGCCCGCAATCGTCACATTCCCCGCGCTCGTCACCCGCCCATCCGCGCCGATGGTCAACTGCGGCACCATCGTGCCGTTGCCATAGGTTGCCGCCGTCACGCCCGCGGCCGGCAACAACACCGTCCCATTGCCCAGGTTCAACGAACTATTCGCCACCGCCGTCCAATTTCCGGTCAGGTTACCATTCTTCAACGAAGTAAATCCGCTGAACGAATGATTGCCCGTCCAGGTGTAATTGGCGCCCAGGTTGATCGCCGGCGCGCCATCGCTGCGTAACACCGTCGTCGCCGTGCCATTGACCGCCACCGGTCCAATCAGCCCCGTCGCGTTCCCGAACACAACATTTCCCCCGCTCCCGCCCATTCCCGTAGGCAAAATCACGCTCGCGTTGCCCAGATCTACCGTTGCATTGGGCTGCGCAAACAGCGTCCCGTGTGTCCCAACGGTCAGCGTCAAATTGGCCGGCACCGTCAAGTTTTCCGTCAGATTGCCCGTCGTCGTGTTCGCCATCACCGGCGTGTAATTCGCCGCCCCCGGCGCCGTCCAGTTCTGCCCCTGCGCCGACTCTGCCGTCCAGCAGAGCGTCAAGGTCAACCCGACTAAAAATTGCAGTTTAGGTTTCATAAGTAGTGTTTGTGTTGTTGTGATGGCCAAGGACTAATTGACGATGGACTAGGCTGTGTTTTAAAACTGGAGTATTGGCCGGCCTTAGCCCTCACCCGTCTGCTCCAAGGCCAGCGCTGGTATTCCGTTCACCACCTGCACCCACACCGAGTGCCAAAGCTGGGTCGTCGGATTGAAAAATTGCATCGTGTTGCCGTTTTTCGCGCGCCAGTTCGCGTTGGCCGGCGACAGCGCCGCCTGCACAAACGCCGTGGTCGCCAAGTTCGTCGAATTGTCGCCCGCGGCCGGCGTCGGGGCTGTTGGCGTGCCGCTGAACGCCGGGCTGGCCAGGTACCGCGCGTCGCTCTGCGCCGCCGTATAATACGTTGCGTCCGGCGTCGGGGGCGTTGTCGTCAAGCCCGCGCCGTCTTCCAACACCCGGATCGGCCCCGCTGCCAGCGTGATGACCCGCCCCGGGTCGTCATTCGTGATTACCCACAACGTCATCCACTGCGCGCCCGCCGCGATGTTGGTTTGCGTCGAACTGAAGGCGATCAACGCCTGCTGCTGCGACCCATCATTCCACGTCTCCAGCGTCACCGTATCGTTCAGACACCCCGCGTCCACCGTGCCCGACATCAGCGGCGAACTGCTTGGGTCCGGCGCGCTTCCGCCCGGCCCCGGCGCCCGGATCTCCACCGTCACGCTCGCCAGGTTGGCGACCGACTGCAGTACGCCGTCGTCAAAGACGGCGATTTCAAACTGGATGTCGTTGCCTGCCCAAAACATGGGTGTGGCGCGGCTGTTTACGTCCAATGGCGCGTCGAAGTTCGCGGCGTCGCCGGCGATGCGGATGCTGGTGCGGCCTAGGGTGCTCATGGTCTTAAGTTCCGTGGTGGTGAAAATGTCGCGCTTGGAAAATTGCCGTCACGACGCCGGCGGCGTGGTGCTGATGTCCCCGCCCAAAAATTCGTACTCCGTGTCGGTGATCAACCCCGTCGGCGTGCAGCGCACCGCGCGCACCACCGCGTCGTCCAAATACAGCTCGGCCACACTCGGCCCGTCCTCTAGCACGAACGTCAGCGTCGTGGATGCTTCTGCCAGCGACGCCGCGTGCGTCAGCGCAAATTCCAGCGCGTCCTCCAAATTGTCATGCAGCCGCGTCACTGCGAAACGCACCACATTTTGCGCGTTCCCTCGGTCGTAAAACTCCGCGATCTCGCCCCGCACCGCTTGCGCCACCTGGATCGCCCGCGTCGTCTCCAGCGCGAATTGCCGGGGCGATTCGCGCTCCGCCAGCCCCTGGGCCAGCTCGATGCTGCCGAAAACAATTTTCATGGTGCTTTCCAGAATTCAGTCCGCCACCCCGACGCTGAACAACGCCTCCGCCCCCGTCCCGTTTAACGGCCGCTGCGCCGCCAGCGTCACCCTCCCCAGCCGCGGGCGATCCGATCCCCACTCCAGCGGCACATCCTCGATCAACGCCGCACACCGCAGCACCACCGCGGGCCCGCCTGCGGCGCCGCTCAATACCAAGTCCGCCGCGTTGGGAAACAAACTCGCGCCCCGATCCGCTCCCGGCCCCTGCACCTGCGCCGCGTCCAGCATCGCCTCTTCCGTCGGCCCCGCCGGCGAAAACTCCGCCCGGGCGCCCACCTCCAGCACCGTCAAATCGGCCACTCCTACATCGTCCAGCGTCTCCTCCCGCAACGACAACGGAAACTCCAAAATGAACCCATCCACCGTCTGCAACGTATCCCACGGCGCCTCGTCGCCCCACGCCGCGTTCACCGGGCCGGCCACCAACTGCGTGCGGTCAAACGCCGGTCCCGGCCACGACGCCGTCGTCACCTCGTACAACGAATTCTCCGTCGCGCGCGAGCCCCCGCCTGCGGTCAACGCCCGGAACGTCGCCGCCCCAAATGCCGGCCGCCCGCCCGCCAGGCTTAACGACGGCATCCGTGTCAACGCCGCCGCCGCCAGCGTCAGCACCACCCCGTCGGTGGACTGCACCACCAGCGGCACGTCCGCCCCCGCGAACAAACTCTGCCCCGGCAGCGCGTTCCCGTAGGGATACAGCACCGCCAGCACCTCCGCCGACCACGCCGCCGCCGGCTGAAACGTCACCGTCAGCTCCACGTCGTCCAGCCAATATTCCAGTGGCCCCAGCACCGCCGTGATCGCCGGCCGCGTGCGCAAACGCAAATCCAGCCGCACGTCCCCCTCGGAGTAAAACGTCACCCCGTTGTACTGCACCAGCGCCGGGCCCCGCAATATTTGCACGCGTGTGGACATGATTAGATGAAGAAAAAAATTAACGGCCCGTTTGAATCGCCAGCGAACCCGCCGCCAAAAAATGCACATCCAGCACCACCGCACCCTTTGCCTGGCCCGTCGGGGTTGTCCACGGGTTCGTCTCCGCCAAATGCAGCGTCCCATCGCCTCCCGCCGTCGGCAACGGCCACAAATGCAACACCTGGCACGCGCGTTCCGCCGCCGCCAGCAACCCCACGCCCGTGTCGTTCGTCGCCAGATTCTCGATCACCCGCACCGTCACCTCGATCTCCAGAAACGCCGGCCCCGGCACTGCGGTCGCCACCCGCTGCGGCCGCGGATCCAGCACGATCAAACACAACCCCAGCGCCGACTGCACCGTCGCCGCCACCTGGCTCTCCAAATCGCTCGCCCGCCGCGCCAGCACCGACGCCCCCGGCAGGCACAATTGCTGTCGCAATTGCTGCGTTACCGCTTCCTGAAGGCTTTCCAGCACGCTGCGCATGAAAAAATATTGAAGAATATGATACGATCCCGCTCACAGCCCCCGTAGGCTGCGCCCCGACACCGTGTCCCGCCGCCGCCGCAACACCTCCAACCCGTACCACACCGTTGCTTGCAACGGTCCCTCCGGATTCACCGGCAAGCACACCGCCAGTTCCCCCCCGGCCACCCGCGCCAGCAACTGCCGCGCCTCGTTCGCCAGCCGCGTCTGATCCTCCGTCAACGCCAGGTTCGGAATTCGCGGCTGCAGTGCCTCCACCGCCAGGTGGCACGCCGCCAGTTTCAGTTCCGGCGGCACCAGCGTCTGATCCTGGTCCAGCCGGCACCGCCGCCCTGTCCGCACCTCCGCCCGCACCCGTGCCGTCACCTCCGTCAGCAACGCCGCCAATGGATCCGTCTCGCCCGTCGCCAGCAGCCGCGAACGCAGGATGTCCGCTTGCAGCGCCGCCAGGCACGCGTACACGTCGTCGGTTGACAGGGAAATCCAGGGTGTCATGGCAAATAAATCGGCCCGCGTCGGTGGCGTTGCGGTCGCTGGCAAACTTCGCGCGCAGGCTAACACAAAGAAATAATTTCCGTTAGCACTGCGTTGGCTCGGTTGGATGCGTTTGAATCGTTGGTTGGGTTGGACTCCATCCGTCCGCCGGGTTCGCACCGTGTAATTGAAAACGGATACCAGTATAACGCCCGCAAACGAAACGCCGCGGCGGATGGTGAGTCCGCCGCGGCGCCGTGTTTGTCCCTGTAACCTCGTTCTGTCTCTTTTGCTTGTTCCCCTGTTGGCTCCCGGTTGCGCGCAAGTTTGCCGGCCCTTATTCGCTGGGCGTCAGCGCATTCAGCCCCAGCGTTGAGGTGACCAGCACGGTCGAGTAATGCTCGACCGAAATGTCCGTGTACTTCGCGTGATCCTCCAGGTACACGCGGAACGGGCCCCCGCTGTCCGTCGGCGTGATGAACCGCTTCAGGTTCGCCGGCTCGTCCTTGCCCGGCATCGGCTCGGAGTAATAGCAGTACACGCTGCTCCCGACGATCGCCTCCTTCGTCGTCC
>Ga0182024_10019359_pt1 | contig 12560 bp, 10 predicted proteins | sample P32metaG_FD_120480 | JGI IMG/M metagenome (GOLD analysis project Ga0182024, IMG submission 120480) | Permafrost microbial communities from Stordalen Mire, Sweden - P3-2 metaG (Illumina Assembly) | ecosystem: Environmental > Terrestrial > Soil > Wetlands > Permafrost | place: Sweden: Stordalen... | reverse complement strand
CTCACGTACTGCATGATCGAGTCGCGGCCACCGGCGGAAGGCAGATTGCGGATAGCCATATCCGGGGGAAGAGTTTTGGCTCGGTACTGCGCCAGAAACGCCAGATTGAGGGTCACGGTGCTGATTACCAGTACGTCGTGATCGGTGCTGCTCGCGAACTTCACGAGCGTGTGGGAATGGGAGCCTTCCTTGCGGACGCGAATGGGCACCTAAGCCGTATTGGCGGTAGTCATGGTCTCCCGCTAATGGTCGACGCGCAGCCGACTGCGGTTGTGGCCGTTGGTGTGGAGTAATTTGCTTTTTGTGCCGTGTTTAGATGCATTCGAGCAGCGATAGCCTGTTGGATTGCCGATTGGTTGCTTTCGTTATGTTGATAACAGCATGACCAACCGTATCGCAAGGGCTTCGATTGCCCGATTCAGTTTGTCTCTTTCATGCGTCAGCATTGCAAGAATGTCTGGCATTGCTCCTCCCGTTGAATGAAATGAAACAACGGAACGACGGTAGCTCGATTCGGGGACAACGTCAACAAGAAGTGATTGACAGAGGTATATTATCGCGCAACGATATGGTGGCTACGGAACAGGATCGCTACCCAAACCCACGGGAGGAAATAATATGACTCTAAAGAATCGGGGGGCAGTGAGTTTGCTGGACGAGGTGCTCGAACGGCGAATGGTTTTATATGTCCTGGCTGCGGGAGCCACGCTGGCAGGAGCATCCGTTGCGCAAGCCAAAGTAATTTCAACGTACCGGCCTGTCTCCATCCAATACGATTTCCATCCGTACAACATAGACTTGAACAACGACGGTGTCGCCGATATTGTCCTGGCGAAGGGATTCGGAGAATGCAGCTTGTGCTCGTACGACCTTTATACCGTTTCCGCAAACGGGATAGGAAAGGCAAACGGCGTGGTAGGCCCATCACGTAATGAACCGTCGGCGCTTACTATAGGGACGAAAATAGGGAGCAGCGATAACTTCATAAGCGGTGGCTGGATGGCCTATTCCGGTTATGCCGGAGGCAAAGGAAATTTTCTCAACACCTCCAATCGTTTTCTCGGCGTCCGGTTCCAGATTAACGGGCAGACCCACTACGGTTGGATAGGATTTCAGCGGGTGCAAGGGGCCAAGCAGGCGAAATTGTATGGCTGGGCTTACGAGACGATTCCCAACAAACCGATTGCAGCGGGCGATAGGGGATCAGCTGATTCTGCAACTCTCCGATCGGCGGAGCCTACGTCTCTGCAATTATTGGCGATGGGCCACACAGGCGTAGCAGATCGGCAACGGCGGATCGCAGCCCAGGCACAAGGCTAAATCCTTATTGCTGCGATGGAGTGAAGGTCAATAGCCTTTTAATCATCGGGTCCGTTTGAATCTCTGAATACGAATGGGTCTTGTACATATCTCTATGGAACGCTGCGCGTTTCTTCATGAGCGCCAGGGTCAATTCTGCTTGCTCTTTGGACGTGGCGATGTCGTAGACGCTGAGAGCGTCCTTCGTGCCAACACCGGTCCGGCTTGGTCGGCGATTTGCAAGAATAATTCTTGCCAAGCCTTACCCCGGGTGATACTGTTTCTGTGTTCTCCATCCGAGACTGCTGTCGCAAGCGAGCCTTCCGGTCTCTCCTTCCTAGACCACCTTCCTCGCCCTTCATCGGCCCCCTTCGAGGATGATCCTGCAAGCGACCCCGAACTGTCGGTTTTCGCAGCCATGGAGGCTGGGCGATGAAATCGAAACTATGGCGTATTCCGCATCTGCTTCTCTGGGCTGGATTGCTGCTGGTGATCTTCACACTTCCCGCACTGGCGCAAATTAATCCTGTGCCGCTAATCAATCAGCCGCTCGTGCCGGACGCAGTCGCGCCAGGCGGCCCCGCATTCACGCTGACAGTGAATGGGACGGGATTCGTGTCTAGTTCGGTGGTGAACTGGAGCGGAAGCGCGCGGACGACGACCTTCTTCAGCGGCTCACGGCTTACGGCCGCGATCACGGCCGCGGATATTGCCACGGCTGGCACCGCGTCGGTTACCGTCGTCAATCCAACACCGGGCGGCGGTGCGTCGAACGTGACTTTCTTATCTATCACCAACCCCACAACGTCCGTCACCACCAGCCTGGCCTCGTCTCCCTCCACGGGTTACTTCCCACTTTCAGTGGCTGTGGGTGACTTCAACGGGGACGGCAAACTCGACTTGGTGGTTGTCAACGAGGAAAGCAACACGGTGTCCATCCTGCTGGGGGACGGGACGGGCAACTTCACCCTGGCCTCTTCTCCCGCCACAGGTACCTATCCACGATCAGTGGCTGTGGGTGACTTCAACGGGGATGGCAAGCTGGACTTGGCGGTTGCCAACGACTATTCAGGATTCGGCGACGGCACAGTCTCGATTCTGCTGGGGGACGGCACGGGCAACTTCACCTTGGCTTCGTCTCCCGCGGTGGGTAGCGAGCCAACTTCACTGGCCGTGGGAGACTTCAATGGGGATGGCAAACTAGACCTGGCGGTTACAAACTCCGATAGCGATACCGTCTCCATATTGCTGGGGGATGGCATGGGCAACTTCACCTTGACTTCGTCTCCCGCGGTGGGTAGCGAGCCAACTTCACTGGCCGTCGGGGACTTCAACGGGGATGGAGAGCTGGACCTGGCGGTAGCCAACTACTGCGGAAGCGGCAACTGCGGCACAAGTGACACGGTCTCCATCCTTCTGGGGGATGGCACAGGCAACTTCAGCCTGGTGTCATCTCCTGTGACCGGTAACAATCCGGTCTCAGTAGCGGTGGGAGACTTCAATGGGGATGGCAGGCTGGACTTGGCGGTAGCCAACTACTGCGCAAACGGCAACTGCAGCACGGGTGGCACGGTCTCCATCCTTCTGGGGGATGGCACGGGCAACTTTACCCTAGCTTCGTCAACCGCCGTGGGTTTTCTTCCAAATTCAGTGGCGGCGGGCGATTTCAACGGAGATGAAAAGCTGGATCTGGCGGTTGCCAATTTGAGCAGCAACACGGTTTCCATCCTGCTGGGAGACGGCATGGGCAATTTCACCCTGGCCTCGTCTCCCGCGACGGGTTTTCATCCGGATTCGGTAGCCATGGGCGACTTCAATGGGGATGGCAGGCTGGACCTGGCGGTTGTTAATCACGGCAGCGACACGGTCTCCGTTCTGGTACAGGCCCCAGCGGTGACAGTTTCGCCCGGCAACCTCAGCTTTGGCAACCAACTTGTCGGCACCACGAGCGCCCCGCAGAGCGTGACGCTCACCAACAGCGGCAGCGCCCCGCTGACGCTGGCTATCTCTGTCACCGGGCAAAACGCTTCCGACTTTTCGCAGACCAACACGTGTGGGACGATTGTTTTTGGAGGGGCTAGCTGCATGATTAGCGTGACATTCAGCCCTATCGCGATGGGAAGCCGTAGCGCCATGCTCACCATCACCGACAATGCCGGCGGAAGCCCGCAAACCGTGCCCCTGACCGGGACGGGAATAGCCCCGATAGTGACCCTTTCCGCTATGAACCTCTCGTTCGGGAATCAGAACGTTGGCACGACCAGCGCCCCTCAAAACGTGACGCTAACTAACACCGGTACCGCGCCACTGACAATTTCCGGGATTTCTGCGACTGGTGACTTCGCTCAGACCAATACGTGCGGCACGAGCGTTGCGGCGGGAGCTAGTTGCACTATCAGCGTGACATTCACTCCAACCGCGCCGGGAATGCGAACCGGCTCGGTCAGTATCACAGACAATGCCCAGGGAAGTCCTCAGATGATTGCGCTCAGCGGGACGGGCACAGCACCGGCGGTTACACTGGCCCCCACAAGCCTGACCTTCGGGAACCAACTGCTCGGGACAACGAGTCCGGCGCAAACCGTAACACTCACCAACAGCGGCACCGAGACTCTGGCGATTAACAGCATTGCCATCAGCGGGAATTTCTTGGAAACCAATACGTGCGGAACGACCGTCGCCATCGGCGCGAGCTGCATGATCAACGTGACGTTTGAGCCGCTGGTCATTCACCAGCAAACCGGGACCGTCACCATCACCGACAATGCCTTTGGCAGCCCGCAGCAGATGGTACCGCTCACTGGGACAGGCACGGAAGTGAAGCTGACTCCGGCGAGCCTTACTTTCCCGGTGCAACTGGTGGGCACTACCAGCGCCGCGAAGAAAGTGACATTGACGAACGTGGGCAGCACGGCCTTCAATTTGATCGGTATTTCCATCACAGGGGCAGATGCGGGGGACTTCTCGCAGACCAACACTTGCGGACCGAGCGTGGGCGCGGGGAAGAGTTGTACCATCAGCGTGACCTTTAAGCCCACAGCGGGAGGCACGCTGACGGCATCCGTTTCCGTCAGCGACAATGGCGGCGGCATCCCTCAGACGGTGGCCCTGAGCGGGACGGGCACAATCGTCAAGCTATCCGCCAGCAGCCTGAATTTCGGCAATGTAATGGTGGGCAAGATCAGCAAATCGCAGATCGTCGTGCTCACCAACGTCGGCTCGACGACCTTGACCATTACCAGCATCAAGACCACGGGTGCTGATCCTGGCGATTTTTCCGTGAGCAACACGTGTGGCGGGAGCGTTCGCGCGGGTGATACGTGCAACATAGTCGTGCGCTTCATCCCCACGGAAATGGGCACACGAACGGCGGACGTCAGCATCACCGACAACGGCGGTGGCAGTCCCCAACAGATAAATGTTTCGGGCACTGGCACGTAGCTTAGTGCTCAACACGAGTCACGTGCGGCTCGGACGGTGTGGCCTAGAGTTCACTCATCTGGTATAGATGCTGAGGGAAGGGGCGTGGTCATTGGGGGGAAGCTATCTCACACAGACCGTCCACCACCAGGGGCTTATCACTGCGGCCGAATGAACGTCAAGAGTGAAGGACAGTCTTCTGCACCCAAGCTCGAAGCCGTGAATTGAGATTTGGTGGAACCCGGGGGCTACAGGCCGACGACGATGCCCTCTTATGCTGACGGTGTCGACGTTCCTCCCTTCGGGGGAGCAGTATTTTTTTTTTCCAAAAGGGGAGGATTGTGAAGATGAGTAGACTGCGTTCGTTCGCCTCAAGAAGCTTGTTGGTGATCGCGATAGCAATGACGACGTTAGGCAGCCGCCCGGTGCCATCATCCCATGAGCAAGTCCTATATAGCTTCCAGAACACCGCACAAGACGGGAATACGCCCTTTGCCGGGCTGATCTTTGATACTGCAGGCAATCTTTATGGCACAACCGCGTTCGGCGGCAATGGCGGATGTCCTTCTGCCGAATTTCCCGGCTGCGGGACAGTCTTTGAGCTCTCGCCGGAATCTGGCGGGGGATGGACGGAGACTGTGCTATACAACTTCCAGCAAGACGGCTCGGACGGGATCTACCCTTACGCCGACGTCATATTGGATGCCTCTGGAAATCTCTATGGTACGACTGAAGGCGGAGGTAGTGGAGGGGAATGCTCCTCTAATGGTTTCCCGGGCTGCGGGACCGTTTTTGAGCTTTCACCGCAATCCGGCGGGAGGTGGACAGAAAGCGTGCTCCACAGCTTCCAGAACAATCTTCAGGACGGGATCATACCATTCGCCGGGCTGATTCTTGATGCATCCGGAAACCTCTACGGTACCACCGGTTTCGGGGGTACCACCTCCCACGGAACCGTTTTTGAGCTTTTACCGCAATCCGGCGGTGGTTGGGCTGAGGCTGTGTTGCACAGCTTCAACGGCACGGATGGGAACGATCCCGGTGGCAGCTTGATCCTCGATGCAGTCGGTAATCTCTACGGCACTGCCCAGTCCGGTGGTAGCAGCGGATGCACTATCAATGCCGTCGGCTGCGGAACCGTTTTTGAGCTTTCTCCGAATTCCGGCGGCCACTGGACTGAGAAGGTGCTCCATACTTTCCAGAACAACGGTCGGGACGGGAACAATCCCATCGGCGGCCTGATCTTTGATGCAGCCGGGAATCTATATGGGGCAACAGGTGCCGGAGGGAGTGCTGGAGCCGGGACTGTCTTTCAACTCAAACAACAGTCCGGCGGTGGTTGGGCTGAGCAGGTTTTGTACACTTTCTCGGGCACCGGCAAGGATGGATCCGCACCGACCGCCGGCCTAGTGCTTGATAAAGGAGGCAACCTCATTGGTACTGCGCTCGGTGGCAGAGGGCAGATCGGAGGCGGGGTTGTTTTTGAAGTGCGGCGAATTAAAGGCGGTGCCTATGCAGAGAGATTGTTGTATGACTTCATGGGTCGTGCAGGCGATGGGATTGATCCGGAAGGCGGGGTGATCCTCGATACCGCCGGCAATCTTTACGGCACCACTGCCTTCGGGGGTAGCAGTATATGCGGTGCGCAAACCTGCGGAACTGTATTCGAACTTACGCCGTAATTGGCGCGTAAATGAATGAATCTGCTTCCCCGTTTATTTGGCGCGCCTGAGAGGGTTTGAACCTCCGACCTCTGGTTCCGGAGAGAAACGGCTGAAAATTACAAGCCCTTGCTTTGGTATCACTTAGCAGGAAATTCAGCCATCTAGCCTCTCAAGCGAAATGTCCCATGTATGGATCCATAAAAATGCCCCGGTTCTCAGGTGAGGATCGAGGCTTTTCTTTTCGACTTGACTCGTCGGAAATGTCGAGCAATGGTCGGTCGACGGAAAAGGCAGGGAGCGGCCTTGAAAGCGTTTCTGCCTTCCGCGCACAAGGAGAATTTGAAAATGAAAGGCAGAATCACTTTGATTGCTTTGCTCGTATCCCTGCTTGTCTGGATGCCAGGATTGGATTCTCAAAATCTGGCATTCGGAACGCCAGCGAAGCAAACTCCATATCGGATCGTGCCACCGCCGCCGCCCATGATAATTAATACCGCCAATGCGTCATTCGTTAAGCTGTACAACGAAGGCGGGAATGAGCTTCCCCAGGATCAGGTAACGGCAGCGGATAATCTGACCGCCGTCCAGTTGAGCCTTAACGAGGATGGCATCAATTCCGCGATTGATTACAACATGGGCCTAGCAACGAAGGCATGGGAAACCTCCGGCTACACACCTACGCCAACTCTGGTAGCACAAATGGTGAGTGAGCTTGCGACAGCGGGAATCACGGAAACAGCACAGCAAGTCACCGCACAAATGGCCATGACGCCAGCACAGGCCGTGACAGCCATCAACGCATATAACAGCTACGGCGGGGCCAGCGGATCAGAAGCAGCACTCGCCAGCAACCTCAAAACCGGAGACCCATTCAGCATATGTGCGATTCTTGGTTTGGCCGTTTCAATCTCAAATGCCATAGCAGGGATCGCAGCACTGGCCGGTCAACTGGAAATCACCCTATTGGCTATCCTGCTGAGTTTCCTGTATTCATTGTTGCAGTTTTATTATGATTGTTTTGGTTGGAATGTTTCTCCGGGCAATGGAGAAACCCTGGCTTTCGTGATCCGGCGCCGTGAAGCCATCGCCTAAAAGGGAGCGAATAATGAAACCACGTTTCTTCGATCTGCCTTTCTGGAAAAATCCTCAGACGTATATTCCGCTGCTTGCGTCTGTAAGCTATGCCATCCTGACTGGCGTCTTGCTACGCCGCCATCATTTGACTGGATGGGATGTCCAGTGCGGATTTTTCTGTACCGGACTCACAATGCTGCCAATTGTAGTGGTGCTGCAATATTGGTTCTACATGCACTTCAAGAGGAAAGAAACAGGCCCCTCTGAAAGCGTGCGTGCGGTCGGAGACTGGTCGTCACGCATTCTTGTGATAGGGTCCACGTTCCTATGGATTGGTTTCCTGTATTCCAGCGGGATGTGGCACCACGTTCTCTAAAATTGTAATCCCATTTGAGCAACAAAAAAAGCCACCTGGATCGCGCCAAGTGGCCTTTTTGTATTTCTGAATGAATTTGTTTTCCTGATTTAATTCTCGCCCACCGTGCTTTCGCGCCAGCACTGATATTCGCTTTGGCTTGCGGCGACAAGGTGTATTTCTTCCTGGGTGGTACGAATGGCGTAGCAGCCTTAGCGGGTGCTTTCGCTGGCGCTTCGGATGCGGCTTTCATTTTGGCCCATCGTGCTTTCTGACCGGCAGCCATCCTCGCTCTCGATGCGGCTGATATCTTGTGTTTCCCTTGCCGGTTGGTTGCTTTCGTTATGTTGATAACAGCATGACCAACCGTATCGCCAAGGGCTTCGATTGCACGATTCAGTTTGTCTCTTTCATGCGTAAGCATTGCAAGAATGCCTGGCATTCGCTTTCACTGTTTGTGAGATGAACGGCCCAAGCGACGTTAGCTGGGGTGGGAGAAGAACGCAAAAATGCCATTGACAAGGGTCAATTGCGGCGAGATGCTGATTTCGTTCACCGGAGGCGATGCCATGACCGAAAGAAATCGAAAGAGAATGAGTCTGCTGGATGAGGTACTTGACCACCGGATTGCGCTTTATGCGTTGGCGGCGGGAGCGGCTCTGGCCGCAGTCCCCCTTGCGCAGGCTAGGGTGATATTTACGCCCAAAGACGTGATAACAAAATTTAACTCTCACGATTACAACATCGACCTCAACCATGACGGAATGGCAGATCTTTATTTGGTGTCGATCACAGAAGGTTGCGGCAGCGAAACCGATTTCTGTTTTCAATTCCTGGACGCCTATCCGTTGGGCACGTCCACAGGTTTTGTAGCTATTACTTCAGGGGTTGATCCTTCTGCGTTGCAGACGGGGGCCATAATCGGTAGCCAGGATGCTTTTACACAAAATAAAACTCTGGTTTTCTCAAGTGGATCAGGGAATTATGGTGGAAACTTTCGGGGGGTAAGCGATCGGTTCTTAGGTGTTCGATTCCTGATCAGTGGCCAAGTCCACTATGGTTGGGTAGCCTTCCGGCGCGTGAGTGGAAATGTTGCCCGACTAGGCGGCTGGGCATATGAGACAGAACCGAACAAGGCCATTGTCGCGGGAAACCGGGGAGAGAGTGAAGATTCGGCGGAAATGAGAGCGGCGCAGCCTACTGGTCTGGAGCTGCTCGCCATGGGATATACTGCCATTGCGGAACGTCAACGGCGGATTATAGCCCCAGCGCAAAGCTAAATGCCTATTGTTGTGGCGGAGTGAGCGTCAGGAGTCTTTTAATCATCGGGTCCTACTGAATCTCCTGCTGCGAATGGGTCTTGTACATATCTCTATGGAACGCTGCACGTTTCTTCATGAGCGCCGAAGCCGATTCAGCTTGCTCTTTGGATGTGCCAGCATCGAGAGCATCCTTCGTCCCAACATCGGTCCGTGTTTGCAGGCAATTTGCAAAAATAATTCTTGCCATTTATATGGGTTAAGCAGAGCTCTCGTTGCGCGTGATTAAGGCGCACAATACAATAAGATTTCATGGCCGAACGGCTTGCCAAAAAACTGCTTCTCATCGGCTGGGACGCCGCCGATTGGAAGCTGATTAATCCTCTCGTTGACCAGGGCCAAATGCCTGCCCTCGAATATATGATCAACCATGGCGTGATTGGGAATCTTGCCACGTTGCGACCCATTCTCTCTCCGATGCTTTGGAATTCCATCGCCACTGGCAAACGTCCGGACAAGCATGGAATCCTGGGATTTATCGAGCCGGATCCAGATTCGGGGAAGTTGAGGCCGGTCACCAGCACCTCGCGAAAGGTAAAGGCCCTCTGGAATATATGTACGCAATCCGGTCTCCGTAGTCATGTGCTGGGCTGGTTCGCCGGGCATCCCGCGGAGCCTATCAACGGCGTTTCGGTTTCGCCGCTCTATGCCGAGCCGGTCGCGCCTGTGGACCAAGACTGGCCGGTCGCGCCAAATTCAATTTATCCTCCTGCTCTCGCTGAAACGCTGGCAGCCTTCCGAGTTCATCCTGGCCAGCTCACCGAAGCCGAAATCCTGCCCTTTGTCCCTCGCGCCGGCGAAGTCGATCAGGAGAAAGACCAGCACCTTTCGTCTCTGGCGAAGATTCTTGCTGAAAACTGCTCATTGCACAATGCCGCCACATGGATTCTTGAAAACGAGTCGTGGGATTTCCTGGCCGTCTATTACAACGGCATCGATCACTTCTGCCACGCTTTCATGAACTTTCATCCGCCGCGCCAGGCGCACATTCCCGAAAAGGAATTTGAGATTTACAAAGACGTGGTGAATGGCGCGTACAAATTCCACGACATGATGTTGGAACGTCTGCTCCAACTCGCTGGTCCGGATGCCACGGTACTTTTGCTCTCCGACCATGGGTTCCATTCCGATCACTTGCGTCCGCGCTACATGCCCAAAGCAGGTCCCGGTCCGGCTGTGGGCCACCGTCCTGTCGGCATAATTTGCATGGCCGGGCCACACCTGCGCCAGGACGAGCGCATTTATGGTGCAAATTTGCTCGATATCACGCCAACGGTGCTGACGCTTCTCGGTCTGCCTGTCGGTGAGGATATGGATGGCCGGGTTCTGGTCGAGGCTTTTGAGGAACCTCCCAAGATTGAAAAAATCCCGAGCTGGGAAGATGTGCCGGGCGAATGTGGCATGCATCCCGCGAATTTGCGCATGGACCCCGCCGCCGCTCAGGCCATGATGCAGCAGTTTGTCGCGCTGGGGTATATTCAAGCCCCCAATGAGGATCAGGCCAAGGCAGTCGAGAACTGCGTCCGCGAGTCGCAGTACAGTCTGGCTCAGGTTTATCTCGATTCCTATCGTCCCGCTGAAGCTCTCCCAATTTTGGAGCAGCTTAGCAAAGAGAAGTCAGATGAGATACGCTTCGCCCTTCATCTCGGGCAATGTTACCTGGATCTTGGCCGGCTGACGGAAGCTCGCGCCGCACTGGAAGGCTTGGTGCAGCGCGGGAAACAACCGTGGGCGGATTGGCTCATGGGCCTCGTCCGCTTTGAAGAGAATTCCCTGGATGAAGCTCTGGTCCATCTCTCACGCGCCGCTGAAGCGGAGCCGCGATTACCGGATCTGCACGTCCGCCTGGGTAATACGTACCTGCGAATGCGCCGGCTTGACGAAGCTGAAGGGGCATTCCAGAAAGCTGTGGCCATTGATGCGGATTCGCCCGATGCCCACCTTGGACTGGCGCAGTTACGTCTTCGTCGTCGCCAAAATCCGGAAGCCGCCGAAGAGGCTCTGGCTGCCGTGAGCCTTCGCCATTTTCTGCCCGCCGGTCACTATTGTCTGGGGGTTGCCCTCGGACGGCTAAAGCATCTGGACCGCGCCGCGCTCGCTTTCCAGACGGCCCTTTCCATGGCTCCAGGCCTGCTCAACGCCCATCGCTGGCTGGTGGCCATCTACCGCCGCAATCGCGAGGATTTTACCAAGGTCGCCTATCATCAGCGCGCCATCGCCGAGCTGCAGGAAAAAAGGGCCCGGGCAGGAACGGCATGATCACTGTTGTATCCGGCCTGCCGCGTTCCGGCACGTCTCTGATGATGCAAATGCTTGCCGCGGGCGGATTGCCCCCGCTCGCCGATGGTCTTCGCGTAAGCGACGTCAATAACCCGCGCGGTTATTTCGAATGGGAAAAAATCAAGCAACTCCGGGACGATCCTAGCTGCATCGCGGAGGCGGAAGGGAAGGCGGTGAAAGTGGTTTCCGCGCTCCTTCGCAATCTTCCATCCGGCCACTCCTATCACCTGATACTCATGTCCCGCGCCCTTGAGGAAGTGGTGGCTTCTCAGGCGGAAATGATCAAACAATTGGGCGCTGCTGGCCCGTCCCTGAATGGCGCGGCGATGATGGCTACATTTGAAATGCACCTTAAGCAAGTCGCTGTTTGGCTCGACTCGCAAAAGAACATCGCGGTCTGCCGCGTCCAACACGGCTCGCTGCTTAAGGCCCCGCGCGAGGAAGCGATGCGCGTTCAGGAATTTCTGGTACTCCCGCTCGAGGTGGAAGCCATGGCCAGCCAGGTGGATGTATCGCTGCACCGCCAGCGTGCCACAGTCCCAACCATGAATAGCCACATTCTGGCGCCGCGTTGAAATCCTTTTCTCCTCGCTGTCATGCGCTGGTACAATTTTCAGGGATGGCAATATCCATGTCATTCCCGATGGCGTTGGTAATCAGTTTTCTTCCAGGCCGATGAGCCACCCCTTTTGGAAATCGCTCCCGCGCCTCCTTGTTTTTCTTTTTGGCGCAGTAGTTATTACCGCGGTTACTGGCTCTTCCGCGCGCGCCCAAACCGATTCCACTCCTAAGAAAGCCAGTATTTCCGGAAGGGTCATACGGGAAGGCAGCGGCACACCATTGAGCAGAGTCAATGTGGTTCTCAATCCCGATATTGCGAGCGGCGGGAAGGGCCAGCCTATGACAACCACGACGGATGCCGCTGGCCGCTTCAATATTACGGATATTGAGCCAAGCCGGTACCGCTTGCAAGTGAATCGAGACGGTTTCGTTCCGCAGCAATACGACTCTCAAACACCGGGTGGTACGGGGGCAATTCTTGCGCTTTCCGCGGGCCAGGACATGGGAGATCTACTGTTCCGCTTGCAGTCCGGCGGCGTAATATCCGGGCGCGTCACCGACGAAAACGGAGATCCCTTTCCCCATGTT
>Ga0182024_10019358_pt1 | contig 12560 bp, 9 predicted proteins | sample P32metaG_FD_120480 | JGI IMG/M metagenome (GOLD analysis project Ga0182024, IMG submission 120480) | Permafrost microbial communities from Stordalen Mire, Sweden - P3-2 metaG (Illumina Assembly) | ecosystem: Environmental > Terrestrial > Soil > Wetlands > Permafrost | place: Sweden: Stordalen... | reverse complement strand
ATTTTAAGCACCATGCCCGAAGTTCGCGACGCCAGTCTCAAGGTCGCTAAATCTGCGCAGCGTTTACTGTCGATTTTTACACAGGATTTGGAGCCCTTGATCTACGGCGAGGAGCCCTTCCTCGAGGCCATCAAACGCCTCGTGTTGGCCCGTTCCTATGCCAAAGTCAGAGTGTTGCTTGCCGACCCCTCTCGCGCCATGGTCGATAACAACCGCTTTCTTGCATTGGCGCGGCGGCTCACGAGCTGCATCGATCTTCGTGCCATGAGCCCGGAATACCCGGCCAGCGCGGGGGCATTTATCATCGCGGACGACAAGGCACTCGTGTATCGCTTGCAGGCCGATCGCTGGGATGGCATTTCGGATATGAATGATCCGGCTGTGGTGCGCCGCTACCTGAACTTCTTCGATGAAGTGTGGCAGACCAGCATGCAAGAATCGCAAATGCGGCAAATGCTCATGTAAATCTTCGGTTTCACGCATTGCCCGTATAATGGGCGGATGCTGAAGCCCCTCCCCAATCCTGAAGACGGCACCGTCATCGTCGGCATGTCGGGCGGCGTCGACTCGGCCGTCGCGGCGCTGCTGTTGCGCGATGCCGGATATTCCGTGCAGGGGCTGTTCATGTCCAACTGGGAGGACGATGACGGCTACTGCACGACGGCATCCGACTTCCAGGACGCTCGGCGGGTTTGCGAGACTTTGGGCATTGCGCTGCATCGGGTGAGTTTTGCCGAACAGTATCGCGAGCGCGTATTCAGCCACTTCCTCCGCGAATATGCGGCGGCCCGCACGCCGAATCCCGATGTCCTGTGCAATCGCGAGATCAAATTCGGTGTCTGCTTTGATTACATGCAGCGACTGGGCGCCGCTTGGATCGCCACCGGCCACTATGCGCAGATTCGTCACACCGACACCTATCCTGAATTGCTCAAGGCCGTGGATACGGGGAAGGACCAGAGCTATTTTCTGCACAGTGTCCCGGTTCCCGCACTCTCGAAAACCCTGTTTCCCATCGGCGGTCTGCAGAAGGCGCAAGTGCGCCGAATGGCGCATGCGGCAGGCTTGCCGGTCTTCGACAAGCCGGACAGCACCGGCATCTGTTTTATCGGCGAGCGGCCGTTCCAAGAATTCTTGAGCCGTCATCTGCGCACCGAACCCGGGCCGATCGAGACCGCCGACGGCATCGTCATCGGCGAACATCGCGGACTGGCGCTTTACACCTTGGGCCAGCGCTCGGGCCTACGCGTGGGCGGTCGCGCGGGCGCTGCTGCGGCCCCCTGGTATGTGGCGGACAAAATCAATGCGCGCAACGCGCTCATTGTCGTCCAGGATCAGAATCATCCTTTGCTGTTATCGGATGCCTTCGACGTGGAGCAGATGCACTGGATCAATCCGGGCGACGCTCATGACTCCCCGACCGAGTGTATGGTCAAGACGCGCTATCGACAAAGCGATTTAAGATGCTCACTCGCAAAGAGCGGCGATCAACACTGGCGTGTGACATTGAATCGTCAGGCACGTGCGGTGACACCGGGCCAGTATGCGGTGTTTTATTCCGGCGAGCGCTGTTTGGGCGGCGGCATCATTGCGCAGCGATTCAATTCCGCGCTCGCGCCTGATGCGCACGGGATCACTTATAATTCTCTTTTTTCCGCGGAGGGGTCATGACGGACAGCTTCAAGGCGCGAACGACGCTCAAGGTGGGCGCGCAGCACTACGACATCTTGAGTCTCGCGGCGCTGAAGTCGCTCAATGTAGATCGCCTGCCCTTTTCCCTGAAGGTTCTGCTGGAAAATCTTCTGCGATTCGAAGACGGCATCAATGTCACCAAGAGCGATATCGAGGCGCTGCTGAAGTGGGATCCGAAGGCATTGCCCAGCCATGAAATCGCGTTCACTCCCGCGCGCGTCATCATGCAGGATTTCACCGGGGTTCCTTGCATCGTGGATCTGGCTGCGATGCGCGAAGCCATCGTCAAGCTGGGCGGCGATCCTCAAAAGGTCAACCCACTGGCGCCTGCGGAACTGGTCATCGACCACTCGGTTCAAGTCGACGAATATGGCGCCGCCAATTCGCTGCAGCACAATAACGAAATCGAATTCAAGCGCAATGGCGAACGCTATATGTTCCTGCGATGGGGACAAACCGCATTTAGCAACTTTAAAGTCGTTCCGCCGAACACCGGTATCGTGCATCAAGTCAACATCGAGCGTTTGGCCCGGGTAATTTTCTCGGATGACGCGACCGGCAAGAAGGCTGCCTATCCTGACACGCTGGTGGGCACGGACTCGCACACCACCATGGTCAACGGTTTGGGGGTCTTGGGCTGGGGGGTCGGTGGGATCGAAGCTGAAGCGGCCATGTTGGGTCAACCGGTAACGATGTTGATTCCACAGGTGATCGGTTTCAAGCTCTTAGGTAAGCTGCCGCCAGGCACGACTGCAACTGATCTCGTGCTGACTGTGACCGAGATACTGCGAAAGAAGGGCGTGGTCGATAAATTTGTCGAGTTCTTTGGAGATGGACTCAAAGGACTGCCCCTCGCCGATCGCGCCACCATCGCCAACATGTCGCCGGAGTTCGGTTCGACCTGTGCGATCTTCCCCATCGACGAAGAAACCATTCGCTATCTTGAGCTGACCGGCCGGCCGGCCGAACAAATTGCCTTGGTGGAGGCGTACGCCAAAGCGCAGGGCTTGTGGCGAATCAACGGCGCGCCCGCAGCCGACTACACCGATGTCGTTGAACTGGATCTGTCGACGGTTGAGCCCTCTCTCGCCGGGCCGAAGCGCCCCCAAGACCGGGTGCCACTGCGCAATGCCAAGGCGGTTTATCGCAGCAGCGTTAAGAAAATGGCGGAGGAGCGCACCCAGAAAAACCCGAAGGCCGGCGGCAGCGCAATCGCCAAGGTTGGAACGGACACCTTCGAGGTGAAGGACGGCGCGGTACTGATCGCAGCGATTACGAGCTGCACCAACACCTCAAATCCCGCGGTGCTCGTGGCCGCAGGGCTGCTGGCGCGCAACGCGCTGAAGAAGGGGCTCGCTTCAAAACCCTGGGTGAAGACTTCTCTGGCGCCGGGTTCGCGCGTGGTGACGGATTACTTGACCAAGTCGGGCCTGTTGCACGACTTGGAACAACTCGGGTTCTATACCGTGGGATATGGCTGCACGACTTGTATCGGCAACTCGGGTCCATTGAAGCCGGAAATTTCCGAGGCAGTGAGAAGCGGCGACGTGGTCGCCTGCGCGGTGCTCTCGGGAAATCGCAATTTCGAGGGGCGAGTGCATCCGGAAATCAAAATGAATTTTTTGGCCTCACCGCCGCTGGTCGTGGCCTACGCCCTGGCTGGCAGCCTTGACATCGACATCACCACCGAACCGCTTGGGTTGAGCAAGGACGGCAAACCGGTGTACCTGAAGGATGTTTGGCCGAGTGCGCAAGAAGTCGCGGCCGCCGTCGCCTCATCGGTCGACTCAGGCATGTTCAAGAAGGGCTACGCCAACGTATTTTTGGGCGATGCCCACTGGGGAGCGATCAAGACGCCGGCGGGAAAGATTTATTCCTGGGACGGTAAGTCCACCTATGTGAAGAATCCACCCTACTTTGACGGCATGACCATGACGCCGGTGCCCCTAAGCGACATCAAGGGAGCGCGCGCACTGGCCGTGCTGGGCGATTCGGTCACCACTGATCACATCTCCCCAGCCGGCAACATTTCGAAATCCAGCCCGGCGGCGAAGTACCTGGTGGCGCAGGGAGTCCAGGCTGTGGATTTCAACTCCTACGGCGCGCGCCGCGGCAACCATGAAGTCATGATGCGCGGGACATTTGCCAATATTCGATTGCGCAATTTGCTGCTGCCGGGCACCGAAGGCGGCGTGACGCTGCACATTCCCAGCGGCGAGCAAATGTCGATTTTCGACGCATCGGTCAAATACAAGGCGGCGAACACAGCACTGGTGATTCTCGCGGGCAAGGAATATGGCACGGGCAGCTCGCGCGATTGGGCGGCCAAGGGCACGATGCTGTTGGGCGTCAAAGCGGTGATCGCTGAGAGCTTTGAGCGCATTCACCGCTCGAATCTGATCGGCATGGGCGTGCTGCCGCTGCAATACAAGGACGGACAGAGCACGCAGAGCCTTAGGCTGTCGGGCAAGGAAACGTTCGAAATCGTGGGACTTAACCGTGGTGCGGCGAAGTTCGTCAAAGTCATCGCCAAATCCGATGATGGCACGCGGACGCTGACCACTGAGTTCGAGGCGCGATTGCGGATCGACACACCGAAAGAACTCGACTACTACCAACACGGCGGAATTCTGCAATACGTATTGCGGCAACTCGCGGCAACAACCAAGGCGGCTTAAATCATGACTCTGACGATGCATCAAGCAACCGTGTCGACTTGCAGCCGCGCATTGAACAGCCTGGCCGCGATTCTCGAAAAAGCAGCCGCCTACGCCGAGGCGCGCAAGATTGATCCTGCTGTGCTCCTGAATACCAGGCTGGCACCTGACATGCTGCCGTTGAGCGCGCAGATTTTTATCGCCAACGATATCGCCGGCGGCGGCGCCGCACGCCTCGCGGGCGTCGAGGTGCCGACATTTGACGGCAAGGATAAAACTTTGCCGGAATTGATTGCCAACACGCGCCGCACAGTTGCCTATCTTGGCTCATTGAAACCACAGCAGTTCGAGGGCGCCGAAGATAGAACCATCAACTGGCAAACCCGTACAGCCAGCAAGAGCATGCAAGGTATGCCCTATCTCTTGAGTCATGTACTGCCCAATGTCTATTTCCACGTCACCACCGCCTACGACATTCTCAGGCAGGCGGGGCTACAGGTCGGTAAGCAGGACTACCTAGGCACTGGGTGATGGGAACCTTCCAGGCAACGATGAGCAGTTGCCTGGAAGCTTCCCAATCCCCCAGCCCTGTCGCGCCGTACCGATCAACATCACGGTGCAAGGAGCATTGTGATGTTGATCGGTTCGAGAACCCGACAGGAAAGGCAAGTAGCCTCAAGGTAACTGTTTCTTCGTTACCTTGAGGCTACTTGCCGGTCCTGGCAAGGTCAGATCACTGGGCTTTGACGCTTGCCGGTCCTGGCAAGGTCAGATCACTGGGCTTTCGCGCCCGCCGGGACGCTGCCGGCCTCCACCAACACCATGGTGCTGGGGTTCAGGTGGATTTTGATGGCGGCATTGACTTGTTCGCGCGAGAGCGCTTTGAGCGCCTTGGGGTAAGCATCGAGCCAAGTAGGATCGAAGCCGCGTTGCGTGTTGATCAGGATGGTTTCGGCCAACCCTAAGGTCGTCGACAAACCGACAAAGTAGCTGCCGATCGCCCCTTGCTTGCGGGCCGCCAATTCTTGATCGGTGACGCCGTCCTTCCACCACTTCGCGAGTTCGCGACGAGTCGAGTCGACACCTTTGGCCAATAGAGCCGGCGCAAAGCTCGCGGAAATCTCCCACGCGCCGTCGACGATACTGTCATCGCCCACACTGGCGCCAATGTTATAGGTCAGACCTTCCTTATCACGCACCGTGCCCATCAGCCTTCCGGTGAAGCCGCGTCCGAGTATCGCCGTGCCGACGCGCAGCGCCAAGGTGTCGGGGTCGCTGTAGCGAAGCCCGGTCGCCTGGCCCAAGAGCATTGTGACGCTGGGCTTGTCCGCAAGAGGCACCGTCAACTCGCTCGCGACCGTCGTCGATGCAGGCTTTACGGGTCGAACGTAATCCTGGCCGCCGCTCCATCCGGAAAATGCTTTGGTTACTTCGGTTTGCGTGTCGGCATCGGAGACGTCGCCGACCACCACCAACGCCATATGCGCCGGACCATAGTATTTCGCCTGGAAGGTTCTAACTTCATCGAGGGTTGCGGAGCGCGCCGCCGCGGTGTATTCGTTTAAGCTATGCCCGTGATTCGGGTGTCCTTCGGGGAATACCGCGCGATTAAAGGCCTCCGTCGCCCGAGCGCCGGTGTTCTGCGCGGAACCCTCCAGCTCCCCGATGAACTGCTGCTTCGCTTTGTTGAATTCCGCAAGCTGTAGCGCCGGGGTGCGCAGCTCCGCCGCAATCATCTCGACGATCAACGGCAAATCCTTTCTCAAGCACTTAGCCCGGATCTCCAGCGATTGCACGCCCACGGTGAAGCTGATTTCCGCACCGACATTATCCAATTTGTCCGCTATCGCAAACTTGTCGAGCGCCTTGGTGCCGCGGTCGAGCATCATTCCGGATAGCGTCGGAATCGCAATGTTACCGGATTCCGCCATGGCGTCGCCCGCCGGCAGGACACCCAAGATGACGACCACGTCCTTCACGTTGGTCTGATAGGTGATCACATCGATCCCATCGATTTTCGAGCGGTGAGTCTGATCCGCCATATTCGCCGCTGCGGCACCGCCAAAAATCAGCAGCGCGATGATCATGTAAAGCCGAATCACGAGCCCTTCTCCGTCTTAGGCGCCAGCGGCACGAACCAGCCGGTCGTACTCTGATCCGCACCGAAATATTGCTTTGCAACGCGCTGGACATCCGCTGGAGTCACTTGCTGCACTTTCTGCGGAAACGTCACATACAGCGTCCAATCGCCGACACCTATCCACTCGCTGATTTCGCTGGCCACCGCAGCCGTTCCATCACGCTTATAGGCATCTTCGGCAATGTATTGCTGCTTGACGCTGGCCACTTCGGCCGCCGTGACGCCGTTGGTCTTGATTTTATTGATTTCCGCCAGAAGCACCTTCTCTACTTGCTCATGGGTGGTTCCCGGCGTCAGCGCCGCAAACACCGTGTGCAAAGACAGGTCATGATGCAGATCCGTGCCGGCACCCGCGCTCAATGCCAGTCCTTGGTCGACGAGAGCGCGGTACAGGCGCGCGTTCTTGCCCGAGCTCAAAATGGCATCGAGCATCTCGATCGGCGCCTGATCGGCATCTCTGCCATTCGGGACCTTGTGCGCCACGATGATCGAGCCGAGCTCACCCGGGCGCTTGACCGTGACGCGCCGCTCACCGCTTTGCGCCGGCTCCTCGGTATAGATGGCCGGAATGGGCGCCGGTGAATGAGGGTACACGCCGTAATATTTCTTGATCAATCCCAATACCGGCTCAGTGTCGATATCGCCCACCACGGTGAGCGTCGCGTTATTCGGCCAATAGAAGGTGTCATAGAACTCGCGCAGCTTGAAATTGGGCACGTGCTCGATGTCGCTCTTCCAGCCAATCGTCGGATGGTGGTAGGGCAAGGCCACGTACGCTGCCGCGCTCACCTCTTCCAATAGGACGTTTTCCGGATCGTTCTTGCCGCGTTCGTACTCGTTGCGAACCACGGTCATTTCGGATTGGCGATCGGACTCGTGCAGCCAAAGGTGGCGCATGCGGTCAGCTTCGATTGCGATATAGCTCTCGAGGCTTTCGCGGCCGATGGTCGCAAAGTAGTTGGTGCGATCAAAAGAAGTGCTGGCATTGAACTGCCCGCCGACACGCTCGAGCAACTGCTTGATGCTGTTGCCCTTCGGGTCATTGAACGCCTCGCTGCCCTTGAACATCATGTGTTCGAGAATATGCGTGGCCCCAGTGGCGCCGGTCACTTCATTGCGCGACCCGACCTCATAGGTGACCTCGAAAGTGACCACCGGCGCGGAATGATCAGGCACCAGCAATACGGTCAGACCGTTGCTGTCGAGTCGATACTCGTCGATTCCACCGAGTGATTTGATATGCGAAAAACCGGCAGCCGGCGAACTCATCGCGGGCCTAGCCGCGGCCGGGGCACCCGCGAGCGGTGCGGCTTGAAGGGCCGCGACCAAAGTGAGGCTGGCTACGGCCGCCCAATACGCGCACGATCTGCTAACGCCCATCTCGCCCATGCTCTCTCTCCCAACGTTTCTCAGGTAAGGAGCAATTATGCGGACTTTATGCGGCGATTGCCTGAACTTCGTCCGTCCAGACGTTAAACAGCCGCAAGGTATTAGGACCAAACGTCATGCTGATGGCCACGTCCGCCGCATCTCGTCCGCGTGCGATCAGTATTCGACCGATGCGCCGCTGATTATTGCGCGGATCAAACACATGCCACTCGCCCCCGATATACGCTTCGAACCAGCCTGAGAAATCCATGGGCGCATCCACTACTCGTACCCCAATATCGCCAAGATAACCCGTGCAATATCGTGCGGGGATATTCATGCACCGGCACAGCGTGATCGCAAGGTGCGCATAGTCCCGGCACACGCCGGCTCGTTCGTTGAAGGTCTCCCATGCAGTCTTGGAGGGACGCGCGCATTGATAATCAAACCTGACATGCTGGTTCACGAAATCGCTGATCGCCTGCACCCGGGACCAGCCGGGCGTCACATCGCCAAACAAGTCCCAGGCCGTGGCCGACAGATGCTCGGTCTCGCAGTAGCGGCTCGGCAGCAAAAACGCCAGCGTCTCATCCGGCAATGATTCCACGGCGTGCTCAAATGCATATGGGAAGGCGGGTTCGGGCACGCCGCTGTCCCGGATCAACGCATCGGTGGTGACCGTAAACCTTCCAGGAGGCGCGACTGTGCGCGTGCACCAATTGCCAAAGGAATCGCGATACATGGAGAGCGGCACGGCGGGGGCCGTGATCAGGGTATCGGGCTTGACCAAATCCGACGTCCGGCTGTAGTGCACGTTGAGAATTAGGATCATCGGCGTGGCCTGCGAAAACTCATATGTCAGCTCATAGCCAAGTCGTATCAGCATGGCGCTCACCGCTTTTTATTGGAATCGAGCGACTATGCCACGGCCCAACAAGCTCCCGAGTCGGCTGCGCGCCGGAACAATTGTAGGGCGCGTCCTACGGCCCTGCGATCGTGGTCAACCCCAGAACCGCTCGCAGAAAGGGTGTGGGAATATCCAGCAAGCGCGCGATCTCAACCACCGCACCGAGCTGTGGATCGAGCTCGAGCGCGCGCCCCGCCTCCATATCGATGAGCATCGACGTTTTGAAATCGCCGAGGCGCTGCGTGACGGCAATGCGCTCGGCCGGGGACATGGCAACTCCTAAGTTGAGCCGCTGCGCGCAGCGCTGCATCTCCTCCATCATGTGAACACACAGCTCACGTACATCGGCATTGGCGAGTATCTTTGAGGTACCGCAACGCGTCAACGCGCTTAAGGGATTCATGCTCATATTGCCCCAAAGCTTGGTCCAAACATCGCGCCGGATGCTTTCCGAAGCTTGCGCGTTGATACCCCCCTCGCGCAGCGCATTGACGACCGATTCGACTCGCGGTGAGACCGCCCCGCCGGGTTCGCCTAGGATGAATCGATCGGCGGCCACGACTCGAACGTTCGCAGGCGATGCGACGCGCACCGAAGCATGCACAACCGAACCCAATGTGCGTTCCCGCGGAAACGCGTGTTCCTGGGAATGATCAGGATCGACCGACTTGAGACACCGATTGGCCAGGGGACCGCCGAAATCATGCAAGAACCACCAGGGAATGCCGTTGGTGCCGCTGATCACGACAGTAGACGGGCCGATCAGCGGGCTCAATTGCGGTGCGAGTTCCGGCAGGCGCTGCGCTTTGACGCTGAGAAACACATAGTCGTGTACGCCGAGCTCGGCGGCCGAGCCTGCCCGTGGCTGGCTGGCGCGAGTCTCATCGCCCTGTGCGACCTGCAGCCCGGAAGCGCGTAGCGTCTCAAGCGTCGCGCCGCGCGCCAGCATGGACACGCTCCATCCCGCCCGGTCGAAAGCGTCGCCGATCCACGCCCCAATGGCACCTGCCCCTACGATTGCTACTGAAGAAACCATGCGGCGACAATATCAGGACAACTAGCTATCGACGCCCGCTGTATAGGAATATGGCTTAAGGTCTACACTTGATTTATAGTGAGAATAGAATGAGATAAGATTCGTATCTTACTGTATTAAAAGGATATTACTTGACTGAAAATTGTGCCCGCGGCACCGTCTCCCAGCCCTGGGTGGCGCTGTTCGATCTGGACGGAACACTGACTTGGCGCGACACGTTGCTGCCTTTCCTGGTGGGATTTTTAGGAAGGCGCCCCTATAGAGCATTGGGGCTTTGGCGACTGCCTTTTGCGCTGGGGAGCTATTGGCAAGATCGCGATCGTGGAGCGCTCAAGTCACGTGTGATCCGCATGATCATGGGCGGCGAAAGACGTGCCGTGATCGATGCTTGGGCCGATGCGTTCGTTAACAATCTAAAACCGAAGCAGCGCCTTCGGCCACTTGCGCTGGCCGTTGTGGAGGCACACCGTGCGGCCGGCGATCGTTTGGTTTTGATGTCCGCCAGCCCGGATCTCTATGTCCCGCTCATCGGCCGGCTGCTGGGATTCGAGCGAACCGTCTGCACCGAGGTTGAGTGGCACGGAGACCGGCTCGATGGGCATCTTAAGACGGCCAATCGCCGCGGCGAGGAGAAACTGCGCTGCATGACCTGGCTGCGCGAGCAATACCCCGCTCTGCCCATCATCGCCTATGGCAATTCCGCCTCGGATCTAGATCATATGCGCCATGCGGACCGTGCGCTCCTGGTCAACGGCAATGATGCTGCGCGCCGCCTGGCCGCGAAATGGGATATTGCGGTGTCGTACTGGAGCTAGGAGTCTGTCCTAGGCCTTGGTCGACCTTCCAAAGCCCGGTGCATCTTGAGCACCAAGCGCTCGGTGGTGTCCCAGTCGATGCATGGGTCGGTAATCGACATGCCGTACACCAGCTTGCTCAAATCCTTCGGTATCGATTGGCTACCAGCTTTCAAATGACTCTCGAGCATCAGGCCGACGATCGATCGGTTGCCGTCGACGATCTGCGTGACGCAATTTTCAGCGACCAGCGGCTGCAGATCCGCATCCTTGTTCGAGTTACCGTGACTGCAGTCAACCACAACGGTGGCCGGCAGTCCGGCCGAGGTCAATTCCCGTTCCGCCACCGCAATGCTGACGGCATCGTAATTGACCCGCCCGCCTCCGCCGCGCAAGACGATATGCGCGTGTGGATTGCCTCGGGTGCGAAACACGGCCGATTGACCCTGTTGCGTGATCCCGAGGAAATGATGCGGATGCCGCACCGACTGCAGTGCATTGATCGAGGCGGCGAGCGCGCCATCCGTGCCGTTCTTGAACCCCACCGGCGTCGATAAGCCGCTCGCCATTTCCCGATGCGTCTGCGACTCGGTGGTGCGGGCGCCGATGGCCGTCCACGTAATCAGTTCCGACAAGTATTGCGGCATGATCGGATCGAGCGCTTCGGTACCCGCGGGAAGTCCGAGCTCTGCCACGTATAGCAGCAGTTCTCGGGCCAGCAGAATGCCCTTTTCGATGTGAAAGGAATCATCAAGGTCAGGATCGTTGATCAATCCCTTCCAACCCACCGTCGTGCGCGGCTTTTCGAAGTAGACGCGCATGATCAGCAGCAGCGTCGAGTCGACCCGGGCGGACAACCCTTTAAGCCGCTGAGCGTATTCGCGCGCCGCCGCGACATCGTGAATCGAACACGGCCCCACGACCACGAACAGGCGCCGATCGCGGCGTTCCAAAATTGCCCGCACGGCTTCGCGGGATTTCAATACCGTCTCCGCCGCTTGGTTGGTCAGGGGCAGACGCCGCTTGACCTCTTCCGGCGTCGCCAATAGATCGCTGGATATGACATTGACGTTCTGCAGTTGCTCTTGAATATTTGCCATGCCTTTGCCTACATCGAGGTGCGAATGGTCCAAAGTTCCGGAAAGAACTTCAGTTCCAACGCCTTGGTCAAGTACGAGACGCCGCCCGTCCCGCCGGTGCCGCGCTTGTAGCCGATGATTCGCTCGACCGTTTTCACGTGCGCAAATCGCCACAGCTGGAATTTGTAATCGAGGTCGACCAAGCGCTCCGCCAGCTCGTACAGGTCCCATTCCTTGACCGAGTTGTGATAGACGCTGAGCCACGCCGCTGCAACCTGCTTGCTGGCCTGATACGGTTGGGTGAAATCACGATCAATCGCATCCGCGGGCACATCCAATCCACGCCGGCTCAGCAGGCGCAGTACCTCGTCGTACAAACTCGGCGCGCGCAGCGCGCGCTCGAGCGTCTCATACACTTGCGGATCGCTGCGAAACACTTTGATGGTGTCGGCACTCTTGTTGCCGATCAAAAATTCCAGCATTCGGTATTGAGGCGACTGGAATCCCGAAGACTTTCCCAAGGTGTTGCGAAATGCCGAATAGTCGTGCGGAGTGATGGTCGCCAGCACATCCCACGATTGCAGCAGTTGCTGTTGGATGGTCGAGACGCGCGCCAGCATTTTGAACGTCGGCCCGAGATCATCGCGCCGCACGCAAGCGACCGTGGCGTTGAGTTCATGCAGGCACAACTTCATCCACAGTTCCGAAACTTGGTGAATGATGATGAACAGCATCTCGTCGTGCTCGTAGGACAACGGGTGTTGTGCTGCGAGCAATTTGTCGAGATTAAGGTACTGCGAATAGCTTAGGGCCTCGCTCAAGTCCCAATGGACATGTTCGTCGCTTAAATCCACGAAGGGTTTAACCCGTGGCGGCGTTTCGTTCAT
>Ga0182024_10019357_pt1 | contig 12561 bp, 11 predicted proteins | sample P32metaG_FD_120480 | JGI IMG/M metagenome (GOLD analysis project Ga0182024, IMG submission 120480) | Permafrost microbial communities from Stordalen Mire, Sweden - P3-2 metaG (Illumina Assembly) | ecosystem: Environmental > Terrestrial > Soil > Wetlands > Permafrost | place: Sweden: Stordalen... | reverse complement strand
GCAGATGCCGCACGCCGAGGTTGATCATTTCGTCGGCGGTCATTGCGAGTTCAACGCCGCAATGATCCGGTTGATCGGCGTCGTCCAATCGCCGGCTTTTTCCTGCCGGAACAGATGCATGGTTGGATACCAGGGCGAATCCTCCCGGTCGCGCATCCATCGCCAGTCGGGCACTTTGGGCAGCAGCACCCAGACGGGCTTGCCCATCGCCGCGGCGAGGTGAATCACGGCGGTGTCGGCGCTGATGACCAGATCGAGATTGGCCATCAGCGCCGCGGTCTCGGCAAAGTCGGTGAGATCGCCGGACCAATCGGTGAGCGCGAACTGGGCATCGGCCGCCTGCCTCGCCGGCTCGCCGGTTTGCAGACTGAACCAGCGGACGTTGCCCACCTGTCCGAGCGCCGCCAGCGTCGAGAGCGGAAACGAGCGGTTTTTGTCATTGGGATGGATGGCCCGTCCGGCCCAGGCGATGCCGATCTTGCGTTCGGTTGTTCCTTCCATTCGCCGCCGCCACTGTTCGGCAAGCACGTCTTCCGCCCAGACGTAGGGGCCGTGCGTGGGAATGTTGGTGAGATTGGTCTTGAACGCATGGGGCAGACTCATCAGCGGACAATGCGTGTCGTAGTCGGGGAAACTTCCGTCGGGCGCGACCCACTCCTCGATGAGGGAGGCCCACTCGCCATACTTGTTTCCGACGCCGCGCAGCAGACGATGCAGTTCGCCGTGACACGCCAGCACGATCCGTCCGCCGCGCTCGGCGACCATCGGTAGATAGCGCACGAATTGAATGACATCACCGAAGCCCTGCTCGGCATGCAGGAGGAGCCGCTGGCCGTGCAGCTCGGTTCCGTTCCACCAGGGCCGCGTGAAATTGCTGCGCGGACCGAACTGCCTGACGTGCCATCGCCACTCGTACTCCGGCCATCCGCGGTCCAGGTCGCCGGAGAGCAGATACATCAGTCCCAGATTGAAATGCACCAGCGCGTAATCGGGCGCGATCTCCAAAGCGCGGCGGTAGTACTCGACGGCGCGCTCGATTTCTCCGCGGGCGTGCAGGGCGTTGCCGACGTTGTTGAGCGTGCTGGGCAGATTCGGCCGCAGGGCCAGCGCGCGGTCAAAGTAGGCCATTCCCTCGTCGAGATTGCCCTGGGCGGCCAGGGCCGCGCCCAGCGTGTTCAGGGCATCGACGCACTCATTGTCCAGCGCCAGCGCCTTGCGGCAGCAAGAGATGGCCTGATCGTATTCGCTCTTCTTCTGAAACACGTCGGCGAGATTTCCCCAGACCTGGGGTTCGGGGCGCATGGCCAGCGATTTCTCCAGAACTTCCCGTGCCTCGTCGAGGTCACCTTTGCGCCGCAGCGCGTTGCCCAGACCCGCGACAATTTCAGGCCGATCCGGCGCCAGCGCCACTGCCTCACGAAGGCAGCGGACCGCCTGATCGTGTTCGCAGAGAACGCTATAGGCGTTGCCGAGGTTGGAGAGCGTCTGTGGCGCGTTGGGTTTCAATTCCAGGGCCTTCTGATAAGCCCAGACCGCCTGCACCTCGCGGCCGCGCCCGCACAGGGCGTTGCCCAGATTATTGTAGACCTCCACGTAATCGGGCCGCAGGGCGATAGCGCGGTGATAGGTGGCGATCGCCTCGTCCAGTTCTCCGGCCTGCTGGAAGGTGTTGCCCAGTTCAAACATCAGTTCGGCGCTGAGCGGCTGCAATCGCTCGGCCGCGCGGTACTCGACGAGGGCCGCGGTTGGTTCGCCCATGCGGCGCAGTACGCGGGCCAGGTTTACGTGCGCCGCCGGGTAATTGGGCTGGGCCGCGATCGCCTGGCGGAGGGCCGTGACCGACTCGTGCATTTTTCCAATGTCGTGCAGCCCGTTGCCGAGATTGAAAAGCGCCTGCGCGTTTCCCGGTTGAAGTTGCAGGGCGCGGCGATACATGTCCACGGCTTCGGGCAGTTTCTTCTGGCTGGCCAGCACCAGGCCGAGATTGCTGTAATACTCGCCGGCGGTCGGATTCAGCTCGACCGCGCGGCCGATCAGGTCGGAGGCGGCTTCGATGTTTCCAGCCTGGAAGGCGATGACGCCCAGCAGGTGCATCGCATCGGGATGATCGGGCTGCTGGGCGAGGATCTGACGATAGAGAATCTCCGCCTCCTGCAACTTGCCGGCCTGATGCCGCTGCGTGGCGGCCGCCATGATAGTGTCCAGATGGTTCATGCCTGACCCGTCTGCGAACCTTCGGCCGCGATGGCGCAGCAGAGCGCCCCGACAACCAGGAAATAATAGTTGCAAAAAGTCTGCTTGGATAACGCGAAGAAACTTAGATAAATGACCGCCACCGCACCGGCAAATTGCGCGGCCCGGCGGGAGGCGCTTGACGGCGCCTGGAGGCGGCCGCTCCACGCCGCAACGCAGGCGGCCGCCGCGCCCAGAGCAAAGGGTAGAATTTCCGGCGGCGGAGCGTGTCCGCTGCGCACCCAGGCGGCGGCGAAGTTCAGCGAATCGTCGCGGAACGGGTTGCGGCTCAGTTCAACCACTGCGCTGTGCCAGAAGGCGCGAACGTCCCATAAAACCAGCGGCAACGTCACCGCCAACGCCGTCGCGGCGGCTTTGGCGAAAAACGTGACCGATTTGTGCCAAGCCCACGGCCGCGGGATCAGCAGCAACATCGCCGGGGCGCACAGGAACATGTGCTGCTTGGAGGCAATGAGCAAGCCGGCCGCGTACGGCAGGGCGGCTTTCCATCGCACGGCGCAGAACACGACGGCGGCCAGGCACACCACGACGATCGGCTCGGTCCAACCGTGCTCAAGGATGAAATGCTCTCGCGGCATCATAATCAGCAGACAGGCCGCCACCGCGCCCGCGGCGCGGGAGATGGCCAACAGCAGCGCCGCCGCCCCGGCGACCGCGGCCGCGCTGGCCAGACGAAAATCTCCGCCAACTGCGTGGCCCACGAACGCCGCCAGCATGCTGAGCGGCATGTATTGGTATCCGAAGTGCACCCGGCCGCCGTAGACCGAGCCGGGCGGATAGAATTTGACCTCCCAATCCGGCCGCGCTGTGTAGATGTCTGGAAAATCAATCGCATAAGGACTCTGCCCGTGGGTCATGGCGACGCAGGCGTCCTGCGTCACCTCGAACACGTCGATGTGCGGCAGGGGCGATCGGCGAAGCAGCCACAAACTGTTGGCGAGAAACAGGACGACCAACGCTCCCGCGCAGGCGTTCCGCAGCGGTCCGGCCAAAGCGATCGCTCCACAAGCCGCCAGCGCCATCAACGGCAGCACCAGCGCGTAGTACGCGAGCGGCAGCCGCACCAGCACCGGAGCGGGGCCGGTATACAATTGTATGAAGTCCCATATCACGGCCGCTGCGCATACCGCGGCGACGAGCCGTGAATCGAGTCGCCACCGGCCCGACGAGAGAAACCCGGTCCACGCCAGGGCCATCGCGGCGGCGATCCACCAGAGGGAGTTTGGGTCATAGTACCCGTCGCTGAGAGCCAGGGCATGGCCGATCATTGCCGCGGCGGCCGCCCAGAGGGCCGCGGAGCCGCAAGAGCCTGCCCGACAATCGGTTCCTTCCACGCCTTGGTTCGCCATTTTCCCTTCAAACCTTGCCCAGTTCCCCGTCCTAAAACCTGATCCCGCTTGAACGTAACCAACTTTAACCAGAATGGCCATTGAAGCCGGAACGATTTGTACTACACTCTGGATGCGGAAGGCTTTGCCTTTCGCGTTGTCCTCCGGGGAACCGTCGGAGGAGCTGCTGTTCGGGCCAACCAGCCCCGCGATTCTTCGGAGAGTCTGCCCATGGCTGTAGTACACGACGTAGAGAAGCCGGCGGCGCCCAAAACGTCGTCGGTATCCTCGGGTCAGTCCGAGCGCGACCGCCTGAAGCTGATGATGCTCATCCGGCGGTTTGAAGAACGAACGTATCAGGAATACACCCGCCCAGGTCAGAAGATCGGCGGGTTTTGTCATTTGTACAGTGGGCAGGAGGCGATCGCTGTCGGCATCGCGGCCATCTTCGACAAGACGCGCGATTTCCTCGTCAACGGTTACCGTTGCCACGGCCACAGCCTGGCGCTGGGCATGTCGCCGCGCGCGGCAATGGCGGAACTGTTCGGCAAGGCGACGGGCTGTTCCAAGGGCAAGGGCGGCTCGATGCACCTGTTCAGTGTGGCCGACGGCAACCTCGGCGGGCATGGAATTGTCGGCGGACAGATTCCGCTGGGCACGGGCATGGCCTTCTCGCAGTCGTATCGCAAGACGGGCGGAGTCACGTTTACTCTGTTCGGCGACGGGGCGATCAATCAGGGCACGCACAATGAAGCGCTGAACCTCGCGGGGCTGTACAAGCTCCCGTGCATTTTCGTCGTCGAGAACAATGGACTGGCCATGGGCACGCAGGTGGAGCGCTCCAGCGCCGACCGCGACCTGTCGCATCGCGGGGCGGGATATGGGATGCCGTCCTGGAACATCGACGGCAATGACGTGGACAAGGTTATTTTCGAGTTTGGCAAAGCGATGGATCGCGCCCGCTCCGGCCAGGGGCCGAGCTACATCGTCGCCAACACCTACCGCTTCCGCGGCCACTCGATGAGCGACCCGATGAAATATCGCTCCAAGGAAGAGTCCGATGCCGCGCGCCAGCGCGATCCGATCACGCTCTACCAGGATCGCCTGCTGCAGGATGGATTGGTGACCGAGGAGCAGATCGAACAGATGGCGGACCAGGTCGCCGCCGAGATCAATGACGCCGCCGCACAGGCTGACGCTGATCCGAATCCCGCGCTGGAGGATCGGTTCAATGACGTGCTGGCCGAGGAATATCCGTACACGCCGCGATAGAGGAAACCCATGCCGGTCATGCAGTATCGAGAAGCGCTTCGCGCCGCGATGACAGAGGAGATGGAGCGCGACGAGCGCGTCTTCCTGATGGGCGAGGAAGTCGCGCAGTACAACGGCGCATACAAAGTCTCCGAGGGAATGCTCGCGCAGTTCGGTCCCAAGCGCGTGATCGACACGCCGATCAGCGAAGCCGGGTTCTCCGGTCTGGGCATCGGGGCGGCCATGACGGGGCTGCGGCCGATCGTCGAATTCATGAGCATGAGCTTCACGCTGGTCTGCATGGATCAACTGATGAACAACGCGGCCAACATCCGCTACATGTCCGGCGGACAGCTCAAGATTCCGATTACTTTCCGCGGCGGCAACGGGATCGCGCATCAACTGGGTGCGACGCACAGCCACCGGACGGAATCGATCTTCGCCCGCATCCCCGGCCTGATCGTCGTGACGCCCTCCACGCCCGCCGACGCGAAGGGGCTGCTGAAAAGTTCCATCCGCTGCGACGATCCGGTGATTTTTCTTGAATCGGAAAAGATGCTGGCCGACACCGGCGAAGTTCCCGAAGACAAGGATTTCTGCGTGCCGCTGGGTGTGGCTGCCATTGAGCGGCCCGGCAATGACGTGACGGTTGTCAGCTACGGCCGTCCGCTGCAGCGCGTGGTGCGCACGGCGGTCGCGGCGCTGGTTGCCGATCATGGCATTGATGTCGAACTGATTGACGTTCGCACGCTTCGCCCGCTGGACACCGAGACGATTCTGGCCTCGATCCGCAAGACCAATCGCTGCGTCATCATCGACGAGGACTGGGGCTACTGCGGCATGGGCAGCGGGATATTGTTCAAATTGCAGAAGCCGGCGTTTGATTTTCTGGACGCTCCGATTGAGTATTTGCACAGCGACGAGATTCCCGTCCCGTTCAATCATCACCTGGAGGAGGCGATGATGCCGAGCGTGGACCGGATCGTGTCGGCAGTCAAGGAAGTCTGTTATCGCTAGGCAATGTTTAGCGGCCCCGTTTACGGGGCGCTCGAGGTATCCATGAGCGTCGAGATCACCATGCCCCAGCTTTCGGACACGATGTCCGAAGGCGTGGTGGTGAAGTGGAAGAAGAAGGAAGGCGATGCCGTCAAGCAGGGCGAGATCGTCGCCGAGGTTGAAACCGACAAAGCGACGATGGAAATGGAAGCGTTCGACGCCGGAACGCTGGCCGTGATTGTCGTGAAGGAAGGGGGCAAGGCGGGAGTGGGCAAACCCATCGCGGTTCTGGCGACGGGCAAGGAATCGATCGACGAAGTTCGACAGCGCTACGCCGCGGGAGCCGCCGCCGCTCCAAGCGCTGCTGCTCCGGCCGCGACCAGTGCCGCTCCGGCCGCCGCGCCCGCCGCGGTTGCGACATCGGCCGCGGTGGCCGAGGCGCCGCCCACGACCTTCAAACCTGTTCACGCAACCACGGCTCCCGAAGGCGATGAAGATCGGCGCATGCGCGTCAGTCCGCTCGCGCGGCGCGTCGCCGCCGAGAAGGGCGTCGATCTTTCTCGTCTGAGCGGCTCCGGCCCATCCGGTCGCATCATCCGCCGGGATGTCGAAAGCGCGTCGGCCTCGCCGGCGCTTCCGATCCGCCTCGGCTCCGGCAGGAGCGAAGTCATCGAACTGACCAAGATGCGCCTGGCGATCGCCAAGAATCTGATCGCCTCCAAGCAGTCCATTCCGCATTTCTACGAGACGATCGAGGCCGACGTGGAGGCTCTGTCGGAATTGCGCGGCGGCATGAACAAGCGCCTGGCCGCGCAGAAGATCAGAATCAGCCTGAGCGATTTTGTCACCCGCGCCGTGGCGATGGCCCTTCTGGATCATCCCGCCCTGAACGCGACGTTTGACGGCCAGCGCGTCACGCGCTGGGGCGACGTGCATCTGGGAATGGCGGTCTCCGTGCCGGACGGTTTGATCGTGCCGGTTCTGCGCAGCGTCGATCAGATGGACGTGAAGGAGATTCGCCTGCGCAGCTTGGATCTCGTCGAGCGCGCCCGCGCTCAGAAGCTCAAGCAGAGCGAGATGCGCGGCGCGACGTTCACGGTGAGCAATCTGGGGGCGTACGGCGTGAAGGAATTCAGCGCCATCATCAATCCGCCGGAGGTGGGGATTCTGGCGATCGGCGCCGCTCAGAAGCGGCCGATCGTTCGCGGCGATGCCATCGTTGCGAGGACGATGCTGACCCTGACGCTTTCAGCCGACCATCGTGCGGTGGACGGCGCAACCGCCGCCCAGTTTCTGGCCGGGCTGAAGGAATTGCTTGAAGAGCCGGGGATGCTGCTGGCGTAATTGAACGGCCCTGTACTGAATTGCCTCTATCCAACTGCTGAGCTACCGTTAGACACATGGGCGTCACCCACGTCACAACTCGAATCAGAAGTCTGGCCGGCCGTGGAAGGCCATATCAGGCTGACTTTCTGGTGGACACCGGCGCGATCGACTGCATGGCCCCGGCCAGCCGACTGAAGGCCGCCGGGATCAAGCGCGAAGGCAAGGCAGTCTACGAGATGGCCGACGGTCGGCCCGTGGAAATGGAATACGGCTTTGCGCGGGTTAGTTTCGTGGGCTCGGAAACGGTGGCACAGGTGATTTTCGGTCCGGAGGATTGCGAGCCAATTCTGGGCGTCGTGGCGCTCGAGAACACGGGGATTACAGTTGATCCGGCGTCGCGGACTCTGCGCCGGTTGCATGCGAAGCCCATGAAGTAATCGAGTTGCCCCGCGCCGGGGGTTATTTGTGTCTCCTGTGATCCTTGTGTCGCCGCCGTTCGACATGGCGAACGGCGGCGAACAAGAGTTTCATCATCCGTGACGACGATCGAACGATCCGCGGTTATTGCGCGCTGGCGGTTCCGCCCGGCCACGACACGCCGTACAGCGCGGCCGCGACGTTGCGGGCCACCATGCGATAGCCGTTGTTCACGTCGCTCGGCCACAGTTCCTGGTGCGTGGCCACGTAATTCAGATGATTCGCGAGATTGTTGTAAATCTCCTCGCCGGTTCGATCCACGGGAATGTCCACGTACCATCCGGTCAGCGCCTGATGGATCAGCGACACATCCATTTCAGGGATTCCATCGCCGGCCGGAAAACGAATGATCGCCACCGCGCGCCCGGCGGTCAGTTCCTTCGTATTGCTCTGCTGCTGGTCGGAAGTGGAACCGGCGGCGACCGCCAACGCCTCGGACGCGGGGACGGGCCAGGCGTTCGCCGCGGCCGTGGGATCGCTCACTTCGCCCTGGACGATCGGAAAATCGTCGTTGAACACGAGGTTCTTGTCGCTCACGTCAAAATCCTGGCCGTATTTATTGTGCCAGCCGGTCTGAATCATGCCGATCAGGTCGTTCAGATGCGCCTGGTCGACGCCCTTGAATTCGTGGGCGCGTTCCTTGTCGCGCCTGGCCAGGTCGGCGAGGAAGCTGCTGAAGAAGCTGTCGTAGGAATCCTTCGTGACGGCGCGATTGGTCAGTTGGACCAGCGTCGTCTTCACGCCGCTTGCGGCATCCTCGTCCTTGGCGACGAATCCGTCGGGCAGGTGCAACGGCAACATCGCCTCATTGACATTGGGTTCGGACGGTTGAGTCGCCGCGGCCCCGCCCTGATCAGCAGCCCCCGCGTGCGGCAGGAACGCCAGTGCGCCGGTGCCCGCAACGGCCACAAGCAGGAGCCTCTTGACGGAGGAAGGCGAAAATTGGCTCGACATAAACAACTCCTTTCGCCCCATTGCGTCGGGGCATTTTGGTTTCGATCCACGGGGATGATAGATCGGAGGAAAGGAGGCAAAACAGTGGGGGCCTTTCGGATTCACTGCTTCAGGATTTCCCCGATACCGCCGGCAGCGCAAGGCGCGGGTCCGACAGGTCCAGGCGGTACATGATCTGGTTGTAGTCGTAGCGCGGCGTCGCATCGCTGTCCGGGCGGGACTCGGCAGCGGCGTAAGGTGAACTGTCATAGGTTCCCTCGAAGTAAATCAGCCTTCCGCCGGCCTGGTCGAAAAATGCGTCGTGAACGGGATTGTAAAATGAGTGACGATCGTGCGTGACGATCTTCCGTGCCCACACCCACGGTCCTTCGGGCTGATCAGCCTCGCTATACCAGATTTCGCCGACCATCGACGTTGAGCCATCCAGCTCGCCGCCGATCATGATCCACTTGCGGCGAAACTCGTTGTAACTGACTGATGAGGTGTAAATCGAAATGAGCTTCTTCGTCTCCACGTCGCGCGGAGCGAACCAGACCTCGTCGGGCCGAATCCGTCCGGATTTGAGCATCGCGGCCATTTCATCGCGGTCGAGCGGATCGGTCTGTTTCTTCCATGCCCAGACCAACTTCCCGGTGGGGTCGCGGTCCAAGATGGATTTATCCTTGTCATAGCGCGTGCCTGGAGCGAGGCATGTGAATGCCTCGTAACTCGACAGATCCTCGAATGACCGCAGATCAGCCCGCACGCGGACATTGGGAAAAGCGCGGGCGAAGTACGCATAATCCCGCCTGCCCGGCTCCCCCGTCACGGCGAAGTTCAACGGTTCCAGCAGGGCGTTGGGCGGAATATCTGCGATCGGCTTGAGTGTGTCAGTGGCGTCGTCGTACATCAGCAGTTGCCGGGCGTCGACGTCCTTCCCGTTCTTGAGAAGCAGCACTCGCGCCACCAGCCGGTCATTGCCGTCGTCGTCCTTCACGGTGGTGACAGCGTCCACCCAGCGGAAGCAGTTGTTGGGCACGGGGACCATCGGGCGGCTGAAACCGCCGGCGTCGACGAAGTAGTGCAGGTTGATTCCAACCGACGGATCGAGGCCGCCGTGTCCCGGCAGATCGGACACGGCGCCGGCCGTTCCAAAATGGCCCAATGGGGCGCCGAGCCGGCAGGTATCGCCCCAGAACCAGTGGATTTTGCCGTGGTAAACGACCGGCTGCGCGCTGTCCTGCCCGACCACCTGCGCGTTGAGCAGCGGCTGCTCGATCGGCACGGGCCGGCCGAGCATGACGCTGTCGCGGTAAATCCCCTCGCCGGTGATGCGATACAACCGCTCGGCAATGTTGAGGCGGTGAATCCTCAACTGCACCGACCCGCCGGGCGAGACATCCATTGAAACACCGTGGAATCCGTATCCGTCAACGACGTCCGCGTACCCGTGGCTGGAGACTTTGAAGTAGATGGTGCGGCCCATGTAGTTGGGGTCATCGATCGCCGCGAAGCCCGCGCTGTCGGTGTAGTAGCAGACGTTGCTCGGCGTCCTGAGTTCCACCAGCGGCACGCCGCGGCCGGTCTGGTCATCGACAGCCTGCACCGCGAAATACGAGCCGGGCCCGGACATCGTCGCCTCGCGCGCCGTCGCGCAGCCGCTGAGGCTTATCGCCAGCGCGGCGATTGCAAACCCGGAGGCGCGGCATGGAAACGGCGTGGATCCCATTGCTTCAAGCACCGCCCTTCGGCTTCAGGCAGGGTTGACAATGGGTATAACATGCGCGTATACTTATTGGCGAGGTGGGTGGCTCATCGCGCAAAGCTCTTGCCGTCATCCGCAAATGTGTGTGGGGTGATCGGTTCATTCTTCTCGCGCACTTTCGCGGGAGAATGACGGAGCGCGGACTGATCTGGCCGGACGTTCTGGCCATCCTCGACGCGCCCGCCTTCGTCCAGCGCGACGGTGATGACCGCTTCGGCCGCGAGAAATGGCTGGTCCGCGGGTTCGCCGCCGATGGGCTGGACATTGAAATGGTTTGCGTGCTCGACGAGGACGACAAGGGCAACCTCACTGTGTTTATCACTCTATTCACTCACTGAGGCGTGTTATGAAACCTACACCCTCCGCGAAAAATGGCCGCAGGGGGCCGGCTCCATCCGCTCGCCTGTCCAATCCCGATGTGCCGTGGACCATGCGTCTGGCCGACGGTCGGACCATCGCCGTTGAAATCCCCGGTCGCTGGATGAGCCGCGACCGCGACGGCTCACTGGCGCTGCTGCCGCCCGCGGTTCGCTTTCTGGACCAGTTGCAAGTCGCATTCTCGCCGCTGCGAACTCCACCTTCCCCACCGTACATCCGAACGCTCCGCGAAGCGCTCGGCCTGACGCAATCCCAACTCGGCGATCGCCTCGGGGTTGCGAAGATCACCGTTTCCCGCTGGGAGCGCGGCGATTTGCGGCCTGGCGCACAGTCGCTGGCGAAGCTGGATGCCCTGCGCCGCGACTGCGTCAAACAGGGAATCGCGCTGAGCGCGTGACCATCGGCGTTCACTTCGCCGCCGGTGGCGCGGCGGCGGAGAGCAGCCATTTGGCGAGATTCTCCGCGGCCTTGCGGTTTTCCAGCGTCAGGCCGGGAGTGGATTTCACGTCGATGTACTCGTTGTAAACCCACGGATCGCCGACGGCGAAGACCAGTCCTTTGCCGTAGGTCGCGGTGGCAATGATGTTGTCGGTACCGGTGTGCTGCTCGTTGTCGGCGGTCAGAATCGCGGTTGCCGGATCCTTCACTTGCAGCGTGCAGATTTCCTTCATGTAGATCATGCTGACGCCGGCGAAGAGCGGATGATCGGGGAGATTCTTGAACGTGCCGGGCGAGCGATCGCGGGCGTTGGGCACTTCGTTGCGACGATCGATGTTGAAGGTGATGCCGAATCGCTGCGCCAGTATGCTGTAGTGCTCCAGCTCGCTGTTGAGCTTGTCGTTGGCGAACATCGCCAATACTCCACCGTCGTGGACCCAGGGTGCGATCACGTCAGCGTCGGCGTCGGAGATGTAGTTGGGCTTTCCGCCCGCCGCCGTTTTGGTCGTGCTGGGATTGACGATGATGTAAACGGAAAACTTGTCCAGATCGGCCCGCGTCGGGGCGTGATCAAGGCTGGCCAGCGTCGCGCCGTCCTGCTTGAACACGTCGCCGAATTTGGAATAGCCGGAGTTGGCCGTGTCGTCCCAGATGTAATGGAACTGCTTGCCGGCCTTTTCCTGATGGTTGAAATAGTAATCCTCGCCAACCACCTTGCCCGCGCCGACGGTCTGATCCTGCGCGCGGCAAACGGACGCGCAGGCGAACAACACGACAACCGCTAAAATCCTCCGCATATCATCATCCTTTCAATGCTCTTGGAAGCCCTATTGTCCAGGCTCCATGGGCTTTTGCAGAACGTAGAACTGGAATTCGGTCAATTGCCGATAGACCTGGCCCGGCCGCAGAATCGTATTGGGAAAATTCGGATGGTTCGGCGAATCCGGGAAATGCTGCGTCTCGTAGCAAAACGCGCTGTAGGGCATGTAAACCCGCCCGTTTTTGCCGGGAAGGGAATTCAGATTGGTCGCTGTGAAAAAGTGAACGGCTGGCTCGGTGGTCCAGCATTCGACGAGGCGGCCGGATTGCGGATCGTATGTCTCAGCCGCCTTGGAGAGCTTGTTTTCGGGATGATCCAGCACCATCGTGTGATCGTATCCCGGCGGCGTGCCGGGCAGCGATTGGATGTCCGTGCCGATCAGCTTGGCCTTGAGAAAATCGAACGGCGTTCCATCCACCGGCGCGATTTCGCCCGTCGGGATCAGCGTGGAATCGACCGGCAGATAGTGCGGAGCAAAAATCTTTTCGACGTAACCGAGCACGTCGCCGCTGCCGTCGCCGCTGAGATTGAAATAGCTGTGATGCGTCAGATTGATCGGCGTCGGCTTGTCGGTGGTGGCGAAGTACTGGACTTTG
>Ga0182024_10019356_pt1 | contig 12562 bp, 11 predicted proteins | sample P32metaG_FD_120480 | JGI IMG/M metagenome (GOLD analysis project Ga0182024, IMG submission 120480) | Permafrost microbial communities from Stordalen Mire, Sweden - P3-2 metaG (Illumina Assembly) | ecosystem: Environmental > Terrestrial > Soil > Wetlands > Permafrost | place: Sweden: Stordalen... | reverse complement strand
GGCCTTCACCAGTGCAAAAATCGAGCGCATCCTCGCACTGAAACCCGATCTGGTACTCGGCTTCTCCGACCTGCAGGCCGACATCGCGGCCGAGCTGATCCGCGCCGGCATCGAAGTGCACGTATTCAATCAGCGCAGCGTCGAGGAGATCCTCGCCTTCATTCAGCTGCTGGGTGCGATGGTGGGAGCGCAGTCGCGTGCCGAGGCGCTGGTGGCGTCGCTGCGCCAGGGACTCGATCGGGCACGCCAGTCCGCCGCGCGCCTGTCGCACCGGCCGCGCGTGTATTTCGAGGAGTGGGACCAGCCGCTGATCAGCGGCATCCGATGGGTCGCAGAACTGGTCGAGATCGCCGGTGGCGAGGATTGCTTCCCCGAACTGTCGATGCAGCCGCAAGCCAGGGGCAGGATCATCGCCGATCCGCTCGAAGTCGTGCGCCGCGCACCGGACATCATGATCGCGTCCTGGTGTGGCAAGAAATTCAATCCTGCCAGAGTCCTGGAGCGGCCAGGCTGGGATGCGTTGCCGGCGGTGCGCAACGGCTACCTGTCGGAAATCAATTCGTGCGCCATTCTGCAGCCCGGTCCCGCGGCGCTGACCGACGGACTAGCGCAGTTGCAGCGAATCATCGCCGCCGCCGCTGCGCCGCCCGGCCCATGAGTGCGCGTACGCTGATGATTCAGGGCACCACCTCGGACGCGGGCAAGAGCACGCTGGTCGCCGGACTGTGCCGCGTCATGCGCCGACAGGGCGTGCGCGTCGCGCCGTTCAAGCCTCAGAACATGTCGCTCAACAGCGCGGTGGGCGTCGATGGCGGTGAGATCGGTCGCGCCCAGGCGCTGCAGGCGCAGGCGGCCGGCATCGAGCCGACGATCGACCTGAATCCGGTGCTGCTCAAGCCCGACAGCGATACGCACGCGCAGGTGATCGTCCATGGAGTGGCGATCGGCCGCATGGGCGCGGTGGACTACCACGACTACAAGCGCATCGCGCGCGACGCGGTGCTGACCTCGTACCGGCGACTGCAGGCCAGCTACCAGACCATCATCGTCGAAGGCGCCGGCTCACCGGCCGAGATCAACCTGCGCGAAGGCGATATCGCCAACATGGGTTTTGCCGAGGCGGTTGACTGCCCGGTCGTGCTGATTGCCGATATCGACCGGGGCGGCGTGTTTGCGCATCTGGTGGGCACGCTGGCGCTGCTGCGCCCGAGCGAGCAGGCGCGCGTCACCGGATTCGTGATCAACCGCTTTCGTGGCGACCTCGCACTGCTGCGAACGGGACTGGACTGGCTCGAGCGGCATACCGGCAAGCCGGTATTCGGCGTGCTGCCCTATCTTCACGGGCTGCACCTGGATGCCGAGGACGGCATCAGTCGCGACACGCCGGCGGCCGAATCGGTTACGGCGCCCCAGCATGAGCGGCTGCAGGTGGTGCTACCGGTACTGCCGCGCATCAGCAATCACACCGATTTCGATCCGCTGCGTCGGCATCCGCAGGTCGATCTGCACTACGTCGATGGGACGCAGCGGCCGCCCGCCGCCGACCTGATCATCCTGCCGGGGTCGAAAAATGTCCGCGCCGATCTCGAATGGCTGCGCGTACACGGCTGGAGCGGGCACCTGCAGCGGCATCTGCGCTACGGCGGCAGGCTGTTGGGCATCTGCGGGGGTTTCCAGATGCTCGGCCGCGGCATCGAGGATCCGCTGGGCGTTGAAGGTCCGATCGGTGACAGCGCCGGCTTTGGCTGGTTTGATATGCACACCGTGCTTGGACGGCACAAACAACTGCTCAACGTCGCCGGCACCCTGTGTCTGGCGCAGGCACGCGTCAGCGGCTATGAGATCCACGCCGGCTGCAGCGCGGGCCCGGCGCTGAACGAGCCGGCGGTGACCCTCAGTAACGGACGACACGACGGCGCGATATCGGCCGACCGGCAGATCCTCGGTAGCTACCTGCACGGCCTGTTCGAACAGTCCGCCGCCTGCACGGCGCTGCTGCACTGGGCCGGATTGTCGCAGCCGCTGAGCGTAGATCACAGTGCGCGCCGCGAGCAGATGCTCGAGCGCCTGGCCGATGCCATCGAGCACTCGCTGGATGTAGCGCGCATGCTGCCGGTGCAATCAACACGCCTCTCCGGCAGCTAACGCGCGCGGATCATTGCCGCCGCGTACGCGCGGCGGCCTCATCGCAAAGCCCGCGCGACAGCGCGGGCTTTGCCTCGCACTCACTTGCCGGTGACGGGCAGCATCGATGCGATCGAGGTTGCCTCAGAACTGCACGTCGGGTGTCCCCAACCCTTTGCACTGACGCCCGGCATCTGGCCGGTCTGCGGGGTGATGTCGTAGACAATATTGTCGGGACGGGTCGCATCGCCGCTCACGCCCGCCGGCACGTGATCGAGTCCCAGATGGTTACGCGTTCTCCAGGCGATGTTATGGTCGGCGCAAGAGCTATCGCCACTGACACCGATGGCACCGAGCAGCACGTGGTTCTTGTTGTACAGGGCCAGTCCGCCGCCGAACACATTCACGCCGCCAATCCGATAACCCACCATCGGGTCGTCGCTGGTGCCAAAGTTTGCGGCCGGACCCAGGTAGGCCAACGCAGGGTCCACCGGGTTACTGGCTTGCAGGCCGTAAAGGCTACCGCCCGGCTGCACTGCCGTGTAGAGATTGGCGGTCGATAGCGCAAGGCCGGGCAGGCTGAAGGCGTTGGCGGTGTAGGCTTTTTGCGCCGATATCACCCGGCTGCCGGGCCACTGCGCGCCGCGGTCCGAGCCGGTGAAGGCGACCGCGCAGACCTGGCCATCGCGATCGACGATGGTGCCCCACATCTCCAGGTCGAAGCCGCCGTTCGATTGGCTTTGCGCGTGGATGAGGGCGTTCTTGAGCTCGGTATGGTTGGGTAATGAGGAACATTCCCATGCATGCGCGGCAGGCGTAATCGCGACCACGCACAGCGCTATGGCTGCGCCGGTGGCAAGGTTCAGTGGGCGGAATTTTGAGACGGGCATGAGCTTTCTCCCTGTTGTTTTAACCGGTGCTTTAACTGGCGCTTAAACCTCTCGTTCGCAGCAACAGCCGTGAAGGCTATCGCATTTGATGTTGCTGCTTGATCGTCTCGACGCTTGTCACGGTCGATTCAGATCGGCCTTAGACTACTATTGAAATCACTCTGCCGTCATCCGGTGACAGCGTAATGACCGCGGCGCCGGTGCGCGCTGGCACAGCTTGTGCCGTGGTCGAGCGGCACTGTGACACCGTTGAGCCACGATGCGGGCGGTCTATTCCACGCCGCGGCGCTGAAGATCTTCGCGAAAGAAGGCATCGAGCTCGCGGCCGGCGGCGGCCTCGGCGAAGCCGGCGAAGCTGCCGTGCTCTGCGAGCAGCCGCGCCGTACGCATGAAGCCGCCCCATGCCGAGCGCGCCAGTGCGCCGCCGACGCTGATGCGCCGCACGCCGAGCGCTGCGACATCTTTTACCGTCAATTCACTCGGAAAGCCAAGCAGCAGGTTGACCGGCTTGGGTGCCACGGCGCGCACCAGCGCTTCAATCTGAGCTGGCGTGGTGATGCCCGGCGCATACAGGCAGTCCGCGCCGGCCTGGGCATAGGCCTTGAGCCGGGCGATGGTCTCCTCCAGGTCCGGTCGGCCGACCAGGAAGCATTCCGCTCGGCCGACCAGCAGCGTATCGCCGCCGCTGCTGTCGATCGCGCGGCGCGCGGCGCGCATTCGGGCGGTCGCAGTCGCCAGGTCATACAGCGGTTTTGCGGCATCCGCGGTCGAATCCTCGATCGACAGCCCCGCCACCCCGGTGGCGACCGCGAGGCGCACATTTTCAGCGACCGCATCCGGTTCGTGCGCATAGCCGTTCTGGAAATCGGCATTCACCGGTACCTCGGTGGCCGCCACCAGTTCACTCAGGTGCGCCAGCACCTGATCACGTGCAACCGGACCATCGGGATAGCCGCGCGACCAGGCGAATCCGGAACTGGTGCTGGCCAGGGCCTTGAAGCCGAGCGATTGCAGAAAGCGCGCGCTGCCGATGTCCCACGGATTTGGGATCACGAAGCATCCGCTGCGATGCATCTCATGGAACTGCCGGCGTTTGTCGGCGACGCTCGGGCGGGACATCGGTATCACCCGATCAGGGAATCATCCACTTGAACACGTACTGCTGCAGCACCACCAGCACGCCGAGCAGCAGCGTCAGGATGATGCTGTGCTTGAAGGTGCGTGCCACCACCAGGCCTTCCTGGCCCCGCAGGTTGGTCACCGAGATACCGGTGGCGATGTTCTGCGGCGAGATCATCTTGCCCATGACACCGCCGGATGAGTTGGTGGCGGCGATGAGCACTGGATTCAGGCCGAGCTGATTGGCGGCGACCACCTGCAGGTTGCCGAACAGCGCATTGCCCGAGGTGTCGCTGCCGGAGAGAAATACCGCGACCCAGCCGAGGAAGGCCGAGAGCATCGGGAAGAAGATGCCGGCCGAGGCGACTCCCAGGCCGAGCGTGTAATTCAGTCCCGAATAATTCATCAGGTAGGCGAGACCCACGATCAGCGCAACCGTCAGGATCGCAATGCGACTCTGCCGCCACGTCATCGCCACCGCCTGTCCGTAACGAGCCGGCCCCACGCCGACCAGTGCCGCGGTGATGATCGTCGCCAGCAGGATTGCGGTGCCGGTACCGAGCGGCTGGAAAACCCAGTTGGCCGCGTAGGCCTTGTTGTACAGCGTGATGAATACGGCGTTGTGCAGGCCGGGCCAGGGAATGGTGTGCTGACCGATGGCCGCGACCTTGAGGCGCGTCCAGGCGATGACGACCGCCGAGACGACGATCCATGGGATCCAGCCCTGCCACGGAGACATGCTCGTGGTCGCCGCCGTCACGGCCGCCACCGGCCTTCGAATCAGAAACTCGGCATCAGTGCCTGGCGACCACACCTGCAGAAACACCAAGGTCACGATCAATGAAGTCAACGCCGACAGTACGTCGGTCAGCGAATAATCGATGTAGTTCGAGGTGACGAACTGCGTCAGCGCAAAACTGCCGCCGGCCACCAGCAGCAGCGGCCACAGCGCTCGCATCGAGCGCAGCCCGCCGTAGATCCCGATCACATAGAAGGGCAGCAGCATCGCGATGAACGGCAGCTGGCGTCCTACCATGGCGCCCAGCTTGAGGGCCGGCAGGCCGGTCACCTGCGCCAGCACCGTGATCGGTGTTCCGAGTGCCCCGAAGGCCACGGGTGCGGTATTGAAAATCAGCGTCATGGTCAGCGCTTCCAGTGGTGGCAGGCCAACCAGCATCAGTAGCGCGGTGGTAATCGCCACCGGCGTCCCAAAGCCCGCGATACCTTCCAGCAGGCAACCGAAACAGAAACCGATCACCACCAGGACGACACGCCTGTCATTCGGCAGGTGCTTGAGGACCCAGTCACGGAAGGCATCGAACCGGCCCGAAATGACCGCGATGTTGTAGAGCAACAGGGCGTTAAACACGAGCCACATGACCGGCCAGAGCGCAAACACACTGCCTGCCGCGACGCTGTCGAGTGCCAGTCCGACCGGAAACTGCCAGAACAGCATCGCAATGACCAAACCGACGATCAGACCAGCCAGCGAGGCCTGCCATGCGGGGCGGCGCAGCACGCCCAGGGCCACCAGCACGGTCGCTATCGGTAACCCTGCAATGATGACCGATAGCAGCAGGTTGCCGGCTACTGGCGTCAGTATCTGATGGAACATCGATCTCTCCCCTGCTATCCGCTTTTTGTCGTTGTCACATCGCGGGTGCCGCAGCGCCGACGGTGCGCAGTCATGCGGCCCTATATTGGCCGTGCCGGGTTTCAGTTTCAAACGACATTTACGTGACGCCTGCGGCCCGATCGGTGCTGCCCATCCTGGGGGCGCTGGCCGCCAGCGGCGCAAAAAGTGACGCAAATCTGACACCCGGTTCCGTTCCAAGCCGATGTAACCTGGAGAGCGGCAGGAACGAATGACATAGGAGTCTCATCTCATTTTCTTTATCTCAAGGGGTACCGTCCAATGATCACGTCAGCTCCAACCCGCCGTACAGCCTTGTGGGCTGCCTGCGCCTGCGCCTGCGCCCTCACCTACTCCGTCGCTTCACCGGCGGACGACATGGTGTCCTTCGCCACCGCCGGCTACTCCAGCGGCCTGCACTCGATGGCGTTGATGCACAAGATCGACACCGACGGCGACGGTACGGTGTCGAAGGCCGAATGGCTCGCGTTTCAGGAAAAGGTTTTCGCGATGCTCGACAAGGACAAGGAAGGATCCGTCGACGCGAAGGAATTCATCAGCCCGACCGGCGGTGCTGAGATGGCGAGCTTTGCGACCGGCGGCTATGCCAGGGGATTGCGCAGCAAGGCAATGATGCACAAGATCGACACCGACGGGGACGGCACGGTATCGCACGACGAGTTCATCGCGTACCAGACCAAGGTGTTCGACATGATGGATACCGGTCACACAGGCATGTTGAGCAAGGAACAGTTTGCGACCGGGGGCGCCAGCGGCCACTGATCAGGCCCCTTAGCGCCTTAGCGCATCAGGCGCCTTAGCGCACCAGCATCGCCACACCCCGCGCGCGGGGGTCGGCCGCCGCGACTGGCTCGCGGCCGACCACTTCGATGGCTTCGATGTCGCCGTTGTAGTCCTGGGCCACAAGGCGATAGCCGCGCTCGCGCATCGCCTGCGCCAGTGGCGGCGGAAACGGTGCATACGGCTCGGCAAACAGCGTGTTCTCCGGCAGCAACTGGTGATGAAAGCGCATCTGCGCCAGCGCCGGTTGCAACGCCAGGCCGAAGTCATAGACATCGACCAGGACCTGGAATACCGAGCCGAATATGCGCGAGCCGCCCGGCGTACCGAGCACCATTGCCACGCGACCGTCCTTGAGCAGGATGGTCGGCGTCAGCGAGGACAGCGGTCGCTTCAATGGCGCGATCGCATTGGCATCGGCACCGACGACGCCGTATTGGTTCGGCACGCCGGGCTTGGCTGAGAAATCGTCCATCGTGTCGTTCAACAGGAAGCCGGCGCCCTCGACGACCACGCCGGATCCGAACCAGCCGTTCAGTGAATAAGTGTTGGAGACCGCGTTGCCCCAGCGGTCGACGATCGAATAGTGCGTCGTCTGCGGTTTCTCCAGTCCCGGCTTTACCAACGACAGCGCGGAAGGGTGCAGCGGATCGATCTCGGCAGCGCGGCGCGCCAGATAGGCCGAGTCGAGCAGTGCGGCGACCGTCAGCGGCACTACGTCCGGATCGCCCAGGTACTGCGCCCGATCGGCGAACACGCGTTTCTGGATCTCAGCCACCAGGTGCAGGTACTGCGGCGAGTTGAGCGCCACCCCCTGGAACAGCGCGCCGGCGTCCTGCTTCATGGTCAGCATCTGCAGCAGGCCGATGCCGCCCGAGCTCGGCGGCGCCGCCGTGATCACCTGAAAGCCGTGCCATTCGCCCTTGACCGGCGAGCGCCAGATGGCCTTGTAGCCGGCGAGGTCCGCGCGATTGATCAGGCCGGCCGGAGATCCGCGATGCATCTGCGTGATCAGCAGATCCGCCGTCCGGCCTTCGTAGAATTCCTTGTCGCCGCCGGCCGCAATGCGCTGCAGCGTCGCGGCAAGCTCGGGCTGACGAAAGCGCTGGCCCGCACGCATGGCGCCGAAATAGCGTCCGAAATTGGTGCCCGGAAGCAGCGCATCCTGGCTGCCGTTGCGGATCCCGATCAGTTGCGGGACCACATCAAATCCCTCGGTCGCGAACCGGATCGCCGGCGCCAGATCACGCCGCCACGACAGGCGGCCGAAGCGCCGATGTGCCTCGGCCAGGCCGCGCACGGTCCCCGGCACCGCGGTGGACAGGTTACCCACCAGGCTCAGGGCCGCGACCGGCTCGCCGCTGGCATCCAGGTACATGCCGGCGCTGGCTGCCGACGGGGCGCTCTCCCGATAGTCGAGAAAATAAGGCTCGCCGTTCACGTACAGCGTCATGAAACCGCCGCCGCCGAGATTTCCGGCTTCCGGATAGGTGACCGCGAGCGCAAAGCCGGTCGCCACCGCAGCGTCTACCGCGTTGCCGCCCGCCTTCAGTATTTCGCGCGCCGCCAGTGCGCCGTAGCGGTCGGGCGATGCCACCGCACCGGCGCTGAGCGCACGCGCGGCATCGGCACCGGCCTCGTGTGCCGCGCCGGAGCGTGGCATCGTGGCAATGCAGGCCAGCACCAGCGCGATCCCGGCCCATGCGGGGACCACCAATTTACGATCAGCCGGGCGGATAAATCGGCTCCTCGGTGGGCGCACCTGGCGTGGCTCGGGGCCGCGGCGGCGCAGCCGCCGGTGGCACTGTTGCCGGTGGCGCTGCTGCCGGTGACGCTGAGGCAGGCATCGCCGATGCCGGCGGCGCTACCGAGCGCGCGCCTTCGAACGTGACGACGCGCCGCTGCATACTGACGACGTAGGTACGGTCGGCCGCCTCGTAGTCGGCGGGTGGGTTGCGCGACGCAGCCTCGCAGTGCGAAAAGTTAATGCACTGGATCATCTGGTAACGCACTCCGATCCGGAAGCGATGCGCCGCACCGCGTTGCTCCCAGCCCGCCGGGACCTCGAAGCGCAGGTTTTTGACCAGCATGCGTGCCGACTCGTCGAAGTCGCGTGCCGGTTCGGCGTTGGCCACCACGACGTCCTTCGGCACCCCGCGTCCATCCACATTGAATTCCACCAGCACCCTGCCCTGCAGTGCATGCCCGCGCGCGGACTCGGGATAGTAATCATCCTTCAGCGTCCCCTTGTACGGCGGCAGCTCGATCGGCGGCACCATGCCCTGGGCAAGCACACCGCGGCCAAGCGCCATGCTCGCCATCGCGGCGGCGATGGCCGCGCGCACGATCAGCCCGCTGCGTTGCCTGCTCATGATGGGCATCCTTCTGATCTAATTCTTATAGGCTGCCGTTATCGTACCGGCGCGCGGCCGTTACGGCGAGCGTCGCCAGCCGCGGCAGCCATCCAGGAACAACCTGACCGAGGAATCGGCCCAGTCCAGCAGTTCGGATGGGGTCATCGGCTGACCGAAACCCAGCGCCCGGCGCTGCGGCACCACCACCACGAGCTGCAGGAACTGCAGCGCGGCGAATTCGCGCACCGGCGCCGTCAGTGCTGGGTTGGCAAGCGCGTTAGCGAGCACGCCGCCGATCAGGCTGATCGCCTCCTGGCTCGCCCCTTCGGCGTTGAGCGCGCGCGCGAGCTCCGGAAAGCGCGCCGACTCGGCCACCATCAGCCGATGCAGGGCGATGGCCAGCGGCGACAGCGCCGCATGCAACACCAGCCCCGCCAGGCGCTTGAGCACCTCATGCAACGTGGCGCCTTCCAGCAGCGGCACATTGGGCGGCGGGCGCACGCGCTGAAGGATACGGTGGACGACGGCGCCAAACAGCACCGCCTTGTCGGCATAACGATGATAGAAAGTGCGCTTGGAAATGCCCGCGCGCCGGGCCAGCGCTTCGATGGTCGTCAGCCCATAACCCTGGGCCAGGAACATCTCGGTCGCGGCATCCAGGATGCGATCGTTGAGCTGCAGCGCCGCGCTGCGCGACGGACGGCCGCCGCGCCGCCTGGCGGCTACGGACACTTGGTGGCGAGGTTTAACGCGAGTAGTGGTAATAGCCGGAGCGCCGGGAAACCTGATAGCCAGAGGGCCCATGATATCCCGGCCGGGCGCCGTAGTAGCCGGCCGGCGCACCGTAGTAACTTGCCCGTGGCGCGTAGTATCGCGGCGCCGGAGGATACGGCGCGTAATAGCCTGGCGCCGAGGGATAGTAGCGCGGCGCCGTCGGATAATAGGCTTGACGCGGCGCGTAATACGCAGGTGGTGGCGCGTAGTACGCAGGCGGCGGCCCCTGATACGCGGGCGCAGGTGCGTACTGGCCATCCTGCGGCGCATAACCAGGATCCTGCGATTGGGCCGCGGCGGCGGCAACGCCGATGATCGCCAGCGGCAATGCCGCCAGCCCGAAGACGGTGTGCGCCAGTGCGGCGCCCAGGCCAAAGTGGCCAAAGCCGTGACCTGCGACCCATGGTAGCGGCCCTGCCGCACTCGCCGGTGCCAGTGGCGCCAGCGATAGCACCAGGACACTGAGCGCGGCGAGCATCGCTTTCGGATATTTCACGGCGGGGCACTCCCTTAGGTGGCGGCGCGGGGTTCGATTGAAGCCGAGCGTACGCGTGCCCGTCCACGAATGCAACGATACCGTAGCGTTGCATATAATAAGATGAAAACTATAAGAAATCCTGTGCGTGTGATTCGGGGGAGCCGCGTCAGCTACCGGTCGTAAGGACCATCCGGAAACGCGCCGCGCCACTCATCATGCGCTCGTAGGCTGCCGCAGCGCGCTCCAGCGGCATCGTCTCTATCATCGGCGCGACACCGGCCTGCGCGCTGAAGGCCATCGCATCCTCGGAGTCCCTGGAGGTGCCCGACGGCCAACCGGCGATCGAGCGACGCCCGCCCACCATCAGCATCGACGGCACTTCGACCGGCTGGCGCGACACGCCCAGCAGGATCAACTTGCCGTTGATCGCCAGCCCATTCAGTACCGCAGTCATCGCCGCGGCATTGGTGACCGTCGAGATGATCACCGCGGCGCCGCCGAGCTTGCCCAGTTCGACGGCGACATCCTGGGCGCCACTATCGATGTAGTGCCGGGCGCCCAATTTTCTGGCCAGCGCTTCCTTGTCCTTGCCGCGCGCGATCGCGACGGTCCGATAACCCATCCTGGCCGCGAACTGCACACCCAGATGGCCGAGGCCACCGACCCCCAGTACCCCGACCAGGTCGCCCGCACGCGCGCCGCTGTGCCGAAGTGCGTTGAACGTGGTGACACCGGCGCACAGCAGCGGTGCCGCATCAGCCGCCTCGAGTTCGTCGGGGACCAGTGCCAGGGCTTCAAACGGCGCGATCATGTAGTCGGCATAACCACCGTCATAGCTGATGCCGGGAATCTGGCCACGAATACAGGTAATAAAATCGCCGCGGCGGCAGGACACGCAGTGGCCGCAATGGGCGCCGTGCCAGCCCACCCCGACGCGCTGGCCCGGCTTCCACTCCGGGACCCCGGTACCGATCGCATCGATGACACCGACCACTTCGTGTCCGGGCACGCGCGGAAACCGGATGCCGGGAAACAACCCCAGCTTGGTGAAGGAATCGCTATGGCAGATGCCGCAGGCCTGCACCCTGATGCGCACCTGCCCGGCGCCGGGCTCGGGAACGTCGCGCTGTACCAGCTCGAAATCCGCACCCGCCGCTGCCACCTGAACCGCGCGCATTTTTTTCAATGTCGATCTCCAGGTAGCTTCACGGTCGCAAGCGGCGCGGTATTCCGGTCAGCTGCAGGATGCGGCTGGAGATTTCCTCGACCGAGCAATGCGTGGTGTCGATGTGCGGCACGCCGAATCGCGCATACATGCGCTCGGCGGCGCGCAGTTCGTATTGTACCTGCTGCGCGGACGCATAGCGGCTCTCGGGCCGCCGCACCTCGCGGATCTGCTGCAGCCGCGACGCTTCGATCGTCAGGCCGAACAGTTTGCGCGCATGCGGGCGTACCGCGGCGGGCAGCTCACCAACCTCCAGGTCTTCCTCCATCAGCGGGTAGTTGGCCGCATAGATGCCGTATTGCAGTGCCAGATACAGACAGGTCGGTGTCTTGCCCGATCGCGACACGCCCAGCAGCACCACATCGGCGCGTTCGTATTCGCGGGTGTGGCCGCCGTCATCGTTGGCGAGTGCGAAGTTGGTGGCATCGATACGGGTCATGTAGCCAACCATGTCGATCATGCCGTGCGCGCGGCCGAGCGCGTGCGAGCTCTTCTGCCCCAGCTCCGACTCCAGCGGCACGAGGAAGGCGTCGAAGAAATCCAGGAACAGTCCATTGGCGCCCTTGACCAGCTCGCGCTCCGCGTCGCGCACCAGCGTGCTGAATATGATCGGCGGCGTGCCATCGGCGAGCGCCGTGGCATTGATCCGGTGCAGTGCCTCAGCCGCCTTTTCCATGCTGCTGATGAACGGCAGCGTGACCGCCGTGAAGGAGATGCCTTCGAACTGGCTGAGCAGGCTGTGTCCCATGGTCTCCGCGGTCACCCCGGAATGGTCGGAGATGAAGAACACCGTCCGCACGACTTTCTCGTTGCTTGCCACGCATTGCCCCCGAGCGCTGTTGCAGCCAATGCCCACTAGTGTTTCACTTAACTGTTCACGCCGGCAATAACAAGCTCTCCGGGGGATCGCGAGTGACCGAATACGTGCTGCCGTATACCGAGCTCGGGATGCACGATATAGAGCGTGTCGGCGGAAAAAACGCCTCGCTTGGCGAAATGATCAGCCACCTGAGCCGCCTCGGGGTCAGCGTGCCCGCCGGCTTTGCCACCACCGCAGATGCCTATCGCGAGTTTCTCGCGCACGACGGCCTGGCGCAGCGCATTGAAGCCGAGCTGTCGCGCCTGGACGTCGACGACGTCGCGCAACTGGCGCGCACCGGCGCG
>Ga0182024_10019355_pt1 | contig 12562 bp, 11 predicted proteins | sample P32metaG_FD_120480 | JGI IMG/M metagenome (GOLD analysis project Ga0182024, IMG submission 120480) | Permafrost microbial communities from Stordalen Mire, Sweden - P3-2 metaG (Illumina Assembly) | ecosystem: Environmental > Terrestrial > Soil > Wetlands > Permafrost | place: Sweden: Stordalen... | reverse complement strand
GCAGTGCAGACAATGGCCGTCGATGACGAGATCGTAACGGTCCGGCTGCTCGGGCATGCTGCAGATGTCGGCGGCGTCAAATTGCACATTGAGTCCGCGCTGGGCGGCGTTCTGCTGTGCCATCTCCAGGGCGGTTTGAGACACGTCGATTCCGCGCACGGACCATCCTCTGGCGGCCAGAAAGCAGCAGATCGGACCGCTCCCGCAACCGACTTCCAGGGCGGAAAGTCCGTGCAATACCTGGGGCATCCCGGCGAGCGATTCCTCCAGGAACGGCCGCATGACAAACCTGTCGAAGCTGGCCTCTGGATCGGCTTGTTCGTCCCAGGACGTCTTCCCGGCTGCACGGAGCTTCTGGAAGACTTTCTCGTCGGCCTGGTAGGAGCGGCTCATTCACTGATTGTAACGCTAAAGGACTTGTAGAAGCACGGCGAGCGTACCCGCGTTTTCGGCCACGCCAGCAAGGAAAAGGACGAGGAACCGTCTCGAGGGCCTCGACCAGCTCCGGAATGCTCGTCGGCTTCTGCCACGCCGCCCGCTCCCGACCCAAGTCGTCGAGATATCCCCCTTCACAGAAGCTGCTGTGCACGTCTAACGCAATAAAGTTTGTTCGTCGCATATCCATCTCCCGGCCGAATGGGCCATCCGTGTCCGAGAGACAGCGTACCCGAACCAAAGCCCCGCACTTCTTACATCTTCAATCGAACTTTTTTTGCGTTTCTGCAGCGAAATCAAGGATTTGGCCTTGCGACTAATACATGCAGAGAAACTGCCCTTCTCGACGCGGTCAGTTCCAACTACTTGACAGTCATGCCAGGTTGCTCTTGCCCAAATTGCAATTTGTGCAAAGCGTTTGAAGATTCTCCATAACCGTGACGCCGCCGTTGGTCCATGCGGTCACGTGGTCTACGTGTAATTCAACCGATGGATTGGTTGCGGGGGAACGGCCACACAACCGACACTTAAAGCTGTCCCGCCGCATCACAAGAAACCGAACGCGAAGTGAAGGTTCGCGGGGCCCTCGGTGACGATTTAGCGATACCGCGTCCCGCGCGAAATCTTCTTCAAAAGCTAAGCCACTGCCCCCGTTCGCCCATCGGACAAATGATTCAATGGCGCTACGCCACCCTGCAAATCGCCGCTTATATGTGTCAGCGGAAATTCGCGAAGTGCTATTTGTGAGGTCAGCCATTCGTGGTTGGCGTCCAAGTCGAACCCAGACCTCCATGAGGTTGCGAAAAAGTTCCTCCTCCGTAGTGTTCACGTTGCGCACTTTGCTGAGCCCAGCCTTCGCGAGCGCGTTATGCCAAGAGCCAAAACGCCGCTGTAGAGCGGAGGCGCTGAAACGCCCGTGTTGATCGTATTGGACGATGGTTACCGTCGTGGCTCGCAATTGCTCGGCGACCCGTTTGAGATCGGCCAAGAACTTGGCGTCCGGCGTATTACGATTCAGCGGTTCCAGTTGAAATCGAGTGCTCATTAGGTTCGGCACGGCCAAATATCTTCCCGTGAGTTCACAGCATTTTGGTTACAGCAGAGTCCACCTGCCTTAATTTCACCCCGTAATTAATGCGAAGTCCAGCGGCCGAATTTGCGAGGAATCAAAAGTTCAAATCCCATTGCTTGGTCGTCGTAAATCCAGATTTGCCGCCCAATTTTCTAGTCTTCATCGAACTTGGATGAGGGTTGTAAATGGCTGTCCTGCAAGATGATAGCGGCCATTGACCGCCGATATGAGATTCCGTCCCGCCAAATCGGAGTGACGAGACACCAGTTGAACTTTCCTGCGTTTTCTGCATTGAAAACCGGGATTGGGGCGCATGATGCTTTAATTGCCACAGGTGAAACGGCCGGCCCTCATTGTCCGATGAACCTACAGCGGGATAGAATGTCGATCCATGCTCACGCGCATCTACGTTGACAACTTCCGCTGCATGGTCAACTTTGAGTGCCGATTCGGGCCGCAGCAGCTCGTCCTCGGCCCGAACGGGGCCGGCAAGTCGTCGCTTTTCGACGTACTGAGTCTGCTCAGGGACTTCTGCATCCGTGGTGAAGCACCCGACCCGCCGCCCCCCGCGCCGCGGTTCGGCGGACCTACGCGCACGCGATGGCAATCGGTTGTCGCCCAGACTTTCGAGATGGACGTACAAGGCGACGGCGGAAACTACACTTTCCGGCTCATCATGGACAGTTGGGGCAGCCCGGAGCGGCCACGGGTCGTTAAAGAGGAGGTCAAGTTCGACGGAAAGCAGATTTTTTGGTTTGAGAATGGCGAGGTCCACCTTTTTAACGACCGTGCCGAGGACAAGGTGCGGTATCCGTTCGACTGGCACCGCTCGGCGCTTGCCACGATCACCGAGCGGAAGGACAACACCAAGCTTTCGTGGTTCAAACGGTGGCTGGGCGGGTTGCTTTACGTGCAGCCCAATCCTTGGGCCATGCGGGGCATTGCCGCCGCCGAAGCCGAACTCCCCGATCAACACTTGGCGAACTTCGCAGACTGGTATCGACACCTTCTACTGACCACGCAGGATTATGAGTTCCTCGCTGATTTGCGGGAGGTTATCGAAGGGTTCGACGCGATGAGACTTGATCCGGCGGGAGAGGGGCGCCACGAATTGCGAGTGTGGATGAAGGAGACGGCGAACGCGAAAAATGGCGGTCCGCAGAAATATCTCTTAAGCGAGCTGTCGGACGGGCAGCGCGTGTTGATCGCTCTATACGCAGTGCTGCATTTTGGGCTCAAGCCCGGAGCGACGATCTGCTTCGACGAGCCAGACAACTTTATCGCACTCCGCGAAGTGCAACCTTGGCTAATGAAGATTCTAGATCGTACCGAAGACGACAGGGTCGCCGCACAGGTTCTGATCGCCTCGCACCACCCGGAACTCCTGAATCGTATGGCGTTTAAAGAGGGACTTTTGCTGGATCGTCCCGAGGGCCGACACACACGAGCCCGAAAATTCGACGATCCGTCACAGACCGGTCTCACTGCCGCCGAATTAATCGCGCGGGGGTGGGAGCGTGAGTGATCGAGTGTCGAGAACGATTCTTTTGTGCGAAGATGATCCTCAGGAGCGGCTCGTGCGCTTCTATATGCACCAGTGCGGTCTAAAGACGAACCCGCCGTACATTCTTCCGTTAAATGCAAGCCGCGAGGTGCATGGTGGTAACGTGACATGGGTCATCCGCGAGTTCCCGCGGCAACTCGAAGCCTGCCGCAAGCGTCACACGACAAACGCGAACACTCTCCTCATCGTCGTAGTGGACGCGGACCACAAGGAAGTTGAGCATCGTGGCGCGGAACTTGTGTGCGATCCTCCCGTAAAGGCCGGCGATCCTCTTGTCGTGCTGATTCCCCGTCGTCACATCGAGACATGGATTCGCTCGGCGCTCGGAATTACGGTTGATGAAACCAGCGATTACAAGAAACCTGATCCAACGAAATCTGACGTGCGATCGGCCGCAAGCACAATTCATGGCTGGGCACGCGCTACTCCAAAACCGATCTCCACATGCGTCCCGTCTTTAAGAATGGCATTGCCTGAGTGGCGCAAGATCGGCTGAGTGCCAGAACCGTCGCGTTGTGTCGATCGGGAGAACCGTGCAGGCATGTTTCTATCAGCACAAAATTCAAATCCAGTCGCCAGTCGCCCATTGGGGCAACATGGGTAGGCGAAAAATCGGAGTGACAAGATTCGAACTCCGCCCGCGCAAACTTGCGACTTCATAAGCGAGCTAACAAAAATCGACCCCCAATATCCCCAGCCACGTGAAGGTTTCCGGCTGCCAATTATGGCATCCTAGTTCGGTCCGGGACGAGGCACGATGGGCGATTTTTTTCCGCGATTTTTTATTAAACGCGCAAACGCACCGATCACAGCGGTTTGCGATGAACCAGAAATGGCCGGAATTTAACGAAATGAACCAAATCAGCCCGGCGCCGGCAGGGGGCCGCCGCCCAGCGTGAGGTCGGGGCCGCTTGGTTCGGGCGCCGGTTGGATCACGGCGCCGCGGCGGCTTTGTTCCTGTTCCAACAGATCGCCGACCGTCGGCTTGGTCAGGTTCTCGCCTTTCATGATTCGATCCACATCGGCCGCGTCCAGGGTTTCATACTTCATGAGGGCCTTGGCCATTGCCTCGACGCGATCCTTGTTGGCTTCCAGAAGCTCGCGAGTCTGGGCATAGAGCCGATCGATCAGAAGCTTGGTCTCCTCATCGATAATCTTGGCCGTGGCCTCGGAGTGATCGCGGCCGTTATTCAGCTCGAAATAGTTCATCCGCGAATCATCTTCGCCATAGAAGACGAAGCCGACGCGGTCGCTCATGCCCCAATCGCAGATCATCTTGCGGGCGAGGCTGGTGGCCTGGCGAATGTCGCCGGCGGCGCCGGTGTTCACATCTCCGGTGAAAAGTTCTTCGGCGATGCGGCCACCGAAGCAGACTTTCATGAAGGCATAGCACCATTTTCGGGAATGGGACATGCGATCCTTTTCCGGAAGTGCCATGGTCGCTCCGCCGAAGTTCCCGCGCGGGATGATGGTGACCTTGTGGATCGGATCGGCATCCTTTTCCAGATATTGCACCACCGCGTGGCCGGCTTCGTGGTAAGCGGTGGCGATTTTTTCCTTCGCGTGGATGACCCGGCTCTTGCGGGGGCGGCCCCAGCGAACCTTGTCGCGCGCCTCTTCCAGATCATCCTGCTCGATAAATTCCTTGGCCGCCAGCGTGGCGCCCAGGGCGGATTCATTGATGATCGCGGCCAGATCAGCCCCGCTGAACCCGGGCGTGGCGCGGGCCAGACGCTTCAGATCGACATTGGGCCCGAGTTTGACCTTGCGGCTGTGGACCTTGAGGATATCCCATCGGCCCTGCACATCCGGCAGGGGAACGTAAATCTGCCGATCGAATCGGCCCGGACGCGTGAGGGCGGGATCCAGAACGTCGACACGGTTGGTGGCGGCGCAGACGATCACCTGGTCGTTGGTGTCGAAGCCATCCATCTCGACGAGGATGGCGTTGAGGGTCTGCTCGCGCTCGTCGTGCCCGCCGCTGGAGAATCCACTGCCGCGGCGACGGCCGACGGCGTCGATTTCATCCAGGAAGATGATGCAGGGGCTGTTGTCCTTGGCCTGCTTAAACAGATCGCGCACCCGGCTGGCGCCCACGCCCACGAACATCTCGACAAAGTCCGAACCGCTGATGCTGAAGAACGGACAATCAGCTTCGCCGGCGATGGCCTTGGCCAGCAGGGTCTTGCCGGTACCCGGCTCGCCCACCAGCAGCACGCCGCGCGGGATCCGGCCGCCCAGCCGCTGAAACTTCTTCGGATTTTTCAGGAACTCGACGATCTCCATCACCTCTTCCTTGGCCTCCTGGATGCCGGCCACGTCGTCGAAGGTGATGTTGGTGTGATCCTTGGCGGTGATCTTGTGCTTGCTCTTGCCGAAGCTGCCCAGCATCCCGCCGGCGCCGGCGCTGTTACGAAGCTGGCGGAACACGAAGAACCAGATAAACCCGAATATCAACAGCCAGGGTACCAGCGGCACCAGGATATTGATCAACAGGTTGGATTGGTTCTGGGCACTCCCCTGCGCGCTGCCGCGCTCGCTCATCAGATGGGCCAGGTATCCACTGCCGGCGGAGAAGGTGCCGGCGGGGTAGGACGTCGTGAAGAGCTTGTTATTGGGCCCGGAGGTGGGCAGGTTGAATTCAGGCTTGAGCTCGCCGGTGACATCATCGCCATCGATCGTAAAGCTCTTGACCTTGTCGGCAGACAGGTAAGACTCAAAATCGGTGAACGCGATCTTCTGATAATCGTGCCGGGTGCTCTGCAGGAGCATAAAGAGCACAATGGCCAGGCCGATGAATAGCACCCAGCCGAACAGCCCGCGGCCCACGCGCATGCCGCCGCCGTTAGGCGGAGTCCGGCCATTCTTGCGGAAGGGTCGCTCGGGGGGTTTAGGTTCTGACATAAAACATCCTCGGAATTGACACACTGTCGCGGCTTAGGCCCCGCAACACCATCGGCCAAACCGCTGCCCTGTGTCGATCAAGCCATTACGGCCAATCCATCATACGGGTTGCACCGCCTGCTTTTCCAGCCGCAAACCCCTTAAGATCGGAATAGATGGTACAAATTCACTCGCGGCCCCCGGCGCACGCGTAAAAAGCCTCACCAACCCCCTTCCATTTCATGCACGATCCCCAGGGCCAGGCGGTCCACCGTGTTCTCGGACCCAACCCACTGCTGCCCCTCTCCCAAAGTGGGGTAGTAGCTGCTCGTCTGCTGGAAGCCCTGGCGGGTCATCAGGATCTTTCCGGTGTGCAGATCTTTCCAGGTGAAGTTTACGATGATCGAATACTGCTGCTCCTGAGGCGTGGCGGTGTAGGGATCCAGTTGCAGTGTGTTGGTCGAAATCGAAACAATCTCTCCCTCCAGAATGGTATCGGCACGCTCGCGCGGCTCGACCTTGTAGGGCGTAAACTCCTCGATCTTTCGCACCAGGGCATCGGTCAACTGAAACTCCACGCCACGGTGGTAATCCTTGGTCGTGAAAATCGGAACCGCCACGCTGTGAATATCCTGGCGATAGGTCGAGCTCCAATGCCACCCCGCGTTGTCGCCGCCCGAGTGGCTGCCGCAGCCCACCAGCACCAAGACCAGGAAGATGGATAGGACCGCCCGTGACATCCGTTACTCATCTGGCATCGGCGCTGGCCGTCGGTTGGGTGGTAGGCCAATAGCCGGGCGCCGCCGGCGGTGGAGGTTCGTCCAGCCACTTCACCGGTATCCTGTCCAGGCGCGCCCGCGCCGACGCCGCCTCCGGCGAATTGGGATACGTATTCTTCAGAAACCGGTATTCATACACCGCCCCGCGCCACTCGTGCACGCGCTCATAATACTGAGCGGTTTCGACCAGCTTCTTGGCAAACGCGCTGTCGATCTGCTCGATCACCGTGGCGACATTGTTCTCTTCGGCCAGCTCGGGATACTCGTTCTGAATCGCGACCAGCTGGAGTCGCGCGTCGATGATAAAAGTCGCCTCGAAGTTCACCCCGCGGAACTGCGCCAGCGACGCGAAAGCCTTTCGCAGCTTCACCCGCGGAATCTGCGGGCTCAGCGGATAGTTCTGTATGTATATGTTGTACACATCCCCGGCCAGGTCGTAATCCCGATCGTTGAAATAATAATCCGCCGTGCGCAATAGCGCCTTCTCCGCCAGCGGCGAGCCGGGCGCGCGTTGGCGGATTCGATACATCATCTCCACCGCCTCATCGCTCGTATCCAGAACCCGGAAGAACAGAAATATCCGCTTATAGCCATTCAGAAATGCATCGGCGATGTCATATTGCTTCTGCAGCGCCTTCTGAAAAAGCGGGCTCTCGGGATACTCATCCATGAACTCATCGTAATAGTAGAACGCCTTGATCCGGTCGTCAGACTGAAAGAACGCCTCCGCCAAAAGGAAAATGCAGCGATCGCGCACCGGCGATTTCTTATTGACCTTGATCCACGCCACGAGCATTTTCCTGGCCGGCCGGAAATCCCCCAGAGCCAACAATTGTTCCGCCCGATCCAGCACCGGCTCTTCGGCAGGGGCAGTAGTGGGTTTGGTGGTGGCCAGAGCCCTCACCTCTGCCCAATCCCCGTTGCGCAATTCCCAAGTGCGCTTCTCATCCGCCCCAGCGACCGCGGCAAATATCCCCAGAAAAGCGCAGATCAAAACAAAACGTCCGCCGTTCATGGGCGCGATTGTAGTGGGGGGCCAAACCTCCAGCAATCGTGCGAGGGCTTGACCATGTCGATGCTGCACTGGGCATGCGAGGCATGCTATATTGATATCATGACCACGGACCGGCTTCGCGATATGTGGAAGGCCGAGCCGTTTCGGCCTTTCGTCATCCATTTGGCGGACGGTAGGCAGGTTAAGGTTGTGCATGCGGAGTTCATGACCCGTTCGCCAAGCGGTCGCACCATCATTGTCTATCAGCTCGATGAGTCGTTCAACATCATTGATCTGTTGCTTGTCACCGATCTTGAAATCAGTCGTAACGGCCGCGGCAAGCGTCGAGGCCGAAGGACATAAAGCGCCGGGACCCTTCCGCGTCGTTTTGGCACGCTCTTTAGACCTCAGGCTTTTCATGCGCGGCGCATTGGCGACGATGAGGTGGCGCGCTGGGACATAGCGTCTTTCGATATCGGCATGCAACCCCACACATTGATTCACGAGCGAGTTGATGCCGCACGGCGCGGGGAAAATCCGATGGCGATTTGCCGGGTGCGATCGGGATGGGTCGTCCTGGGGGATCGCCAGTTCCTCCCCGGCTATTCCCTCCTTCTGGCCGATCCCGTCGTTACCAGCCTGAATGATCTGTCGCCACAGGAACGATCCCAATTCCTGCTGGACATGGCCAGCGTGGGCGATGCGCTGCTTCGCGTCACGCAAACGATCCGGATTAATTATTCGATCTACGGCAACGCGGAAGCGGCACTGCACGCTCATGTCTTTGCGCGATACGCAAGCGAGCCGGACGAATACCGCGTGCGCCCGGTCTGGTCATATCCACGCGAACAGCGGGATGCAGTTCCATTTGACCTGGTCCGCGATCGGCCATTAATGAATGCGATCCACCGGGAGCTGCTTGCGGTCGGAGCATGTCGCTAACCCGCCGCCGATTTCACAAAGATTAGCCCAAATTGTGGACTGGCCCGCGTTGCGTTTGTATATTCCTCAATTCGTTGAGTCGTAACGTAAGTCATCTCGCTGTTTTCCCCGGAGGGAATTTGTGAATCGCATAAGCAGCGTGTTGTTGTTTTTCCTGGCGCTTCTGGTTGGTTGTACGGCCCACGAGCCGCCGCCGCCACCTGGTAACAACGCCAACAATTCCGATGAAGCGCCCGCGCCGCTGATGGTTACGGTGGATGCATCGGGCAATGCGCACATCGGCGGCGTCACCGGCTGGACGGATTCAGCCAGGGATTGGCCCCAGTTGGTCTGGCAGTGGCATGTGACCTCGGCGTTGGTGAGCGGTGTAACTGGCACCAAGGTCAGCGACATATTGAAAGTTCAAGCCCAGATCGAAGCTGCCGGGGTTTCCAATACGAAAATCGCCGAGCCCGGACATAGCAGTTAAGATGAATAGCTGTTCCGAAAATCAACAGAATGCGATTCCCGTGTGTCATAAAATATTTTTGGAGGTGCATCATGCGTAACGACGATTTCGATCAACCCTGCTTTCCATCGCATCAGTAAGCGTCGACGTGGTTTCCCGTCTGAGACACAGGTGAAGCGCGGAGTACGCATCGTTCATGGCGATAAAGAACTCCTCGAAAAGCTGGGACGCAACGATCCCTGCCCGTGTGGTTCGGGCAAATGCTTTTAAGAAGTGCTGCATGCTGTCGGGCCGCTTTTGACGGCGTGAATCGTCAATATTATTGCAGGTAATCCCAGCGCCAGCCGCAGTGATGTGGCCGGCTTTTTTTCGCCCGCGGCCAGAATTCACGAGGGGCGCTTTTTATCTCGCTTTCGGTTGCTTTCCGTTGTGTGTTTTGCGGCATTGCTTCTCGAATTGCTTCATGCCGGTCTTGACCAACGACTCGGCTCGATTGCGGCCGTGGAGATCGATCACTTTGCTTCATTAGATTTCTCCCCGTCATGCGAGGTATAGCGACAATATAATTGAGCCGCACAAATAGCGGAGCGCCTTTTTCGAGCCGTGGCAATCCCGCGCCTGAAACCGGGTTTTCGTGTATACTTCAAGCATGACCGCCGACCATTTTTGATCGTTCACTGCGAGCGTTTCAGCGACGCAAGCCATTCCGAACGTTTATGGTGGAACTTGTCAGCGGGGATCGCTTCCAGGTCGATCACCCTGAAGCTCTCATAGTTCGCGACGGTGTCGCGGTTTTCGTGGCGCGCGGCGGGGCACCGGTGCTCTTTGATCATGAGGGCGTGAGCCAATTCATCGGTGAATCACGCAGAAGGTCCGCATGACCGGCAAAAGCCTGTTGCATCGCCTGCGGCATCTTTATCCCCACGCGACCCGGCAGTTCCCGATATAATTGCAACGATGTCCGATTCTCCTCTGGATCTGCCAATCCGCCCGCGGCGATTGCGGCTTTTACCAGCGTTGCGCAATAGCCTGGCGGCGGTGAGGCTTATGCGACGCGACATCATTCTTCCGCTGTTCGTGCGCGAGGGAACCGGGCTGCGGCAGGAAGTGGCGTCGATGCCGGGCGTGTATCAGATGTCGGTCGACGTGGCGGCCGATTGGCTCGATCGGCGGGCGCAGGAGGGGTTTGCCGCCTACCTCGTCTTCGGTGTGATCGATCGATCCCAAAAAAATCCGGCCGGATCGGCGGCGCTCGATCCGGACAATGTTGTCTGCCAACTGCTTCGCCAGGCGGCGAAGCGCAAAATCCCCATGGCGGGGATCACCGATCTGTGTTTCTGCGAATACACCAGTCATGGCCATTGTGGAATTCTTGCCGAGGACGGCTCGACCGTGAACAACGACGCGACGGTGCGGCGGCTGGTTGAGCAGGCGATCAACCATGCCCGGGCCGGCGCCGCAGTGGTGGCGCCCAGCGGAATGATGGATGGAGCCGTCGGGGCCGTGCGTGGCGGACTGGATTCGGCGGGACTGGGTGACGTCGCCATCCTGTCTTATTCGGTGAAGTACGCCAGCGCGTTTTACGGGCCGTTCCGCGATGCGGCTGACTCGGCGCCGCAATTCGGCGATCGTCGTTCATATCAGATGGATCCGGCCCGCGGCGTGACCGAGGCGTTGCACGAGGTGCTTCTGGATATTCAGCAGGGGGCGGACATGGTGATGGTCAAGCCGGCCGGGCCGTATCTGGACGTGTTGGCCGAGGTCCGCAAGGCAGTGAAAGTTCCGCTGGTGGCATATCAGGTGAGCGGGGAATATTCGATGTTGGAAGCCGCCGCCCGGCAGGGCTGGATCGATCGCGACGCGGCGGTGCTGGAATCGCTCCAGGCCATCAAGCGGGCCGGGGCGGATATGATCATCAGCTACTTCGCAGAGCTGGCGGCGAAACTTTTGCCCACCTAAGCTAAATCCGGCTGCGGGGATTACTAGCGCCTCACCACGAAGTCCAAGAGCCATCACCGCGAAGGTCGCAAAGGGCGCAAAGAAGAGTAAAAGCTCTGGGGGGATTGCGACGCGCTTGCAATTTTACGGTTATTTGCGCAGAATGGTTAGGTTCTTGTTCGTACACCGCGCTCGAGCGTTTGATGTTGCGGTATTTTGAATACCATAAAAGAAGAAGCCGGGCATCCGATCCCCCTTGTTAGAGGGCCCCATCCGTGGGATGGCTCCTTCCGCTTCACTGCCGTAGTTTGCCGCGCGGTCACGGATCGTGGCGATCCATCGCACGATCCGTGACCGGCGGCTGCACAAAGGTGTCGCGCGACGGCTCACAACCCGAAGCCGTGGCGAGACAGTTCGATCGGCCGCTGTTCGTCCCAGCCGTCGTCCAATCCATTGGACGAACCATCGGCTGTCACCACGCCAGTATTGATAGGCATCCTTGCCCATTACCAACGCGTCGATGCGCGCGGAGCATCCTTGCCACCGTGACCGCATCTCTCGGCTACGGCTGATCGAGATTTCTTCCAACAAAAATTTCCGGAGACCCCATGCTTCCCTGGAATCTCTCAGACATGTCGTCCTGGCCATTACGCCCGGGCCAGGCTGACCGCAACGTTTATTTATTCGTCCAGGCTTTTCGCCGGCCGATTTATAGTTCTCTCAAGCACCGGCGAGCAGGCTCGCCGGCTAAACGAATCCATCATTCAGTTATCACCCTTGCGCAGCTCCTTCAGGGCCGCTTTGCCCCTGATCTCGATGTTTCGTCCCTCTTCAAGCACATGACTGCGGCGACTGTCCCAATCGGCGCGATTCCACAATTCCAAATGGTCGCGCATGCCGATGAGCGAGACCTCGCTCCCCAGGGCCGCATCCTTCAGCAGGCTTGCCGGCAGGCCAATGCGCCCCTGGTTATCCCACTCGACGCGCTCGGCCATCGCAAAGGTCATTTGCGCGTAGTCGATCAGGTCGTCGTTGGGGGTGATGTCGGGAGGCATGAGGGACATGAGAAGTTGCTCGTAATACTTTTCAGGATACAGCCACAGGACACGACTTTTTGGTGCATGACCTCTCAAAGTGACAAACAGCGCTTCGCCATCCAATTTCGGATCGATGCGTTTGCGGATTTGGGACGGTAAAAGGAGCCGATTCTTGGAATCGATGATGAGCGAGTGAGCGCCATAGAAGAACGGAATACGAAAGGGAATTTCTGGCATCTGTCATGAATATATGGGCGACTCTACCACTATCCTCCACAAGATCAATTTGAATTTTTTGTTTTTGATTAAATTTTTTCTCCATGCGTTTCTGCGCATCAAAATGCGCTTCATTAGAGCATTTTTCATTCGCCTATAGCGCGATTTAGATCCATCGGTTACGCTTTGGCCTCTTGGACAAGGAGGTCAGCGGCATGGCATATTCGATGGAATTCCGCCGGGCGGTGGCCAAG
>Ga0182024_10019354_pt1 | contig 12562 bp, 10 predicted proteins | sample P32metaG_FD_120480 | JGI IMG/M metagenome (GOLD analysis project Ga0182024, IMG submission 120480) | Permafrost microbial communities from Stordalen Mire, Sweden - P3-2 metaG (Illumina Assembly) | ecosystem: Environmental > Terrestrial > Soil > Wetlands > Permafrost | place: Sweden: Stordalen... | reverse complement strand
ACTTGCAAGAGAACTCCAGCCTGCATTGCGCCCACATCGCAGGCTATGTCATCGATGAGGGCCAATTTATTGAGGGCCCGCGTTTGTTGAAGCCGGTTGCTCCTCTCGACCGAGCGCAGACTGAAGAAAAACATCGCCCCAATAATCAGAAGGATCGCACACAACGTCCCGAACGTGAGCAACAGGCGTTTCCGGGGGGGCAAGGCTTTGAAAATCTTCATAACCGTGGTCGAAACCGCAAGGCACGCCGCGTCCCGCCCGCCTTCCCACTTCCGCTGAGGCCGGCAAACTTCTTTCCCGGTCTTGTGTCCGGCGTCTCGTAGCGGCGCAAGCCCTCGAGACACGGCCCCTCGTCAAACAGCGGCAGTGGCTTCAAAGGGGGCTCCCTTCGTGGCCCCTTCGACAGGCGGGATGCCCTTGTCCAGTAGGTCACGGACTTTGCGGACGAGAATGGAGGGAGTGTAAGGCTTTGGCAGGAACTCGACCCCCGTATCAAGGACTCCCTGCTTCGTGATGGCGTCATTGGTGTAGCCTGAGGTGAAGAGGATTCTAATCTCGGGATAAGTGGTCTTGAGCCATTGCGCCATCACTTCACCATCCATCAGCGGCATGACCACGTCCGTGAGGACCAGACGAATCGGCGGCCCCTTGTGAGCGCTCGCCACCCGCAATGCCTCCTGGCCGTCGGATGCCATGAGGACTTGATAGCCGCGGCCGCGTAATATCCCGCAGGCCAACTGCCTCAGAGAGGGATCGTCTTCCACAACCATCAAGGTCTCGGTGCCCCCGAGCAATGGACTCGGCGCCGCAAGCTTTGCCCCAATCTGGATCGATTTCTCGACTCGCGGAAAATACACTTTGAAGGTGGTGCCTCTGCCTATCTCCGTCCGCACTTCGATGAATCCGCCGGAGTTTTGGACGATGGTCTGGCAAGTGGCCAGTCCCAGGCCGGTGCCCTTGCCCTTGGGCTTGGTTGTAAAAAATGCCTCGAAAAGCCGGTCTTTGACATCCTCCGTCATCCCACTCCCTGTGTCGCCGACCCCTAGCACCACGTAAGCGCCCGGACTCGCGCCGGGATGAGCGCTGGCCTGTTCTTGACTCACTGTCGCATTGGACGTCGCGATCGTGAGCTGCCCGCCTTTTGGCATTGCATCCCGTGCGTTGACGACCAGGTTCATCAGCACCTGGCCGATGTAACCGGAGTCCGCGTTGATCCGCCCGATTTGCCCGCCGGCGACAATCACCATATCGATGTTCTCGTGAATGAGGCGGCGGAGCATCTTGTCCAGGTCTTGGACGACGGCATTCAGGTCGAGGACGGTCGGTTGAACGGTGTGTTTGCTGCTGAACACCAGAAGCTGCCGGGTCAGGCCGGCGGCCCGCGCGGACGCCTGATCGATCTCCTCTGTGTAAACCTGGAGCGGGCTCTCCTTTGCAATCTCTGACTTTAGCAAATCGCAATAACCCATTATGATCGCGAGGATGTTGTTGAAATCATGCGCAACGCCGCCGGCCAACTGCCCGACAACCTCCATCTTTTGTGCTTCTATAAAGAGCGCGTTCAAGCGAGTCCGTTCGGCACGCGCCTCGACTTCCTTCATCGCCCGGCGAACCGAGGGAACGAGCCGGGAGAGGCGCTCCTTCAAAACGTAGTCGGTCGCGCCGTTCTTCAGCGATTCGATGGCGAGTTCCTCGCCAAGGGTGCCGGAAATGAGGATCACGGGGATGTTGGGCCACCGCGCCTGGACGATCTTTGTGGCGGATAATCCGTCGAATGCGGGCAGAGAGTAGTCGGAAAAGACAATATCCACCCCGCCCCGTTCCAGCACTGCGACGAAATCGGCGCAGTTATCCACGCACGTGATCGCGCAGGAGATTCCGTCTGATTCCAGCATGTCTTGAATCAGCGCGGCATCGTTGGGGTCATCCTCAAGATGCAGGATGTGTAATGGAAATTTCATTTGGTTACCTCATCTCTTCCAGAGGCAAAGCCTCCATTGCGCTTGACCGCGGTGATTCGCTCCGGACCGTGGGAGGCGGCTCATTGACTACCGCCCAAAAGATTCCGAGTTGCTGGACTGCCTTCATAAACTCCGGATAACCCACCGGCTTTACCACGTAGGCGTTCACGCCGTGCTTATAGAAATCGACCAAATCCGGCGTCTCCCGCGAGGATGTAAGGACTACAACAGGGATCAATTTCAGGCGCTCGTCGCCCTTCATGACCTTCAATACCTCCAGCCCGTTGACCTTCGGCATGTGATTGTCCAGCAAGACGACTACGGGATCGCCCCCGCTGCGCCCCTTGAATTTTCCGCGGCGGTAGAGATAGTCGAGCGCCTCCGCGCCGTCATCGACTACGGCCACATTGTTTGCCAAATGACTGCTCGCAAGCGCCGCTAGCGTAAGCTCCACGTCCCGAGGATCGTCTTCCGCGAGCAGGATATTCTGGATACTCAGAGTTTCAGGGGTCATTGAAGCCTAGCCTTGTCTTGGGATCGAGATGTAAAAGGTCGCACCGCTTCCCACCTCGCCCTCCGCCCATACGCGGCCGCCATGCCGATTTATGATGCGTCGGATATTGGCGAGCCCTATCCCGGTCCCTTCAAACTCCGACTGGCTGTGGAGCCGCTGGAAGACACCGAATAGCTTCCCTGCGTATTTGGGATCGAAGCCGGCGCCGTTGTCGCGAATAAAGATCACCGTCTCGCCCTCGACGCCGGGAGCGCAGCCAATTTCGATGGTGGCCTCGGCGCGGGCGGCGGTAAATTTCATGGCATTGGAAACCAGATTAACGAGGACCATCCGGAGCAGCGCGCGATCCGCGCGCACCATGGGCAGCGGGTGGATTTTCCATGTGATGCGCCGTTCTGCCATGTCCTCCTTGAAGTCGCCGAGCGTTTCCCGGATCAACTCGTCGAGATTGACATCGCTCTTCTGCATCTCGGTTTTTCCCAGACGCGAGAAAGCCAGCAGATCATCGATCAACTCTCCCATCCGCCTTGCCGAGCCAGCGATCGTCGAGAGATGCCGGAGACTGCCGGACGAAAGGGATTCCGCGGAGTCATCACGGAGCATTTCCACGAAACCGACGATATGGCGCAGTGGGGCGCGCAAATCGTGGGAAACAGAATAGCTGAAGGCCTCGAGCTCCGCGTTCGCCGTTTCGAGTTGCGAAGTGCGCTCGGCCACCCGCTGCTCCAACTGCGCGTTCAGACGCAGTATTTCATGTTCCGACCGCTTGCGCTCGGTGATGTCGCGGATGTTCCATTGAATCATCTTCCTCTCCCCGGCATCGTACATCGTGCATACGAACTCGACTGCAATATGCCGCTGATCCCTTGTCTCCAGCGGCAGATCCTCGTAGCGGAATTGCCCATCGCGCCGCAGGTGCTCCAACATTTTCTGATTGGACTCAATCAGCTTGAACGGGCCGAGTTCGCCGACCGATTTGCCCACCATTTCCCCATGGGAATAACCGAGGAGCTCAAGGAGGCACGGGTTCACGTCAGTGATCTGCCCCGAGGCTGCATCCAGGACCAGGATGCCGTCCTTCGCCGCCTCGAAGAGCCGCCGGTATCTCAACTCAGATTCGCGAATCGCCTGCTCACTCAACTCCGTCCGCGCCTCGGCCGCCTCCATCCGCAGCTCGCTCCGGTTCGTCCGCGCCTCCGCCTTCTCGGAGCGGGCCTCGGCCTGCTCCGTCCGGGCTTTAGCCTGCTCGGTCCGCGTTTCGGCCTGCTCTATCCGCGTCTCCGCGTTTTCCGTTCGGGCTTTAGCCTGCTCGGTCCGCGTTTCGGCCTGCTCCATCCGCGTCTCCGCGCATTCCGTCCGGGTCTCCGCGTTTCCCGTCCGGGTTTCGGCGTGTACCGTCCGGATCTCGGCTTCCTCCTTGCGGGCAACGGCCTGCGCAACACTCATACCGCCGCCGGGCATTTGGCCGTTTTCAATCAAAGCTCTCTCGCTTTCATCACAAGCGGACATTCTTCCTGGAGCTTCGGAAACGGCTGGCACAGGGGTGAAAATCAAAGAGTCCACGGGGTCCACGGCTTGGTAGTCTAAGGCCTCCGGCTGAAAGCGCTATGGGGTGTTCACCCCATAGGTCCTGCGGATTTCCTTATGCGAGAGTAGGATTAATACCCGCAATCCCTTGACGCAGTGTAATCGTCGCGGGGATAAACAGGATCCTTGGGGATAGCAGCGGGTTCCACGCCAAACCGATGACTATCGGCCTTCGATAATCCCGGCAACCATGGCGTAGCGAGTAAGCCCGGCCGTTTCATGGATGTTCAGCTTCTCCATCAGATGCTCGCGATGCTTCTCTACGGTTTTAATTCCAATGCCGAGTTCGGCTGCCGTTTCCTTGTTCGCTTTGCCTTGCGCAATTAGCCGCAGCACCTCCAACTCGCGCGAGGTCAGATGGACTACTTTTTGGAGAAGAGGCGCGGGGCGGCGCGAGGGCTGCGGCTCCGGACCATTGGACCGCCTGGAAATGGAGGTTCGGAATACCTTCTTTCCTTTCTGGACCTGCCAGATTGCCCGGTGCAGCTCGTGAATGGTGGCCTGTTTGAGGAGGTAACCGGCCGCATTGGATTCGGCCGCCCGTTTCACATACTCCGCCTCATTGTGCCCGGAGAGAATGAGGACCTTCGTGTCGGGGAGAACCTTGACCACCTCACGCGTAGCCTCCAAGCCGTCGAGCAGCGGCATCTTGATGTCCATCAACACTATGTTGGGACGGAGCCGCTTTGCGAGGGCGATCGCCTGAATGCCATTCTCCGCCTCGCCAACGATCTCTAGATTGTCGTCCAGCTCAAGCATCTTGCGAAGCCCCTGGCGCAAGATTCCATGGTCATCCGCAATCAATACCGTCACTCGCCTCATATGCATCTATTTTATAGCCATTCCGTTTCGCATTTCAAGCCAGAAAAAACGCCCCGGCCGGCAGCGTCGGGGGCCCAAATTGGCGCCGAAACGCTCCTATCACGGATTGCTGGCAGTGGGAGCAAGCCGAAATACTGCTTGATCTCGCCGATCATGGTCATGTTGCGCAGTCTGCCCGTCTCGCTCAGTGGCTTCAACAATCCGCCTCAATCGGCTCTTCGCTGAGAATCCGTTGGGGGAACGATTTTCTTCAATGAATCCATTTTCGATTTGAGTGTCGAATAATTGTACAGAGAACAATTTAATGAAAACAAAGCTCATCGCCGCGCTCTTATCCGCGGCTCTGCTGGCCGGGGGCCCCTCAATTGCCCTCACGCACGACGGTTATGCGTATAATTACGGCGGAATGGCTGGCAATGTGTACACGAACGCGGGGGCCTTTGTGCCCCGAACCGGCATCTACCAGGTGTATCCTCTCGATAGCTACGCGGATGGATATCCTTATGGTTACATGCCCGGTGCAACCCCCTGCGCCTCACCCGCTTCAAATCAAAGCTCTCTGCCCCCGAATATCAATGTCCAGGTGCAAAAAGCTCTTGCCCAGCTTGGTTATTATGACGGTCCGTTTGACGGGAATGTTTGGCCGGAGTCGCGGACGGCAATCGCGATAACATTATTTCAACGCGACAATTACATGCCGATCACCGGTGAGGTTGACGGGGATTTGATCGCCGCTTTGTTTGGGAAGCGGTAATCTGCCCTCGCCACAACTGGCAGGGACGGAGGTAATTCACAGATGGAGCATTTTAAGAAATTATGTAGCCGCTGATCTGGCGGCGCCGAGGGCCGGCGCGACCGGGCTTCGAGCGCAGCGCCCGTATGGAAGACATACCGGCCAGGCTCGAAACCGGGCGCAACAAGTCCCGGGGCGCCAGATTTCTTTAAACCCGAACTCCGATGTCGGAGGGGATGAGATGGCACTCGCGGCCGGCAGATTGCGTCAGATCGCCCCGATCAACTTCGGAATTCGGGTTAAACTGCTCTTAAGGCCTATATCCGAAGAAACCGCGCTTGCGGATCAGCTCCGCCACCTGCGGCGGGACGGCCTCCTCCCAGGTTTCGTCGCCCTCCGCGGCGATGCGCTTGAGCACATCGCGCGAGAATATCGAGAGATACTCCCGCTTGAAGTTATCCAGATGGACAAAGCTCCCGCGGTTAATGAGATATTCATACAGCGGGCGCAGTTCCGGCGTTACCTGCACGGTGTTTACGGTCTGCAGCTCGTCACTCTCCTTGCGCCGGAGCGGATAGACATAGAGCTTCAAGTCATTCTTGAATAACCGCCCGAAGCTCTCCAGCGTCCCGCCGGGTAACTGCGTGTAGTATTTCTCATCGAATAACTCAACCAGACTTGGCACACCCATCACTATCCCAATCCGCTCCTTCGTCAGCCGCGCCAGATAAGCGGCCAGCCGATAGTATTCAAAGTAATCCGAGATTAGCACCGTCATCCCGCACGCCGCCAGCAATTCCGCCCGCGCAAGAAAATCGCGCCGGTCCACATCCTTGCCGCCCGCTAGCAGGTTGCGCATCGTGATCTCCATCAGCGGCAGGATCGGTTTATTCGCCACCGCCGGATCCTCCTTAAACTTCGCCTGCGCGCACTCGATCATGTCGAGATTCACATGCGTCATCGGCCGAAAGCTGCCGCGCTCCACCAGCACTGCCCTCTTGTAGAGCACCTCCGCCGGCTGCAGCACCTCGCGGCTCGCGCCGAACATCGCCGCTCCACTCAAGCCAAGCTGCACCAGCTTCAGCGCCATCAGCCGGTTATCCACGTTCCGAAACTCTATGCCGTCAAACTCAATCATATCGATCTCGATCCGGCCCGTGGTCAGCTTATCGAGCAGCGATTCCACCAGTTCCTCCGGCACATGATGCAGAAAAAATGCGCCGTAGCACAGGTTCACCCCGACTATCCCCAGCGCCTCCTGCTGCAGCGACGCCTCCGCATCCAGCATCCGCACATGCATCACTATCTGGCTCGGCTCATCGTGCGGCCGGCTCTGGAACTTCACCCCCATCCACCCATGGCACTCATTCCCACCTTTGAAACTCCGCGCCACCACCGTATCCGCAAACGCAAAGAACGCCGTCGTGTCCCCGCGATCCGCAAGCCTGTCTATGTCCAGGTCGAATTCCCTATCCAGCATCGCCTGCAACCGCTCCCGCGACACATACCGCTCGCTTTGCCCATATATCGCGTCGCTCACCTTCATGTCATACGCCGATATGCTCTTGGCTATCGTCCCCGCCGCCCCGCCCACACGAAAAAACCACCGCACCACCTCCTGCCCCGCCCCGATCTCCGCGAACGTCCCGTACCAGCGCGGGTCGAGGTTGATCTGCAGCGCCTTGTTATGAGTATCGACCGTTTCTGGTTTCATCGGGAGCAAATGCCTACCGAATCCCTCAAAAATGGCCAGCCTCAATATGCGGCCCGCAAAAGCGCCAAATCCGTATTTTTTTTAACGCACTCCCCCTCCCCCCTCTTTACCGCTCCCATCATCTGTGCCAGCATCCCCACCACTCCCATGAGCACCGTACGCATCCTTGTCGGCACAAAAAAAGGCGCCTTCATCCTCACCTCCGATGGCGCGCGCGACCAATGGGAAATCTCCGGACCCCACTTCGCCGGCTGGGAGATTTATCATTTCAAAGGCGCCCCGTCGCATCCGGATCGCCTCTACGCGTCCCAATGCAGCGGCTGGTTCGGCCAGTTGATCCAGCGCTCCGACGATGGCGGGAAAACATGGGAAGCCGTCGGCAATGAGTTCAAGTACGAAGGCGTTCCCGGCACCCACAAATGGTACGATGGCACCCAACACCCATGGGAGTTCAAGCGCGTCTGGCACATCGAGCCCTCGCTCGATGATCCCGGCATCGTCTATGCCGGCGTGGAAGACGCAGGCCTTTTCAAAACAACCGACGGCGGCCGCACATGGACGGAATTCCCCGCCCTCCGCAGCGCGAAGGGCGACCTTTGGCAGCCCGGCGCCGGCGGCATGGGCCTCCACACCATCATCCTCGACCCGATACACCCGCGGCGCATCTACGTCGCCATCTCCGCCGCCGGCGTCTTCCGCACCGATGACGCAGGCCTCACATGGAAACCCGTCAACCGCGGCCTCAAGTCCCCGTACGAACTCCCCGATCCCACCGCCGAGGTCGGCCACTGCGTCCACCGCATCGCCATGCATCCCTCGCGCCCGGATGTCCTCTTCATGCAAAAGCATTGGGACGTAATGCGAACCAATGACTCCGGGGAATCGTGGCACGAAGTCAGCGGCAATCTGCCGTCGGATTTCGGTTTCCCCATCCAGGTTCACGCCACCGAACCCGAGACAATCTACGTCGTCCCCATCAAGAGCGACTCCGAGCACTTCCCCCCCGAGGGAAAACTCCGCGTCTACCGCAGCCGATCCGGCGGCAACGACTGGGAACCGCTCACACGCGGCCTTCCGCAAAAGGATTGCTACGTAAACATCCTCCGCGACGCCATGTCCGCCGACAGCCTCGACCCATGCGGCATCTATTTCGGCACCACCGGCGGCCAGGTCTACGCCTCCCCCGACAACGGCGACACATGGACCACCCTCGTCCGCGATCTCCCCGCCGTCCTATCCATCGAAGCCCAGACCCTCCCGTGATCCGCGTCGTCCTCCCGTATCACCTCCGCACCCTCGCCGCCGTCGAGGACGAGGTAAGTCTCGAAATCCAAGGCCCCGTCACGCCCCGCGCGATACTCGACGCCCTCGAGTCCCGCTATCCCGTCCTGCGCGGCACCATTCGTGACCACGGCTCATTGCAGCGCAGGCCATTCATCCGCTTCTTCGCATGCAAGCAGGACGTGTCCAATGACAGCCCCGACGTCCCCCTGCCGGACCCCATCGCTAAAGGCGCCGAGCCACTCTACATAGTCGGCGCAATGGCTGGAGGCTAGCGTGGTCTCACCCAAGTTTCATAAATAAAGCTCTGCGCCTTTTTTGCCCCGCCAGGGGTAATGGCACTTAGTTAGTGTATAAAACACTGATCACTAAATACTTCTGCCGAGTCCCGCAGGGACGGCAGAGGTGCGTGCCATGAATGCGCCTATACATCGATTTTACTCTGTAGATTCCTTAACTAAGCGCCATTGCCCCGGCAGGGGCAGCCCGAGAGTAGCTCCGGGCCGAGGAGGGTAGGGCGAAGTGGCGGTCGGCGGGCGGGCGAGCCGTAAGCCCGGAGTAGCCACGCAGCAAAGGAATAAGCCCCGGCAAGGGGCGCCAGATTTCTTTAATGAATTTCGAGGACACCACACTACTTGCACCCGGCGCTTCACCCTTGCTTGCGCGAGACCCTTCCGCCGTAACGCCATCACCATTCTTTTGAATGGAACAAATACCCCTCGCATCTAATCTGTGGCCCGATTGATCAATAAATACGCCAAAGTATGACACCAAGAGCTGTCCTCCATCTTGTCCCCCTGGCCCTCGTCCTCACCCTCGCCGGCTGCTCCACCGGCATCTTCCCTGCCTACAATCCCGCCGGCCGCAACGTCGCCGGCCAGATGCTCTACGTCGGCAAGAAGCGCACCTTCGTCGGTGAATTCACCGTCCGCCAGTCCCCCACCGATTTCGCCCTCGATGTCACCAAGGGCCCCGGCATGGAACTCATCCTCATCCGCGAGAGCGATGATAACCTCGTTCGCGTCGAGGCCCTCGGCCACACCTGGCAGGGCAATCCCCAACACTTCGTCCCGGCCCAGGTTCGCAACTGGGTCGCCCTCCGCGAGGTCTTTAATGGCGCCACGCCGCCCGGCGCCACCGTCACGCGCGCCTCCAATCAAATCACCGTCCTCTTCGCAAACGGCGAGCGCTTCGTCTTTCACATCAACGGCTGAGTCTTCAAGAATCGAAGATTCGTAAATTGCGCCCAAGCCCGTCCATGTTTTCCGCACACATTGCGTGTCTGAAAATTCGAATTTCTGATTTCTGATTTCGAATTTCACCCCGCTCCCATGCCCTTGGACCGCACAGTAGCTCATTTCGTTACCCACCGCCGTCCCGTCGTCTTCACCATCGTCGCCTGCCTCGTTGTCGCGAGCCTCCTCGTCATCATCTTCGGCCTCCGATTTAACTCGGACATCCTGGATCTCCTCCCAAAGAACTTCGACTCCGTCCAGGCCTTCAAAACTACTGATCGCGAGTTCACAAACGCCCGCCAGATCACATTCGCTCTCCGCTCGGACGATCCCGCCCTCGAGCAAACCGTCGCCAACTTCTGCGACGCCCTCCGCAAGCAGCCCTGGGTCGTCCGCGTCACGGACGCTCCTCCCATTGAATCCCCCGATGGCATCGAGGACCTCCAGAGCCGCCTCGCCGTCCCCCTCCTCCTCAATCTCGATCCCACCGCGTTCGCAAACGCGATGAAGCTCCTCCAGCCCGCGCGGATCGCCGCGCGCCTCCACCTGCTTCGCGCCCAGATGGAAACCGGCGGCCCCATGAGCAGCGCAAATATCAAGCTCGACTTCGACGCCCTCGGCCTCGTCCAGGAGGCAATGCGCCCCATGGCCAATTCCCTCTCGGAAGACCCCAACGCCTCCCCTTTTATCTCGGACGATGGCTCCATGCACCTCGTCGTCGTCGAGACCAACCAAACCGGCATCGGCCCCCACGAATGCCAGGCCCTCATGCGCACCGTGGATGCCTTCGTCGCCAGCTTCCTCGCAAACAGCCCCCTCAAGCCCGGCATCCTCATCACTGGCCGCAACGCCTTTGTGGATGAAATCTCCCGCGCCATGCGGTTCGATATCGTCTCCACCCTCCTCGGCTCCGTCATCCTCGTCTCTGTCGTCTTCTTCATCGGCTTCCGCCGTTTCCTCCCCCTCGTCGCCTTGATGCACGTCCTCCTTCTCTGCTGCGTCATCGCGATTGCCGCCGGCGGCCTCATCTTTCACGAGCTAAACCTCATCACCATCGGCCTCTGCTCCATCCTGGTCGGTCTCGGGGTCGATTTCGGCATGCTTCTCTACGGCAGCTACCAATCCCAGCGCAATGCCGGCGTAGAGCACGAGGAAGCCATCGCCCGCTCCCTGCGCCAGCTTGGCGAGGGCATCTTCATCGGCGCGCTCACGACCGCCGCCGCGTTTGTCTCCTTCATCCTTAGCGATTGCTCCGCTTTCGCCCAGCTCGGCACCCTCATCGCAATCGGCATCCTCTTTGCCAGCGTCCTTATGATGACGGTCTTCTACGCCTGCGTCAGCCGCCGACGCCCGCCGGAGGAGCACGATATTCTTTTTGAAGGCGGCAAGCGCTACGTCGCGACTCTCTTTCGCAATCCCAAGCCTGTCCTGATAACGACCACGCTCTTTCTCGTTGCCCTTTGCGCCATCGCCATCGCCCCCATCGGCCACCTTCGCATGGAGCCCGACCCCAAGACCCTCGAACCCGATTGTCCAGCCGGCGATGCCCTCCACACCATCCAATCGAATTTCTCCGCCGCCAAGGAGCCGCTCCTGGTCCTGGTCGATGCAAAGGATGCTGAGTCCTGCCACGACGAGTGGAAGAAAATCCAGACCCAATGGACCGCCCTCCTCACCGCCGGCAGGATCAAGCGCTTCCTCTCCCCCGCCCCCTTTGTCCTCTCGCCAGATCAGGCCCGCGAAAACCTCAAGCTGCTCGCCACGGTCGATCTCCCCGCGGCCCGCTCGAGCTACACCCAGGCCCTCGCCACGGAGGGCTTCAACGCCTCCGACCCCGCGTTCCAGAACGTCTTCAAGCTCATCGACGCCCTCCAGGCGGCCCGCGCCGCTCCGGCTCCTGTTACCAATTGGCGTCAGATTCTCCCCCCTTCCTCAAGTTGGTGGTTCGTCCTGGATCAATTCTTCGCGCGCGACTCTTTCATGGCCGCCGCCTACGTCACCCCGCTCGAGCACATCAGTAGCGTCGAGCAAAAAGACGCCCTTCACGATGCCCTCACGGTCCCCGGCGTCTCGATGCACATCACCGGCTGGACCTACGTCCTTGCGGACCTCATCCCATGGGCCAAACACAAGCTCACCCTCCTCAGCGTTGTCATGGTCTCCTTCAATATCATCCTCCTCGCCTTCCTCTATCGCCGCGTCGAGCCCCTCCTCATCCTCATGATCAGCCTCGCCCTCTCCGTGGGCGCAATGATCGCATGCCTCAAAATCTTCGGCTTCGCCCTCAATCTCTTCAACGTCCTCGCATTCCCCCTGGTCCTCGGCGTCGGCGTGGACTACGGCATCTACATCCTCCTCGCCATGCGCCAGCCCGGCGACAAGGAGTACGCCTTCGCCACCATCATCAAACCCGTCATCCTCGCCGGCCTCACCGCCGTAGCCGGCTTCGGCTCCCTCGCCATTGCGCACAATCCCGCCCTGCGCGGCCTCGGCGCAGTCTCCGCCATCGGCATAGCCTGCTGCCTCTTCTCCACCATTTTCTTCATCCTCCCCGCCTACCTAGTGAGGCTGAAAAAATGAACGCAGTTGCTCCCCTGCCCCCTTCATCCTTCATCCTTCATACTTCATCCTTATTCAGATGACCGGTAACCCGTGGTATCGGCTCGACACCTTCCGCTTCGCATTGCGCCTCGTCTCCATGCTCCCGCGCGATGT
>Ga0182024_10019353_pt1 | contig 12562 bp, 15 predicted proteins | sample P32metaG_FD_120480 | JGI IMG/M metagenome (GOLD analysis project Ga0182024, IMG submission 120480) | Permafrost microbial communities from Stordalen Mire, Sweden - P3-2 metaG (Illumina Assembly) | ecosystem: Environmental > Terrestrial > Soil > Wetlands > Permafrost | place: Sweden: Stordalen... | reverse complement strand
GGCCAACGTGTCCGGAATCCTTGGCGGAATCGTCGTCTTCGGCGACCCGCTGCCCGGCAACGCCGCCGGCATCGTGCTTCAGTTCCTCGCCTTCGCGCTGGTCTGCGTCGCCGCGTGGCTGACCCCCGCGCCGCGCCGCGTGCTGAGCGCCGTGGGCTGAGCGGCCTGAGCGGGCCTGCCCGAGCGCCCCAAGCGGCCTGAGCGGCTCGAGCGGCCCAAGCAGCCCGACCGGCCGACGGCCTCAGGAGGTCGACCTGGCCGACGAGCGGATCGCGCGCGCGACCTGGCCTGGGTCGTCCCAGAACGGCAGGTGACCGCAGCCGCGCAGCCACAGCAGTCGCGCCGCCGGGATCCGCTCGAGCGCGCGCCGCGCGCCACCGGGCAGCACGAGGCGGTCGTGGGCCGCCCAGGCGATCGTGACGGGGATGTGCGCGAGCTCGGGACCGCGCTCGAAGCGCCCTTCGCCGATCACGCTCCGCGTCGCGTCCCAGCCCGGGGCGGCGAGGAAGGCGGCGAGGTTGCGCTCCAGCACCGCGGCCGGCACCCGCCACGGCCGCGTCATCAGCTGGCCCATCAGCATCGTCCGTCCCACCGGGCTCGCGCAGAGCGCGCCGAGCGCCGGACGCAGAGCGCGCACGGCGCGGTCGGTGAGCGCGAGCGAGGTCTCCAACCAGGCGCGCTCGCGCGCGTCGAGAAAGCCGACCGGCGACAGCGCGCAGACCGAGCGCGCGCCGTGGCGCGCCGCCAGCTCGAGCGCGACGTGGCCGCCCAGCGAGTTTCCCGCCACGTGCGCGGTGGCGGGATCGATCGACTGAGATTGAAGAAAGGCCCCGACCGCAGCCGCGAGTGCCCCGGCCGTCGGCCTCGCCCCATCGGGCAGCGGCGGCGAGCCGCCGAAGCCCGGCAGGTCGATCGCGATCACATCGCGGTCGCGCGCGAGCAGCGGGATCTGCGGCTCGAAGTACTGCCAGCGGCAGCCGATTCCGTGCAGCAGCACGAGCGGCTCGCCGCGGCCCGCGCGATGGTGGGAGAGCTGCATCGCCTCGCGGGCGAACCCTACCGTGCGATGGCGCCGGCTCGTCCGATCTCGACGTCGTCCGCCAGCACGAGGCGTAACGTTCGCGCCCATGAGGGTGGGCGTGCCGCGTGAGACGAAGGCCGACGAGTACCGCGTGGCGCTAGCCCCCGCGGGCGTGCGCGAGCTGACCGACGCGGGACACGAGGTGGTCGTGCAGTCGGGCGCCGGCGAAGGCTCGGCGATCTCCGACGCGGACTACGCGGCGCAGGGCGCGCGCCTTGCGCCCGACGCCGAGGCCGTCTTCGGCGAGGCCGAGATGATCGTCAAGGTGAAGGAGCCCCAGCCGTCGGAGGTCGCGCTGCTGCGGCGGGGTCAGACCCTGTTCACCTACCTGCACCTCGCCGCCGACCCAGAGCTGACGCGCGACCTCGTCGCTTCCGGCGCGACGTGCGTCGCCTACGAGACAGTCGAGGACGGCGGCGGGCGACTGCCGCTGCTGGCGCCGATGAGCGAGGTCGCGGGCAAGATCGCGACGCAGGCAGGCGCGTTCATGCTCGAGAAGCCGCTCGGCGGCCGCGGCATCCTGCTCGGCGGTGTGCCCGGCGTCGCCGCGGCGACGGTGTTGGTGATCGGCGGCGGCGTCGTCGGCATGAACGCCGCCTTCATCGCGGTCGGCATGGAGGCCGACGTGTTCGTCTTCGACCGCAATATCGACCGCCTGCGCGAGCTCGACACGGCCTTCGGCGGGCGCTGCTCGACGGTCTTCGCCTCGACCCTGGCGATCGAGCAAATGTTGCCCGACGCGGATCTCGTGATCGGCGCGGTGCTGATCCACGGCGCCCGCGCGCCGCACGTCGTGCGCCGCTCCCAGCTCGCTCTGATGAAGCGCCACGCCGTGCTCGTCGACGTCTCGATCGACCAGGGCGGCTGCTTCGAGACGTCGCGGCCGACGACGCACTCCGATCCGACCTTCGAGGTCGACGGCGTGACGCACTACTGCGTCACGAACATGCCGGGCGCCGTCCCGATCACGGCGACGTACGCGCTGACCAACGCGACGCTGCCCTACGTGCTGGCGCTGGCCGAGCGCGGGCTGGCGGGAGCGATCGCCGCCGACCCCGGTCTGGCGAGCGGCGTCAACGTCGTCGCCGGGCAGGTGACGTACGCGCCCGTCGCCGAGGCCGTGGGGCTCGGGTTCATTGCGGTCGCTGACGCCCTGGCCGCGTCCCGCTGACTGATACTGCGCTTGCGACGGGGATATGGACGCGTCTGGAGTGCCTCCGCCCGCTGGGCTGCTCGGGGCGGGCCGGGACCTCAGTTCAGCGCCACCAGCGTCGAGAAGCAGTCGCCCCCGACCGCGTTGACGCCGTCGCTGTAGAGCAGATGTACGGCCTCGCCATCGGGTGCCTCGAGCGTGACGGCGGCGTTGTCCCGCGTCTTCTCGACGCTGGAGTCCTCGATGTCGAGCGTCTTGGAGTCGACGCCTCCGAGCCCGCCGAAGACGCTTCCGTTGGCGAGCGAGTTGGTGAACGTAGAAGTCGCGATCAGCTCCAGCTGATGGCCACCGCTCTGGTCGGAGGTGCAAGTTGCGATGACCGTGAAGGCGCCGCGCGAGAACAGCGTCGCCGGCGGCTCGCCGGCCGTCTGCTGGATCAGCTGGCCGGTCCCGGTGATGTGGGCCGACGCGGGGCCGGCGGTGAAGCTGGCGAGCGTCGTCTCGATCTGCCTGACCGCGCCCTGCAGCGCGATCACGTCGGCGAGCAGCGCCGTCAGCGAGGAGGCCGTGCGCGAGCTTTTGGCGATCGCGGAGTTGGCGACCACGTTGGCGCGGTGGATCAGGTTGTTCTGGTGCACCTCCTGGGCGCTGATCTTGGGGGCCGTGTGGCGCCGCGGGGGGGCCTTCGCGGAGGCCACGGCGGTCAGCGCCAGTGTCAGCGCGATCGCCGCCGCGGTCGCGACGCGTGCAATGGGGCTCTCTCGATGCATCGTGTGCTCCTTTGCTCGGCCTGTCCGGGGCGTTGCAGCCTTCCCGCTCCAACACGCGAGCAAGACGCCCGATGCGCCGCCCCGGTGTGGCGCATACCCCAACCGTACGCAGCGCATACCCCAACCGTACGCGCCGGCGCGGCGGGTGCCCCCTGCTAGATTCCCCGGCCGCATGCCGACTACATCCCAGCTCGTCCGCAAGGGGCGCAATGCGCCCAAGCGCAAGCTCGCCACGCCGGGCCTGAAGTCCGGCTCGGGGCGCAAGCGCAAGGTCGCCGCGCCACAGCGACGTGGCGTCTGCACGCGCGTCTACACGACGACCCCCAAGAAGCCGAACTCGGCTCTGCGCAAGGTCGCCCGTGTGCGCCTGACGAACGGCATGGAGGTCACGACCTACATCCCCGGCGAGGGCCACAACCTGCAGGAGCACTCGGTCGTGCTGGTCCGCGGCGGTCGCGTCAAGGACTTGCCGGGCGTCCGCTACAAGATCGTCCGCGGGACGCTCGACGCCGCCGGCGTCTCGGACCGCAAGAAGGCGCGCTCGCAGTACGGCGTCAAGGCCAAGTAGCGCCGGGCTCGAGGGCTAGCACTTCAGATGCCTCGCCGCGCCGCAGCTGCCATCCGGCCGATCGAGCCGGACGCCATTCACGGCTCACGCCTCGTCCAGCAGGTCATCAACAAGGTCATGCTCGACGGCAAGAAGTCGACGGCCGAGAAGATCGTCTACGACGCGCTGGCGAGCATCGGCGAGCGCACCGGCAAGGACCCGATCGAACAGCTCGAGGAGTCGATCAAGACGCTGACGCCGCAGCTCGAGGTCCGGTCACGGCGCGTCGGCGGCGCGACCTACCAGGTTCCCGTCGAGGTCCCCTCGCGCCGCGCGCGCACGCTGGCGGTGCGCTGGCTGGTTATCTTCGCGCGCGATCGCCGCGAGAAGACGATGTCCCAGCGGCTCGCCAACGAGCTGATGGATGCCGCAAACCAGCAAGGCAACGCCTACAAGCGCAAGGACGACATCTTTCGCATGGCGCAGGCCAACAAGGCCTTCGCGCACTATCGCTGGTAGGGGCGCCCCGCAACAAAGCCCACATTGGCTGTCGTTGGTGGGTCTATACGACACCAACGACAGCCAATGGCCGCGCCTACGGCTCCCCGCGCCCCGGCACGACCGGCTCGACCGGCGGTGCGGTGGAGCGGCGGCGACCCAGCCGCCCGGGGCGGCCGTTGGACGGATCGTCGCCCACATCCCGCCGCCTGGGAGAGCCGCCGTCACCGCCGGAGCCGCGTCGGGCGCTGCCGCCGTCTTCGTCGTCAGCGCCCGTGCCGAGGATCAGCAGGCAGCCGCCGCAGATCACCAGCAGGCCGGCGCCGGCCAGCTCGAGCTTCAGTGCGATCTGGGGCGTCGCGGTCGCGTCCGCGAAGTTCTGGCCGATCACGCCCGTCTCGTGGGTGGCCGGCAGGTCGACGAACAGCGCGATCGAGGCCGCGATCACGCCGAGGACGAGCACCGCCGCCAGCGCCGGCCGGCTGTGTCCGCGGATCGCCCCGAGCAGCATCGGCAGCGCCGCGATCCCCAGGATCGTCATCGCGTAGGAATGGTTTGCGTGGCCGTACGTCTTCACGTGCGAGCCCAGATCTGCCGTGCTCGGGACCGTGTCCAGCTTGATCTGGATCAGCAAGGTCTGGTCGGCGATCACGAGCAGGATGGCGCCCACGAGCCCGAGCAGCCCGAAGCACAGGGTCATCAGCCGGACGTTGCCCAGCGGTCCCGATACGCGCCTGCGAGAGGCCTCGCCGGAGCCCGCGCGGAAGCGCCCGAAAGCCCCGCGCAGCCCGCCGCTCGAGCCCTCGGAGGGGCCCTGATCCCTGCTATCCTGCGCCCTCGCGCCGCGGGCCGGTGCATCCATCAGCGCGCACCCCGCGACCAGGAGCATTGAACCCGTGGAGACCTCGACCACCTAGCCCGTCGCCGCCGGCCACCAGCCGTTCCGTCGATGGGCCCGAAGCAGGGCCTTTTTTTCTGTCCGTAGACGCGCGGACGCACGTACGGCTGGCGTCCCGATCCGACCGACAGCACCGACTCACCTCCCACCATGCCACGCACCTTCGCTCTCGAGAACACCCGAAACATCGGGATCATGGCGCACATCGACGCCGGAAAGACGACGACGACCGAGCGCATCCTCTATTACACAGGACGGACCCACAAGATGGGGGAGGTCCACGAGGGCGCCGCGACGATGGACTGGATGGCCCAGGAGCAGGAGCGCGGCATCACGATCACCTCGGCGGCGACCACGGCGGAGTGGAAGGGCCACCGAATCAACATCATCGACACGCCCGGCCACGTCGACTTCACGGTCGAGGTCGAGCGCTCGCTGCGCGTGCTCGACGGCGCGATCGCGCTGTTCGACTCGGTTGCCGGCGTCGAGCCGCAGTCGGAGACCGTCTGGCGCCAGGCCGACAAGTACAACGTCCCGCGGATCGCCTACATCAACAAGATGGACCGCGTCGGCGCCGACTTCGAGCGCGGCGTGCAGACGATGATCGACCGGCTGGGCGCGCATCCCGTGCTGATCCAGCTGCCGATCGGCGTCGAGGGCGGCTTCCGCGGAATCGTCGACCTCGTCAAGATGAACGCGATCGTCTACAAGGACGAGCTCGGCAAGGACCCGGAGGTCATCGAGATCCCCGCCGAGCTCGCCGACCAGGCGACGGCGGCGCGCGAGCACCTCGTCGAGGAGGTATCCCACTACGACGACGGGCTCATCGAGATGATCCTCGAGGAGCGCGAGGTCTCGCCCGAGCGCATCAAGGCTGCGATCCGCAAGGCAACGCTCGAGCTCAAGCTGACGCCGGTGCTGTGCGGGTCGAGCTTCAAGAACAAGGGGGTTCAGCCGCTGCTCGACGCGGTCATCGACTACCTGCCCAGCCCGCTCGACGTGCCGCCGGTCGAGGGTGTCGAGCCGGTCAAGGGCGAGGAGGACCGCCCGGCGTCGCGCCTGCCGGCGGACGATCAGCCGTTCGCGGCGCTCGCCTTCAAGATCATGGCCGATCCCTACGTCGGCAAGCTGACGTACTTCCGCGTCTACTCCGGCAAAGTCGAGGCGGGCGCACGCGTGCTCAACGTCAGCACCGGCAGGACCGAGCGGATCGGCCGCATCCTGATGATGCACGCCAACCACCGCGAGGAGGTCCCCGAGGTTCGCGCCGGCGAGATCGCCGCCGGCGTCGGCATCAAGCAGGTCGCCACCGGCGACACGCTGGCGGCGCCGGATGCCCCGATCCGCCTGGAGACGATCGTCTTCCCCGAGCCCGTGATCAAGGTTGCGATCGAGCCCAAGACGAAGATCGATCAGGAGAAGATGTCGACGGCGCTCGGCCGCCTCGCCGAGGAGGACCCCACCTTCCAGGTGCGCACCAACGAAGAGACCGGCCAGACCGAGATCTCCGGGATGGGCGAGCTGCACCTCGACGTGCTGGTGAACCGGATGCTGAGGGAATTCAAGGTCGACGCGAACGTTGGACAGCCCCAGGTCTCCTACCGCGAGACGATCCGCGCCGAGGTCCACAAGATCGAGGGAAAGTTTGTCCGCCAGACCGGCGGTTCGGGCCAGTACGGCGTCGTCTACATCGACATGGAGCCGGCACCCGGCGAGGGCTTTGACTTCGTCAACAAGATCAAGGGCGGGTCGATCCCCTCGGAGTTCATCCCGGCGGTCGAGAAGGGTGTCGAGGAGGCGCTCGAGAACGGCGTCAAGGCCGGCTATCCGATGGTCGACGTGCGCGTCACGCTGGTCGACGGCAAGTACCACGACGTCGACTCCTCGGAGATCGCCTTCAAGGTCGCCGGCTCCTACGCCGCGAAGGAGGCTGCCCGCCGCGCCAAGCCAGTGCTGCTGGAGCCGATCTTTGCCGTCGAGGTGGTCACGCCGCAGGAGTTCGTCGGCGACGTGATCGGCGACCTCTCGCGCCGGCGCGGCCGCGTCGAGGGACAGGAGCCGCGGGGCAACGCGATCGTGGTCCACGCCTACGCGCCGCTGGCCGAGATGTTCGGCTACTCGACCGACCTGCGCTCCACGACCCAGGGGCGAGCCACTTACACGATGCAGTTCGAGCGCTACGACGAGGTGCCCGGCAGCATCGCCGAGCGCGTAATCGAGCAGCGCACGGGAGTGCCAACAGCAGCCTGAGCAACGACCCGACCGGCGCGATCCGGCCGGTTCAGCTACTTTCTCTGGGTTCGCCTCCCGGCGGACCGACACCCGACACTTAGAGGAGCACTACACCAAGATGGCCAAGGAGAAGTTCGAGCGCGACAAGCCGCATGTGAACGTCGGCACGATCGGTCACATCGACCACGGCAAGACGACGCTCACCGCCGCCATCACGACCGTGCTCGCCGAGCAGGGTGGTGGCACCGCCCGTACGTTCGAGGAGATCGACAATGCGCCCGAGGAGAAGGAGCGCGGGATCACGATCGCCACCTCGCACGTCGAGTACCAGACGGCGAACCGTCACTACGCCCACGTCGACTGCCCGGGCCACGCCGACTACGTCAAGAACATGATCACCGGTGCCGCGCAGATGGACGGCGCGATCCTCGTCGTCTCGGCCGCCGACGGTCCGATGCCACAGACGCGCGAGCACATCCTGCTCGCGCGCCAGGTCGGCGTTCCCTACATCGTCGTGTTCCTCAACAAGGCCGACATGGTCGACGACGAGGAGCTGCTCGAGCTCGTCGAGGTCGAGGTCCGCGAGCTGCTCTCCGAGTACGACTTCCCCGGTGACGACATCCCGTTCGTGATCGGCTCGGCGCTGAAGGCGCTCGAGGGCGACGAGGCGCAGAAGGCGAAGATCCTCGAGCTGGCGGAAGCGCTGGACACGTACATTCCCGAGCCCGAACGCGAGCTCGACAAGCCGTTCCTGATGCCTGTCGAGGACGTCTTCTCGATCACCGGTCGCGGCACCGTCGCGACCGGGCGGATCGAGCAGGGGATCATCAAGACCGGCGAGACCGTCGAGATCGTCGGGATCGACGATCAAACGAGCTCCACCGTGGTCACCGGCGTGGAGATGTTCCGCAAGATCCTCGACGAGGGTCGCGCCGGCGACAACGTCGGCTGTCTGCTGCGCGGCACCAAGCGCGAGGAGATCCAGCGCGGCCAGGTGCTCTGCAAGCCGAAGTCGATCACCCCGCACACCAAGTTCAAGAGCGAGGTCTACGTGCTCAAGAAGGAGGAGGGCGGACGTCACACGCCGTTCTTCACCGGGTACAGGCCGCAGTTCTACTTCCGCACCACGGACGTCACGGGCGTGGCCAAGCTGCCCGAGGGCGTCGAGATGGTGATGCCGGGAGACAACGTGCAGATGGAGATCGAGCTGATCCAGCCGATCGCCATGGACCAGGGCCTGCGCTTCGCGATTCGCGAGGGCGGCCGCACCGTCGGCTCGGGGGTAGTTACCGAGATCGTCCAGTAGCGTCGACACCGCACCTCGAAGGGCCCGTCCTAGACCCGACGGGCCCTTCGTCACGCCGGGACCCGGGGCGAGCCGAGCTGGGTGCGCGCTGGCTGCGAGCAGCAGCCAGCCGCACGCGCACCGGACTCGCCCTCGTCACGCAAGCGGTCGATGCCACGAATCCCTCACCCACGATGCCAGCCGAGAACAAGATCCGCATCCGACTGAAGTCCTACGACGCCTCCGCGATCGAGACCGCGGCGAAGGAGATCGTCGAGACGGCTACGCGCACGGGCGCGACGGTCGCCGGACCCGTGCCACTGCCGACCGAGAAGAACATCTACTGCGTGATCCGCTCGCCGTTCAAGGACAAGGACTCGCGTGAGCACTTCGAGATCCGCACGCACAAGCGGCTGATCGACATCCACCAACCGACGCCGAAGACCGTCGATTCGCTTCAGCGTCTCGACCACCTGCCGGCCGGGGTGGACATCGAGATCCGCCTCGCGTTCGGGAGCTGAGCGAAGCGATGGCCGCGATCCTCGCCCGCAAGCTCGGCATGACGCAGCGCTTTCTCGAGGATGGGCGCGTCGAGCGCGTCACCGTGCTCGAGGCCGGCCCGTGCCCGGTGACGGGGATCCGCACGGTCGAACGCGACGGCTACGAGGCCGTCCAGCTCGCGTTCCGCGCCGTGCGCGAGAAGCGGCTGTCCAAGCCGGAGCTGGGCCACCTCAAGAAGGCCGGAGCGCCGCCGCTGCGCGACCTGGTCGAGTTCCGCGACGAGGCCGGCGAGCTTCAGGTCGGCGAGACGGTGACCGTCGCCGCGTTCACGCCCGGCGATCGCGTGAAGGTGTCCGGGCGCTCGAAGGGCAAGGGCTTCGCGGGCACGATCAAGCGCCACAACTTCGCGAGCGGGCCCAAGTCCCACGGCTCTCACAACGTCCGCGCCCCGGGCTCGATCGGCGCCTCCGCGACGCCCTCGCGCGTCTTCAAGGGCATGCGGGGACCCGGCCGCATGGGTGGCGGGCGGATCACCCAGCGCGGGCTATCCGTCGTCGAGGTGCGAGAGTCGGACAACCTGCTGCTCGTCCGCGGCGCCGTTCCCGGCCCTCGCGGTTCCACGGTGGAGGTGCGCAGCGATGCCCGTTAGCGCGCCGCGGGTCGGAGGAAAGGGCGGCACCGTGAAGCTCGACGCCGACATCTTCGAGGCGTCGTTCAACGAGCCGCTCGTGCACGAGTGCGTCATCGCCGAGCTGGCAGCGCGCCGGCGCGGCACCGCCGCGACGCGCACGCGCGGGATGGTGCGCGGCGGCAGTGCCAAGCCGTGGCGCCAGAAGGGCACCGGGCGCGCCCGCGCCGGCTCGTCGCGCTCACCGTTGTGGGCTGGCGGCGGCGTCGTCTTCGGGCCCTCGCCGCGCTCCTACACGGTCAAGGTCAACCGCAAGGCACGCCGCGCTGCGCTGCGCTCCGTGCTCTCCGTGCACGCCGCTCGCGGGTCGCTCGCGGTGCTCGACGCGGCGGGCTTCGCCGAGCCGTCGACCAAGCAGGCAGACGGCCTGCTCGACGGCTGGAAGGCGAGGCGGCGCTCGACGCTCGTGCTCGTCGTCGACGGCGAGGACGCGACCGCGCGGTCGTTCCGCAACCTCGTCGACGTGACGGTGCTCGAGGCCGAGAACGCCGGCATCTCCGACATCATCCGCACCGCCGGGCTGCTCGTCTCCGACGCTGCGCTGGAGGGGCTCGTGGCGCGTGCGCGCCGCGAGCGCGACCGCGCGACGACCACGGCGGAGGCGTGATGGACCACAGCCAGATCCTGATCCGTCCCGTCGTCTCGGAGAAGAGCTACGCGCTCGCCGCCGCCGATCGCTACACGTTTCGCGTGCACGACCGCGCGCACAAGACGCAGATCCGCCAAGCCGTGGAGGCGATGTTCGAGGTCCACGTGATCGAGGTGCGCACGCAGAACGTCAAGCCCAAGCCCAAGCGCCGTGGCGTGACGAGTGGACATACGCGCCGCTGGAAGAAAGCGATCGTGCAGATCCGCGCCGGCGAGCGGATTCCGATCTTCCAGGGCCTCGAGGGCTCCGAGGGCCGCTAGCGATGGCGATCCGCAAGCCCAAGCCGACGAGCCCCGGGCGCCGCTTCGCGACGTTCCCGGACTTCGCCGAGGTCACCAAGACCGAGCCCGAGCGCACGCTCGTGGAGGGCCTGAAGAAGTCCGGCGGGCGCAACAGCAACGGGCGCAAGACGTCGCGCCACCGCGGCGGCGGCGCCAAGCGCCTCTACCGCAAGGTCGACTTCAAGCGCCGCAAGGACGGCGTGCAGGCGCGCGTCGCCGCGATCGAGTACGACCCCAACCGCTCCGCCTACATCGCGCTGCTGCACTATGCCGATGGCACCAAGAGCTACATCCTCGCGCCCTCGCGCCTGCGCGTCGGCGCGATGGTCTCCTCCGGCGAGAGCGCCGAGATCGCCCCCGGCTGCTGCTTGGCACTCGCGCGCATGCCGACCGGCACCGTCGTCCACAACGTCGAGCTCCAGCCCGGCCGCGGCGGTCAGCTGGGGCGCTCGGCGGGGGCCTCGATCCAGCTCGTCGCCAAGGAGGGTGAGATGGTCACGTTGCGCCTGCCCTCGGGCGAGATGCGCCTCGTGCGCGCCGAGTGCCGCGCGACGGTCGGCTCGGTCGGCAACGCCGACCACCAGAACGTCAAGATCGGCAAGGCGGGCCGCAAGCGCCACCTCGGCGTGCGCCCGCAGACGCGCGGCACCGCGATGAACCCGGTCGACCACCCACACGGCGGCGGCGAGGGATCGACGACGGCGGGACGCCACCCCGTGACGCCCTGGGGGGTGCCTACGCTCGGCTACCGCACGCGCAAGAAGCGCAAGCAGTCCGACCGTTACATCGTTCGCGGCCGTCGCCGCGGGAAGGGGCGGAGGTAGCCACCAGTGTCGCGTTCGAGCAAGAAGGGCCCATGGGTGCAGGAGCGCTTGATGGCGCGGATCGAGGCGCTCAACCAGTCCAACACCAAGCAGATGGTCAAGACGTGGTCGCGCACCTCGACGATCTTCCCCGAGATGGTCGGGCACACGATCGCCGTCCACGACGGCCGCAAGCACGTGCCCGTGTTCATCTCGGAGTCGATGGTCGGCCACAAGCTCGGCGAGTTCGCGCCCACCCGTACGTATCGCGGCCACGCCGACTCGGCGAGGCGCCGATGAGCCCCACTCCGCGCCGGCGCCGGCGCTCTGCCGCGGCGTCGGAGCCCGAGGCGGCCGCCCCGGCGAAGGCCGCTGAGCCGGAGCAGAAGGCCCCGGCGCGGCGGCGCGACAACGCGCCCGCCGTGTACGTGCGCGCGCAAGCAAAGTACGTGCGTACGTCGGCGCGCAAGGCACGGCTGGTCTGCGACCACATCCGTGGCAAGAGCGTCGGCGACGCGCGGGCTATCCTCGCAACCGCGCCGCGCGCCGTCGCCGCCGACTGGGCCAAGCTGCTGGAGTCGGCGGTCGCCAACGCTGAGCACAACCACGAGCTCGACGGCGATGAGCTCATGATCGTCCTCGTCAATGCCGACGAGGGGCCGACGCTGAAGCGCTACCGGCCCCGGGCGATGGGCCGTGCGACGCGAATCCGCAAGCGCACGAGCCATCTTTCAATCGTCCTCACCCCACAGAGAAACTAGAGAACATGGGTCAGAAAGTACATCCCGAGTCACTCCGCGTGGGGTACATCCACGACTGGAAATCCAACTGGTTCAACGAACGCAACTTCGCCGACTACCTCGACGAGGACCGGCGCATCCGCGAGCACATCACCGACCGCCTCGCGCACGCCGGCCTGTCGGAGATCACGATCCGCAAGAACGCCAACGAGGTCGAGGTGAACATTCACACGGCGCGGCCGGGGATCGTGATCGGCAAGTCGGGCTCCGAGGTCGATGCGCTGCGCAAGCACCTGCACAAGCTGACCAACAAACAGATCAAGGTCAACATTCTCGAGATCAAGCGCCCGGAGCTGGACGCCAAGCTCGTGGCGCAATCGATCGCCGAGCAGCTGCAGAACCGCGTCGCCTTCCGCCGGGCGATGAAGCGCGCTCT
>Ga0182024_10019352_pt1 | contig 12562 bp, 6 predicted proteins | sample P32metaG_FD_120480 | JGI IMG/M metagenome (GOLD analysis project Ga0182024, IMG submission 120480) | Permafrost microbial communities from Stordalen Mire, Sweden - P3-2 metaG (Illumina Assembly) | ecosystem: Environmental > Terrestrial > Soil > Wetlands > Permafrost | place: Sweden: Stordalen... | reverse complement strand
TTGTAAATCAACCGGCGCTCCCGAACGACGTCGCCAGTCTGAATGGCATCGCTACGCTCGATTCCCAAAATAACCTGACGTTGACTGGCCTTCGGGCGGTGGCCTTGGGCGGCGAATTTAGCGGCGACGCATCGCTCAAACAATCGAGTATCTATCAATTGCATGGGGAGTTAAAACATCTGGATCTCGAGAATGCGATCCGCGCCGCAGGCCAGACCCGTTTGCCTTATGATGGCGTGCTATCCGGCCCGATCGACATCACGGGAAACCTGAACGCGGGGCTGCGTAGTTTGACGGGGCAGGCTAAGCTTTCCATCCAGCCTGGTGGGCATGGAGTTCCGCTCTCTGGCACTTTGACCGCGCAATACTCAGGCGCACGGGACGACGTCGCCATTCAAAAGGCCCTCGTCACTGCGCCGCATTCCCGCGTCAGCGTAGATGGTTCTATCGGAAAGCAATTGAACGTCGCGATCACGACCACGAATCTGGACGATCTGTTCGCCGCGCTGCCATCCGATTCGCGGCCTGCTGTGGAGCTCCATGGCGGACAGGCCAGCTTCACTGGCAAGGTTACGGGCAGCCTGACTGCGCCGCATGTTTCCGGGCATTTGACCGCCGACCGATTCAGCGTAGCGGGCCGCCACTTCGACAGCATCAACGCAGATGCTTCCGTGACGAAGCAGAGTGTCGCGATTCAGAACGGCAGCCTGGCCAGAAACGCGATGCAAGCTGACTTTTCTGGCACAGTGGGTCTGCGCGATTGGAAGACGCCGCCCAGCTCGCCGCTTACCATTGAAGCTTCCATTCAGAATGGCGATCTGGCAGATCTGCTTGCATTGGCCGGCCAACCGAGCAGCAACTATTCCGGCCAACTAAGCGCGAATGTCAACGTGAGCGGAACGCTCGGGAATCCGCGAGGCGCGGGTTCGCTGGTTGTAACCAAGGGCATGGCGCTGGGGCAACCGTTCGATCGAGCGGAGGCGCAAGTGAATCTGACCGACCAGTTAGTCACGGTGCCGGCGGCTTTCGTGCAATTAGGCGCGGCGCGCTTAAACCTGAATGCCCGATACCAGCATCCGCGCGATAGCTTCAGCATGGGCCAACTGCACGCCGATCTGCAAAGCGACCAGATTAATCTGGCACAACTCAATGAACTGCAGAAACAACGTCCGAACACGGCAGGCACCGTCCAGCTCCATTTAAACGCGACGGGTAACCTATCGGGAGAGTTTCAGCTGACCGGCATCAACGGGAATGCAGCTGTGCGGGGGCTGCAATCGGAAGGGCAAAGTTATGGCGACCTTACGGCTACCGCCAACACCAGCGGCCAAGCGGTACATTACAACCTGACATCGAACTTCGCGGGTTCCAATATTCGGGTCGATGGCAATACGCAGCTCACGCACGACTACCCAACTACGGCCCGCGCCACTCTGGGCAATCTGCCGGTCCAGCGGGCGCTGAGCGTGGCGGATCGAAGCGATATCCCGATTAGCGGGCTGCTCTCTGGAACAGCGAACTTCCAGGGGACCATCGCCAGTCCGCAAGGCAGCGCCGATTTGACGCTGGCGAACGCGAGTATTTACGACAACGCCATCGATCGTGTCCACGTTACTGCACAGTACGATCGACCTGCTAATCAGCAAGAGCCGGGTAATCTCCGATTTCGCTTGGACAATACGAACATCGATCTGGCGCGCGCCAAAACCCTTACGGAGAGACAGCCCGGGCTTACCGGTATGGTGCAAGTGAGCGCCGCGGGGGCTGCCGAAATTCGCGATCGAGAACCACGAATAGTCATTCGGGATATCAGCGGAAATATCAAAACCACGGGGCTGGCGGTGCGGGGTAAAAACCTGGGCGATCTTTCTCTTACGGCCGATACCACGGGAGACCGGACGAACTTCATCCTTATGTCGACTTTGGCCGGCGCTGCGATCGACGGCCGAGGAAGCGTACAACTCATCAATAACTATGCGGCCGACGCTCAATTGAGCTTTAAGAACGTGACGTGGGCGGGGCTGCGGCCGTTGGTGAAATACCAGAGTGAAGAAGGCCGGGGGTTCGAGGCCGTGGCGGATGGACAGGTGTCGGTAAAGGGTCCACTGACGAACCTCGAACAGCTGAACGGCTCCGTTCAAGTGACGCGCCTCGAAGTGACCGGCGTCTCTTCCGCGTTTGGTGGCAACGCGCGCAAAGCGAACCCGCTGCTGTTGCAAAACCAGGGGCCGATTGCCGCGACGCTGGATCGCGGAGGCATTAAGATTCAAAGCGCGCAGATGACGGGGCCTCAGACGGATCTTCAGGCAAGCGGTACGATTCCGCTGAACGGGCAAGCGATGAACATTGCGCTGAAGGGGAACGTGGATCTTGCAATTCTTCAGCAGTTCGATCGATCCATCACATCGTCGGGGACCATCGCGCTGGCGGCTGGAGTGCGCGGATCGCTCACCAAGCCGCGATTAACCGGACAGGTGGAGCTGCATAACGCCTCGTTCGATTACATCGATCTGCCCACGGGCGTGTGGAAGGCGAACGGCGTGATCGCGTTAAATGGCGATAGCGCGGTGATCCGCAACCTGACGGCGGAAGCAGGCGGCGGGCAAGTTTCTGTCACTGGGTCCGCAACCGTCACTGATACTCTGCGATTTGCATTGCAAGCCAAGGCAACGAGAGTGCGAGTGCTGGTGCAGCAAGGAGTAGGCGTGGTGGCATCGGCCAATCTCAATCTCTCCGGCACCACCGGGAACAGTTCGATTTTAGGCGCCGTAACAGTCGATCAAGTCTCTTATGCCGCGCAAAGCGATCTCGGTTCCATCCTGAGCCTGGCGGCGCCGCCGGTGCAGACCCCGTCAGCGCCTTCACCTCTATTGGAAAACATGCGGCTCGACGTTCGCGTGCGCAGTTCCAGCGCTCTAGGTGTGCAGTCTTCGGTGGCGCAGAATCTGCAGCTCACCGCGGACTTGCGCGTTCGAGGGTCGGCGGCGCATCCAGGTATTCTGGGGCGCGTGCTCATCACCGAAGGCAAACTGGTATTTTTCGGGTCGACTTACACGGTGAATAATGGAACAATTGCCTTCTACAACCCAGTCCGCGTGGAACCGATTCTCGATTTGAGCCTGGATACAACGGCGCAAGGCGTGGACGTGGTGCTGAAGGTCACCGGCCCCATCGATAACATGAAATTGAGTTACACGTCCGATCCGCCTCTGCAGTTTCAGGAGATCGTCAGCCTGCTGGCCACCGGCACCACCCCGACATCCGATCCCACTTTGCTTGCCAATTCGCCCCAGCTTCCGGCCCAGAGCTTTCAGCAGATGGGCGAATCGGCGATTGTAGGCCGGGCACTGGCAGATCCGGTAACGAATCAGCTACAAAGAGTGTTCGGAGTAACCCAACTCAAAATCAATCCCGCATTCACGTCCGGATCGCAGCTTCCCGAGGCGCAGCTCAGCCTGCAGCAGCAGATTTCCAGCAACGTCACATTCACTTATGTAACTGGTTTGAACACCGCTAACGCCGAAACAATTCAAGTGCTATGGACCTTTACCCCGCAATGGTCGGCCCAGGCGCTACGCGATTACAACGGGATCTTCAGTGTCACTTTGACTTACAAGAAACAATTTCGGTAGAGGCAGGATCGCTTAAACGGTCAAGCAGCCCGGACCGTATATGGGTAGAGCGAGCGGCTGGACACGGTGAAAGTGGCGCTGCAACTTGGCAGCGATATCAATGGGCACGCCGATTTCAGCCAGTACCGCATAGAGGTCGACGGCCGGTATCTTTTGCTCAACTATCCAGGTGGATGCAAAACGCGCCTGGGTTGGACATCAACTGATGCTTCTTAACCACCGAAGCGGTTTCAACGAAGACCCGGGCGCAGTAAACCCAACACTCGTATCACCTTCAAACTAAGCCCAAAGCTAATCCTGCCCTAGCCGATAAGCCCACCAGATGGGTGTCGTTAAGACCCAGTTTCGCGGAAGCTTGCTCCTGATTACCGCCCTGGCGGGTGTGCCAGGTTGGGCCCAACAATCTTCAGACCCCGACTTGTCCCAGGCCAGTCTTGAAGATCTGATGAATATCCAGGTCACCTCGGTTTCAAAGAAAGAGCAGAAGCTATCGAAGGCGGGCGCGGCGATCTTCGTAATTACGCAAGAAGATATTCGGCGTTCGGGCGCCACCAACATCCCGGATCTTTTGCGGATGGTTCCGGGCGTAAACGTAGCTCAGATCGATGCATCCAACTGGGCCATCAATATTCGGGGATTCAACGATCGCTATGGGAATAAGGTCTTGGTCCTGATCGACGGCCGAACTGTGTACTCCCCGGATTTCGGAGGAGTGGAGTGGGATGAACAAGACGTTCCGCTGGAAGATATCGAGCGCATCGAGGTGATTCGAGGGCCGGGTGGAACGGTATGGGGAGCCAACGCTGTTAACGGAGTGATTAGCATCACGACCAAGAATGCGAAGGCCACGGCGGGCGGCTTAGTCACGGCCAGCGGCGGATCTCAGGAAGCTGGCAGCGGTGTGGCGCAATATGGCGGTGACGCCGGGGCCAATGGCGCATATCGGATCTTCGGAAAGTATTCCAACATCGGCGAGAATGAGTTTCCGAATGGCGCGGACGCCGGTGACGGCTGGCATCTTTGGCACGGCGGATTCCGGACGGACTGGACGCTCTCGCCTCAGGATGTTCTCACGGTGCAAGGCGATGTGTTGCAGACGGCCGGCTCGGAAACTCTCACGACGCTCTTCTCGAACGCTCTGCGGCTGGGAGCAAGGACCCTGGACAGCTCGTCCGCGGTGACTAGCGCGAATGTACTGGGCCGCTGGACGCACACTTTTTCAAACGGTTCGGATGTCTCGGTGCAGTCCTATTACAACCACGAAGATCGGACGCTGTGGGGTATACACGACATTCTGGATACGGCGGATCTGGATGTTCAGCATCATTTGAGGCTGGGAACCCGGCACGACATCGTGTGGGGCGGAGGCTTCCGGCTAACGAAGGACGTCTCGACGCCCGGATACGCCATTACCCTGCTGCCTCTTTATCCCATCGATCATTTGGCGAATATCTTCTTCCAGGATGAGATCGCACTGTCCAAATCTCTCTCGTTGACCGTTGGTTCGAAACTGGAGCAGAACACCTACACCGGCTTTGAATATGAGCCTAGCGCGCAGCTGGTGTGGAGCGCCACCGCTCGGCAAACTTTATGGTTATCGGGAGCCCGCGCGATCCGCCAGCCGGCACGCTTCGATGACGCGCTGAACATCGACTACGGGACTCTGGCGCTTCCAACCGGCGCGCTCGCGCTCTTGAAAGTGGTGGCCAGCTCCGATCTGGAAACGGAGGAGCTTCGCAATATAGAGAGCGGATACCGGGCGCAAGTGAGCGACCGTTTTTCGTTTGATGTGACCGCCTTCCTGAGCTTCTACTACAACCTTCGCACGCAGGAACCTGGCAGTCCTTATCTCAATCCAGCTTCGGCGCCATTCTACGTGGTTATTCCGATCAGCGTGGATCATCTGGGCTCAGGCCTCAGTTACGGGGGCGAAGTTTTCGGGAACTGGAAAGTGAACGCCCGATGGCGAATCAGCCCGGGCTACAGTCTGCTCTACACGACGACCACGCTCGGGGCCGGAAGCCGCGATACGACCTTGGCGATCATCGCGGCGTCCTCTCCCAGGAACCAGTTTCAGATCCGGTCGCTCTTCGATGTGACCCGACGCATCGAGTGGGACAGTTCGGTGGGCTATGTCGGCGACTTGCCGGATCGAGGGGCTGGCTTCACGCCCGGCTATACGCGGCTGGACACTCGGGTTGGCTGGCACGCCGGCGAATCGATCGAAGTAAGTCTGGTGGGGCAAAATCTCTTGACGCCCCAGCACCTGGAGTTTCACTCGGTTTATCCCGTCAATCCGGCGGAGATCGAGCGGAGCGTTTTCGGCAGGATCGTATGGCGATTCTAATTTCTCGCCGGTGTGTGCTTCCAACCGCCGTCGTCGTCATTTTCTGCGATGCCCTGCTCGGCCAATCTCCGCCGCCCGACTTATCCCAAGCCAGCCTGGAAGATCTGATGAACCTGGAGGTGACCTCCGTTTCGAAGAAAGAGCAGAAGCTATCGAAGACCGGAGCGGCGATCTTTGTTATCACGCAGGAAGATATCCGGCGCTCGGGCGCAACCAATATTCCCGACCTTCTGCGCCTGGCGCCTGGCGTGGACGTGGCGCGGGTGGATGCCAATCGATGGGCCATCAGCATCCGGGGATTCAACGATCAGCACGCCAACAAGGTGCTGGTTCTGATTGATGGCCGCTCGGTATATAGCCCGTCCTTCTCAGGCGTTTTTTGGGACATGGTGGATGTGCCGCTGGAGGATATCGAGCGCATCGAAATAATTCGCGGGCCGGGGGGCACGGTGTGGGGCGCAAACGCAGTGAACGGTGTGATCAATATCATCACTAAAAGCGCGCAGTCCACCCAGGGTGGTCTTCTTGCGGCCGGCACAGGATCGGAAGATCGCGCCGATGGTTTGATTCAATATGGAGGCCAGATCGGCCAGAGCGGCGATTACCGGATTTTCGGCCGCTATTTTGACGTGGGTAATTCAGTATTCCCGAGCGGCCAGCAGGCGGCAGATGGATGGATGGCGGGGCATGCCGGGTTCCGGTCGGACTGGAATCTCACTGGGCGGGACACATTGACGGTGCAGGGAGATTTTCTCAAGACCGACGAGGGCCAGACCATCACTACGCTTTTTGATAACGCTCTTCCACTCGAGAAGACGTTTAACGATCCGCTTCGGGCGACAGCGGCCAATATGCTGGCACGCTGGAATCGGACGCTTGCGAATGGATCCGAAATATCGCTCCAAATCTACGACGATTACTCGCAGCACTTGGATGAAGGCTTTCTGGATACCCAGAACACCGTGGATGCCGACTTTCAAGACCATCTGGCGCTGGGGCCGCGAAACGACATTGTGTGGGGCTTGGGAGCGCGCCTGATCGATAGCGCTTATGGCCAAGGATATGACTTTACGCTGGTTCCTCAGCACCGTATGGATCATCTCTTCAGCGCCTTCCTCCAAGACGAGCTGCGGATCACGAATGCACTGTCATTCACCATCGGTTCCAAGGTGGAGCACAACTCGTTTACCGGATTGGAATTCGAACCGAGCATGCAGCTGGTCTGGACACCCACCGGGAAGCAAACCGTGTGGCTATCCGCGTCGCGTGCCATCCGTGAGCCCAGTTCCGTGGATGTCGGCATTCTAAGCGACGTAGCGGCGGTGCCTGTAGGCCCGACCATCGCGATAGTACAAGCAGTGGGCAACCCGAATATCAAAGCCGAAGAGCTGCGTGATTTCGAGACCGGCTATCGCGCGCAGGCCACGAAGCGCTTCTCGCTGGACGTGACTGGTTTTGTGAGTCTCTATCGGAACCTGGAGTCGATAGCGGCGCTGCCGGCGTACGTGATCACTCAGCAGGGCATTCCCTACCTGATCCTGCCGTCTACTTTTGTGAACGGCGCGGGAGCCCGGACCTATGGCGCAGAATTCTCCGGTAACTGGAATGTGACCAGGCATTGGCGGATCAGTCCCGGGTATTCCTATTTTCATCTGCACGTCAATGGAGATTCAGCGGCGGCCAACCCGGCACCAGGCGTTTCCCCCAACCACCAATTCCAGGTGAGATCGCTGCTCGACCTGCCGCAGCATCTGGAATGGGACAACACGCTGGCATACGTTAGCAAATTGGCAACGGGAAATATACCCGCGTACGTGCGATTGGACAGCCGGGTCGGTTGGCGGCTGGGAGAATTCGTGGAGCTGAGCATAGTGGGACAGAACCTTTTGACGGCCCGCCATGCGGAGTTTTCAGACACACTTTATCCACTGAATCACACGCTGGTGGAGCGAAGCGTGTTCGGAAGGGTGACATGGCGCTTCCGATGACACTTCGGATATTTACGGCGGCCATCATTACCATGTTGCTCGCAGCTCGCGCGCCTGCCGAGGAGATCGACGAATACCAGGTGAAGGCAGCGTTCCTGTACAACTTCGCCAAATTCGTGGAATGGCCTGCCCAGGCCTTTAAGACGCCGCAGGACCCGATCGTGGTTTGCGTGCTGGGGCACAATCCGTTTGGAAGCGCGTTAGAGAACGTCATGCGCGGAAAGTCGATTGAAGGCCGAGCGTTTGCCTTTCGGAAAGTAACCGGCTTGGAGGAGGCCAGTTCCTGCCAGATTCTCTTTATCAGCTCGTCGGAGGGCAAGCATTTCCACTCGCTCTATGGAAATGCAAATCCGGCGAGAATCCTGACGGTGGGTGAAGCCGAGGGCTTCGCCTCGAGCGGAGGGGTGATCAATTTCAAACTCGCCGGCGGCCATGTTCATTTCGAGATCAACGTGGGCGCGGCCGAGCACGCGCAACTGCAAATCAGTTCCAAACTCCTGAGCTTAGCGCAAATCGTAAAGACCGAGAAAATCCGATGAACTGGCCGGCCCATTATCGCGATCTTCCGATTCGTTACAAGCTGCGGCTGATTGTAATGCTCACCGTGGGCGCCGCCTTAACGATCGCCTGCGCGGCGATCCTGACGTCTTATTACTACATGCAGCGCGATTCCTTACGGCGGGACCTGACGGTATTGGCTGAGATTACCGGCGACAACAGTACAGCGGCGCTCAGCTTTGGCGACCGCAAGACCGCGCAAGAGCTGCTTTTCGGATTGAGAGCGAAGCGTTCCCTCGCCACGGCCGCCCTATACGCCGCCGATGGCCATATCCTGGCCAGCTACCGGCGCGATCCGGACGCCGCTATTCCGCCGAGCTTCGAGCTGAAGCAAGATCGCTGGTGGTTCGAAAATAACCGGCTCCGGATATTTCAGGGAATCCTGATGGAGCGCCAGTTGATCGGCGGCATCTATCTGGAGTCGGATTTGGGCGACGTCGATTCCAAACTTCGGGAGTTCACGCTGCTGGTAATCGTCACCCTGGTGGTGGCGCTGGTGCTGGCATTCATCGTTTCCGCCCGGCTGCAGACCGCCATCTCTGAACCCATCGCTCGGCTGGCACGCACGGCCCAAGCTGTTTCCGTTCAAAAAGATTTCGGCGTTCGGGCCGTAAAGACGGCGGATGACGACCTGGGTCAACTTACCGATTCGTTCAATGCGATGCTGGCCGAGATTCAGGAAAGAGACCGGGAATTGTTGGGCCATCGGGATCGTTTAGAGCAGGAAGTTACGGCCCGTACCGCGGAGCTGGTTTCCGCCAACTCGGCCTTGTCGGCGGCCAAGGAAAAAGCCGAGGCCGGCAACCGCGCCAAAAGTGAATTCCTGGCCAATATGAGTCACGAGATCCGAACTCCGATGAATGGAGTGATCGGCATGACCGAACTGGTGCTGGATTCCAGCCTCACCCCAGAACAGAGGGAGTACTTAAATACCGTCAGGAGCTCGGCGGACTCGCTGCTCACCATTATTAACGACATTTTGGATTTTTCGAAAATCGAGGCGGGCCGGCTGGAGCTGGATCTGGTTCGGTTCAATGTCCGGGTGGTTATCGACGAGGCGGTGCGCACCTTGGCGGTGGCCGCGCATGAGAAAGGTCTCGAATTGTTGTGCGAGTGGAAATCGGACGTTCCCGACTACGTGGTGGGCGATCAGGTCCGGATTCGCCAGGTGATCGTGAATCTGCTGGGTAATGCCATCAAATTCACCAAGGCCGGAGAAGTGGCTCTCAGCGTTGAAGTGGAACAACTGGAAGAGAGCGCGCTCAATGAGGTGAGCCTGCACTTCATCATTCGCGACACTGGCATCGGAATCGCTCCTGAAAAACAGACGCTCATCTTCGATGCGTTTTCTCAGGCCGACGGCTCGATGACGCGAAAGTACGGGGGGACAGGGCTGGGATTAAGCATCTCCGCGCGATTGGTGGAAGCCATGCAAGGCAGAATCTGGGTGGACAGTACACCGGGTGTGGGAAGCTCGTTTCATTTCACGGCCCGCTTCGGCGCCGCCCCAGATTCTATACCGCTCCAAGACCACGCGACGTTTGCCGGTCTATCCGTCTTGGTGGTGGATGACAACGTCACCAATCGCCGTATCCTCAGCGACATCCTGTGGCGGTGGGGCATGAAGCCAGTCTCGGCAGCAAGTGGCTCGGAAGCAATGGCTTTGATCCGGCGAGCGTTTGAGACGGCAAATCCGTTCGGACTCATCATTACCGACGTCCATATGCCGGACATGGACGGCTTTCAACTCTCGGCCAGGATACAGGAGTCGCCGTATCGCGGTGCGACCATTCTCATGCTTACTTCCGGGGAACGTCCGGGTGACTTGGAACGCGCCCGGAGGGTCGGGGTCTCGAACTACTTGCTGAAGCCGGTCCGCAGGGAAGAACTCAGGGACGTGATCAAAAAGGCGCTGGGGCAGCAGAATGCTCTCCAAGAAAGCGCCGCGCAATGCATGCCCGATTTTTCCAGCGCTTCGCTGCATGGATTCCGATCGCGGATTTTATTGGCAGAGGATAACTTGGTGAACCAGCGCCTGGTCCAGCGCATTCTGGAGAAGGAAGGTCACGAGGTTGTCGTGGTGGGGAATGGACGAGAAGCCTTGGAGGCCCTGGCGAGAGCTAATTTCGACCTGGTTCTCATGGATGTTCAGATGCCCGAGATGGACGGATTGGAAACCGCTAGAAGGGTTCGCCAAATCGAGCAGGTCACGAGGGCGCATATTCCTATCATTGCCTTGACGGCGCATGCCATGAAGGGCGACCAGGACAGGTGCCTGGGGGCGGGAATGGATGGGTATCTGTCTAAGCCTATTCGTGCCGCCGATTTGTCCAAGATCGTTCAAACGTATGGCAACAGAATAGAGCGCGTAGCTCTTGGGGCCGATGGTGACCCCCGGGCGCATGGTGGTTAACTGAATTAAGTAAACTGCAGGCGTTTCATCTGAGCACTTCTGCTTGACTCCATCGCAAAATTAACCGATACTAGTGAATGTCTGAGCGATTTCGCCCATTCGCAAGCCGTCTGAAACTAAGTCGGGCGGTCTGATTCTTTTCTCTTACTTAGGCCAGCTGGACAACCGACGACGCAAACGGATGATGGCGAGTGTGAAATTCCAAAGATGCGACAGTCTACAGATCCTAGAAGTGACGGCCGGCTTGGTTCGGAAACGACTGTGTGCGACTGTCATCGGCCAATCGCAGCGGGTTCGAGACCGCCCATGGTTCGGTGGCCAATGAAGAATCCAGGCGGTCCGCTTCAATTTTGGAGGCTGTCCCGGCGCTTGGAGTTGCAGCGAGGTCATGGACGGCTGCTCATTCATGGAAACAGCTATTGGAAATGAGCAGCGCGGAACGAAGGAGAAGCTAATCGCATGGCAATGATTTCGGTCAAATTCACGGAACAGGAATTGGGGCTGCTCACCACCCTGGCCGCCGATCAAATGTTCCGCAGAGAATTCATTGACCCTAAGATCCCCGGCTATAAAGTGAACCCCGCGGATCTAAGCCTAGGAAAGAAACTGGTGGAACGTTTGCGATTGGTTTCCGATCGCTCCAAGAAATTGTCGCCCCAAGGAGCCGCATGATGCAGTTCATTCTCACAGGATTCACACAAGACAGGGAATTCCGCGTCTTCGCTTTTGAAGGAATCGCCGCGGATCGGGTGCGAACTCCCTTTACGGTACGGGCCGACCTGGCTTTGAGCCGGACGTATGGTATTCGCCTGCAAGAGCTGCCTCTGATGTGCCGCGCCATCCTGGAGCATCGGGAGGAAGGCGAGGAGCTGAATGCTATGACCTTCACTGAAGAGGCGATGCGTCTTCACGCCAGTAATTCACTGGCCGCGAGAGTTTTAGCGGCTCAAAAGAAGAAAGCTCCACGCCGGCCCGTTACCGAAACCAACGGCGCCGCATGGCGTTCGCCGCAGCAGCAACCTTAACGCTCGGGAAGCACCGAACCTCATCGCCCACAGCTCATCACGCTTGACTTCCATTCGAGGTTGGTTTATACCTAAACTCACCCGTTGGAGGACCACGTGCCGTCACCACGCAACACGTCACCGCGCATCAAGGGCTGGACATTACTGCACTGCGTCCTGCTAGGATTGCTCGTGAGCGCAAGCGTTGTGGGCCAGACGCCCGTGCCGCGAACCGCCGACGGCCAACCGGATCTGGAGGGCACCTGGACCAACGCTACCGTCACGCCGTTTCAGCGGCCCGCCCAGCTGGGATCGAAGCAATTTTTCACGCCCGAAGAAGCCGCTGCATTCGAGAAGCAGCGCATCCAGCAAGGAAACGCCGATCTGATCGAAGGGGAACGCGGCGCATCCGACCTGGCTCGCCGCGCCTATAACAATTTCTGGACCGATCGTGGAACGCGCGTAGCCAAGACCATGCGGACGTCGCTGGTCATGGATCCGCCGGATGGACGAGTTCCGCCCTTCACGCCCGAAGCGCAGAAAAGGTTTGACGCGTTCCGCGCCGAGCAGGCCAGGCATCCCTCCGACGGTCCGGAAGACCGGTTGTTAACCGAGCGCTG